>Ga0209289_100040_pt1 | contig 82970 bp, 86 predicted proteins | sample GXS110809BmetaG_FD_184121 | JGI IMG/M metagenome (GOLD analysis project Ga0209289, IMG submission 184121) | Hot spring microbial communities from Gongxiaoshe hot spring, China to study Microbial Dark Matter (Phase II) - GXS 110809B (SPAdes)... ... | reverse complement strand
CTATTTTCCTGCTTTTGATGACGGGGACAATTGTCTGCATTATGTCGTGCTTTTCACGTGAAGCAACTCCGCTGGTCGGCTCGTCCAGAAGTAGAACCTTGGGACGGAGGGCGTAGGCCATCGCTACATCGAGAAGTTTTCTCTCTCCTTGCGGAAGCTCTTTGGCGAGAACGTTTTCCCTGTGTGCAAGCGAGAAAGCTTTAAGCGTTTCACGCGCCTCTTCAGCGATTTTGCCGTATGCGTCGATTGTTCTCCAAAAAACGCTCGACATGTTCTCTCTCGAAACCAAAGCCACACGTATGTTGTCCAAGCATGTCAAGTCGTCGTATAGGTTGACCAGCTGAAAGCTCCGCGCTATTCCGAGCTTGATTTTCTTGACGCGGGAGGCGTGTGTGACATCCCTGCCGTCGAACAGTATTTTACCGCCGTCAGGTGCATAATAGCCTGTGACAGCGTTTACAAACGTTGTTTTCCCGGCGCCGTTAGGGCCGATCATCGCGACCAGCTCGCCGGGCATTATCTCAAAGTCTACGCCGTCGACGGCTTTTACTTCTCCGAAATATTTTTTCAAGCCCTGAGTTCGCAGTAGTGGCTGGCTCATTGTGTCACGCACCTCATAGATGTATTAAAATTTTTGTGGTTTTTCATCCAGTTCTCTCACCTACCTTGGCAGTTGGCGAGGGGGTGGGGATGCCTGTTCTGGTTTTGAAGGTTCTTCCGACTAGGTCGTATATGGTTCCCATGATGCCTTTAGAAAATCCCAGAACCAGCGCTATAAGCACTACGCCGAGGACAAGCCTCCAGTAAATCGTGTAACTCATGGCATACTGTCTGACGAACATAAAGACAATAGAACCTATCAACGGTCCGTCGAAGACTCTGAAGCCGCCTAGTATCGTGAGGAAGACTATGTCTCCTGAGAAAACCCAGTCAGCTATCTCAGGTGTCACGTGCCCGTTCAACACGGCGAACAACGCTCCAGCCAAACCTGTGAACGTTCCAGATACGATGAAGCTATACCACCTGTATCTCTTAATCCTTATGCCCACAAACTCTGCGCGGACTTCGTTGTCTCTGATGGCTTGTAAAATTCTGCCGAACGGTGAGTTGACGACAAGCCAGAGAACGGCGACCGAGATTATGAAGACTAGTAGCGAGAAGTAGTAGAAGACGGAAAACAGGTATTCCGGCCGGCTCATTATCTCTCTGAAAGGTATTCCGAATATGGACATTGCGGGCACCCGTATGCCGTCAGACCCTCCAGTTATCCAGTATGCTTTGAGGGTTGAGGCCCAGATAACTTGGGTCAAAGCCAGCGTAATTATTGAGAAGAAGATTTTAGTGAACCTTGTGGCGATTAGTCCGAAGAAGGCTGAGACAACAAAGCTTGCGGCTACGGCTATCAACAGCAGAATTTCTAAACTGTCGACCCCGAGGTATCTGTGGCTCATAGCTAATGCGTAAGCTCCTACCGCAAAGTAGGCTGCGTGTCCGAAGGACAGTAAGCCTGTTTGGCCGAGCAGTAAGGCGAGGGCCGTCCCGGCGATTCCGAAAACCATGGCGTAGTTCAGCAGGTTCACGTGGAAATCCGTCAGCAGGCCTGCTTCAGCGAGGAGAGGAGCTGCCGCAAGAAACACGATGAGGAAGGGGGTTCCGCCGAACGATGTTAGACGTGAAAAAACACGGCTCATGGCTGGCTACCTGCCGAACAAGCCTTGAGGCCTGACAAGCAGTATGCCTGCTGCGACAAGCCATAGGAGAGCCAGCTCAAACTCTGGGAAAGTCAAAGTCACCAACACTCGGAGATATCCTACGATCAGCGCGCCTATGAAAGCTCCTTTAAGGCTTCCAAGCCCTCCTACCACCATTACTATAAACGACAGTACGAGGATTTCTATGCCTAGGTTTAGCGTTGCAGTGTCTTTTATCGCTAAATAACCTCCGGTTAGTCCTGCTATGAAGCAGCCTATCACGAAAGTTACTGTGAAAACCGTTTTCACGTTTATTCCTAGCGATAGTGATATTTCTCTGTCCATCGAAGTGGCTCTTAGAATTATGCCGAACTTAGTTCGATAGAGGATAAACCATAGTATGAACGCTATCAACAACCCTACAGCTATTACGACCAGGTTGTATGTGGGAAATCTCAACACCTCCCCTATCTGTATCGACCCTAGTTTGAAGTATGGGTCGCGTGCGGCCAGTGGTACCCCGCCGAAAACCAGTAGGAAAACATCCTGCAAGATGAGGAGTATGCCGAAAGTGAGGATTAGCTGAAACTCCTCTAACCTTGCATATATCGGGCGAAGCAGCGTTGGTTCAACGGCGGCTGCGATTAAAGCGACTAATGCGCCGCCCAGTATAGGGGGGACTATGTAGGGAATAGGGCCTGCCGACAGTGTCTGCCCGTAAACCTGGAGCAGCCATACCGTCGTGTAAGCGCCCAAAGCGAAAAAGTTGCCGTGAGCTAGGTTTACAATTCTCATAACTCCATAAACAAGGTTAAGTCCTGATGAGACGAGAAACAGAACCGATGCGTAGAGAAGACCGTTTAAAATTGAAATGATTGTTAACGGTATGATTATGTTCTCCGCCATGTCCGTAGGCCCCTTAAAAAATGTGTGGGATGTTTACGGCCGGTAGCCAACAGGCCAGCTCTCAAGCCACGACTTGCTCGTCGGATATTCGGCGGAGGCTGACACCTGCTCTATCGGGAGAGATAGAACCTTCGTCATCGCTAGGAAGTCGTATTTGTCAACCGGCCCGCCGACCCCTGTAACCGCGTTCTTGTACGCCTGATGGTTCTTCTTCCTGATCTGTATGTAGCCAGCAGGCCCGTAGTATCCAAGGTTTTCCAGTATCGGGATTACGTCAGTGTGGTCTGGATAGCCCTTGACGTTCTGCGCAGCTTTCTCTACGGCAGCTTTCCACATATAAACAGATGTGTATGCACCCTCGCCTTCAAAGCTCGGCCACTCCTTCCACATCTGGAAGAACTTCTCGCTGAAGGTTTTGTTCATTGGCCAAACGGTCCAGTCGGGGTATGTGAACCAGTAGTTGGCGTGAACTCCTGTAACCTGGTTGGGTGGATGATCTTTTCCAACCGCTTGAGGCGAGCCTCCGAAGGCCAGCGTGGTGGCTGTATAGGCTTTCTGGTAAAGGCCATACCCGACGGATTGCTTGTAGAAGTTGACGTAATCGCCTCCCCAGAGTGAAACCCATATCAGGTCTGGGTTCTGAGCCAGCAGCGACGTAATCTGTGCGGAGAAGTCTTGGACTTGGAAGAGCGGGACAAACTGGGGGTCGAGGATTTCGGCGTTTGGCAGCATTTTTCTGAACGCCAGCGTGCCGAAGTCATTGATTAAACGACCGTACGCGTAGTCTGGATGTATGCCTGTTATTCTCGGATTCTCTTTGAGTTTGCCTGTCTCGACTAAGAGTTTCACGGCGCCGACAGCGTTTGTTATGGCGTCAGAGGATTGGATGTTTGTTATCCTGAACACATACTTCGGGTTGGGTATTGCCTGTTCGAAGAGTATGTCGGTGCAGCCGTCGGTGAACAAAGTCAAGACCCTGTTCTCTTCAGCCTCAGGCCCCACGGCAGGGGTGTTTCCGCTAGAGATTAGCCCGAAGTAGTAGTCGATCTTGTCCTCTAACACCAGCTTTCTGAATTCTCGGACGGTCGCGTCGGTTGTTCCTTCGTCTCTTTCGAGAAGCTCGATCCTCCTTCCCATGACTCCGCCTGCTTCGTTGACTTCCTTTATCGCCATCTGCAACCCGTATGAGCCTGGAAGGCCGAGCAGAGCGCCTCCTCCTGTGTGGAAGTATTGTGCGCCAAACTTGATGGGCGTTGTTGGCGGCGGTCTGGCTGTGCCTGTTACGGTGACTGTTCTCACGACAGTGGTTGCTCCACCTGCTACCGTAACGGTTTTCTCAACAGTAGCTCCGCCAGCAGTCACAGTTTTCTCAACCAGTTGGGTGCGGGTTGGGGTCAGCAGGGATCCTGCCACACCGCCTACGACCAGGCCAGCGACGCCAGCTCCAGCAGCGGCCAGGAAGTTACGTCTGCCGACTTTTTCAGTCACAACGCCTCACCTTGTGGCTAAAGTTTCTCAATTGATAGTATATAAAATTTTTGTAAAATGTAAGCCAGCTTTTTAACGTAGAAATTCATGCACAAACGTATGCAGCCGTTTACAGCGTCTTTGATGAAGGCAGGGAGCTGTGGACAAGGTAAGTGTTGTTATGGCTCGTCTGTTATGAACGCCTCTATACGTGTTTGTTTGAAGGTTTCGGTCTTTTTCTTGGATGTTGTGAAGAGGTCGGTCACTGTTTCGACTGCGGCGAGCGTTCTCTCTATGAGGTAGGTGTTTTTCAGCCTTTTTTCAGCCATCTGCTCCGCCAGCTCTACGTATTTTTCGACGCCTCCTCGATGAACCGTTAGGCTCAGCTCAACCTGGCACTGAGGACACTTGCCCGTCAGCGGAAGTCTTCGGAACTTCCTGTTACATTTTTTGCATCGGAAGCTCTGAACCATGTAAGCTTTGATGTTTCCGATGATGTCGGGAAGAAGATGCGACGCCACTATGCTGTCAACCAGCGTCGAATCCTTCACGCTGGCCAGCCTGTCCATCAACTCCAGCTGGACGTAAATCTTGTCCATCATCGTCTCAAGCGACTTATAGGCCGAGACTATTCCGGGAATCGTTAACGTTGACTGAGGGTGTGTGAACGAAACCCCCACACCCTCGGTTCCGGCTTGAAGGTCGTCACCCAAAGTCCGGATGAAAGCACGGGCTTCGGCCACCTTTCTTTGTTCAGCAGCCATCCTGTAAAACTCGGCGGGAACGCTTCCCCACACGTCAACGTTGTGAGCTTGCTCGTCAACCTCCTCGGGATAAACTATTCGTGTTATCAGCAGCGGAGTGTCCATCTTTCCCCCTATCCTGTCAGGAATGTAGAGACGGGAGAAGTTCATCAGCACGTCGGCCAACAGCATCAAGCTGTCCTCGTCTCCGTCGCAGTCTCTTCTCTTGGCTGCATGGAAAACTGGATGTGCAAAGGTGACTTCGGCGTCGACGAACCCTATTATTCTGCCGACCACGCCGACGTAGGTGTGGGGTGAAAGGCCGACGACAAGCTGTCCAATCAAATCCTCGGCTTTCTCCATCCTGTAAAGCTTTTGCAAACCAGCCTGCTGCAGCAACTCGTCAATGTATTTCGAAACTTTGATGAGATGCGCGGCTGCTTTCCTGGAGATCACCAAATCCTGCAGCTTCAGCTCGCAAACCTGATGAGGAGAGGTCAGAGGGTTACCTTGTATGTCATGGGTATATCCCAGAGCCCTCAACCTCTCGACGCTTGTTCCTACCATTGCTGGCGTAAAATGCGTTAACGGGACGTTGGTGGCGTCAAAACGGACTGTTCCATCCTTGTAGACGTTAAGCCCGTGCTTAGCCCTGAGAATGCCTCGCAGGAAGTTTTCAGGTGTTTTGGTGAGGCTTGTCAACCCTTTGACGCCGCTGACGCGTGGAGGAGACGGTTCGCCTATTTTCTGAAGAGCTTCCGAAAGTTCTTTCCTCAGGTCTATTCTTTGGACGGCTGCGTATGAGACCTCGCCGCCGCATTTCTCGCAGGGGTTGACGACCGTTGACTGGTAGGTGGTTTTGCATCTTTTGCAGACGCCGATGATGGATGTGAAGCCGCCGCAGTTGTCGCACACCTCCTTCCAGCCCGATGCCCCGCATTTCTCACATCTCCTCACAACAACCTCGACGGCGACAACCCCAGTCTCGGACACCGCGTTCAAAACATCTCTCGTAGGCCCGCCCGCTATACCCACGGGAAAGAGGAAGTGGACGGCTGGAGTCATTTTACGCGGCCCCGCTTTCTCGGGACGGCCCATCTTAGCCGTTATGCTGGACCCTCGTTTATCCCTCAACTCCACCCCCGAAATCTTCCTCAAGATTTCCAACGTGTCCAATCCAGTATCTATATCGTGCTGGGCCTCTGGTTTGAGAAGCGTTCTCAACACATGGTAGTCCGTGCTTTTGAGAATTATGCTTCCGCCGGAGACTCGGTGTTCAACCAGTATGGCTTCAAGGATGTTTTTCACTTCAGGGTTGTATGGGAGGAGTGTTTCGCCGTCCATGTTTTGCGGCGGTGCTGCAATCCATTTAAGCAGCAGCGGTAGTTTGTCGGATGTGATGTTCGACCAGAAGTGTAGGTAGTGTGGATGCAGGGGGAGGCCTGCTTTGAAGCATAGGTTGAACGCTTCATCAACACTGGGATAGCTGTGGAAGGGATTTTGCAGAAACTCTTTCAACCTTTCGACGGCTATGCCCGTTGTTTTGGACAGTTTTTCCAGACCGTGTTCTACGGCTTTCGCCGCGAGGTCGTTACGCCACCATTCCTCACAGTATCCCGCCGGCCTGAGGTCGACGTTGTTCTCAACACAGTCGCCGACGGACACAAGAATGTCGCCTAGGAAAAGAATCTGCTCGATGTTGTCCGCTATTTTTTTGAAAACTTCTTCGGAGACGACTTTGACGACGGCGCCGTCTGATGTTTTGACGACTGGCGGCTCGATTGCGTCGACAGGGGTTACCACGCCGCCTTTTCCCGGAAAGTCTGATTTGAGCTGGGTTCCCGTCACTATGTAGCCTTTGAGAACTTTCATGGCCATTGGGTGTATGCCGTAGGCCGCCATGCCTGTTGCGAAGGCTCTGCCGTATCTTATCCTGAAGCCGCCGAATGTGTTGGAAAGTGATACTACAGGCCTCCCACCTATGACCTCTATCTCCTGCTCCTCAGCCTCGCCCATGGTGAGTTGTGCTGAAGCCAGCTCCTCAATCCAGTCCCATCCAGACATCCCCATCGACCTGACAACCTTCAGAACCTTCTTCGCCCTGCCGACTATGCCGTCGTTAACAACTCTCAAAGCTCCTCCGCGCAGGTAGTTTGTCTCTACCCTCTCGAGGTCCCTGTAAGATGGTGTGAGTATGTTGTCTGTGGCTACGCCGGTTATCTCGACGGGTGTCATGCGGTAGGCGTAAGCTATCAGCTTGTCGGGCACGTTGTACTGGAACCTGCTAACCTTTCTGACGTATGTCCGCAGCTCCTCCACAAACCTTTTCACCTCCTCCTCCCTCGCCTTGAACCTGTCGAGACCGAACAATCTTCTAACGTAGTCAGCCAGCACAACGACCGTCGCAAGCTCGGTGCCTCCAGCGGCTCTTATGGGCCCTGCGAAATATACTGCCAGATATTTGCTTCCGTCGTCGTTTTCTTTTATTCTTACGTGTGAGATTCCCTCAGAGGGGGCTGCTGTGATGCAGGGAGGTGTGAGGACGGCGAGGGCCGTGCATATCGCCTGCTTGATGACAGTCTCCTCCGACTCCTTGCCTATGCTTGCGTAGACAAGCTCTTCGCAGAGCTTGAAAGCCAGCTCAATACCCGAAAGCTTTTTCCTCAGCATACGTATTTTCTCAGCAACGTCTTTAGGTCCTACAAGCAGCTCAACCCGTTCTTCCATCCTGTCGGCGAAAACCGTCTCAACGTAGGGGAGGGGGCTGTTTGTCCTTCTTCGAAACTCCGACGCGACACGGTAGACTCTCTCAACTTCATGGAGCAGCTCGTCACGGTATTGGGCAAGATTGCCTTCCAACACTTGAGCCGAGGTCATGGGTTGGATTTATCTTTCTGCGTGCACGTCTACTGGTGTGTTGAGTTTTTTGATGAATTCGTCGTAGGGCTCGTGGATTATGATGCCGCGTTCAGGCTCTATCGTGAAAACGTACATGGTTGAATCCATGGCCGACCACCTCATTTTTCTCACGTAAATTGTTCTCACAAGCCTTCCGCCCACCTGCCTAACCCCCAGCACTATGACACCTGAAGCGAGAAACTCTTCAAGCATGAACCTGCTCATCCTCTTCGACCCTGTGGGTATGTCTGTCGTCATCAAAGTCGTCACCCTGAACCTTTCCTCAATCATCGTGATTATTTCTCGAAGGTATTCTCGGACGTAGAACTCTTCTTTAGCTCCTTGCGCCAGGGCTGAGACAGGGTCGAGCACCAAGCGGGAGAAACGTCTTCCCCTCGTTGCGTTGAATATCGCGTCCACGAAGGCTCTGCTCTCCTTCCCGTATTTCCTGGCCTCGGCTGCGTAAAGCCTCAGCTCCAGCGGGATAAACCTTCCCGACTCCATGAAGGCCCAGAAGTTCCAGCCGAGGGATTCAGCGCCTCTCAAAACCCCTTCAATCCTCTCGTCTATCGTAACGTAGACGCATGTTTCGTTGCGTGTCAACCCGTTGAGAAGGAATTGAAGGGCCAGAATAGTTTTTCCAACTCCTGTCTCACCCGTCACGAGGTATGTTCTGCCTTTGATGAAGCCGCCGCCGAGCATTCTGTCGAGCATAGGGTTACCTGTTGAAAGCCTCTCGTCAGCCGTCGCATCCATGTACACAGCATGCGACAACACCCTATTAAGAATAATGTCATCGACCTTTCTTCGAAGAAGGCCAAACAAAGGAGACAGCCTTATCAATTGGGCTGGAGCTGTTTACATGGATGAGTTCTTCGACTGAGCTGGATGAGCTTGACAAGATAGCGGAGGAGGTTAGGAGATGCACGCTCTGCCCGCTGTGGCGGAGCAGGACCAACACTGTTCCAGGCGAGGGCAACCACAGAGCTGAGGTAATGCTCATAGGTGAAGGTCCTGGCGAGGATGAGGACCTTCAGGGCAGGCCTTTTGTCGGAAGGTCTGGGAAGCTTTTGACGGAGGCGTTGAAGGAAGCGGGCTGGAGCCGTGAGGATGTTTTCATAACGAACGTTGTGAAATGCCGTCCGCCTGACAACAGGGAGCCAACACCCGAGGAACGGAGCATATGCTCCGACAGGTATCTCCGCAAACAGATTGAGGCTATTAACCCGAGGCTTATCATTTTGTTGGGAGCCGTTGCTGTCCAAACCCTTCTCGGCATAGGGTCTGTTACGGCTGTGAGGGGGAAAGCTTTTGAAAAACACGGCCGCAAATACTTCTGCACCTACCATCCCGCCGCAGCCCTCTACAACCCAGCCAACAAAACAACCTTCTTCAAAGACATACAGAGGGCGAAGGAGTTGGCCGACAGCCTGAAGCCTTTCTACAAACAGAGAACGCTTGACGAAGGTTGAAGGAAGTTGAGGCTGGGCTTGAGCTTCTACGACCGTGACACGGTCGAGCTTGCCAAAAGGCTTCTGGGCAAAATCTTTGTCGTGAACAAGGATGTGAGTAAGCGGGTTAGGATTGTGGAGGTTGAGGCTTACGTCAGGAACGATAGGGCCAACCATGCTTTCAGAGGGATGACGCCGCGGAACAAGAGCATGTTCGGGCCTCCGGGAACCTTGTACGTTTACATGGTTCACACACATAACTGCATGAACGTCGTAAAAGGCGGCGGTGAGGCTGTGTTGCTGAGGGCGGCTCAGCCCGTCGAGAACGTTGAAGGAAGGCTTGACGGGCCTGGAAGGCTTTGCAAAACCTTGGGCGTCGACAGGTCCATGGACGGCTTAGACCTCTGCAGCTCCGATGTAGCCTGGCTCGAGGATGATGGATATGTGTTTGAGAAAATCGCCGTCACAAGACGGATAGGTGTGACGGCTGATGTTAACCGTCTTCTACGGTTTTACATCCATGGATGTCGCTGGGTTTCGAGGAAGAACAGCCCGCCTGTTCGGAGGCTGGAGAACCCGCCTCCGCCTCTACCGTGAGTCCGACCATCTTCCCGCCGCTGCTGCGTGTGTTGGCAGGCCTTCCGCTCTCGCCAGCAGGGCTGCATGCTTTCCAAGCCTTTTAGCCGCACCCTTTAGAACCCTCACCTCAGCGACTATCTTGACGTAGTCGAGCACGCTCAACCCGCCTCTCAAGCGGGCCTGGCCCATCGTGGGGAGAACGTGGTTGACTCCGACGACGTAGTCGCAAAGCGCTGGAGAGGTGAAACGACCCACCGATATCACGCCTGCGTTTGAAACATGGGGGACGATTTTCTCAGGCTTCGACGTCACGTAAAGATGTTCGGGGGCGATTGTCTGAATGAGCTCGACGGCTGTCTTGAAGCTGTCGCAAAGAGCGACGTAGCCGTTTTTCTCAAGCGATTCTTCCACAATCTTACCCCGCTCAAGCCTTGGAGCGATGAGCTTGACGTATTTCATGACCTCGGAAGCAAGCTCGTCAGATGTGGTGACCAAGCCTACCAGGGTGTCGGGGCTGTGCTCAGCCTGCGCGCAAAGCTCCAACGCAACATCCTCAGCATCCCTCACGTCGTCGGCGAAAACCATCAGCTCCGTAGCCCCCGCCAGCATGTCTACGGGAACATCGCTGCTGACAAGCTTCTTAGCCGCAGTAACATACGGGCCTCCAGGGCCGACAATCTTGGCGACGGGCATGATTTTTTCGACGCCGTAGGCCATGGCTGCGACGGCATGCGGCCCCCCCATGGCATAGACCTCGTCGGCTCCCGCCAGGTAGAGAGCTGCCATGACCACGTCGTTTAACATGCCGTCTTGGCTTGGCGGGGTGCAGACGACGACCCTTGGAACTCCCGCTGTTTTGGCTGGGACGACGGTCATCAAGGCTGTGCTGGGGTAGCTGGCCGCGCCTCCCGGCACGTAGCAGCCGACAGACGGCAGCGGAGCGGTTCTGTAAACGACCTTCACGCCTTCCTCAACCCTTCTGACAAAGTTGAGCCTCGTCAGCTGGGAGCGGCTGGTCTTCTCAACGTTCTCAGCGACTTTCTTCAAAGCGTTCTTGGTTTTTTCATCAACTCTTCCGTAGGCTTCAGCCAGTTTTGCACGCGGAACAAACAACGTGTCAGCCGTCACCTTCGGAGAGTCAAACCGGTTGACATACTGCATCAACGCCGTCAAACCGCCGACCCTTACGTCTTCTACAATTTTCCTGACGGTTTCGACGTAGAAGTCTAGAGGCTTCCTGGCTGAAGCTATCTCGGCAGCAACGGCTGCAACATCATTCGAGCTGACCTGGAAGAACCTCAAACCATCTGAAAACCCACAGCCCCAGATTAAAAAGCTGTTGCGGTGATAGTGGGTTTACACGTAGAGAACGTTGTGCAGTGCTTTTGTAACTCCGATAGTTATTTTAGCCAGCTTCACGGTTGACGGTTGGTTGTGAATCTGTCTAAAAAGATGCTTCTGACGGTGTCTGTTTCTTTAGCTGTTTTAGCCAGTGTCACCCTGCTGGTGAAGTACGGCGAAGAAGGCAGGCGTGATGTCATCGTGGTTGAGATACCTCGGAACGCGTATATTCCTGATACTGCTCAATCGCTTATAGTCGTGGCGGACGGTGTTCCAAGGGTTGATGGATGGTTTGTCGTCTCATTGAGGGAAAGGCCTGCCGTCAAAATAATCCACAACAACCAATCTTTCTTTGCAGCGATACGCATTACTAAAGTAATTCGCTTTGAGAACGGAACATCTTGGGGCGAGATAGTCTTCGAGACTCCCGTCCCGGCGGGGCAGCCGGTTGTTTTTGAGTTTGACAAGCCTGGCGACTACGTGGTTTTCACGATACCATGGCCGTGGTTGGAAGGCGTTCGCGTAAGAGTTGTTCCTTAAACATTCCCATATCGGCGGTAGGTGTCAAGCCTTTGTGACCAAAAGGTCGTAGGCTTTGATGACCGCTTTTGGTGAGGTTTCTTTTACAACTCTTTCTCCGACCACGGATATGTTTTCGGAGATTTCTGCTATTGTTTGGCGTGTTGTTGATGGTTTGTTTCTTTCTTCGACGACGTAAAGATGAATTGTGGCGTTTGGAGCTGCTTTCTCCAAAGCTGTGGGCAGGTATTTGATTGACTGGTGTGGGAGGTTCATGATTATGCGGTTGAAGCAGGTGTCGTGGGTTGGAACTATCTCTGCTGCGTCCCCGAGAAAGGGTTTCACACGTTCTTCAACCTTGTTCAACTTGATGTTTGTGAGGAGGTATTGGTGTGCGGCAGGGTTTTTCTCCACAGCGTAGACAGTTGTGGAGGGTTTTTTGCGGGCTATGATTATGGAGAAGGGGCCGACGCCTGCGAACATGTCAAGCACAGCCTCGTTTTCTCCGGCCTGTGAGGCGACGCGTAGCCTCTCGCCTGAAAGCCTTGGGTTGAAGAAGGCTTTGGCTAAGTCAACTTTGAACACGCAGCCTGACTCGCGGTGTACTGTCTCGGTGACGGGCTCGCCGTGGAGAACATGGTAGGCTGCGACACGCTCTTCGCCTGCAACCATGCCTGTCTTCTGGAGCACGGTTTTCACTCTTGGATGGTGGCGGACAATCTCAACCGCTAATGCTTCAGCCTTGTCCCGCGGCATGTCCATGTCGTTGATTACGGCGATGCTGCCGACGATGTCGAAAGAAGCCTTCAACACTGTTTCGACGAGGGGTTTTCTGGAAGGAAGCTCCGCCTCAACAACCTCAAACGCATCCAGAGGACGTGCCAGCACAGGGATGAGGACATAGTTTTCCGTTTTGACGATGCAACGCGAACGGTCGAAAAGGTTTTGTTTAATCAGCTGCCGCCTAACAGTCTCAGCCATCTCCCTCGCCACCTTCACGGCGAGCCTGATTCCACCGTCCGCCATCACCACTAAAACAATCAGCCACCTTATTGATTTAGCAGTTGTTTGACTAGCGTATCTATTTCTGTGATTTCGTTTTTGAGTTGTTTTTTGATTTGTTGTCTGATTTTTCCTATGCTTTTGTACCGCTGGGCGAGGACTGGTAGGATTTGGGCTACCTTCTTGTGGCATGTCTTGCTTAGCTCGGCTAGCTTTCTGTGGGCTGAGTCGTCGGGGTTATAGAGGGGGATAGGAAACTCCAAAGGCTTTTTGACGATGTGTCTTTCACCAAAAGCTCCTTTAGCCTGCATGGGTTTTATCGCTTCATCTATATGTGGAGAATTAAGAATAGCTGAGATGTAGTGAGCCTCGTTTTCGTCATCGGCTTCATACCAAAATGTTGTCCAGTCGGCTATGAGACCGCTTAACCGTATTCTGGCACCATTAATCCTGATGGTTCTCGGCATGTTTTCAGCTACGCATGAGACTAAGTACGTACCGGAGGTATTGTAAAGTACCTTAAACTTCTTCGAAGGACTCTGGGCTGTGAGATTTCCTTGGTAGTCTAACCGCTGATAGATATCAAGTTTATCAGCCTTCTCGCCTCTCTTAGCTTTCCATACCTCTTCCACTTTCTTCAACCACTTTTCCAGACTAGTGAACCCTCTACCCCTAGCTTCGCTCCTCTGCACCAGCCTGTATCCTCCCGTCTTATTATCTGGCTCTATAGGAAGCGCCGCGATAAGAGGTTCAAGGTGGCCGAACGGCACAAGCTCCGAGCCTGAGAGAACACCGTAGAGAAAATCGGCCTCTACGTTCCCCCTTAAATTAACATCCTTGTACGCTTCTTTTGCTCTCTCCGCTGCCCTGCTTGACGTTATTACGTAAGGCATCTTAGGATTTAAGCCAAGTTTAGGATGAGGTTTGACGTCAATGAACCAGGCCGGCCTCGGGACTATGGTTGCACCTTGCCTGAAATTCTTATAATAGGGGCTCCGCCCTGAGATGATCGGCGTCGGCTCGGCACCTACTTGGGCCAGAAAGCTCCGCTCCCCAACTTGCCTCAGCTCAAACCAAGCCCTCACGTTCTTCTCCATTAAACTCATCGCACTATGATAGCCAACATTCTTCTTCGGAAGGCGACCGCTTAGAACACGCCCCTCAATCGGATAGGAAACCTTTGCCCCAAGCTTGCAAAAGATCACACAAGCTGGCACATTAAACAAAGGGCTAACCTCCCCCAGATCCACCAGCTTGGTCATAGCAAGACTCAAGTTAAGCAAGCCAGCTCTAAGGTTATGGTGCTGGTCAGCTGCAAAGACGCTTCTAGGCATGACGTAGCATATGATGCCGCCTTTCTTCAAGTAGAGGTCGGCGCACCTAACTAGGAAGAGCGTCGCAAGCTCCATGTGAGTCATTAGCTCAACCTTCTCCGAACGCAGAAGAGCATATTTATCAACGATTAACTCTTTTAGGAACTTTTGATAGTCTATGCTACGAACATACCTGTAAGACAGCCAAGGCGGGTTTCCAACGATCACGTCAAACTTTCTCTTGCTTAGGAAAATGGGCTTGTAGTAGTTCTTCAGGATGAAGCCCCACACTGTATCTCTCTTTCTGTTAGTTAGATTAACCAAGTTGTTAGCCGTGTAGTAGAGAGACTGAATGATTCCGAAGTCCAATGCTTTTAACTTTGGAACTCTACTCATGATGTAAGAGCGGAAATAAGCTAAGTCGCTCTTGACGCCCGACACAACATCCTTAGCATAATCTCGAACAGCATCCACGACGGAATCAGCCAGCAAAGGATACTCGGCAAGGTCTGCGGGAATAACGAGCTCCAGTCCATCGGCTGAGACGGAGTAAACCTTTACACCGCCTTGAACTGTTGTGGCTTCTGTCGGCAGGTTAATCGAGTCGGACAGATAAACGGGAACAACCAAGTCACCAACCCTGTACTCCAACAGTTCCCTACCAAGTGTCGTAAGATAGGTCGCCCTGGAGATAATTACGGCCAGTGGATGAACATCTAGGCCAACCACGTTCCCAAGAATATGGTTCAGCAGCTCAGCTGGCTTCAAATCCTTGATGCGCTGCTTTTTCAGAGAGATGGCGGCTGCCAGAAAAATTCAAGACCCGCATGCAGGGTCAAGCACGCTCTGATAAGGATTATCGCCCACAACATCGCCGACAATCATCTCAGCCAGCCAGTCAGGCGTATAGTACTCGCCCAAATCATGCCTAGCCTCAGGGTCAACCAACCCCTGATAAATCTCCTTAAACACATCAAGCGTAACAGTAGTCAAATCGTACGACGAGAGCCCGGAAGCTATGAACTGCGCCGCCTCAACACCCTCGTCAACCCTATGAACCCAAGAAAACAAGTCCTCCTCTATAAAGTTCACGATACGCCACTCGCGGAAAATGGAGCCGTCGAGAATCTTCACCAGCTCTTCTCGGGACACCGGTAACGCACCACCAGAATAGGCAGAATAGACCACAAGCTTAGCAAGAGTCGCGAGATAGGTGTGGCGAAGATAAAGCTCCTCGCTACCAACCGCTGAGCCATACACAATCCTAAGATGAGAATCCCACTGCTCATAAAGCGCTATAGAATCAGCCTTAGCCTTACCCCAGCCAGCCTCCAGCTTCTTGATAGTCTCTCTGAAAACTCTCGAACCAACGCCGAACTCACGCGCAAACTCATCAGGGTCGACAGGACGAAGTTCCCCAGCAGCTGTGATGATGTAACGCTTCAACCACACATAAGCATCCTCAGCCTTCAGCGACGAAATGTCCACACGGTCAACCTCCTCTAAAATAACCTGCTCCAACGCCACAGGACCACGTGACACAAGAGAACGAGGACTGTAAACCACGAAGACAACACCATCCGTAGCCACGGCAGTCAGCCTACCCCTAGGCTGACCCAAATCAGCCTGAGCAGACCAGATCGCCACAACATACTTCGAGAGCTGCTCCCTAGCCTTATCCTCATGAGCCTTGTCAAGCACAGACTCAAACTCCACCACCAAACTTCCGAAAAGAGCGTCAGCCCTACCCCTCACAACCTGACCGACACCAACCGTCTTCAGATACCTCTCTAACCCTGGATAGAAACCCCTAATGCCGCCAACCTCAACATCCGGAAACACTTTCCGCACAAAATCCCTAAAACGGTCAGCCCGCTCAGCCTCGCTCCTCACAAGCCGAATTGCATCCAAATACTCTCTCAGAAGCTTGTCGAAACCCGTCAAACCCAGCTAACTTTACACCTAACAACATTTACTTATTCTTTATCCAACGGCTATTGCTTGAAACCAGCTGATTACATCGTATTAAACCTGCTGTCCATTGCCTCACGGCCAAAAGCCCCCGCAAACCATGTAGAGGGTTTATTGTTAAAGTATTTTATCTTCTGATGTTTTTTGGGGCCGGATGGCCAAAGACCCTGTCTGCGGCATGTATGTAGAGGAGTCTCCAGAAGCTCTGCGTGCAACCGTCAGAGGCAGGGTGTATTATTTCTGCTGCGAAACATGTTTACAAACCTTCATGGCGCCTGAGGCTGAGTTCAGGAGGCTTAAGCAGTTGACTGTGCTCAGCTTCGCCCTCGGTGTACCGACCCTCATCCTGACATGGTTTGTGACCCTGCCCCACAACATCCACGACCTTGTTCTCTTCATACTGGCCACGCCTGTCCAGCTGGTTGCAGGCTCACGCTTCTACAAAGGTGCGGCCCATGCATTCAAAGCAAGGGCGGCTAACATGGATACGTTGATAGCAATAGGGACGACGGCTGCGTGGGGATACAGCACGCTGGTAACCTTCTTCCCACAGTATTTCCAGCCAGGAACATACTTCGAAGTCTCAGCGCTCATAATAGCTTTCATACTGTTGGGAAAGGTTTTAGAGCATTTTGTGAGGGTCAGGGCCTCAGACGCCGTAAGAAGGCTTTTGGAGCTCAAGCCTACCATGGCACGGGTTTTGAGGGACGGCGTCGAGGTTGAGATACCTGTGGAGCAGGTGAGGGTTGGCGAGATAATGGTCGTCCGGCCAGGTGAAAAAATCCCAACAGACGGCGTCATCGTGGAAGGCCATGCCTCGCTCGACGAGAAGATGGTGACTGGAGAAAGTACGCCTGTCGACAAATCGGTGGGGGATATGGTGATAGGAGGTACTATAAACAAGACTGGCTTCATCAAAGTTAGGGCTGAGCGCGTGGGCTCCGACACGGTGTTGGCGCAGATCATCGAGCTCGTTGAGCAGGCTCAGGCTGGACGTGCGCCTGTAGAGAAGCTGGCGGACAGAGTTGCCTCGTTCTTCGTCCCAGCCGTCGTAACCACAGCCATCCTGTCGCTCGCCGCATGGACGCTTGTCAAAGCTTCTGTCTTCCCCACGGGCTTCGTAGCCTTCGTCGCCGTCCTCATCGTCGCATGCCCCTGCGCCCTCGGCCTCGCTACGCCAGCCGCGTTAGTCGTTGGAGTTGGAAGAGGGGCTGAAAACGGCGTGCTGATTAAAGGCGGCGAATACGTCGAAAAAGCCAGCAAAGTAGACGCAGTCGTCTTCGACAAAACAGGAACGCTGACTGTTGGAGAGCCTTCAGTAACAGAAGTAATTCCGTTGAACGGCTTGAGCGAAAACCAGCTACTCAGGCTTGCTGCAGCCGCTGAGAAAGGCTCGGAACACCCCATCGGAAAAGCGGTTGTCAAACACGCGTCGGACAAAGGCATCGACATGACTGCGCCGTCGGACTTTGTTTACATTCCGGGGATGGGTGTGAAAGCCGTTGTCGAAGGCCACTCCGTCGTTGTGGGCAGCTTGAGGATGCTGGAGATGGTTGCAGGCGATACAGCGGCTGTGGACGCGCTTGTCCAAAGGATGCAAGATGAGGGAAAGACGGTCATGGTCGTGGTTGTGGACGGGGTTTTAGCGGGAATGATGGGTTTGGCTGACACGCTCAAGCCGCACGCTAGGGAAGCCGTCGAAGCCCTCAGGTCCATGGGCATCCGAGTCATGATGCTGACGGGGGACAACGCGAGAACCGCCAAGGCCGTAGCCAAACAAGCCGGCATCGACGAAGTGTTGGCCGAGGTTCTGCCAGCCCAGAAATCGGAAGCCGTCAAAAACCTGATGAGCCAAGGATACAGGGTTGCGATGGTTGGCGACGGAGTCAACGACGCGCCAGCCCTCGCCACAGCAGACGTCGGAATAGCCATAGGCAGCGGGACAGATGTGGCAGTGGAGTCGGCGGGAATTGTGCTGCTGAGCGAGGACCTGAGGAAGGTTGTGACAGCGCTGAAGCTCAGCAGACAAACGATGCGGAAGGTGAAGCAGAACCTTTTCTGGGCTTTCATATATAACACCGTGCTAATTCCGGTTGCCGCTGCCGGCTTCCTCAACCCCGTCCTAGCAGCCATAGCCATGGCCCTAAGCTCAGTCTCGGTGTTAACAAACTCCCTAAGCCTGAAAAAAGTCAAGCTCTAGCAATCTTCTATCTCGAAGACCATACAGGCTGAGCTCCCTGCCTCAACTACCAACCGCTGTCCTTATTTAAACGATCGCAGTCCAAGCACCGACGTCAAGTAATACCCGTGAGAAAAAGTAAATAGTAGTAAGGCTGTTTCTAAAGCATGAAGCCGTACAGCGTCGCCATACTGGGAGCAACGGGGATGGTTGGACAGCATTACATAAGAATGCTCCAGAGCCATCCATGGTTTAGGATTAGATGTTTGACGGGTAAGGAGTCGGTTGGCCGTAAGTATGTGGAGGCAGTGAGAGGTGAGGCGCCCATGCCGCCTAAAGAGATAGCTGAGATGGAGGTTTTGCCCACCGACCCTAAAAAAGTTGACGCAGACTTTGTCTTCTCATGCCTTCCGACCGAGGCTGCGAGAGAGGCTGAGCCGAAGTTTGCGGAAGCAGGCTTCCCGGTTTACAGCGATGCAGCCGCCTTCAGGATGGAGAAGGATGTACCTCTCATAGTTCCCGAAATAAACCCCGACCACCTCAACCTCATTAAAACACAGAGGAAAAACCGTGGATGGGATGGTTACATAGTCACCACACCAAACTGCACAACAGTAGGGTTGGTCTTGCCCCTCCATCCGATTCAAAAGTCGCTGGGCATAAAGCGTGTGATAGTCACCACCATGCAGGCTGTTTCGGGGGCAGGATATCCCGGCGTCCCCTCCCTCTCAATCCTCGGAAACATAATTCCCTACATTTCGGGCGAGGAGGGCAAGGTTGAGGCTGAAGCTGTCAAGATACTGGGCCGTCCCGTAGATGACAGAGTGGTCTCAGACGACATGCAGGTGTTTGCCACATGCACGCGTGTCCCAACTTTGGACGGCCACATGGAGTCGGTATTCGTGGAGACTGAAAACAACACCGACGTCGAAACTGTCTCACATCTTCTGGAGGAGTATGTTTCGCTTCCGCAGGAGCTTAACCTTCCCACAGCACCCCGCCGGCCCATAATAGTTCACAGGGAGAACGACAGGCCTCAGACACGGATAGACGTTGACGCCGGCTCTGTTCCGGGGATGAGCGTGTCGGTTGGCAGGCTGAGAGTATACAACAACACGGTCAGGTTCATATCGCTGAGCCATAACCTCATAAGGGGGGCCGCTGGCGGAACGATACTGACGGCTGAGCTCGCCCATCACTTCGGTTTATTGGAGAGCTGAGATGCATGGTTTTCGGGAAACAGGTTAGGCTGAGCAGGCTTCTCGAAAACGGGAGAATGCTCTGCGTACCGCTCGACCACGGAACATCAATAGGGCCCGTCCAAGGGCTTGAGCAGATAGAAAACCTCGTCTATCTTTTGGAGAACGCGGGGGTTACAGCCGTCCTAGCCCACAAAGGTGTTTTTAGGGGTTTGAAGAGGCCGCTGAAAATAGGGTCGATCATGCACATGTCCGCCAGCACCCAGCTGAGCAGCAGGTACAACAGGAAGGTTCTTGTCTCCTCTGTCGAGGAGGCTGTCCGGCTGGGCGTCGACGCTGTCTCCGTCCACATAAACATAGGCGGCGCTGACGATGACGTGATGCTCGAGCAGCTGGGTGAAACAGCTGACGCATGCGACGAATGGCAGATGCCTCTCATAGCCATGATGTATCCCCGTGGTGAGAACATTAAGGATGCAAGCGACCCATTCACCATAAGCCATGTGGCGCGTGTTGGAGCGGAGCTTGGAGCCGACATAGTCAAGACACCCATGCCTTCCGCCAACATCATGGATGTTGAACGGGTTGTGAAAACATGCCCCGTCCCCGTCGTCGCCGCGGGAGGGCCGAAGATGGAGAGAGACGAAGATGTTCTGAGGCTTGCCTACGCCTCGGTGGCTGGGGGATGTTTGGGCATAACGTTTGGAAGAAACGTCTTCCAGCACAGCTCTCCAGTGCACATGGTGAAGGCTTTGAGACGGATAGTCATTGAGGGCCGCACGGTTGAAGAGGCTCTGACGGTATTGACGGCATGAAAAAAGTTGTCGTCGATATCTCGGGGAACGAGCAGCTTTTCCGCAAAGCTTTGCAGCTGGGTTTCAGCTCTTTCATAGCCGAAACACCGCCCAAGCATTCAGCAGAGTTCGACATCTACGTTCCAAGCAAGAACGGCTTCAACAGGCTTGGAAAAAAGCCAGCCGAAATCCCCCGCATCACTGTCAAAGCACCCCAAGACCTTGAGAAAATTGTCCAGCACGCTCGACAGGGCTGCGACGAGGTTGTCATCGCCACCAGCGACTGGAAGATAATTCCTGTGGAGAACCTGATAGCCATGATGTCGGGGACGGGCTGCAGTGTTTTGGCTGAGGTCGGCGGCGTGACTGAAGCGGAGCTCTTTATCAACATACTTGAGAAAGGTGTTGACGGGGTTGTTGTCAAGCCTAGGGACGAGCAGGAGCTTAAAATGCTGTATGAACTAGTGAAAAAGCCTGAGAGCATCCCGTTGGTTGAAGCGGTTGTTGAAGAGGTGCGAGACGTGGGCGTTGGAGACAGGGCCTGCGTCGACACCGTCAGCATGCTTGATATGGGCGAGGGGATGCTGGTGGGCAGCAGGGCCTACATGTTCTTCATGATACACAACGAGTCGGTAGGGTCAAGCTTCACGTCGCCGAGGCCTTTCAGAGTCAACGCCGGAGCAGTCCACAGCTACGTTCTGATGCCCGACGGCTCGACCCGCTATCTTTCGGAGCTTGAAGCAGGGGACAGAGTCCTCGTAGTCTCAGCCAGCGGAAGAACAAGAATAACTTCGGTTGGAAGGGTGAAGATAGAGAGAAGGCCGTTAAGGCTTGTGAAAGCTTCGGCGGAAGGGTTAACAGGAGCCGTCACCGTGCAGAACGCCGAGACGATAAGGTTTGTGACAGCAAGCGGCCAGCTCATACCCGTCACAGAGCTTAAGAAAGGCGACAAAATCCTCTGCCACGTCTCCCAAGCTAAAGGCCGGCATTTCGGAATGGCCGTGGAAGAAACAGTCGTGGAGAAATGAGAAAAACTCTGGTCTGCGTCTCGGTTTACGGAAGGGATGAGGAGGAGTTGGGAAGACGTGTTTCAGCTGCTTTACAGCAGGGAGCAGACCTGGCCGAAGCAAGGCTCGACCTCACAAACATAACCAACTGGGACAAGGTTTACGCCATTCTCAAGCCGTATGCCGACAGGCTGATACTGACGCTCAGGCCCGTCGGCGAAGGCGGGAAGTCAACATTGTCCGACGGGGAGAGAATCGAACTTCTCGAGAAGCTCGCGGGAATGGGCGCAGCATACGTTGACGTAGAGCTTAAAGCGGTCGGCGAAAACGTGGAGGAACGTTTAAGGAAGCTGGGCTGCAGGCTTATCGTCTCGTGGCACAGTTTCGAGACAACCCCCGAGACATCCACCCTCGTCAACATGGCTGAACAAGCCCTGAAACACGGCGACATCGCCAAAATAGTCACGTTCTCCACAAGCGTTGAACACAACTTTCGGATAATCAGCCTTTACACATACCTGCCGTGCGATAAGCTTGTCGCCTTCTGCATGGGTGAGAAAGGCATGATAACACGGCTTCTTTCGATGGCCGCAGGCGCTCCGATAGCCTACGCTTCGTTGGACGATGCCGAGACGGCTCCAGGCCAGCTTCCGCTGAGCAAAATGCTTGAAACACGCAAGAGAATTCTCGAAGGCCGTTAGAGAACGAGTTCTGAGCAGCGCAGCAGACCCTGAACAGCTAAACTTGCTCAACGGCCGAGGTTGATGTCTGCGTGGGTGAGAAGCAGGTTTGACCGTTCGGCAGCGGCTTGCTATTTTGCGAGAATCTTCGCCTCCCGAACCCTTGCCTCCCTAATCACCCGGTCTATGATGTCGTAGGCCTCTATTATCCTCGGGTCAGTAATTCTGTAGTAGACGGAGCGGCCTGAGCGCTCCCCCTTCACCGCGTTTACGTTCCGTAGAATTGCGAGATGCTGTGAAATGATGGTTTGCCTCACACCCAGTTGTTCCTGAAGCTCTTTGACGCTCATCCTGCCATGCCTCAGAAGGTCTAGGATGCGCAGTCTCGTGGGGTGGCAGAAAGCCTTACAGAAGTCGGCGTGAAGCTGGAAGACCTTCGTCCGCCCCTCTTTGAACATCTCAATCAATCTTATCCTTACGTTATCACGATATATATCTATTATGTTTGTAACAAATCCCTGACAGCAGCTCTCCACCCAGAAAACCTACGAACATTCCCTTATAATGCAGCGTCTATACGGTCAACCAACCTTGATAGAAGCTCGTCCGCCTCGGCGCTGAGCTCAAGCTCATGGAAAACCTTGACCTCCACAACGCATCCTATGTCAGATTCGTAGGCGTAAACCCACAACTGCATCGGGCTCCGCTGCCTGAACGATGCCACAAAATCTAACGTGCATCTGTTTCCATCGTTTTCAACCGAGTATTCGTAGTCCATGTTTAGGCTTTTGAGTATGTTGTGTAGGGTTTCCGCCAGCCTGAGAACCGTGATTCCTTCTAAGCTTTTGACGATGCCGACATGGGGTTTGTGGAAAAACTTCTTCGCCGCCTTCCTATGCAGGCTCATCTACGTCTCTCTGCTCTCACCCCTTGAGAGCAACCCGCTGTAAATCACCCATGAAGGCCTCCAGAGCGCGTGAATAAACTTGGTCCAAGGAGCTGTGGGTATGAGAGCGGCGACGAAAAACATGTGTGCGATATAGGTGACTGCGGTTCCAAACGCGTTGCCAGTGTCGGCGAACCACTGAACCATAAATCCTGTTGCGCCGGTGCCATACATCACAGCTAGAAAAGACCAGTCGGAGAACATGCTGTTAGCCCTGACACTGCCGTCAACCAGCCTCCTCGTTATCGAAAGAGTTAAGCCTGTCATGAAAACGATGCCGGAGATGTTGCCGAGGATTCTGACTGGATGTAGGATGGGGAGCGGGTTGGCGCCAGGGTTTACGATGGCGTCGATGGAAGTTGTTATGAACAGACCTATGAAGCCCCACATGGTAAGCAGATGGCTCAACCACTGCTTGAAGTCCTCGCACTTCCCCATCTTCCCCAACACCAACACCTCGTAAACCCCTATCCTCAGCATCTCCTTCAGAGCTGCCGTGTCGAAGGCTGCGGGTTTTCCGCCGTTAGCAGGCATGTTTTTCACCGGCCTCAGCATGGAAAGTATCTCCTGCAGAAGGATGGCCACGCTTTTCCGCCTGATTTTTATCAGAACCGCGATGATGATGAGGGCGAGTGATGACAGCCCGGCGGCGTCAACTATGTCCTTGCTCAGGACGGTGTTTCGGTCTATCTGCACGCCGTGGCCTGCGTTGAGGATGATGAGGCTGAGCCAGAGGACGATGAGCGTTAAAGCTGTAATGGTTGTGGCAGTCCATGCGACTGCGTCTCCCATTCCGCTACGTTTCATAATGCATGCCTCCTCAACACTGTTCCAATCGCCTCCATCACACCGCTGGGGTCAACACCCTTGGGACATGCCTCGCTACATCTTCCGCAGCTTGAGCAGAAATAGACGTATTTTCCGAACTTCTGCAGCTCAAGCCTGTATCCCAGTCGGGTTATGTGTATGAGGTATCGTGGGTTGAAGAGCGGGTTTTCCTCAGCGACGGGGCATGCTGCTGTGCAGTTACCGCACTGCCAGCATTTGTGAATGTTCTTGCCGCGGGGATGTTGTTTAACCTCTTCGTAGAGCGTGTGGTCAAAGTCTTCGATCGTTCTGGGTAGGATGAGAACTCCCCAGCGGCCTGACATGTCAACGCCGCCCAGCTCAAGCTTCTCAGGCTCGATTATACGCTGGTCGTCAACGTAGCTCCGTTCGACGATGAACTCTCCCTTCTTCTTGGACGGCATCAGCCTCCACCGCTTTTAGCCAGCACCGGTGACAGCCTGTTGAGCAGCTTGACAGCCTGCATGGCGGCGGCCGAGCCTTCCGCTATCGCTTCCTCGACAGACATAGGGGCCACGCAGGCGCCGGCTAGGAAAATACCTTCGCGTCCCGAGTCATAGTGTATGTTGGGGTGTTTGGGCTTCAGGAAGCCGAACTCGTTGACCCGGAGGTTTAACGCTTTGGCGATTTGTTTCGTCCCCTCGCCCGGCTCCATGCCCACCGCCAGCACAACCATGTCAAACAGAACCTCGAAAGGCCCTCTGACGAGCGTGTCCTCGCCCTTGACCAGAAGCTTGCCGTCCAAGTAGTATATCTCTCCAACACGTCCCCTGACGTAGTTGATTCCATACTCCTCCATGCTCGTCCAGTAAAGCTTCTCCCAGAGCCCGAAGGTTCTTATGTCCATATAAATCACGTATATTTCAGCGTCTTTCAGGAGTTCCTTGACTTCGATGGCTTGCTTTATGCTTACGCCGCAGCAGACCGTGCAGCACCATGGGTTCGTCGCCCTGTCCCTCGAGCCCACGCAGAAAATGAACGCTATCCGCTTGGGAGGTGTGCCGTCGTGTTTGACGATTCTCCCCTCCTTAATCATGCCTTCAAGCTCATGAATACCTATGACGTTGGGGTTTCTTCCATAACCATACCGTGGGTCAAAGCGGGCGTCGAAGTGTTCAAACCCTGTTGCCACTATTATGGCTGAGGCTTTTATCTTCTCTGAAGAGCCGTTGCTCAAATTCTTGACAGTTACCGCGAAGTCGCCTGCGCCGCCTTCGCATCTCTCAACCACCGAGTTCTTATACACCTTCACACGGCCGTTCTTCTCAGCATACTCTATCAACGGCATCATCACCTCTTCAGTCGGCCTCAGCTCAGGCGCGAGCGTCTTATACTTCCATCTCACAGGCGCTCCTCCAAGCTCCCCCCTTTTCTCCACCAAAACAACGCTGTAACCCAGGTCAGCCAAGTCAGCTGCAGCCCTCAGGCCAGCTGGTCCGCCGCCGATGACCAAAACAGGAGGTAAACCGTTCATGGCCCGTCGAACCCTTGTTTTACTTCAACTTGGCTTTCTTGGCGTAAGCCTGCGTGCAGGAGATTTTATGAACGAGGGCCTGCGAGCACCTTTCTTTATCTCGTCGATGTAGCGTTTGTAGTCGTCCATGTATTTCTCCCATTCAATCCCCATTTTAGCCATGAGGTTTTTGCTCTCCGCGATGTGCCAGTGCAGCTGGCAGACGATGAACGGGTGGGCGCCCATGGCTAGGGCGGCGAACTGCGAATCAGACATCACGGGGATGGTTTCCTTATAGCCGTGGACGAGCGGGACGACCTGGCTTTTGTCAAGCGTTGTCACGCATCCAGTGTCATGGGTTAGAAGAACGTCTGCCCTGGTGTCGCGCACTATGGGCTGAATCTTTCGGAAGTAGGCGAACGACCTGCTCATCTCCCTCTCCGTCAGTATGTGTCTGAAGCCGAAGCCACAGCAGTCATACCAGTTGCGGTAGTCGGCAACCTTCGCACCGAGTGCAAGGGCTACGCTGGTTGTCGGAGCAGGCCTTACACCGTCTAGAATGTCGTCTTGATACGTGTAGTCTTCCGGCATCAGCTTGTATGTGTGGCATGCAGCGTGAACCGCGACAGTAACGTTGGAAACATCATATTTCCTCTTCTCAGCGACTCTGTTTCTCATCACATGAAGCCATTCGCTGTAGTGGACAAGCTCCTCGGGAACAACTATGTCTCTGTCGATCTTCTTCAGGATGGCTTTAACACGTTCCCTCAGCTCCCTGTTCATTATGACAAGGAAGCGAACCTCCTTGTAGTCGCCGTAGCTTGTGCCGCAGTGTATGAGCGGGTAGGCGTTCTTCTCCCAAGCGACGTGCATGTTTCTCAGGAAAACCGCTGTGAGGGCTACGGGGTTAGAGGTACCCGAGCCGTAGTAATTCCATGCGGTGCATGAGGTTTGGTTTGTGTCGTCGACAAAGGGTACGTCAAGCTCCTTCATAATCCAGTAGAGCGATGTGACGTATCCGGGGATGTGGCCGCACTGTCCGCAGGATTTGTGCTGCCACAGCTCCACAGTCGGTATCTTCTTCTGCCGTCCGCTCAGAGTCCGGACTGTTACAGGCTGGAATTCGTCGGCGACGTGGAAAACGTCTATCTCGCCCTGTTTCTCCAGCTCCCTCATCTTCTCCAGCATCTTGAGATATTCTTCAACCGTTCCGTATGACAGATGTGCTTTTGCGGCGAATAGATGTCTCTCGAAAAGCTTCGCCTCCTCCCGCTTCAGCTCGACGCTTTCACCGCTGCCTACGACTATTTCCTCAGTCATGCACCAACACCATATTCTCTCTCGGCTTCCTCAACAAACTCGCCCACGTCCTTCAACGTGTTTTTGACTGTGTCTATCACCCCGGCCTCTCTCTCGATTATCAACAGCTCCCTGATGGTTTCAGGGTCAACCTTCCATCCCTTGTCCAATACGCCGGCTAGGCTTTCGACGGGTACGCCGGCTCTCTCAGCCCTAAGGTTTTTAGCGAGCTCGGCTTTGTGCGGACCCCAATCCCTGAAAGGAGCTATCGAGCTGTGCATGTCGGGGGTTATCTGCGTCCCCGTGGTCATCAGCTTGTAGAGAACACGGCTGTAGGGTTCGAGAGTCTTCTTCGCCGACTGAAGACCATGCTTGACAGCCAACTCTTTCAGCATAGCTATCAACCCGCCTGGGTTGTTCTGCGCCGGACAGACATCCCAGCATGAATAGCATTGAAAGCACGCCCAGATGTATTGGTCAATCATCTGGTAAAGTAGCAGCGGCTCGCTCCTCCCATGCATCACTTTCTGCACAACCACTCTCGGTGAAAAGTCTGCGAACCTGAAAGCTGGACACCTCGACGTGCAGTTCCCACAGTTTATGCACGCGTGGAAAAACTCGTGAAGCCGGAAATCTTGGTAAAACTCGGCGGCAATCTTTTTGACAACCTCGCCGTCAGCCTTTAGCGCGTTCTGCACCTCCCATTGAAGGCCGGGAAGCCCGCCGTAAAACCATCCGTCCCCGTTAAGCCTCTCAACACGTTTTCGAAGCTTCTGGGAGACCGTTGCATACATTACAACTTTCGAATATTTCGATAAAACGTTATATATAACCATTATTTTACTACCCACCATGGCTTTGGAAGCCAACAGCCAAGATTCCTCAGCTAAAAAACGTTTCCTGTTCGTTGTCAGCACAGGCATGAACGAGCCGAAAAAAGCGTTCACCCCGTTTTACTACGCTTCGGCGGCGGCTGCCATGGGCTACGAGACGTTTTTGTTCTTCATAGCTGAAGGCCCTTCGCTTCTGAAGAAGGACGTGGCTCAGAGCCTGAAGACAACCGACGACGGAGAACCTCTTCAGAAGGTTGTGGACCTCGCGTTGAAGAGCGGCGTCAAATTCCTTGTCTGCAGCGTGGCGGCCAAAGTCATCTGGAAGATGGACCAGAAAGACCTTCCAGAGGGCGCGCAGTTCGCTGGAGCGGCCACGCTCATAGAGATGGCCTCAGACCCAGACACAGCCGTGGTCTACTTCTAAAAAAGGTGCATAGAACATGTATAAGGGATGCAACATACCCGAAGACCTTTACTACGATTTAGAGTATCATGTTTGGGTCAAAGTTGACGGCGACGCCGTGCTCGTCGGAGCAACAGACCCCGCCCAAGCCTACGCCGGAGAGATAATCTACGTCAAGGTAAAGGGGAAAGGGACTAAAGTTCCTCGCGGCGGAATCCTCGCAACAATAGAGAGCGCAAAATACATGGGGCCCATGCGGTCGCCTTTGACAGGCGTCGTGGTGGAAACGAACGGCGAAGTTGTCTCCAACCCCTCTCTAATAAACAGCGACCCTTACGGCAGCTGGGTTGTGCAGATAAAGCCGGAAGCGTTGGAGAAAGAACTTCAACTCCTCACGAAAGGGAAGGAGGCCGCTGAAAAATATAGGAAGATTATCGACGAATGGGGCGTAGAATGTAGGAGTGAGTGATCCGATATTATTGACCGAGAAACGTATCCTGATACTTCTTACAACAAGCACTCTTCCAGAATTCAACCTGGCGCTAGAGGACATACTACTTCAGGGTGTGGAGGAGAAATCGCTGCCCGGAATGCTGGTGAGGTTTTGGAAAAACACCGACTGTCTTGTCACAGGCCAGACACGGCACATCAGCTATGGATGGTACCGTGAGGATGAGGCTAGCAGGCTGGGTGTGAGGGTTTTGAAGAGGTCCACAGGCGGGGGCGTGGTTTTCCATGACTTGGGCAACCTGAACTGGAGCTTTTACATACGGAAAGAAAGCGGTGGATTTATCCCGCCCATCCGCCTGTTCGCCTACGCCGCAGGCATCATCTGCGGAACTCTTCGCGAGTTTGGCTTAGAGGCCTTTTTCACACCGCCCAATAGAATTGACCTGATGGGGTTCAAGATTTCCGGAATGGCTGCGAGGGCGAAGCTCAACTCCGTTCTCATCCACGGAACTCTCCTGATATCGACAGACCTGGAGAAACTCAACAGGCTTTGCATCCATCCACCCGGCTGCCCACCGGTCACAAACCTCAGCCAGCTTAACCCTGAGATAACGGCGACAAGCTTCGTCAAAGCCTTCCTCAAACACCTAACGAAAAAAGGATGCGACTATGAAGTTTTTGAGACCGAGGATTTTGTGAAGAATCATGTCCGCTTGCCGAAGATGCTTGAGGAGCGCGGGGCAAAGCATTGTATACGTGATTCCGATTATATGCAGCATCAGACCCTGCTTAACGCTGTGAAGAACAGCATGCGAGGTAATATGCAGACTTGTAAGTAAAAAAAGTTTTTATACCTGGAAAGACTGTGTTATGCAAATATGTCATCCATCAAACCCGCACTTGTTTTAGACGCTCGGGGCGACATGTGTCCCATGCCTGTCATCAAAACAAACAAAGCCATCCAGAGCATAGCGGTGGGCGAGGTTTTGGAGGTTTTGGCCACTGACCCGGCTTCGAAGCCAGACCTTGAAGCATGGTCTCGGACGTCAGGCAACAAAATAATCTCATACAGCGAGGAAGGGGAATCGCCTAAGGTTTACAGGTTCTTGATCCAGAGGATGAGGTGATGTATGTTGTCTGAAGAGAAGACTCGGTTGGTTATTGTTGCGAGCCGCGGCACAGCCGACGGCCTCTATCCAGCCCTCATCCTCGCAACCACAGCAGTAGCCCAGGGAAAAGAAGCCCACATATACTTCACGTTCGGCGGAATGAAGCTTCTAACCAAGCAGATGGCTGAAACCATAGCCCCCTCCGTTGACCTGGGGATGAGCAGGGAAATGCTCGACCAGCTTTTGGCTAAAGGTGGCATGCCTAAGCTCGTGGACATGCTCAAGATGGCTAAGCAGAGCGGTGTCAAGATACACGCTTGCTCGCCTACGATGAACCTTTTCGGCTTGAAGCAGGAAGACCTTGTGGATGTCTGCGACGACGTGATAGGTGCTTCGACATTCCTCGAGATGGCTTCAGACCCGAAAACTCTCGCAATCTTCATCTAACCATTTAATTTTTCCTCTTTCGAAACAAGGCCCCTCAACGCGAGTTAGACAACTCCGCCGTGTCGCCTTCTCCAATCACATGAACAGAACCGGTTTGTAATGATTTAGATGCTACGCTTGTCAACGATGAACATAATGTGTGGGATGTGAATCTGTCAAGTGAACCCTGTCATCGTTGAAATTATCATCCAAAACCCTATTGAGGTAAAGGCTGTTATCACCACTGTTTTGAGCTGGCGGCTGCTCGCCTTGATGCTGAAGGCTGCTCCCAACGCACCCCCCGTTAAGCCTCCTAACGCGGATGCTGTGCTCAAAAAAACGTCGAAGTGGCCTTGCAGCCCAAATGCAAAAAGACTGAACAGCGAGCTGAACATCGTGAAAAACTGACTCGAATACACCGCCTTCCTAATATTCATGCCAGCGACCGTTGCGAAGCTCGGCACCATCAGCAAACCTCCGCCTACTCCGAAAAGGCTTGACACCAACCCCGAAATACCTACTATAACCATTGTTGTCAACAGCTTTTCTCCATCACCTTTTCCGGAAGTGTTTCTCTCGACGACGGCCATGAACGTTGATATCGTTATCAGGAAGATGCCGAAAGCCAACTTAAACATCGGCGCGCTGAAACCCGATACGGTTATGCTTCCTGTTATCACTCCAGGTATGAGTAGAAGGCTCAAAGGCAAGAGTTTGTTGAAGCTGAACGAGCCTTTTGAAAACCTTATCCAAGTAGCGGCGAGGGAGTTGGTGAAAACAAGCGAGAGGCTTGCAGGTATTATTGTGCGAGGTGGAAGGTCGAGCAGCATCGTGGTTATGGGAACGAATATGAAGCCGCCGCCTGCCCCTATAACCGCTCCCACAACCGCTGAAGCAATCCCTATCACAAAGGCTGCAAGCAGGACGGGGACATACTCCATTTTGAACCGCTGTGCTTGAAGCACGTTCAGGAAGTTAAAAAGTCTACGGCGATGGTTGACCAGGTGTTCTGACTGTATGCTAGCTTAGAGGCGCCACCTGCCCAGCCTTAACCCACACAGTTTCATAGATGAACAAGCCTGCCAACGCTGTCAGAGACGCCAGGAATCCGAGGATAGAATCGGTTCTCAAAACGTAGGTGACAGCCGCTATCGTTGAGATGATGAAAGCTGTGATGCTTGTCCAGAAAAGCGGGGCCCCGCCACCCCTACTCAGGTAATACGCAGCAACCTCACCCTCAGCCGTAGCATGGTGCATGAACACATCCGCCAATAGAACGAGGGTTAAGACGATGTTTGACAAGGCCAGCGAAACACCCAGCAGGCTGATTCCCAGAACTCCCAGCTGTCCAGCAAATGCTATCAGTATTGTTGCGGCCGAGCCGGCTTGGATGGCTGAGAAGACAAAATGCAGCAGCGAAGACGGCGACTGCCAGAAGTCCCTTCCCTCACACTGGTTGAAAAGGAAACTGCTGTAGCCAGCGGCCAAGGCCGCGAGCGGAATTGTGAGGATTGAGAGAACAATATTTTGCGAAAACATCCATATGACTGTTACTAGGCCGAAAACCCCCAGAACGAAAGCCCCTTTCGCAAGCCATGAAGAGAAGTTTGGCTTGAGAAAGATGTAATGGAACCGCGTTGGTTTTTTGAGGTCTGCGACGAGGAGGAAGCCCGTCACAGCTTGGAACAGAAGGCTGACGGACGGTATGACGTTTGTGAAAAGGTTCGGTGGCGTTGATAGGAACAGGCTGAGAATTGCCAGCATCATCATCAGGCCTGCCGCCACAGCTTTCGTGAAAACGTAGGTTGATATTTTTAGCTTCCAAGGCTTTGGATGCTCCACATCGTACACCACGCGCGACCCGCCGCTAGAGGGAGACGAGCTGTCTCCGCCGTCAGCGCTTCTGTCAGACCACATGTAGAAGGAATGTTTCGTCAGCGAGGTCGGCGTTAAGGCATGCTGGTCTGCTCCGATGTAGTAGAGTTTGGGCTTGGTCTTCTGCTCCGGCTTCCTGACCATAACCGGGTTGTCTCTCATAGCCCGCGATACCTTGCTCAGCGGGTCCTCCAAATCACCCCATAAAATTGCTCCAGTTGGACAAACAATCACGCAGGCAGGCTCCAAACCCTGCTCGATTCTGTGGGCGCAGAAATGGCATTTGGCGGCGGTGTTCTCCTCAGGGTCTATGTAGAGAGCGTCGTACGGGCATGCTTGCATACATGCCTTGCATCCTATGCATCTGCTGTCGTCAAAGTCAACTATACCATCTCGCCGTTTGAAAAGCGCAGATGTTGGGCAGATTTTCACGCATGGAGCGTCGTCGCAATGGTTGCATCGTAAAACCGTGTAGAACCTTCTGGCGTTTGGAAAAGCTCCCCGCTCGATGTACTTGACCCATGTTCTGAAAACGCCCAAAGCCACATGGTTCTCCATCTTGCATGCGACGGTGCAAGCATGACAACCAATACACCGTGTCTGGTCGATCACAAAACCATAGCTAGGCATTACTTTGTCCACGATGAAGAAAATAGATAAGCTTTCCGTAATAACTAAATATTTAAATAAATCTCGGACATCCGTAGCTGAGCATGCAAAAATTTCTCAGCCATCCACCGCCCGACAAATGGGATGACTGGGAAGAATATGATGCTGCTGCATGGCCCAACCGCGTCAAGAAAAAGTACATGATTGTTCCCACGGTGTGTTTCAACTGCGAGGCTGGCTGCGGGCTTCTCGCATACGTCGACAAACAAGACCTTAGGATTGTAAAGCTGGAGGGCAATCCTTTCCACCCAACCAGCAGGGGCAGGAACTGTGCTAAAGGTCCAGCATCGCTCAACCAGTTCTACGACCCTGAAAGGATTCCGCACCCTATGAAGAGGGCTGACGGCAGCAAAAGAGGCGAGGGCAGATGGGTTAGGATAAGCTGGGACGAAGCCCTCGACATGCTTGCTGAGAGAATCCGGAGATGCCTCAAACAAGGGAGAATGAACGAGGTGATGTACCATGTTGGGAGGCCGGGTGAGGACGGGTTTATGGAGTGGATACTCCAGTCTTGGGGCGTTGACGGGAGGAACAGCCACACCAACGTCTGCTCCGCCTCAGCAAGAGCTGGCTACTCGTTCATCATGGGGGCTGACAGGCCTTGCTCCGACTTCGAGAACGCTAGGTTCATCCTGCTGATATCGGACCATCTTGAGAGCGGGCATTACTTCAACCCCCACGCCCAGAGGATAATCGAGGGGAAGAAGAGAGGTGCCAAGCTGGCCGTCATCGACGTCAGGCTTTCCAACACAGCCGCGATGGCTGACTACTGGGTTTGCTGCTGGCCTGGAACAGAGGCCGCGCTACTCTTGGGCATCGCCAACATAATTCTCCAAGAAGACCTGTATGACCGGGAGTTTCTCCGCAAATGGGTCAACTGGCGGGAATACATGGTTGAGGAGCACAAGGACAAACAACCAACTTTCGAGAACTTCGTCAAGGTTTTGAAGGAGGTTTACTCGGTTTACTCGCCTGAGTTTGTTGAGAGGGAGTGCCGTGTTCCGGCCGAGGTTGTGAGAACTCTGGCGAGGGAGATTGCGAGGGCTGGACATGCGTTCTCCAGCCACACATGGCGGTCTGCATGCGCGGGGAACCTTGGCGGCTGGCAGGTGGCGCGAGCGCTTGTCTTCCTCCACGCGTTGACGGGGAGCATAGGGACGAAAGGCGGCATGGACCTCAACGTCTACCACAAGTTTGTGCCGCGTCTGCCCCATCATCCAGCTCCGCAGAAGGTGTGGAACGAGCTGTTGTTTCCGAAGGAGTTTCCACTCGCACATTATGAGATGAGCTTCCTGCTCCCGCACCTGCTCGAAGAAGGCAGGGGGAAGATTTCGGTCTACATGCCCAGAGCCTTCAACCCAGTTGTGACCTATCCAGACGGCTTCATGTGGGCTAAGGTTTTACGGGATGAAAGCAAAATAGAGTTCATAGCCGCTCTCACACCCTTCTGGAACGAGACTGCGTGGTATGCAGACCTTGTCCTGCCTGTTGGAACGGCGCTTGAGAGACATGACATCCACAGCTACGAGTCTTATGCGGGCGTTTGGATTGGTTTCAGACAGCCTGTAGCGAGGGTTGTTGAGGAGAAGCTGGGGAGAAAGCTTGAACAGCCTGCCGAATGCATGGACGAAGCCGCTTTCTGGATTGAGCTTTCTTGGAGGATAGACCCCGACGGAAGCCTTGGAATCAGAAAACAGTTCGAGTCGCCTTCCAAGCCAGGTGAGAAGATTACCGTCGACGAATTCTACGGCTGGATTTTCTCCAACTCTGTTCCGGGCTTGAAGGAGAAGGCTGCGGAGATGGGGCTTGACCCGCTCACCTACATGAGGAAGTTTGGAGCATACGAGCTGAAGCCGGAAAGCTACAACAACCACGAGACACCTGTAGAGATTGGCGACGGATACGTCGATGAAGAAACGGATGTGATTTACTCTCGGAGCCCGCCTAAAAGGGTTAACATGGTTCCCATGCCTGCGACGGAGCTGACCGAGAAAGGTTACAGGATAGGTGTGATGGTTGACGGCAGAGCGGTCGTCGGCTTTCCAACCCCGTCGCGAAAGATAGAGTTCTACTCCAGGACTTTGAAGGAGTGGGGATGGCCGGAATACTCCGTACCGTCATACACACCCAGCCATGTGCACCCCAGCAACGTTGACAGGGAGAAGAACGAGTTTGTCCTAGTTTCGACGATGCGTGTTCCCACTCAAATCCACACCCGTTCAAACAACGCTAAATGGCTTACGGAGATCTCGCACACCAACCCGTTGTGGATGAACCCTCGTGACGCCGAGCGGCTGGGAGTCAAAACCGGCGACCTAGTCAGGGTGGTTACGGAAACGGGCTACTTTGTGAGCAAGGCCTGGGTTACGGAGGGAATCCTTCCCGGCGTCGTGGGATGCACGGAGCATTTTGGAAGGTTCAGGCTTTTCAACGACGTAGGCGCGTCGAGAATCGCCTCAGCCTTGGTGGAAATCGTCGAGGAGGGAGATGTTTTCAGGATGAGAAGGGTTGTCGACATCCGTCCGTTCAAGACGAAAGACCCTGACACCTCGAGGATTTGGTGGACCGATTCAGGCGTGACCGTGAACCTGACGTTTCCAGTCCAGCCAGACCCGGTGAGCGGCCAGCATGCATGGCATCAGAAGGTCAGGGTTGAGAAAGCCCGCCCGGGAGACAGGTATGGAGACGTATACGTTGATTTGCAGAAGAGCATGGAGGTTTACAGACGCTGGCTTGGGTTGACGAGGCCGCCGTCGGGAGACCTGAGACGGCCGCTGTGGCTTCTGAGACCCTTCAAACCTACGCCGCAAGCCTTCAAGCTGTCAGCTTAAGCTTGCATAACGTTTCTCCGGCCATGTCGGCAGGCGTGTTCACAGATACATCTTGGTTAGGATTTTCATGCCTGTTCTGGCGCCGAGGAACATGCCGAGCGCGTACAGCCAGCCCTCCGGCCGGAGTGTTGCGACCGAAGCCCAGAAACCTGAAACGTTGCATCCGACCGCTATCCAGACAACTATCCCCATGAATACGCCGGCCAGGAAGCCTGTGACCATGTCTTTCCGCCTTCCCCCCATGTAGCAGCTGAAGTTGCCGGAGGAGGTTGAGCCCAGCATCGCGCCGACAACCAACCCGATGACCAGCAGCTGGAGAGGGTCGTTGAAAGTCTCTCGAACACCCCACCTAACCGCCCAAGCAACCTGCTCCACGTCTATCAAAGACGACGCCGACCAGAGCGTAAACCGTGCTATGGGGAGCTGGATTGACAGCGATGAGTAGAGGGCGAACTGGACGATGAACACGAGGGCTATGACAAGCCCTCCAAGCCATGCAGGCCACCAGCCAGAGTTGAACGCCTGCTTCATGTTAGAGATAACCGACTTGATGCTAAAGTTCTGGGACAGACCTCTCCACGGCCTCCAGATAATCATCAGCAGCACGTATATCAGCCATAAATTGAGCGCCAAGCCGCCCAAGGGCCCGAGGATTTGGAAAAAGCTGAAACCCCTGCCGATGTCTATGAACGGCTCCACAACCCCCCAGACGAAGTAAGAGCCTAGGAAGTTTCCGACGAGAATTCCAGTTATGGATGCGAGCGCTTTCGCATGTCCGGCTCCAAACCTGAACATCACGCCTGTTATGCAGCCGCCTGTGAAGGGCATGACCAGCCCGAAAAGGAAGGAGCCGATAAGAATGTGGGGGCCGACGGGCAGAGCGGGAGGCACGTTCAACCCGTTCATCACTATAAATGTTGAGCCTAAGCTGGCTACAGCTAGGCTTATCAGTATGGCTGTCATGACGTTGGGGTCTCCGTAGAAGGCTGTCGCAAAACAGATCCTCGCCTTGTAGATTGCGTAGCCGTAAAGGACGCCGAAGACTATGAACAGAGCATGCTGTATGAAGCCTCCAGCCATGTAGACAGCGACAGAAGCTATCACGATTACCATGGTGATTAGGGAGACTGTTTGCATGGTTTTCACTGCTTCCCACCTGCCTCGACGACCACGGTTCCACGCATCCACGGATGGGGTGAGCATCGGTATCTATATGTTCCTACCTTGTCGAAAGTAAAGGTGAAGCTCTCATTTTTGTCCAACAGCTTTGACCTAAACTTTTCGATGCAGCCCGGCTCGTTATATGCGCAGGGCTCATGGGTCACATCATGTAGTACGATGTCTTCGTTAACCCAGACAACAGTGTTGTTCACTTTCAACACCACCTTTATGTGTGCAGGCTCGTAGGCTAGGGATGGGTCTCCCTTATATGCGCCGTGGCGGATGACCACCGTCACCGTTGTTGTCGTCGGCAGCTGGCTAGGCTTGTTGCCGTAGACGAGCCCAGAGAAGAAAAAGTAGACAACCAGCGCTGAGACCGCAAGCATAGCGGCTGCGGTCAGGTATTTCCTCATGAACAGGTCCCGACATAGAAGAGCATTTTCTCCGTTGCGATTACCTGCATGGACAGCTTCGTTGGAGAACGGCTGTCCTCGGCCACGAGATAAAGGTCGACAAAGTCTTCGGAGTCGAGGCTGAGGCTTCCAGAGCCTTTCAGACAGTTCGATGTTTTGCACAGGTCTGAGAGCTGTTTCCTTCCCTTGCTGTAGGCGTAAAACCCGTCCATGTCAAGCAACGCCACCATAGCATCGCCTTCGACGTTCAGATGCAGCTTCGTTCCGGGGATGAACTGGTACACTGGTAGCGTGAGGCGAGCATCCTTAGGCAAAACTGATTCGAACGAGTTTCTGAGAACCTCCTTGCCTGACCTGAGTTTTCGGGTTGCGTCGTCGATCAACCCCGGCTCGATGCGCAGCGTAACCTCTCCGGCTTCACGCTGTTTGACCAAGATGAGGTAGGTTCCGCCGGTCTGCGACGGAAGCGCGTAGGTGAGTGTTTTCAGGAAGTGGAAGCCGGTTGCAGTCGAGGGAACGCTTCCGTCTTTTTTGAAAGTTTCAGCATCTCTGCCACCCAGCACGTACAGGTCGCTCAACCCCGTGGTCTCCAAGCCGATGATGTATCTGTCGCCTGGCTTCAGCGATAACTCAACTATCTTCATCTCGTCCTGTGCCAGAGTGAATTTGGAGACTGTGAAGTTTGACTTAGACGCCGGCGCTAGGATGACTTGCATGAAAGCAAGCGCTAGGAGCGCTGATGAAAAAAGGATAGGGATGTAGTTGAGACGTGTCATGGCTTTAGCCGTAGATGCCCAGCAGGAGAGACCGCTCCCAAGCCTGTCTTCTTCCGAAGTTCTCTTCAGTTGGGTCTCCGACCTTCGGATAGCCTGACACGACAGCACCTTTGGCATCCCACTCGACCTCTATCACCGACAGCTGTTTCTTGTTGACATAGCTCCAGCATGTGTTGAAGACCGATACCTTCTCGGGAGGTGTGACGCCCAGCTTCTCAGCGGTCAGCTCAGCCAGCCTCCTCCCAGACCTCTGCGCAACATAAGCCGACTTCGTGTAAGGCGATGCAACCGCATCACCCAAACCGTATATGTCGTCGTAGCTCTTGCTCTTGAACGTGGCAGGGTCGATGTCCATGAACCTGGCGCCTAAACCAGCTCTTCTTACGAAGCCGGGCGCAACGTTGGGCGGCAGTAAGGATAGGAAGTCGAACTTTACACGCTCGCCCTTGTCGGAAACAACCTCCGACTTGTCGGCGTCAACCTCTACGACCTTGAAGTTGGGCCTGTAGTCGATTCCGAGTTTGGTCATATGTTCCGAGAAGATCTTGGCTTTGGGTGGAGGCTGGGGGTTGGCGTTGGCGTCCAGAACGATGACGTTGACCTTCTTGCCCAGCTCTCTGAGGTATTCGTGGCTGAGAAACGCGACCTCGTAGGGTGCTGGCGGGCATTTGTAGGGTGCTGGTGGAACGCTGAAGACAACGTTTCCCCCGTCGAGCTTCCGAAGCTCTTCCCTGAGACGCACGGCTAGGCCGGGGTCCCATGCGTGGAGGTTCTTCACCCTCTCAAGGCCCGGAACTTCCCATGTTGCCAGCTCGATGCCAGGCGCCAGAACAAGCAGGTCATACTTTGTATAGCCGTAGTTGGTTTCGACACGTCTTTCAGCAGGGTCTATCGCGACCACGTTGGCGTTGACCAGCCTCACTCTGTCCCCGACAAGCTTGTCAAAATAGACGACAGCGTCCTTCAGCTCCTTAATCCCGCCGACAAAGTCCACGTGGCTTGGACCCGACACCCAGAAACTGTTCCTGTCTATGATTGTCACGTTGACGTTTTTAACGAGCTCGACTATCCTTTTGGTGAACTGGGCGCCTGCAGGTCCTGCGCCGACGACGACGATGTTCGTCGACCCTGAAACCTTCCACGTGAAGTCTCCAGCCGGAATTCGTGGCGGCTGCTTGACCACTGTCTCGGTTCTCGTCTCTGCTCTCGTCTCCGTTCTCGTCACCGCCTGCGTTTGCACGACGGTTTTTTCAGCGGTTACTGTTCTGGGAAAGGCTTGCGAGCCCGCGGCAATTCCGACGAGAAGCCCAGCCGCAGCAGCTATGCCCGACGTAAGAACAGACCTTCTCGACGCTGGTTTCGACTCAGCCATATTCCGTTCATTTTTGAAGCGGTTGTCCGACATATAAAAATTGCGCAGCGACAAAAATACTTTAAATATTCAAAATATCAAAATATCACAATCGTTTAACATTCGTTCACCCACGGGCGTATGGAAGCATGCTAACCTTATTCCGGTCTTGGGAAGATGGCTCCGAAGCCTCTTTTCCCCTACGTTTAACAGTCTGTATCTATTTGATATGGCCCGGCTGTATCAGTAGGCCTTTCTTGTGGGTTTCTTGATGTTGTTCTGCTGGTTGCCTCCAGCCAACTCTCCCCTTGTTTTTTCCTTCCAGAAGATTAAATACTGCACTCGCAGATACAGGCTGGTTGGGGAGGGCTTAGGAGGGTGGTGGCTGGCTGAGGTCTGGCTTGCTCGGCGTCATCGGCTATCCTATTGGTCACACTGCTTCTCCAGCGATGGTTAACGCGGCGTTGCGTCACGCTGGTGTTGAGGGAATTCTCTACATCCCTGTTGAGGTGAGGCCGCGGGACCTGAAGGCTTTCTGCAGCTCAGCGCCTTTGATGAATTTTCTCGGCTTCAACGTAACCATCCCTCACAAAATCACCATCATAAAGCATCTCAGCGAGCTGAAGACCTCGGCCAAAGAGGTTGAGGCGGTGAACGTCGTGAAGATAAGGGGTGGAAAGCTTGTGGGTTATAACACAGATGTCGCAGGCGTTATGGCTGTCATCCCATCCCAGCAGGAGGTTGACGGAAACGTTGTTGTGCTGGGCGTGGGCGGAGCCGCCAGAGCCGCAGCCATAGCTTTGAAGAAACGCGGGTTCAGAGATGTGGTTTTCGTCGGAAGAAGAGCGAGCACCCTGAAAGTGTTCAAGAAGTTTGCGGAGAGAAAAAAGGTGGGATGCAGGTTTGTCAAATTCGGCTCGATGGAGCTGGCGGACATCATGAGAGAAACAGAGCTGTTGATAAACGCCACGCCAGTCGGCATGTATCCAAACACCAACTCAACACCCATACCGGGCAAGCTGCTTCACAGCGACATGACCGTGTTCGACATGGTCTACAACCCTGTCGAGACAAAGCTCCTCAAAACAGCCAAGGCCAGGGGTGCGAAGACGATTAACGGGGTCAGGATGCTTGTGGCGCAGGGGGCTGAGGCTTTGAAGATATGGCTTGGCATAGAAGCCGACCAAAGGGTGATGGAGAAAGCTGTGATAGAAGCGCTCGAAGGGTTCGGAAAATGAGAGGCGTTGGAAAAGCATACGGAGCAATATCCATCGTCAACGCAATCTCAACAGGCTGCGGTGCCGCGTTAGGGATAAACCTTCAAACAGAAGCACACGTCGAGCTGACGTTTGACGACTCGGTTGTGCTGGAGATAAACGGCGTGAGGTCGGAGCCGCAGCTGGCTGAGGCAGTTGTCAAAGTCTTCGCACAACGCTTAGGGCTGCCTGTCCGCGGATGCAAGGTTGCTACAAAGTCGGATATACCTGTGGCGGTAGGGCTGAAGAGCTCGAGCTCCGCAGCAGTCGCCATAGCCAAGGCTTTCCTCAACGCCGTAGGCAAAAAACTGCCCGATGATGAATTTCTGGGGCTTGTCGCAGAGGCATCCATAATGTCGGGAACGTCTATAACAGGCGCCTTAGACGATGCAGCAGCATGCATGCTGGGCGGAGTAGTTGTAACAAACAACCATGAGAGAAGGATATTGAAAAGGGGAAGCGTGGAAAGCGGGTTGACAGCGGTCATCATTGTTCCACCCGGCAAAACCTACACGAAGGAATTTAGAAGAGAGCTGCTCGAGCCTGTCAGAGAGCTTGCTTTCGTGGCCTTCAACCTCGCCTACGAAGGCCATTACTGGAGAGCCATGACTTTAAACGGGTTGATACATTCAGCCGCTCTCGGGCTGCCGACTCAGCCTGCTTTGCAGGCTTTGCGTGCTGGCGCGCTGGCTGCAGGACTATCTGGAACCGGGCCAGCGGTAGCGGCCGTCTGCAGGCGGGAAAACGTGGAGAAAGTTTCTAAAGCCTTCCAAGCCTTTGAAGGCAGGGTTATCAAATGCCCCGTCCTCCACAGCCCTGTAGAAGAAGAGACATGATAGTCGATGTCAAGCCTTCCAGAGTTGAAGGTGTTGTCGAGGCGCCGCCAAGCAAAAGCTACACACATAGAGCGGTTGCTCTCGCAAGCCTGTCTGAGGGAAAATCAATCGTAAGAAAACCTCTCATCTCACGTGACACGCAAGCAACCATCAACGCGTCAACGATGCTGGGCGTCGAAATCAAACACCAGCATTGTTTTCTCGAGATAAAAGGTGTCAGCAGGTTTCGATGTCCAGACAACGTGGTAGACGTGATGAACTCGGGGACGACGCTCAGGATTTACACAGGCCTCTCAGCGCACGTGGAAGAAGGCTACACGGTGCTGACGGGGGATGAAAGCATCAGAAGAAGGCCTGTCGGCCCGCTGCTCAACTCGCTCAGAGACCTTGGAGTAGAATGCTGGTCCACGCGTGGCACTGGCACAGCGCCCGTCGTCGTCAAAGGCGGCGGCGTCGAGGGCGGGCAAACCTCGATAAAAGGCTCTGAGTCATCGCAGTACGTAACATCCCTGTTGATGACCGGCCTTCGAGCACGGCGTGAGGTTAGCGTCACGATTGAGGATGAGCTTGTCTCAAAACCCTACGTCGAAGCAACCGTCAAGATGATACAGGTCTTCGGGGGAAAGGTGGATGCAGAGGGGTTTAGACGGTTTACTGTCAAGCCTCAAACCCTTCACGCAGCCGACTTCACAGTCCCAGGAGACTTCAGCTCAGCAGCCTTCATCATAGCAGCCGCCCATCTCACAGGCAGCCGTGTAACCGTAGAAAACCTCGACGCGCTGATGCCTCAAGCGGATTCGGCTATCCTCCACATAGCTGAGACGTTAGGCTCGAAGGTGACTGTGAAGAGTGGAAGGGTTGAGGTTGAGGGCGGTTTGCGGAACGTGGACGTGGAATTTAAGCTCACGGACAGCCCTGACCTGCTTCCTGTGGCAGCTGCTATGGCGGTTTTGAACGACGGCGTCGTCCGTTTGTATGGGGTTGCCCATGCAAGGCTGAAGGAGAGCGACCGCATCTCAACGGTGGCCACGGAGCTTAGGAAGCTTGGCGTCAGCGTGAAAGAGGAGCCTGACGGCCTCGTTGTGGAGGGGGGCGGAAATGTGGATGGCGGGGTTGTGCTCGACAGCCACGGCGACCACAGGCTCTTCATGGCTTTCACAGCCCTCGGCCTCGCACTGGATAAAGGGTTGAAGGTTTCGGGCGTGGAGTCGGCAGACGTCTCATACCCGGGGTTCCTCAAAGACCTGAAAAAGCTCGGCGCCAGAGTAAGCTTGAAAGACGGATAGCGATGTTTTTTACCTCGTGTTGCTCAACTTTTTCCAGCGATGCGGCTGTCGAGACAGATGAAATTCATCGTGGAGTCCACGCTGCTGGCCGTTCTACTGACCGCCGTTCCCGTCGTCCTTCTCGCGTTCTTCTACTTCAACAGCCTCATGACGTCGCAAAACCTTCTGATATGGCTTGCCGCAGCCCTCGGCTGGACGGCCATAATCACAGTCATATACGTGAAGAGGCTTGCAAAGCGAGGCGGCCTGACTTTGAAAGAATAAGTTTTTTATCAATGGTGTTTGGCTGTTATTGGCATGGGTCTGCCGTTCGCTGTTAGCTTTGAGGGGAGGCTGCAGCGTGACAGGATGGCTTTGATCCTCAAGCTCGAGGTTTTGACCATTTTCTCCACCGCCTTGGCTGTCGTGTTCCTGACTGGACAGCACTTCTTCGTCAAACTGTTTTTCACCATCCCCACGGCTCTATCTGTTTTTCTCGTCGTTAAGGACAGGCTTGAGAAGACGGGTAGAAAGCTTAAACGCGCCGTCGTCAAGTCCGTGAGACACAGAGGCAACGACTGGTTCTTCTTCCTTCCCATGACTCCGTCATTCAGCTTCACCGCAAACGGCTTCGAAGTGGAAGCCGTGTCCGAGGACATGACGCTGGTCAAATTCCTCGACTGCCGTCCATGGAAAGTGGGGCAAAAACTTCTCGTCCTGTCAGACATAAAGGGCAAGGTTTTAGCTGTCAGGGATATGAAACTACCCATCAGAATCGACATGCTCAAGAAGCTGGCTTAACACACCGGTCTTTCAACCAGCAACGTCAGGAATAAGCTAAGCCAGCGGTGGAGCTGTATGTCATAAAAAGTAATGGCTCGACGGATAGGAGTGGGCGTTGGCGGAGGTTTCTTTGACAGAGGCCGTCGACGTTTACAGGGGGAGATTTCTACGCCATTGCTCTGCAGGGTAGGCCGGAGCGTTCGACGCCGTGAGAGTGTTGATGCCGCTCGACATGTTCGTGGTGAGGATCAGCATATCCTGACCGCTTTCAAGCCGACGACATCCCGTCAGCCGCTCCCCAACAGCCAACCTCACGGTTTCTGACGTCTTACTATATAGTCGGCTGCAACTATATAGGAAAAGGTTTTCAATTCCAAAACTATATAGGCACGGCTCATGACGTACAGAAAGTCGCTCGAGCTCGTTCTGATAGCGGTCAACGCCGCTCTTTACGCCGGCGTAGGCTACCTGACTTACCTGGGAGTTTTCGCGCCCGTCGTCGGCACCGTCCGTTTCTGGCCCTCCGTCGTCATCCCCGCCGTTTTCGCCGTAGTTTACTCGCCACGCGTAGGAGCGTTCGGCGCGGGCATAGGGATTTTCATAAGTGACATGCTCATCCACGGCGACCCCGTGCTAAGCATAACCGTCGGCGTCACATCCAACATGGCCGGCTTCTACGTCTTAGGAGTGCTTGCAAAGACCCTCGGCAGAGCCGGACGCGGGCCGTCGCTGTCTATAGCGATGCAGGCCATACCGTTGGCCGTGACCCTGCTGGCACTCTGGATGAATTTCTTCGGCGACGCTTTAACCGGCTCGGTTTTCTTAGGCGCCGCAATCCTCTCCTTCGGGATAAGCGTCTTCTACAGCCTTTACAGGCCTGTTTACGCAGGACTTATAGCCGCGTCATCGATAGGCCTCCTTCTCGGAGCAACCATGATAGGGCTCGGGGTCTGGGGATACAGCCAGTTCTTCTCCCTGCCAGCCGTGGCGAGTGGAGGGAAAAACCTTCCACTGTTCGCCGCAGCCATCTGGTTCCTCTGGACATACTTGACGGAGATACCTTTCCTGATGGTTCTTCTGCCGCCTTTGACCGCCGCTGTGAAGAAAGCCGTGCCAGTGGCCGCACGTGAACAGTCTTGAAGAAAGCTTTCATCGAGACGCCAGCACCTCTTTCAAGCATATTCTCGCCGAAGGTTTTGGACAACGGAAGGCTTCGGCAGGACCCTGACAGGATTGGCGCTAGGGGAGGCGGCTTCTCGTTCACGCCTGGCGTCGAGACAACTGTCGAAGTTTTGGACGGAGGCCCGGGCTTGAAAGTTGAGATAAACGGCGAGCTGGCTTCTTTCCCGCCGTCCGAGAAGGCTGTGGAGCTTTCTAGAAAGCTACGCGGCGTGGAGGGCTTCATATCCGTCAAGCACAGGATACACGTGCCCATCGCAACGGGTTTCGGAACAAGCGCGGCCTCAGCGTTAGGCGTGTTGATGGCGCTGTCGCATCTGGCTGGAAAACCCATGACACTCCGTGAAGCAGTCAAGCTAACCCACTACGTCGAGCTCGAGTGCAGGACGGGTTTGAACAGCGAGGCAGGGTTCGGGAGGACAGGTTTGGTTCTTGTTCTGAGGGAGGGGTCGCCGGACCACTCGATAACAGACGAGATACCTCTTCCTTCACGCTGCAAAATCGTGTCCGTGGTGGCGGGCCAGATACCGACCTCAGACGCCATAGCCTCTGTTGAAAGGCTCCAGCACTTGGAAAGGCTCGGCGACACATACATCGAGAGGATTCTCCAAAACCCCACGCCTGAAAACTTCCTAAGCCAGGCGAGAGCCTTCGCAGCTGAAGCAGGCCTCGTCGACCAGCAGGTCCATGAGATTTTCACCGCGATGGAGAGGCTTCCGACGCTGGGCTACGCTATGAACATGGTCGGCAGAGCCGCCCACGCCCTCGTCTACGAGGAAGACGTTGAAAACATCGCAGCAACGTTGAGGACGAGGTTTCCGCAGCACCGCATAGTAGTAGGGGGAACAAACTCGTCCATCACGTTGAACACGCTGTAAAAATTCATAAACCTCCACAACGCTTCCTCTGCGTTGATAACCTACAGGCGGGCTCCAGACTTGGAGGAGAGGGTTAGGATGCTTGTTGAGAGGGCGGGCCTGCATTACGTTGACGTGGACAGAGTTAGATGTGTGAGAAGCTACGGCTCCGCTTCGAAAGGCGTCTCAGCTCGCATCCACTCCGTCTCCAAAGCATTCTTGACAGGCTTCGGCATGAAGCCCGCCTACGTAATCGAATTCATAACAGAAACCTTCGAAAAACTATCGAAGGAACAGCAGGACAAAGTCATCATCCACGAGCTCCTCCACATACCTAAATCATTCGGCGGAGGCCTGCTGCCACACGGCCGCCTCGACTTCAGAAAAGACGTAGAAACAATCAACAAAATAGTGAAAAACTCTACCTAAACGGATTCGCAGGCTGCTAGGCTGTGTTGAACTGCAACCGGCCTGCCTCCTTAGTTATGCTTCTGAGGAACACCCTGGATAAAGTCCCTGATAAAATTTGAACGAGATTGTAAACGATGTTCGGAGCTCTATCGTCGGGTGTTACCGCCGTCAGCTTTAGCGCTTTGGTTTCTTGACCTCGCCGGTCACCAGAAGGTCGAGGGGTGCGTCGTTGACCATGATAACCTTGTATCTTACGCCGGGCAGGTCGCCCATCGACTTACCCATCGAGCCTCCAATCCCCTCTATCAGGACTTCGTCGTGTTCGTCGACGACGTTGAGCGCTCCGTCGCCGGGGAGGAAAGCGGTGACGACTTTGCTGTTTTTTATGAGCTGGACTCTGACGCATTTTCTGACGGCTGAGTTGGGCTGTCGTGACTCGATGCCTACTTTCTGGACGACGATTCCACGGGCCATGGGCGCGCCTTCAAGCGGGTCCGTCTTCTCCTTAAGCCCCATCATCCTGATTCTATACTTTCGGATAGCCCATCGGAACTTGTTCCTGACCTTTCTCAGATGTCTGGCTGCGTACTCGCCGTTTCCCAACCCCTATCCAGCGCTTTCAGGCCCAACGCCTGTTAAAATAGTTGAACCAAGGGTTTCACGTGGTTTTTTCAGCGCGGCTTTTCCGCGCCTTAAGCAGCAAGCTGGCGTAGCGTGATTCTGGCGTGAAGTGGATGGGGTGGGGTGAGGCCGTCCTCCCACCACACCTTGGACAATACTCTTTCAGCGTGTAGGTCCGGCATTCCGGACACCGCATGATACGGCCTGCCTTCAACAAGGCTACGTTCCTCAAGCCAGGTTTTAAACGCAAGCATAGAGGGAAGGTTTAAAAAACTGCACACATAACGCTGGCTGGACCTGTCTTGCTCAGGCCTGTTGTGTTGTGCGGCGGGGAGGGAAGCCGTCTCCGTCCACTGACCTACTATTTCCAGAAGGCGATGATACCTGTAGGCCGTGAGCAGAAACCCCTTCTAGAATACATCCTCCGCCACATACGGTTTTACGGGTTTGAGGAGACGGTGCTGCTTGTCGGGTATAAGGGTGAGCAGGTCGTCAACTACTTTGGTGACGGTGGAAGGGTTGGCCTCAAGCTCAGCTACGTATGGGATGATGAAAACGTCAAAGGAACATGCGTATCACTTCTCCACGCCCTCCGTCAAAAAGCCTTCAGCGCAGACGACACGCTTCTCGTCTACTACGGCGACATACTCACCAACCTCAACCTACGGGAGCTCGTCAACAAACACGTGGGAGAGAAGGCTGCGGCTACGCTGGCGCTTTCACCACGCTATCAGCTCCCCGTCGGCGTGGCAGAAGTCGTAAACGGACATATTATGGAAATGCGGGAAAAACCCTTCATCCCGATAAACGTCACCATCGGCATACTCGTCCTCGAAGCATCCCAGCTAAAGCATGCAAACGGCCTAACCGACATAATGTCAGACCTCATACCGCGTCTGATTAAACAGGGTGAGAAAGTAGCAGCCTACATCTCAGACTGCTTCTGGTATGACGTCGGCTCGACCGAGAAGTATGAGAAGCTTTCGAACGAGGACGTAGACAGGTATCTGCAGACCATCTTAAAATGACTTGAGGCCGGCGATATCATCAAATACCGTTGAAAATGGTTTACCTACATGGTTTTGGACAGCGGTGTGCTGGAGCTGCTGCGTGGCAGGAACTTTGGATTTCTGGCAACTGTCAACAAAGACGGCTCGCCTCAAGTCTCGCCTGTCTGGATTGACGAAGAAAATGGATACATACTGGTGAACACTGTGGAAGACCGTGTGAAGGTGAGTAACACGCGTAAAGACCCGCGTGTTTCCCTAGCCATTCCAGACTCGCAGAACCCATACAGATATGCATACGTGAAAGGACGTGTGGTTGACTATGTTTTCGGCGATAAAGCTGAGGAACACATCGACAAGCTGGCGATAAAATACACTGGTGAGAAGTTCAAGTGGAGAACGCCGGGAGACCGTAGAGTGATTATGAAAATCAAGCCAGAGAAGACGAGGCTGCTTTGAAGCTGTCTAGCAAAACCGTTGAAGCCCTGATTCCTGGCTACAGCTATAGCGGTCTGCCGGATAGATGTTACCTGAGCGCTTCAGGGCCTCTCTCGCCTGTTCTTATTCTGACGACATCCTCGACGGGCATTACGAATATTTTTCCGTCGCCGACGCTTCCGGTGTAAGCTGATTTTCTCAACTCCTCCACGACTTTCGCCACATCATCGTCGTCAACAACCACCTCAACCATCAGCTTGGGTATCAGGTCTATCTTGAACTCGTTGCCTCTAATCCTCCATGAGATTCCCTGCTGTCGTCCTCGCCCTCTTACCTCGTAGATTGTCAGGCCTGCGTAGCCGAGGCGTTGCAGACAATCCTTGACTTGGTCGATCATTTCCGACCTTATCACAGCTTTGACAAGCTTCATCATCCACCACCTACACGTATGCGGGCTCGGCGTGCTGCGTCAAGTCAAGCCCCACCAGCTCCTCTTCCCTTCTAACCCGCAAGCCAACCGTCTTGTCGATGAGCTTAAGGATGGCGAAGCTGAGGACGAAGCTGTAAACCCATGCTGAAGCTGTCGCCAGCAGCTGGACGAGCAGCTGTTGCGGGTTGCCGTAGAGCAGGCCAACGCCAGCCGGGTTGACCGCAGGGTTGGCGAAGATCCCAGTCGCTATCGCCCCCCAAGTGCCGCCCACGCCATGCACACCCCAGACGTCGAGAGAGTCGTCTATCCTCGTCCTAGACCTGAAGGCGACCGCGTAGAAGCAGAGAACGCCTGCTACAAGGCCTATGACTACCGCGGCAAGCACGTCGACGAACCCTGAGGCCGGTGTTATAGCAACTAATCCTGCTACGGCTCCGCTTGCAGCGCCTATGATGCTGGCCTTGCCTTTGTACAGCCATGACATCGCAAGCCATGACGTCGCTGCGGCGGCTGCCGCCGTGTTTGTTGCAACGAAAGCGCTTGCGGCCAAGCCGCCTGAGGTTAGCGCGCTTCCAGCGTTGAACCCGAACCAGCCGAACCATAGAAGGGAAGTACCTAGCACGACGTATGTTATGTTGCTGGGTTCGAAGGCTCCTGAGCCGTAGCCTATTCTATTCCTCAGGACGAGGGCTGCGGCGAGGGCTGCAACCCCTGCGTTGATGTGGACGACTGTTCCCCCTGCGAAGTCTAGCGCTCCTAGGTTTCTCAACCAGCCGCCAACTCCCCAGACCCAGTGGGCTAGAGGGTCGTAAACAACCGTAGCCCAAATCAGGAGGAACAGCAGCGAGGAGCTGAACTTCATCCTCTCCACAACCGCTCCGATTATCAGCGCCGGCGTGATTATCGCGAACATCTGTTGGAAGAGCATGAAGGCTAGATGGGGCACTGTGGCTGCGTAGTCGGGGTTGGGGTCTGGGCCGACGCCGCGGAGGCCGAGCCAGTCCAGCCCGCCTACCACGCCGTTGAGCGTGGGCCCGAAGGCAAGCGTGTAACCCCACAGCACCCACTGGAGGCTTATGATGGCTGCTGCGGCGAAGCACATCATTATCGTGTTGGCGAGGTTCTTCTTCCTGACAAGCCCGCCGTAGAAGAAGCCGAGCGCTGGCGTCATCAGAAACACGAGCGCCGAAGACATCAGAATCCAAGCCGTGTCTCCAGCGTCAACCATCCGAAACACCTCCTAGCCGCGTTGTTGGGGCTTGTCTGCCGTCGAGCACGTCTTCTGACTTCACAAAATGACGGAAGTTATACCATGTTTTCGACTTGCCGCCCATTTTAATGACTTATTTTGGTCAATTGCCGTTATTTATACCTTTTTTGTACAACCCGTGAAGCCGGCTGCGCTAACGCCATGCATTAGAGATGCGCAAATAGTCTTCCTCGGCGAGCCTCCATCCAGCTCCCCCAGCGTTTTCTTCAAGATGCTCTTTCCTAACAGCTTTCGGTATTGTTATGACGTTGGGCTTCCAGATGACCCAGTTGAGCGCGACCTGAGCTGGTGTTTTGCCGTATTTTGCAGCGACTTCAGCCAACACCCTTCCCCTCGCAGACCTCGAGGATGCTTCAGCAGGTATCCTGCCCTTGCCCAAAGGCGTGTAAGCCACCACAGTTATGCCGTTTCTCTCGCAGAAAGGTATCAGCTTCTTTTCCACATCCCTGCTCTCAAGACTGTATTCAACCTGGTTGGAGACTATTTCCTCACTCTTCAAAGCCTCCATCGCCTCCTCAACTAAGCCGACGTCGAAGTTGCTAACACCTATGTAGCGGACCAAACCGTCTTTGACAAGCTTCTCCATAGCTCGCATCGTCTCCGACAAAGGGGTGCTTGGGTTGGGCCAGTGTATCATGTAGAGGTCCACGTACTTAACTCCCAGCCTCTCAAGGCTCCGCCTGCATGATTTAATGACGTCGTCGTAGCGGAGGTTTGAAGGCCAGACCTTCGTCGCTATGAAGACATCGTCGCGGCTGAAGTTTTTCACAGCACGTCCGACAAGCTCTTCAGCATGGCCCGCTCCATACATCTCGGCTGTGTCAATGTGATTCATGCCAAGCTCGACGGCGTATCTTATGGCTTCAATGTAATTATCGTCGTTCCGGTAGTCTGGATGGCTGCTTCCACCCATGTTCCACGTCCCCAGCCCGATGGCTGCCACAGCCTCCCCAGTCTTTCCTAGCGGTTTTTTCTCCAATCCATTACAAAGACGTTTTCCCGATGCTTAAAACATTGTGCTCGTTTATTAGCAGGGCTGCGCCGTTGTTGACTGGCATGGACGGTGGTGACGACGACTACTGGGTGGTGAGAATTCCCAAGCCGAAAAGGTTGTTCAAAGCGTTGGCTAGGATGTTTCGCTGGCTTGGCTCCGTTCCCATGAAGACGGTGACGGTCGACGTCCCGTTCACGTTGATCACCTCCCTGCTTGTCGCCGTCCTGCTCTTCATCTTTTTCACCACCGTTGTAAAGATTCCGGATTTGGTTGCGGGTGTTTTCACAGCGGTTCTCGTAGGCGTCTACCTCTACTTCCTACGTTCTGAGATGCGTAGGTGATGGCCAGCGCCAGAAGCTTACGGCCTCAACCCGCGCCGTTTTGTCGGCTGCGACGGCGTAGCAGGCGAGGGCCAAGGCGAGGACATGGTCGTCATGCTGTCCCGCGGGTGCCTCAAACTTCGGCATCGCTCCCGTGTTTATCTGCTGGAAGAGACGTAGCTGGTTTATCAGCTGTGTCGCGTCAGCTGGAATGATTAGCCTGCAGGAGAGCAGGTTGTTTCTCAGGTTGTTGATGAGGTTGTTTTTGACGGCTGCCGTGAGCCTGACCGGGACGAGGCTGCTGATTTTTTCCGCCAGCGCCTCGGCGAGGGGTGCTCCCATCCCCGTCGCATCCACAGCCACAGCCGCAGGCTTGAACGCTTCAGCAGCTTTCCTCACCGCCTCCATCTGCTCGCTGAAAGGCTTCTGAACCAGCTCCTCCACGTGAAACACCCTCATCCTCCAACCATCCTCCAACATAACGCCTATGATGACGGTTGAATCTCTGTATCTTCCGAAATCAACACCCAGATATGTCACAGAGCCTTCGGCGGGTCTCGTCATAGGGTAGTCCTCCACGCATGCTAGGATTTTCTCGTAGGGGATGAAGGCGTTGACTTCGTCGAGGAACTCGCACTCCATCTCCTGCCGCCATTCAAGCTCGGTCATCACGTTTCTCAACCCTTCAAGGTCCGTTTCCGTTATGTGAGGTGACTGTCTGTAGCTGATTAGATGCTTTGACCATGTACCGCCGCTTATCCAAGCTTCGTAAAACCATCCACGCTTTCCCTTGGGGGTTGAGGCGAGGACGATTCTACCACGGCGGGCGACGGTTGTGAACATTACGGCTGTTTTTATCTTGAAGTCGTCGCGGAACAACGCAGCTTCGTCGACGTAGACGTGGTCTGCTCTGTATCCCCTGAGTGTGTCGGGGTTGTTTGGAAGCGAGATTATCCTGCTGCCGTTTCCGAGAACAGCAGACCTCATGCCCGACAGATGGGTAAAGCTGTATGCGACACCACGGTATCCGTAGCTCTTAGACGCCAGCCTCTCCGCGAAATTCTTCACATGTCTAAAGATCTCCAGACACTGTCTCATCGAGTAGCTCACAAGGATTATCGTCGACCCTGGCTTTAACACGGCTTGAGCCAAGGCTTCCACCGCTATCGTGAATGTTGCTCCAGCGCCCCGCGGTTTCAAAAGCACTCTAAAACGAGAGCCGTCGTCGATGAATTTTCTCTGCCACGGGTAGAGTTTTACGTTGATGTCGGCTAGGTTGAGGTGCAGCTGAGCGGCTTCACTTGTTTTCATCACCGCCTCCCAAAGCCTCGTTCAACATCTCCGCCATAATCCTCTTAAGCCTGTCTGCGTCCTTTCTCGTTCTTGCACGGCCTTCGACGACGAGATCTTCGCCGACGTTTCTGACGACGCAGCTGACTCCCATAACTGTTTCAACTGGTTTTTCCTGCTCAACCTGTTTTCTCCCACTGCTTCTTATGAGCCAGCTCACACCGTCCCACCCCCGCCTAGAACAGCTTCCTCCAAACGCTTCACCTTAGCCGTCAACACGGCTATCAACGCCTTCAAGTCTATATCTCCTTGAGAAGTTCTAACCTCGGCGGGCATCTCCTCCGCCAGGAAACCCAGCTCTGGCCGGCCTTTCCGAACATATTTTTTGACGGTTGGAAGACGCAGCGAGGCCAACCCGTTCATATCAGCTTCTACGATATCTGATTTATCGTCTGTTTTGGATGGTATCGTGATGTTGGCTGAGACAACGTCTAGAAAGTATTGGTTCGACGAGCCTAGCGAGAGTGGTTTAACGGGTTTTATCCCGTCCAAGCCTATCAGCAATGCTTCGCCGATTAAAACGCCTTCGCTGGTTGAAGAAATTTTCTTCTTAATCTTCTCGGCAGCCTCCTGCGGAAGGCCTGTCTCCCCGTCTATCCACCAGTCGCGCATCACACAACACCCAGAAGGTCTGCCGTCACCCTTCCCTTCAAAACGTATATTTTGGTTACAGGGGCCCTGAAGTTGGGGTCTATTACTACGCTGTCCCCTGCAGCCGGGAAATAGATGTTTGTCTTGTCGTTGAGCCTTGCCAGCGTGTCGGCCGCTTCGGCTCTAACCCTCATGAGATAGAGTTCTGTGAACCCGAAGTCCCGTGGCGTGACGGGGTTTTTGTTGTAGTAGAGCCGTGGCTCATAGCTTACCTGGTTGTAGGCGCCGTTGCCTCTTACAAGAAACCTTATGGGGTTTGAGGAAGATTCTATGATTTCTGGGACGCCGCTAACAACATCCCAGGACAGCGTGGTGTAGGTGGTTGACGTGGTTGACTTTTCCGTGTGGGGTGTTATTAGTGCTCCTGACGATGTGAATGGTCTTGCGTACACGGTTCCGCTGGCGGCTTTAACCTGTATGCTGAGCTTTGGGCTGTATGAGCCGGGGCCTAGGTAGTATGTCTTTGTGTATGTGTGGCTGACGGCTGAGTATTCGGAGTAGGTTTTGCGTATGAGTAAGTCATGTGGCTTGTAAACCCATGTCGAGCCGTCATAGAAAGCGCTGTGTTCTTCTGCAAGGTTTCTCGTCGGAACATGCCAAGGGCTACCGCCTGTGTATGAACCTCCCCATTGGAGCACGTAGCAGTTGTTTACGTCAGGTGAGCTGGGGCTTGAGAGAACAACGTAATAATAGCTGGTTGTGTCTTGAATTATACGTCTAGAATCTTCTGCTGGATATAGGCTTGTCCAAGCTGTGGTTGTTCCTATCTGTGTGCCTGGTACAGATAGCTCGCCGAGCTTGCTGTCGGGAATATAGGCTAGCGTTTTGATTACAGTTCTGAAACGATAGTTTGTTCGTCCCGCACTCGACCATGTTGAGCCGCTGTTTGTCGAAACCCATGTGCTGTGAGGTGTTCCCATGTCGGGGAAAACTGTTGACCATGGGACGTTGTATTCTATATAGCCCGTGCCGGACGACATATATGCTATTAGGGTGTAGAGGCCGGGCGAAAGCTCTAAAGGCGGGTTAAACCAAATTATTCCATTTGCGTCGACCGAACCGCTGGCAAGAACCGTTGAAGACGGGGAGCCGTCTGCGTTAGCTGTCCTAACCTGTCCCCTATCTGGCTGTGGTGATGGACCAGCCGGCTTCATTCCTCTTAAGATTATTTTGTTCGGATAGTTTACTGTACATCCTCTCCACGTCGTGGTTGAAACACTATCATAAACGCCGCTGGAGCCTGGGTCAACGTAGAAGGAGTCTTCTAGGTAAACATTTGAAGAGCGGCTCATCGTGTATATCTCAACCTTCAGGTCGCCGGGGTTTCCAACCTTTCTGATACTTGCCTCAAAACTATCCCAGAACTCAGCCGCCGCCGCGCTGTTCTTCCTGATTATTTGCCCCAGCTTTCGAGAGCCATAAACGGCCAGCTCGGTGGGAGAGCCTACGTCGGCCGGCGTATAGGTTGTCGATGCGGTGGATGTGTTGAAAGTTTGGTCGGATGGCCATGTCTTGTTTGTGACAACATCCAGCGGCTCTAATGTTAGATAGGGCCAGCGGAGGGGAAACCCTCCAGCTCCGTGTAAACGATCTGGCTCAACCACTCTCCCTCCAGACCAATTTAGCATATTTGATTTTAGGCGTAAGAGCCGAGGCGGAGGGCCGTGAAAGCATAAACCTCAGCTTAATCTTTTCCCGCTTCACCGGGTAGAAGAAGTGGTCGCTGTCTATGTTGAATTTTGGCAACGTGGAGACAAAACCAATCCAGTCAACGGTGTTTGTTGGCGAGCCGACGGAAGTCATGGTTGAGATTGTTACCTCGAACCGTTGCCAAACACCTCCCGCCAGAGACAGAGACGCTTTCCGATAATTGTTCGCATCCGTGTAAAGCCGGACCTCAACGCTTCCCGGACTGAGCGAATAAAGATAGACGACGAAGTATTTTTGACTTGAGATATCCCAGCCCAAGTTTCTGCCGGAGGGGTAGTATGCCTCTACGTAGGCGCCTGTCTTCACGACGTTTATGGAATGACGGTTGACCAACCCCATCGCGGAATCTGTTAAAACACCGCCGTCTGCTTTCCATTCGCTTGCGTTCCCCTCGGTCGCGCTTCCCGTAACATGCGGAAGATACTCTATTTCATACAACCTGTCGACCTCTGATTTTATTGTAGTGTTGTCGCCGCGGAGAAGGTTGGCTTTTACGCTACCCTCTCCAGCATCGAAGTCGTAGATGACACGCAGCCATTTGGTGAACGTCTCCGACTCGGGTGTGAACCCCCATTCGAAAACCCCGTTTGTAAACCCTGATGCGAGGACTACATAACCGCTGTCGTCCAAGACGATGTTTGAGCCGCTGTCGTAAACGAGAGGTGGTGAGTTGACGATTCTCACCGTGCGTGCTTTCGCCTGTATCTTCGAAGCCGCTTTCAACGCATCTATCAGAATGCTTGTTGAAGCAACCTTCTCCTCGGTTATGGAGGGGCTTTGGCCAAACTTTGCCGCCACGTCTCCTCCAACAGCTTCTTCGAAAAACTCTTCGAACATCTCCAGCCTACCACCAAACGTCAGTCGATAACGTAGCTCGTGTGGGTCATACTCTATCTCGAGGAGAAACATGTTGACGTTGTTTAGACCTAGGCTGGGGAGGTTGACTTTGACTGTGTCGCCTAAATCAACGTTCAAGGCTTCAAAATCCGTCTGAGTCGTTTCGACGGTGAGCTGTTTTCCATATTCTTTGTTTAACTCAAGCCGGATGTTTGCACGTCTCAGCGCCTCGTTTGCGTCGGTGAGGAAAGGGTCGTGGACGACGACAGGCAGGTCTCCCGCACCCTCGCTGACGTCAGCCAAAACCTGACCGCCGGCGCCAACGTAGATGACTCTGTTCTTCAGCTTCCATCTGTCCTCGGAGTATTCGGAGGAGATGATTTTAGTGTCGTCTATTGTGGCGGCTGCTGCCCCAACGGTCTTCGGCTTGAAGAACACCATCTTCCCCGGCTTCATCCTGAGCCAGTAGTTTGTTCCACGCGCCACGTTTTGCATGATTTTTAAAACAACCTCGTTCTGAATGTCCCACTGACTGTTCAAAGCCGGCGTAGTATCTTCATCGACATTGGTGACGTTTACCCCCGTCTCGAGGGTTGCCAAATCCTTGATGATTGTTCCAGCCCTGGTCCCCGTCGGATAGCTTCTGAAAACCACGTGACGGTCGTAGAGAATCAAGTCTGTGTAAGCGGTTATCTCGCAGCGGGCTACATCACCTTCGCGACGTGTCTTCCTCGCCTCATAAACTACACCTTCGAACAAAGTAGACGTGTTTTTTCGCAGCCTAACCCTTGTTCCCACACCGACTGTCTCCACAAGCTCGGCCTCGAGAGATTCTAGGCTGCGCGCCGAAATCCGACGTCTGAGACGTGTGCATTTTCTTGTTTTGTCAACCCAGTTTGTGCCGTCGAAAACCTCGAGGTAGAGCATCATCTCACCTACATCGCCCGCAGACGTTTGACAATCTCACGGCTGACCGTCTCAGCCAGCCTATCCGGGTTAGAGATACCAGACACGTTCATGTTCACGTTCACCGTTATGCTGTGGCCCACGCCTCCCCGTCTAAACCATTCGGCCACGTTTCGGGGAAGAACCATCTCGCCGGCGTGAAGTATGGCTGGGCCCGTCCAAGGAACAGACCATGCGCCACGTTGGTATTCTTCGAAGAACCTGCCGCCTGTCTGGTGTACTATTTCCCCGCTCGTCTCCGTCTGCTGACTCTGCGATGTGACCGTCACATGTTCTTCGACAATCCTGTAGGTTACAGTCATGCCGTTGAGGCTGTTGAGTGTATTTATCAGATTCTGAACGCTTGACGTGTTGCTTTCCACAGCCTGTCGCGTGGTCTCCAATGCTTTCACAAGCATGCCGTGTAGAGAGCCTGCAACATCCGCTGCGTCAACTCCCAGCGCATTCAACAATCCCGTGAACTCCTGCTGCGTGACGATGCCGTCTGCAAGCGCGTTCACGAGGCTGTTCATCACCGACGTGAGCATATTTCCCGCGTTGACGGCTCCCAGCATGTAGAGCTGGAGAGCTTGCTGCTGCAATGTGAGAAGCTGGCTTACGTAGTTTACCGCCGACTGTGCTGCGGCGAGATATCTTGCGCTCGCTGCCTGCTCCTCGGTCAACGTGGTCGACATGCCGAGGGCTTCGTTGATTCTCGCGAGGACGTCGTAGAAGTTCAGGCTTACGGTCAGGGCTTGGGAGGCTGTTGAAAGGTCTTTGACAGCCTGCTCTGCGGCTCTAACAGCCATGGCAACCTCAGCTATCGACGTCGAGGACTCCAGCGACATGCTGCGTGCAGCTTCAGCTATTTGACGGAAGCTTTCAGGAACCTGGGCGCCGGCCTGCACAGCCTGCTCCACAAGCCGTTGAATGTTCTCGTCATAGACCGCTATGGCTTCAGCGATCCTCAACGCTTCCGCGACGCTTATCTCACCAGCTTCAACCCAGAAGGCGATTAAGCTGGAGGCCTGCTCTTCAGTGATCCTTCCCAGAACCCTCAGCTGCGTCTCAAGGTATGCGAGCTTCTGGTCGAACTTGCTGTCCACGAAAGCAGCCACGATACCCCTCCATGAAGTCACAACAGCGTCGAACGCCTTCAAAACATAGGGCCCGACCATCTGGTAGATTGATGAAAGAGATTCGCCTACAACTCTCTGAAGCCTGTCGGTCTCGGCTCTGAGCATCGCAGCCCTTCCCTCAGCCGTCGCCAGCGAGTCCTCAAACACCTTCAGAGCAGCTCCGGTCTTCGATATCTGGTTTACAAGCTCGTTGAACGACTCGCCCATCTGAGCCAGCGTAAACAACGCTCTTACAGCCCTGACGTCAACGCCTGCAAGCCTCCGTTGAAGAACCTCGAAATCACCGCCCAGCTCACGCGTTCTCACCAGCACTTCCGTCATTACGTCGCCCACAGACCTCAGGTTTTCGCCAGCGTCTCTGATGGGGACGCCCAGCTTTCCAGCAATCTCGTAGAGGCTTGACAGAAGCCGTGCCAGCTGGGTGCCAGCCTCCTCCGCAGAGCCCAGCCTTCTCTCCAACGCAACAAGCCAGGCAGTCGTCTCCTGCAGCGAGAGACCCATCGCCCTAGCCACGGCTCCGACGTTGGCCAAGCCTGCGGCAAAGTCGCCGGCAGTTCCGACCCCAAGCCTCGAAGCGTTGACGAGAACGTCAACAACCTGCGACGCTCTGCCCCCCTCGACGCCGAACTGAGCCATCACCTGGACAAGCTTGTTGGCCGCTTCGCCGAAATCAACACCCTCCAAACGCGCTAACGCAAGAGCCGACCTGAGCGCGTTCACGGCTTCAGAGCCTGAGAGACCTGCTTTCACCAGCGCCTCTAAAGCCCTCATGGCCTCAACCCCCGACACAGCCATCTCCCGCGCGGCCGCAGAAGCAGCAACCCTGAAAGCAGCAGCCAAGCCAGATACCGACTGGCCCGCCTCAGCCGTAAGAGAAGCAAGCCTCACAGCAGACGATTCAAATTCAGCGAAAGCCTTCAAAGAGCTTTTGAGAAAGTCTTGGAGATAGCTGCCGGCTTCGAAGATGGCTATGCCGAGGGCTCTCTTCAAGGCTGACGAAAGAATCGTGAACGATGACTCAAGCCTTCCAGCCTCCCTCGCACCCACGTCGCCAAGCTGCTGAAGCTGCGCCCTCGCGTAAGCAACAGCTTTGCTCAAGTTGTCGTCGGCCTCGAGCAAAACCTTGACAGTAAAGTGCGGTAGAGGCATCCTAAGCTATGGAAAAGGATGTCTTTATCTGTGTGAAAATCTCGCAAACCAAACATGAGCGAAAAACCTAGGCTACGTGCATACATGGAGGAAGATGAGGTGAACAATTTTGAGAACGTTTACAGGGAGACCGGCACAAGATATGTTATTGATTGGTTTGTCTGGAAAACTGACGGAAGCTTTCCGTGGCCAGACTGGGAGCCACTGCTAACTGTTTTCAGCGAAGAAGACGATGTCAAAACATGTGCGGTTAGAAGAGCGTTCAGATGGACGGTATATCAAAAGGATGAGATAGCTTTTCAAGACGATGTTTTGGAAATCTTGTTTGAAGGACAAAATCACCATCCCATCATAAGAACATACAGCAGTCACGAAGATTTCGACACACGTAAAAACAATTTTTTGCAGATATCTTGTACACCGGCCAGAATACAAAAGAATGATGTTCCTGAATACGCCAGGGATTCTAAAGCGCTATTATGGAAGTTTCCTTCGCTCAAGCATTTTGTGGTTGAGCTTTATCCATATGTGGTAAACACTCCTTCCGTCGATGAAAAGGTTGTAGAATTACTTTCGTGGGACTGTTAATATGACCGATAGACTGTCTAAGGTTTTCTTAACTTCGCGAATCTTCCCAGCGCTGAGCATGGCTCTTTGGTTGCGCAGCGTTAGCGCAAGGCTTTCTTTAAAGTCGCCTCCATGTCTCCCTTTTTCAAGCTCTTCCAGAGCGGCAAGAAGCAACAGAATGGTCTCCAAGCTTTCTAACTCTTTCTTTAATATCTCTATCTCTACGTCTTCTTTTTCAACCAAGCCGCTTGAATATTCAACTGTTTTCAAAATATGCCGCCTCACCTCAGCGGGAGACGTGCGTAAAATGATTCTCGTCGCTCTCAATGCTCTCCTTATTCTCTCGCTCCTCTTGTTATCGGCGTGAATCTCCTCAAGCCATTCCGTTTCCTTCACAGCCTCTTCAAACTCGTTTAATGAAGCAGCGTCTATCGAGAATGAAACAGGAGCAACACGCTTATCATTTATTCCAACCATCTTGGTCGATATCGGTGCCTCTACGGTATATTAAATAGTTAATAAGATTCTAATAATTAGAATAGTTAAAAGTTAATAAAGCAGTAGCCGCCAACACGCCCTTCGGCCCCAAAACACAGAAAGCTTAAGTGGCCTGCGTTACAACAAAATGTGTGAAGACTGTTAGGCAGACGGTGAGCTGCCCCATATGCAGAAGCACCAACATACTTCCCGCGAGAGTTGAGGAAAACATACCTCAGGCCTTCGAATGTCTCGAGTGTCAGACCCAGTTTAGCATACTGCGGCCCAAGATAGTTGGGTATGAGGTTGTGCGGGAGGAGGCTGAGAAGGAGAGAAGAGCGCGGGAAAGGAAAAAGACTCTGGCAGAGATACTTGACGGCATACTGCTCGGCTGGCTTCTCCGCCGCTAGTTTTTCCTGACGTAGAGGCTCCACTGCGAAGGGTTGAACTCGTTGGGAAAGTCATAGAATACTGCGTGTCTGTTGACGACGAGCCAGAGATTCACGTTCAAGACGTGCGTCGCGTTGTAGTCCACGTAAACGACGCAGACAATCCTGTTGTAGAGGTCTATGACGTTGGTGTTGTCGACGTCAAGGTAGACGGTCTTTCCTTCAACAAGCCTGCGCAAAGCCTCCGTCGCCTCAGCATAACCCGGCTGCCCTCTCTCAGGAGTGTTGACGTCTGCGAGCCTAACCCTTCCAGCTGGAAACGCGTCGAAAGTATCTCCGTCGACAACCCTGAATACTCTGGCAACCACATCCACATGTTTTCCGCCCACTAGAGGGGTGCCGTATACTGTTGTCGCAGCAGTCGCCGTTGTTGTCACCATCTCCCTAACCGTGTAAGAAACTGTTGTCGGAAGCGTCTGCGTCAACGTCGTCGTCCTCAAAACGGTGAAGGTTGTCGTTGAGGCTCTGTCTCCGTCGGCAAAATATCCGAGGAAAAACCCTGCAAGGAAGAGGGCGAACACCACCGCGACGCCTACACGCATGAAAACATTCTTCAAAAGCGTCAGAAATACCTAACCTTCCAAAAACTTATTACAGACTGACCAACATGGTTTGTTGAGAATTGTCCTCCCAAGAGAGAAAGTATGTTTTCGGCTCAAGGGAGTGGTTTGAGTGTTTTGTGGAGGTTCTTAACAACGACAAGGAATACAACACCGCCGCCAAGGACTGGGAAGACCCGATAACCCTGCTTGTAACAAACCTGCCTCCAGCCGTAAGGGAATTCTTCAAAAGCGAGCAGACAGGGGCCTGGCTGGACCTCTACCACGGCAAATGCAGGGCCTTCGAACTGGTGAAAAGTGCTGAAGAGAAGCAGGCTCCCATAATCATCGCAGGAAGTTACGAGAACATGAAGAAGGTGGCTCTTGGAAAGCTGAACCCAACTGTTGCGGTCATGACAGGCCAGCTCAAAGTTAAAGGAAATTTGGCGAAGCTCTTAGCTAACGCTGCCGCGTCATCGGCTTTCGTTAACGCTTTGAAGAAAGTTCCCACGGAGTTTTTGGCGTAGGCGATGGATATGAGGGCTGCAAGATGGTACGGGGCTGGTGACATAAGAGTTGAGGATGCCGCAGAACCCGAGATAAAGTCGGAAACAGACGCATTAGTCAGGCCTACGGCTGCGGCAATATGCGGAACAGACCTCCATGTTTTCAAGGGAGAGCTTACGTCGGTTCCAGGAGCGATAATGGGCCACGAGTTCATGGGGGTTGTCGAGAAAGTCGGCCCAGCTGTGAGAAAGTTTCGAGAAGGCGACAGAGTTATTGTCTCATGCTGGGTTGCTGACGGAGAATGCTGGTACTGCAGACACCAGCTCTACACACAGTGTTTTAACATAAACATCTTCGGCATGGGCCCTGTCTACGGCGAAAGCTTGGACGGGGCCTTCGCAGAGCTTGTACGCGTACCCTACGCCGACACCGTCCTGATCAAAGCACCTGAAGACGTGTCTGACGAGAAGCTTGTCACCGTGAGCGACAGCCTTCCGACAGGGTTTGAGGCTGTTGTGAACGGGGGGATGAGGGAGGGTGACGTCGTCGTTGTGATCGGATGCGGTCCAATAGGGCTTCTAAGCGGAATGTGCGCGGAACTTCTCGGAGCCTCTCAGGTGATAGCCGTCGACGTAGTCCGCGAACGGCTTGAGGCAGCAAAGAATCTCGGGTTCAAGACCATCGACGGCTCTGTGTCCGACGTGGCCGATGAGGTGAGGAGCATGACTGACGGAGTGGGTGCTGACTTTGTTGTTGAGGCGGTTGGCCGTACGCGGGAACCGCTTCTGAAAGCCATCGAGGTTGCGAGACGGAAGGGAACAGTCTCAGTCGTCGGGTTCCACCTGCATGAATACACGATTCCTTCGGGCCAGCTCTGGCTTACTGAGAAAAAGCTTGTCTTCTCGATAGGAGACCCGATAAAAAATGGTGAAAAGCTCATCAGGTTCATTAGAAGCGGCAGGCTTGACCCAAGCAGGATAATAACCCATAAACTCAGCCTCGACGAGGTGCCGCACGGCTTTGAGCTGTTCACTAAAAAACAGGCTTTGAAAGTCTTGGTTAAGCTATGACCTCTCCATGACGGTAGCCTCATCGTAAACTCTTTCAGGCGGAACGCATCCCTCAAGCCAGATTGCTGCCAGCGTCTGAAGGTCGGGAGGCGTTAGGTTTGCCTCCCTGTCTATGGTGACGTCTATCACAGCAGGCTTACGGGATGCCAGAGCCTCCTCCAAAGCCGGCCTGATCTCCTCAGCCCTGCTCACACGTCTCCCGAAACAGCCCATGGCTTCCGCAACCAAGTCATACCTCGCGTCGCTGAAGTCAACCCCTATGTATCTGCCGCCAGCCATCAGCTTCTGAGCACCCTTGATCATACCCCATTGCATGTCGTTCAAAACGACAGCCACTATCTGCGTCCCAAGCCTGGCGGCGGTCTCAAGCTCTTGGATGTTCAGCATAAACGCTCCATCGCCTGAGAGAAGGTAGACATGCTTCTCAGGCTTGGCTAGCTTAGCGGCTATCGCGTACGGAAGGCCTGAGCCGAGATGGCCTGAGTCAGCAGCCCAGATGAAAGTGTCTGGCTCGTACACGCGGTTTAGGTAGTGGGCCCAGACTGCTGTGTTTCCGCCGTCCACTACGCTGATGGCATCGTGTGGAAAGAAGCTCCTAACCTCTAAAATAGCCCGTAAAGGATGTATTGGGTAAGAGGTTTGCAGGGCTGTTTCGAAGAAGCTCTTTATCCAGTCGTCGACAAGCTTTCTCAGCTCCGAGAGGTTTCTCCCCTTTCTCAAAGGCATATTTTTCAACTCGGACAACAGCTGTCTCAGGACAGCTTTAGCGTCGCCTACTAAAGCAACGTCAACAGGCCTGTTGAAGCCTATCATCTCTGGGTCTATGTCCACCTGTATCCAGCGCTGGACACCAACCTCTCCCCAAGGAGGGGAACGGCCCCAGAAGTCTGTGTCGCCGAGCTTGCCGCCAACGTGGAGAACCACGTCAGCGGCTGACTGCACAGCCAACGCCCCCGGGCTTCCAGGTATCAAGCAGTATACCGAATCCTCGCTCACCACGCCTCTGGACGCCAAGCTCGTTACCACGGGGGCCTCAAGCATTTCAGCAAGCATTCTAACCTCGTTGGAAGCCCCGCTCCTCAAAACCCCCGAGCCCACATGTATGAGCGGGAGGCTTGCGTTGGCCAGCATCTCCGCAGCTAATCTTACAAGGTCCGGGTTTGCCTGAGGGGGTGACGTGCATCTGTACATGGCTGGTTTTTGGAAGAACGTCGTTGTGTCTGAGACCTCGGTTTCGCCGTAGAAGATGTCTGAGGGGATGTCGAGGTGGACGGGGCCCATCCTCCCAGACAAAGCTGTCCTGAAAGCTCTCTGGACGAGCTCGGGAATCCTGTTTATGTTGTTCACGACAGCGCTCCATTTTGTAACCGCTTTGAAGAGGGTGTGTTGGTCTAGGGCTTGCATGCTCCCGTGGTCTGGATAGCTTCTCCAGCTCTGGTTCTGCGCAGTTATAATTACCATGGGTATGTTGTCGGCGTAGGCTGGATAAACTCCTGGCACAAGGTCTGCAGCACCCGGCCCAGCTGTTCCAACGCAGACCGCAGGCCTTCCAGCCACACGGTAGTATGCGTCAGCCATGTGTGCAGCCGCCTGCTCATGTCTTGTCATGATAAACCGGAGACCTCTCCTCACGCCAGTCCGGTAGATTGCGTCGAGAAAAGGCACGAACCTATCTCCTGGAACTCCGAAAACATACTCAACCCTTTCACGCAGCAAACATTCCACAAGAATCTCTCCACCAGACATCTTGACCAAGGAAACCACCGAGATTGAAGAGTGTTGGAGGGGATTTATTCTTTTAAGCCGTCTGTAGCAACTCTCTGAGAGCTTCCGATAATGCTCTCCGCATGAAGCCCCGTGGTGGAAAACGCGAGGTTCCGAACTCGACGTAGCCAGCGTAAGGCGCTGCAGCCTCCACCATGTACTTTGTTTTCCCCACTTTTCTGTGGCTGATGCTTTTCCTCAGCCTGCCGGTTCTGACAGGTGCGTATTCCCTGGCTTTCTCAGCCGTTTTTACGGCCGTTTCTTCAAGAAGTTTTACAACGTCCTCGACGGCTTTATCACACTCATTCGACAACCCTTTCAAAGCTTCTCCAAGACCGTGTATTCTTATCATTTCCTAGTCTTCCTTCGCACTTGTTTTTCGAAGGCTATGGGTGCGAGAAGGTAGTAAAGCATCTCAGCACGTGTGAGCCTGAGCCATTTCCTCAGCGTGCCGAGCATGCCGCGTCGCGCTATGAAACCCATCACTTCGGCGACACCATGTTTTTGAAGGTCTATTCCGAACATACTTCTAAACTCCTCAAGCCTTGCTTTTTTCGCGGGCGCCGTGTCTGCGACGAAACGATGCATAAACCCTTTCGTGAACGGAACCAGTTTTTCCATGCTGCTGAGTATTTCGACGAAGGCTACGTCAAGCCTTGGCATGGACATCTGCAGAAGCTTCCGCGCAACACCTATACCCCTGAAGCTCGGGTGGACGACAACACGTTGTATCCGTAGAACGTTGCCAAACCTCTGGGTTAGATACCATTCTGTGTCGAAGAAACGGCTGAACCCGGCGGGCTTCAGGTAGGGATTTGAATAGACAACAACTCCGACAACCCTACCCTCCAACACGGCTCTGAAAATTCTGACGACGCCGCCGAGCCTGTGGCTCCGGTAATGCAGGAAGGAAAGCAATCGCCAGTCTTCGGTGGAGCCTTCCTCAACCAAAACCTTGTTGAGTAGGCTGCAGGGCTTGGGCTTAGGGTCAAGCCTGTTAACCTCAAGCCTCGGGCCGAAATGTTTCACGATGTAAAGGCTGGGGTTGAGGTCCTCGAGCAGGTCGTTAACCGCTGTCGCAGCTATAAGGGTGGTCTTCCTCTTTCTCGCAAAACGCTGCAACGTGTAGGCCGTGGCTTTCGCAGTCTCCCTGTCAAGCGAGGAGCAGAACTCGTCGAGCACAACGGTCTTAGCACCCGAGCCGACGGCCTTGGCGAAGATGAAACGCATCCTCTGACCGTCGCTCAACTCATCGAAACACCTGAACCAGGTGAAGACGTCCGACAACCCCGCGGCTGAAAGCGTTTCCACACCTTGGTAAACGTCTCCACCCACCAGGTCTATCAAAGGCCTGTCTCTCCTCACCTTCACGTTCCACGAAGCAGCAACAGGTGCGAAGTCGGGATGCTTCGCCATCTCAGCCGCGAGATGCCGTATGAGAAGAGACTTCCCGCCACCACTCTCACCCGTAACATAGACGACGTCACCTGGCTCAACCTCCACCTCAGCCTCATCGTAAACAGGCAGCCTAACATCTTCGAGCCCAAGGCCCATAAGCTCAGCCACCTCACCAACCCTCTCAGACCTGCGGACGACGCCGTCAAACACCTTCGTCAAACCAGTCCGTAACCCAGCTAAACCAAGCTCTCTTCGGCCCGGCTTTGAAGAATCATCATAAACCACGGGGATTCTGAAAACCGTCACGCTGAATGCGGTTGCTGACTGTGTTAAATCACTCAGTAGAAAACGGGTAAGCCACGCCGTCTACGACGACAACCAATCCATAATCCCGCCTCAGATTTTGAGGAGGCTTCAACCCACGCTCCTCAAACCTCGTCCTAACCATCGGCAGCGACAACGCATAATCCACGTGTATACAGTCGCGGCTGTGGCAGTAGCTGCAGAAGGCTTGTAGGGACGCGAACACAACCTCCGCAGTAACTCCAAGCAGGTTGTCCTTAACAAGCGCCCTTGTCTCGTAAACGTTGACATGCTCAAGCCTCTTCTTAACCAACGGCTTAATCAGACCCTGCTCCTCGAGAAAGCTGACCAGCAAGTCCACTACAACATCAGCCCTGCTCCTGTGGCCATGAAGCTCCGCATAATCCTCCATCAAGTAGGCGTCCAAAGCCCGGGCGAGAGACTCGGGAATCTTCACCGTGCAGTAACCATGGCCCTTGGCTGGTGAATCACCGAAGACCCTTCGCTGAACCATGCTTGACTCATTCTTCTTCACTGTTTTTAACCCCCTTCCCCACAGCACGACAGCATGAAGCCTGCATATATCCATGGGAGATGGCCGAAAGTGGAGAAAGAGATGTCGCGTTTGTCCAGCAGCAACACAAAAACGACATCGCATAAACCTATGGTGAGGAGAAAATTCCGCAGGCTTCAGCTCAGGATAACTGATGAGATGCACCGCTGGCTGGCTGCAAAAGCCGTCGAAAACAAAGCCTCCATCGCATACGTTCTCCGACGGTTGATTAGGAGAGAGATGTGGAGGGAGAGAACCCATGCCTAAGATGTTCTCCAAGCAGAGCGCCTTCAAAACCATTTTAACTCTCGGCGACACGCTTGCAACCATCGCTTCCGAGAAAAACCTGCAACAGATGACGGTCGGCGTCGGAGAGCTGCGACGCCTGCTCAACAACGGCGAGAGAAGAGGCAAGTCCATCCTCAGCCTAGCCCTCCAGCGTTTCGCAGCCTCAAACATCTTCCAAACATCGTCATGGGTTCTCGAGGTTGTTGACGTCAAGAAACCCATCCTCATCATCAGGAGGCGGTGAAAATGTCTGAAACCATAATCCTCGAAGTAAGCAGGCTGAGGAGAAGCCGTTACAACCCACGCATGGTTCAAGACCCCGAACGGAAACGGATCCTCCTCGAAAGCGTAAGACGCGAAGGGGTTAGACAGCCTTTGCTCGTCTACCCAGCCGGCGACGGGTTCTACGAGGTTTTAGACGGCGGCCGGAGGCTTGAGGCAGCGCGTGAAGCTGGGTTGGAGAAAGTTCCCTGCATATTCATCGAGCCCGAGGACATACCGCGCAAGTCGCTCTCCATCCACTTAAGCCAAGACGACCTCACGCCAGAGGAGCTCGTAACATTCGTCGAACGTCTCGTCAAAGAGGAGGTCTTCAAAAACGTTGATGAGGTCTGCAGGTATCTCGGCGTCTCGAGGTCTTGGTACTATCAGCTGAAGAAAGCGGCGAAGCTCAAACCCATGAGAGAAGACGTTCCAGTCACAACTCTTGCACTTGTCGAAAGATACGGTCTTACGGAGGAGAAAAAGCAGCAGGTTCTCGACATGCTGGCTCAAAAGCCTCTTCCACGCAACGTTTTAAGACAGGCTTTGCGCATGGCTTCCGAAAACCCTGACGTCGACCCCGTGAAAGCGATTGAGATACATTCATCTTCCATGCCTCAGAGGCTTGAAGAAAACGTTCTGACCGCTTCAGGCTGCTACACCTACTTCCTGACAAGGCAGACGAGCGCTCTGGAGTTCACAGCGCGAAGAGGTGTGGAGACCGTCTGGAGAGCCGTCATCCCGCTTGAAGACCTGCACATAGTTAAAATGCTCTGGCAGCAAGCGTAGCCGCTGAACATTTTTTACCTCGCATAATCAGCGAGCATGCTGTAGAATGGGATACACGGTCTTTGAGAAAATCTGGAACGCCCACGCCATCGACGAACGCGAAGACGGCCAGACACTCCTCTACATCGACAGACATCTCACTCACGAGGTTACGTCGCCGCTCGCCTTCGAAGGGCTTAGGGCTGCTGGAAGGGTTGTCAGACGCCCTGACCTAACTTTCGCGGTCATGGACCACAACGTCCCCACATCAGACAGGTCAGAGCCCGTCCGCGACCAGATGTCAGCAGCCCAGATGACAGCCCTCAAAAACAACGCCAAACAATTCAACATCATGCTCTTCGACTACTTCAGCCCGTTCCAAGGCATAGTCCATGTTGTAGGGCCTGAGCTGGGGCTTACGCTACCCGGAATAACGCTCGTCTGCGGCGACAGCCACACATCAACCCACGGAGCGTTCGGAGCCCTCGCCTTCGGCATCGGAACCAGCGAAGGCGAACACGTCTTCGCCACACAGACACTCTGGCTCAAGAAGCCGAAGAAAATGAACATAAGGCTGACGGGAAGTCTGCCGAAAAACGTAACAGCCAAAGACATCATCCTCTACATCATCAGAAGGCTTGGCACAGGCGGCTGCATAGGCCACGTCGTCGAATTCACAGGCGAGGTAGTCAGGAAAATGAGCTGCGAGGAGAGGATGACGTTGACAAACATGTCGATAGAGGGAGGTGCGCGGACGGCGATAATCGAGCCCGACGAAAAAGTCTACTCCTACCTAAAGGATGCACCCTTCAGCCCGAAGGACGGCGAATGGGATGAAGCTGTCAAATACTGGGAGAGCCTGAAGACAGACCCGGGAGCAAAATACGACACAGCCCACTCCTTCGACGTCTCAACCCTCGAGCCTCAGGTGAGCTGGGGAACAAACCCAGCCATGACAGTCGGAGTCACCGAAACAATTCCCTCACCCGACGACTTCGACGACCCAGCTGAGAAAAAATCAGTCGCAAGAGCTCTCGAATACATGGGCCTTAAGCCAGGTATGAAGATGTCTGACGTTACGGTTGACACAGTCTTCATAGGCTCTTGCACAAACGCAAGACTTTCTGACCTGATTGATGTGGCTCGTCTCGTCAAAGGACATAAGAAAGCATCGGGCGTCAGGGTTTTGGTTGTCCCAGGCAGTCAGCTGACGAAACGGAGAGCCGAGAGGATGGGCTTACACCGCATATTCATCGAGGCTGGGTTCGAATGGCGCAACGCAGGATGCAGCATGTGCATCGCCATGAACGAGGACAGGCTGAGGCCTGGAGAACGCTGTGTTTCGACAAGCAACCGCAACTTCGAGAACAGGCAGGGCGTAGGAGGACGGACACATCTCGCAAGCCCTCTCACAGCAGCGGCCACAGCCCTCACAGGAAAAATCACAGACCCAAGAACATACGAGCTACAAGAACTCTAACAACTCAAATCTCAGCGCTTCTCAAAACCCCCACATACTTCCTAGCGGCGTTATACAGTTTTGAACCGTCGGTCACAAGATCTAAACCGTTCTGGATAGCTGCTTGGAGATAGACGGCGTCGTAAAAGGTTGTGTTCTCTTTCTTTGCTGTGGCGTTAAGTTAATCGGTCTTGGGGTAAGGGAGCGGATAGACTACAAAACTTCAGGAACGCGTTAGACCATTTGATTTGGGGATGTGACGTGTTGCTGAACTGATTGAAAAGTTGATGAATATGATGTGGAAGCACGGTTTGATAAAATTTACCTAATCAGATTTTTCTTGTTTTGGCTCTTCCGATGTAGTACTGTGCTTTTTCGCGTGTCTGGATGTGTAGCTCGAAGGGAGGCCTCACACCAGCTCTCCAAAGAGCCGACCGCACCATCACGTGGTCTTTGTCCGTCACTATGAGAATGTCTATGTCGCTTGAGAGAGTGTGCCTTCCTTCAGCCACCGACCCAAAAAGATAAACCTCGGCGTATTCATCCACTGCCAGAACAGCCCGCTTCACCTCCTCCAGATGTTTCTCCAAGTTGGCGAAAACCTCCCTCCTCTTCAAAGCCTCTTCGATGAGAAGCTTTTCAGACATTCTCCATCAGCTCCCTCACAGATTTCGTAACTCTCTTAACCTCTTCTCTTCTATACTCCCTCGGCACGTGTCTCGAGGTTATGTAAGCGTCCTCGAGCAAACCCAGCTCGGTCAGATGCTTCTCCAACAACGTTCTAACTACTTGTTCTTTGCCGCGTGAAACATTTCCCAACATCTCCAGCAGGGATGTGACGCTGTGAGTGTGTGGGTAGTCGACGCCGTTCTCCAGCAGCCTCGCCTTCAGAAAAAGCTGGAGAGCCTGCTCCAAACTGAACATTGCCAGGTCATAGTAGCCAACGCTCGTCTGATACCCAGCCGTTTCGAAGAAACGTTTAGACCTTGTCAGAAGCGTCTCTATCTCTTCCTTCTTGGGCATCGCCATCTGTGTTTAGCGGTAGCGCCTATTTAAGCAGTCGCTGAAAGAAAATCGTGTCGGCAGTCGTTGATGAGGAACTGTAGGTTCGTTTCCAACGCTGTTCAATGAGTTGGAAGCTGTGCATAGCGGTTGCTGAAATGGTTAAGCAAACTGTTGGCTGGAAGTTTCCGCAACATATTTTAACGGAGTGGTTTTGTGTGGTTTTGGTTTGCTGTGGCGTTATAGGTTTGAGTATGTTTTGCCCGCGGGCCCTGACGTGGTTTACGGGTTTTTCCGCAACACTGAGAACATGGGGAAGGTCTGGCCGGCGGAGTTGGGGATGAGGGTTGTATCCCGTGAGGGTGATGTTTACACAGTGGGTTTCAGGCTTCTCGGCCAGTTTTTCACAGCACGGTTCAGAATACAGGAGCTTCCAGGCTTGAAGCAGCATCATGAAACCCTCGACTTCCCCTTCGGCAGGCTCGAGCACACCATCTCTGTTGAGCCGAGCGATTCAGGCTCGCTTGTAGTAGAGGAGATGATGCTGCGGTCGCGCAACCCGTTCGCAGGCCGTTTCTTCAGAAAAATCCTCCAATACCGAGCGCAGGCCATCAAACACAGCTTCGGAGTCGCTGAGAAACCCGTTTACCGTGACCCGTTCAGAATCAGCCTAGCGGCAGGCAGCCTGATGAGCGTCGCTGGAACCGTTGCTGCTTATGCGCTGCTGTTTCTCCAGCCTTTCAGCTTCACGGGCGGACGTTTCATCGCCGGCATCATAGCCTTCATGCTTCTCTGGTTCTTCACCCACGACATCGCACACTACGTCGTCGGAAGAATCGTAGGCATAAGGTTCAGCAACTACTACATCGGTCTCAGCAACATAGTCAGACTCGCCGTCATACCCAAACCATTCAGAACGCTGCCCATCGCGCTTGGATTAAAAATCGACCGACAAGCCAGCAGAGCCACGCCACGTGGATACGCAGCCATGTACACCGCAGGCCCGCTGGCCTCAATGCTCACACCCCTCACAGTACCGCTGACCATGCTGTCGACAAACCCGTCGAGCATCGCCGGTCTTCTCCTCCTCGCCTTCGCAGCAGCCAACATCATCTTCACAGCCGTCTTCAGCCCCAAAGCCGGATGCTTAGCCAAAGCCAGAAAAGCCATCCACAAAAACCGCCGACAAAAATGAATCGGTTTTAGCATGCTGGCGCCGCACGTGAAGCTTTAGCCATGATAGAAATTTTCTTTGGATGAGCTGCAAAAATTTTTGACAGCTTTTCCTATTTCGCGCAGCCATTCTCGCTCGGCTAGGAGTTCAACGGCTTTTGCCAAAGTTTTTCTTATGTCTCCTCCAAAGTATCTATCAGTGATTTCGTTAATGATTTGTTTTGGGTTTTTGTTTTCGCTCTGTAATGGGTATTTTTTCTTGAAAGCCTCTGCCACCTGCTGTTCGAGGTTTTGAGGCACCGCGAATACGCTAACCCTTACTGCACGATCTGATTTACCGTCCTTAAGCTCTAATGTATGTCCATCCATCATAACGTTCACAAGAGGTTGTACGTTGTGTGCTTTACATGGAGTGTTCACATAATTTTCCAGCTCCGTTTTCAATGATTTGAACGGCTCCCTGTCCGAGTCGGCTATTAAAATGATTGGCGGGTTTCTCTTTTCTCCCAGCAGCTGGCGTTGCAGCTTGGCGGTTCGTTGGAATATTTTTGGAACGCCTCCACCAGCTGTTATCAGGATCTCAGACGAAGAAAGCCGCGCCCTCCGCTGAAGCTGCTTAAAATCATCACAGCGTTTAAAGACAAATAATTCTTGTTGTTTGAAGTATTCTTCGACAAACTGTGCGTCACGTTCTCCCTCGCAAACGACAATGCAGCGGGGCACTCAAGCACCCCTAAGGTCCATCTCGAGCTCCTTTACTTCGGTTGAAGCCTCTTCTCCGCTAAGGACTTCATAGTCTATCTCGCCTCCCACAAGATACATCCTGACAACCTGAGTGATGTCTTCGGCTTTCTCGAGCAAGGACTCCAAAAACTCTAAGTTGTGCGTTGAAAGAAAAACCTGCATCTGATATTTTTTAGTGTATTCTGCCAAGTGTGAAGTAACTAGCTCTATAAAGCCTGGATGTAGGTTTGCTTCAGGTTCTTCGAGAACCAGCAGACCATCTTTCGCCAGAGCGGCGGCGAACGCAGAACGCAGCAAAACTTGGAAACCGTCACCCGTTAAAGAAACGGGCAGTGGTTTATCTAAGCCATCCAGGAAAACGAAAAGCTTGTCGCCTATCGTTCGCAAATCCGTTAAATAGCTTATCTGCTCCCTCAACGTCATCAGAGTATTTTGGATAAGCCCGGATTGGACAAGCTTATTGTAGAGCATGGTTAAGCTAGGCTTGTACACAGTTCCTACGTAGAAAACGTTCGACGGAGCTGGCCTGTCCCTAGCGATTATAGACAACTGCTCTAATTCTTGAACCACAATCACCATATTTTCAGAAGATATGTCCATTAAACAGAGTTTAGGAAGCGACATTAACTTATCCAGTCTTCGTTTCATCATATCGGCCTTCTCCCTTGTATCATAGTGTGATGTTAACTCTCTATACACGTGTTGTACAATCAGATTTCTAGCTTGGTCACGGCCGAGTTCGGGTAAATCTTTTTCACAGTAATTGATGAAAAGCTCTCTTGTTGTAGCATTCTTCGCCTCTAGTTTTATCCGTGCTTCTTTGTATCCCATTTTAACCCAGTAAGACAAGCTCGTTTCCTTGCCGAGTATGGGTGGGAGCAGGTCGTTGTTTAATGCGTCTGCATAACCTGTTGGCGATGTTGCGGCCAGGGTTGCGGCTTCGAGGACGCTGGATTTTCCCGTGTTGTTCCGTCCCACGAAAACGTTGATGGGTTTTGTGTCGAGCTTCATCTCGCCGATGCCTCTGAAGTTCTCCACATCCAGCCTGTTTATCCACACGTCCAGCCCATCTATTGGCTGTGTCTACCAGATATTAATCTATTGGCTGTGGACATTCTCAAGGGATGCTTTAGGTATGGTGGCTGGGGAACGCTGAGACATGCTGTCAACCTCGGCTCATCTTTTTCCTGCCTCTTAAAAGAGATGGATGGGTTTTCTCACGCAGGACTGCTAGGTTGAGCAGGAATGCTGAGAAGTAGAACCAGAATACTTGGGGTGCGTCCGTCCTGTTCCATGGGCAGTTGCAGAAGGAGAAGGTGAGCAGGAGGTTGAGGGCTATGAAGGCTCCTGCAGCGGCTGCAGCCCTTGGGAAAAAGCCGAGGACGATCATCACTCCGACAATCGTCTCCGCGGCTGTTACCGCTAAAGTTACGGCCTCCCAGCTCTGCGCGGCTTGTCTGAGGAGGTCTCTGTAGAGGGGCAGGTAGTTTCCATCGGCAGCGGTTTCGAGAAGCGGCTTGACCCATGCTCTGTCCAGCCATCGCTGGCTTGCGAAGAAGAGCCAGAATCCCCCCACCGTTAGACGGAGCAGGAGGGACCAGAGGTTTGTGAGCGTGGACGAGAGCGTCACGGCTGTTGAGGCTGTCGGATGACGCTATAAAACTATATGTCTGGATGATTTAAACAATGCGATGCTTCAAACCGCTTTGTACGGGTTTGCTGCGGGGCTGGCGTCGACTGCCTTGATGTCTGTCGTCCAGTATCCCTTCTACCTGAGATGGTCTGTCGTCGGGATATTGGAGTGGCATGAGAACGTCTGCATCGCCGCTAGGATTCTCGGGAGAAGCGCTGAAGGTTCGCTGATTCCCAGCTTCCTGTTTCATTTCCTCAACGGAGGGCTGGCTGCGATGTTCTACGCGCTGGCCGTCAGCCAGCTCGGCTTTCTCCAAGCCTTAGAAACATGGGCCTTAGGCCTGATGTTTGGAGTTTTCCTGTGGCTGGCCACGCTCGCACCCATCCACAGGCCGATCACAGGCGTCTCGATAACAAGCCATCCGCTGGGAGCTAAGCCAGCTGTGCTGAGCATAGCAGTCCACCTTCTGTACGGCCTGTCCACAGCTTACATAACAGCTCTGGTCGTATAGCTGGCTCGAGGCATATGTTCTACTCATTAGAAATATATTGTGAGCAGGCTGTGTTTGGGCATGAAGCTGTTGGTTTACGGAGGGCTGGCTGCGGTCGTGCTGACAGCAGGCCTGCTGGTGGTGTTGTTTTTTCTACCTTTGCCACGTGATGAAAGGGATGGAGAGGTATTGCTTACGCTGAGCAAGACGGAGCTCTACAGGGATGAGAGAACCCTGACATACACGATAGTCAACGACTCAAGGTATGTGGTTAGCTTCGGCGAGCCCTACGACATCCAAATCAAGAAGAACGGTGAGTGGGTTTCAGTCGAGTGGATGAAAGACCGTGTGTGGATACTGATTCTCTACATGCTTGAGCCGGGGCAGGTGTTCAGCAGGAAGGTGGAGCTCCCTCAGGACGTTGAGACGGGAACCTACAGGCTTGTGAAGGAGGTCATGGTTGAAGCGACGGGCGAGAAGATGGTCCTCACCGCCGAGTTTGAAGTGGTGAGCTGACGATTTACCGCTACAGCAAGCCCATACAGGCTTCGTAGACATACTTCGCCATGCCCAGCGCTTCTTCGGCGTCGGACCGTGTGTAAAGCTTCTCAGGCGGAGTCCCCGTTTCCTCATCCCCATACATGCTTGGCTCACGTTCTCTCCGCAGCTTCCTCGAATAGGACGCAAGAGTGTCGATTTTTTCGCTGAAGTCGGGTTTGAACCTGTGACGCTGTTCTTTCAGCAGTGGGCCTACGTCATGCCATTTGGGAGGCTCGATGCCCGCAAGCCTCAGAGCTGCTTTCAAGCTCAGCTCAACCGCTTCCTGACACTGCCTGATTACGTAGGCATGGTTGCCTTCAGCCAAGGCTTCTTCAGCGTGTTTTATCGGCTCGGCCGCCTGCCTCAGACAGGACTTGGCCATGTCTCTGCTGTTTAGCCCGTGTTTGAGGTCCCAGTACCATAGCCTTCCCCGTCTCACGCGTTTTGCACCAAGCTGTTCGAGACGTTTTCTCAGCCGGCTGAGAACCTCGGTGAAGAAGCCGTCTCTGTCGTAGGCTATGACTGCGTCGTGAACCATGTCAAGGTAGAGCGGCCTAATCCTGCTTGCTTCATCCCTGTTCAGGAGGATTGGTGAAAGGTCTGAAGCCAGCCCTCTTCTCCGCAGGTCGTCTATCAAGGGCTGCAGGCTTGACTCGGCTTGCATGAAGAGTTCTTGGCGGCGTAGCCTGCTTTCAGGCAGTTCGTCGGCAACTATGAGAACATCTATGTCGCTGTCGCTTCTTTCCTCTCCTCTGGCCACGCTGCCGTAGAAGACGACTGAGACAAGCCTTTCTCCGAAAAACCTCTTCAGCTGTTCGACAAGCTTGTCGGCGAGCTGTTTGTATTCTTCCTTCAACCTTCCCGGCCATGTATGCGGCGGCCATGGTAAAACCTTTTTGTTAGCTTTTGCCGCGGAAGAGCGCTGAGACAGCCAGAGACAGGCCGACGACTACTAAGAGTAGGCCTACAAGCTCGACCAAAAGCCTCCAGCTCAGCGCAACACCCACAGCAGCCAGCAAAACACCCACGAGGAAAAGCAACACCCTCCCAATCTTCACAGCATTGTAAAAGTGTTCGCGGAGATAAACCTATAATAGCAAAGCTGTGGGTTGATGTTTGTGGGGCGGGGGTAGCCAAGCCTGGTCAAACAAGCACAGCGGCAAGCTGGCCACGGCCAGCGGCGGCAGGCTCAAGACCTGCTCCCGCAGGGGTTCGTGGGTTCGAATCCCACCCCCCGCATTATACTCTGTTGCAGAAAGGACGTTTGTCCCTGTTCCTGAAGGTTCGACCGCATACACCTTTCTCAATGGTCTTCTTAGATGTTGTCTGTTGACGGACTCCAGCCAAACCCTCCCCTTGTTTTTTCTTTACTTTTACGACCATTTACATAACACAACTATCGTAGCGGTCAATGGTGGGGTTTCGGAGGCTGAGCTCATCAGCTGAAACCTCGCAACAGGTGAGTGGGTTGGGCTAAAGGCAGCTTATCTGTTTTTAAGATATCTAAGAAAGTGCCGTAGATGGGTTTGAAACTAGTAGAAAAGCTCTAGGTGTTATCATCGCTTACAAAAGATGGTGCGACCTGTGTGATTAGGGGATATGTAGGTGGCAGGTAAGCCAGAATATCTAAAAAGACTATATAGATAATATTTTTTATGACCCTTTAACCATGCCTGTATGATGCAAAACAGCGGTATAGCATTTAGAAAGTTTTCAGTGATACTGCTCACCGCTACTATGATTCTCCTCACCTTTTCTGCTTTGCCAACTCAAGTGGTTCTAGCCCAGCCACAGCCGCCAAGTCCAGAGGAGGAGTGGTATCCACCAGAACCATATGGATCTGCTGATTTACCCACAGGTATGCAAATGATAGTGACACCAGGACCAGGCACCGTAACCGCTCTCACAGCCCGTCTATTGGACCTATCACTAAACGTACGGAGGGAATTATACAGGGGCGATGGATTTTTTCTTGAGTTCTCAACTATCCGTCATTCTGGATTTGGTGCTATGAATGGTACCCACCCGGGAACCAGCCAAGCGGACATTGGTTGATATGGGCTGCGGGCCCATTCACTGGAGGAGGTACCTATAGGATTGGTATATTTTTGCCAGAGCCAACGGAGCCAGAAGGCCGTCATACATGGAAAATTTGGCTCTGGAATCCGACGCGTGGATGGGCTACTGCAATTTTGAGATTTGACTTCTGGGAGCATCCTAGGCCTAAAATAGAGAGAGTTGATGTGGCGCCAAATATGAAGCGAAACTCACCTCACACGGTAAGCGTTGTCATAAGGAATACAGGAGAGAAGCAACAAGCCTATGTAGTTTCACTTGAAGGGACAGGGTTCACAATAAACCCATCCTCATCAACCACTATAGTCAACCCTGGAGCCACCGCTACAGTTCAGTTCCAAGTAATCCCTACGCTATACGGTCAGCTCTCCCTAACCGCAAAGGTAATGGCTGATAGCAGAATCTACGATAGCAAAACTTTTGGAATAAATGTCAGAACACCCCTACCATCCCATAGGCTAGACATTTTCGGATTACCATCGGAGGTGAAGATTGGTGAAATTGTGCCGATCACAGTATCGTTTGCCAATACGGGTGAAGGAGTGGCTCAGCAGGTCAGTATAAGGATAACTTCAGCAGAGGGTGTTAGCGTGATAAAGGGTTCCGATACCGTTTCCCAAGTTCAACCGGGAGCAAGCTATACTCTTAGCTTACAGGTGAGACCTGAGACAGGTGGAGTAAGGACAATAACACTTAGGCTAGAGTATATGGACGAAGAGGGGAAAAGGTATAGCGACGAGTACATGATATCTCTAAAAGTGCTTGTTCCCGTTAAAGTTTCAGCGATGATCGAGCGGAAAAATCAACCACTGACGGTTCAATTCACAATATCCGGAACCCCTTACACAGGTATAGCTGAAAAGTGGGTTACATCAGACCCAGTGCAACTAACCATGCCTCAGGAATGGAAGGTAAGTGATGACATAGTGGCAGAATTTGTAAGATGGTCCGATGGTGACACAGCCCCATCACGTACGATACAAGCTTTCTTACCAACTGAACTTAGGGCCGAATACAGGTTAAAGTATCGTGTAAAAGTTACAGCCGACAGGGGGTCTCCAACAGGCACAGGCTGGTACTATGATGGGACCTCCCTATCACTTATGGTGGAAGAGATTATCCAAGAGAAGGATCGTAACACGAGGTATATCTTCCTAGAATGGAGCGACGGCATCAAGGAGGCAAGGCGACACGTGACCATCACGGCTCCTACGCAATATCACGCCAAATACAAGACACAATATTATCTGGACGTCGTTTCAGAATTCGGTATGGCGCTGGGGGCGGGATGGTACGATGCTGGCACCTTGGTCCTTGTATCAATCGATAAAACAGAGATTGATGTTGGCTTCCCTTACGTTATGGTCTTCAAAGGATGGAGCGGGGACATAGTAAGCGGACCCCAACCGGTTCAAATCGTTATGAATGGCCCCAAATCCTTAAAGGCAGTCTGGGAGCGGCAAATAAACCAATTGTTATATCTAATAGTCGGAATCATAGCTGTTGTGGCTGTAGGCGTTTTCCTCGTTCTGCGGCGACCTATATTAAGGAGGATAAAATCTAAAGCCCGGGTAGAGAAAACTAATTCACCATCCAAACCTTCCTTTTTTTCAGGTCAAACGTAGAGGTAAGCTATCCACGAGTTTAAGCCCGAGAGTAAGCGGATACTCATTAGGCCCGCGGAAATCCGGTGAGGAGGTGAAAGATGCTCATCTGCTAAAACCTCGTAGTGGGTTCATTGGTTGGGTGTTTAGCTATAGGAGGCCGAAGGATGTTCTGGTCTCCACGTACATAACGTTCTCGAGGGTGAGAAGCCGCGTCAAGCTGTTGGACAGGAAGAAGCCGCTTATCATCCAAGGGCCCTACAGCTACGTTAGACATCCGCTAAGGCGTGGTGCTGCTGGCGTTTGGCTGTTGGCTGCTGCTGGACTACAGTTTTCTGGCAGTCTGGGCCGTGCTGTTGCTGCTGTGGTTCAACTTCGTTATAGCTCCTTTCCAAGAAGCTGAGCTGAAAGCCATCTTCGGCGAACAATACAAGCATTATTCAAACAAAGTTCCCAAAATGATTCCCTTCGCAAAAAGTAGCAAACCTTTCTCACATCAAACTGCTTCGAACATGCACAGGTTATCTCACAGCGCAGCGCTGGTGCTGTGAGAGGATGCAGTAGCTTAAACCCGCCAACAGGTTTAAACGGGGCTGTTGGGTTTTCACAGCTGGTGGTGGAGCTGGTCTCCAGGGCTAGGGATTGGATGAGACAGGCTGTCAGGGACTTGGCTCACGCTGAAGCGTCTTTAAGCCAAGGTGATTATGAATGGGCTTGTTTCGCGGCTCAGCAGGCTGCCGAGAAGGCTGTCAAAGCCCTGTATGAAAGCAGGAACATGGAGGCTTGGGGACACTCCGTGTCCAGGCTGCTGGAACATCTTCCAGAAGACCTCAAGCCAGCCGCATCGTTGCTCGACAAAGCTAAGGAGCTTGACAGACACTACATCCCCACGAGATACCCCAACCTCCACAGCGAAGGCGCTCCACTAGACTATTATACTAGGAGCGATGCTGAGAGAGCGGTTGAGCAAGCCCGCGAGGTCGTCGAATTCTGCAGAAGTAAGGGTGTTCAAGCTTGACTACGACGCTGTGATGGGGAAGGTTAGGGACTATGCCCGAAAGCTTGTTGACGGTGGTTTGGCGGAGCTTGTGGTTTTAATCGGCTCGCTGGCGAAGGGAACCTACACCCCGTTCTCCGACATAGATTTGGTGATAGTGGTGAGGGAGTCGGCGGAGAAGACCGTCGACAGAATCCCGCGCTACATCGACCCCAGCCTCCCCCTCGATGTCGAGCCTCTCGTCTTCACGGTTGACGAGTTCATTCAAACGCTGAGAACCAAGCCTTTGTTCAGAGCTGAAGTGGCTGAGAATGGGCTGTTCTTAGCTGGCGACAGAAGCATGCTACAAAAAACAGCTGAAACAAGCCGTTCTTAAACAGCTAGCAATTTACATCATAGTTTTTACTTTTTGGAGCGAATAATGACAAAACCTAATATACGAAGGTTACGTATTCTACTTGGGTCTGCCTCTTGTTTTTTGAAGTTGTTCTCGTTGGGAGGGGCGGCCAAGGAGTTGTTACTACGAGCACGATACTTGCTGACGCATTCCTACGGGATGGAAAATCTGTCCAAGCCTTCCCCGAGTTCGGCCCCGAGAGAGCCGGCGCCCCCGTGAGAGCGTTCGTCCGCGTCTCAGACCAGCCCATAGAGGTTTACACTCCCGTGGAACAGGCCGACGCCGCAATCGTGTTCGACGCCAACCTGCTGAAAAAATTTCCACCGAACAAGATTTTGAAGGACGGGGGAACGCTTGTGCTGAACGCCGACGCATCAAGCCTGGAGCATGAGGAAGGTTACAGAGTTTGCAGAATCCCGGCGGCCGCTATAGCAAAGTCTCTTGGAAAACCCCTATCCATCGGCGTAGCCTTGCTGGGTGCTTTCTCAGCCTTCTCCCGCATGATTCCGCTTGAGAAAGTCTCCGAAGCCGTGGCTGAAAGGCTGAGCGCCGAAGACGTCAGGGTTGTTGAGAGAGGGTTTGGCGAGGTGGTTGCTGTTGCAGCGGAGTGAAACCCTTTCAGCAACCGTCATGGAGCCGGGTTCAACCCGGAACATCGACGTAAGCACATGGCGCACATCCAAGCCTGTGATAAACTACGAAAACTGCACCAACTGCCTCATCTGCTGGATATACTGCCCCGAGCCAGCCATCCTAGTTGACTCTTCTGGAAAAGTAGCCATCGACTACATGCACTGCAAGGGATGCGGGATATGCGCCGCCGAATGCCCCAGAAAAGCCATAGCTATGGAGGTGGAGTAGATGCAGAAGCTTGTCTCTCCTGTTTTGCTGGCTGGGAACGAGGCCGTAGCGCTTGCCGTGAAGCAGAGCGATGTGGATGTGATAGCAGCCTATCCGATAACGCCGCAGACGACGATAGTTGAGAAGCTGAGCAAATACGTAGCTGACGGAGAGCTTGCAGCAAGGTTTGTGTCCGTTGAATCAGAGCACTCAGCCCTGAGCGCATGCGTCGGAGCCGCAGCAGCTGGAGCTAGAACCTTCACAGCAACATCCAGCCAAGGCCTTGCGCTCATGCATGAAGTAATGTACATCGCCGCTGGGATGCGGCTGCCCATAGTAATGGCTGTGGCAAACCGAGCCCTCTCAGCCCCCATCAACATACACGGAGACCACTCCGACATAATGGGTTCGAGAGACGCTGGATGGATACAGATTTTCTGCGAAAACGTGCAGGAAGCATACGACAGAACAATCCAGGCCTACAGGCTCGCCGAAGACGAAAGAGTCCTCCTCCCCGTCGCTGTAAACATAGACGGCTTCACACTCTCCCACTGCTACGAGCAAGTCACACCGCTGGAAGACCAAAACGTCCAGAAATATCTTCTAAGAAAGCCGAGACCTGTGCTGGATTTTGAAAACCCAGTCACCATGGGAGCGTTCTCCTTGACCAACACTTATTTCGAGATCAAGCTCGGGCAGGCGAAGGCGCTTGAGGCTGCGAAAGATGTCTTCAACAGCGTTGTGGAACAATATCCAGGCAACAAACATGGCATGGATATGTTGAACATCTTCAACCCTGAAGCATCCGTCAAGCTAGTTTGCATGGGAAGCATGGCTGGCACGCTCCGCCACACCATCAAAACATACGGATACAGGGATTTCGGCGTCGTCAGCGTTAAAATGTTCAGGCCATTCCCGCACGAGAAGCTTCTCACAGCCCTGTCTAACGCTGAGCTTATCGCAGTGTTTGACAGAGCGGTTTCGCCCGGCGGAGCAGCCAACCCTCTGGCCTACGACGTGAAAGCAACGCTCTACGACGCAGGTTTGCGAACCCCTGTTTGGAATGTTGTCTACGGCCTCGGCGGCAGGGAGACAACGACCACCGCTGTGAAATCTCTTCTCACGGAATTGGCTGAGGCTAGGAGAGAGGGTTTGCAGGCCAGCAGAACCGTTTATCTTCAACGGGTGGGTCAGCCGTGAAACCGGTGCAAAGGCTTGACGAGCTTGTTGGAAGAGAGCTGATAAGCCCGGGCCACAGCGCCTGCGCGGGATGCGGCGCCATGATAGCTGTCCGCCAGATACTTCTCGCCGCACCCACGCCTCTCATAGTAGTCAACGCCACAGGATGCGTGGAAGTGGTTACTACACAGATACCTTACACTGCTTGGAACACCCCATACATACACGTAGCCTTTGAGAACGCTGCAGCTGTTGCGTCTGGTGTTGAAGCAGCGTTAGACGTCCTCGAGAGCAAGGGTCTTGGGCGGAGGCATAACATCCTCGTCATAGCAGGCGACGGCGGAACAGCTGACATAGGGCTTCAAGCCCTGTCGGGAGCTTTTGAAAGAGGCCACCGTTTCCTCTACGTGTGCTACGATAACGAGGCTTACATGAACACTGGGATTCAGCGGAGTTCACTCACCCCGCTCGGTGCTTGGTCGAGGACGACGCCTAAGGGAAAGCTTGAGGAGAAGAAAGACCTCATAGCAATCGCGGCAGCGCACAACATCCCCTACGCAGCTACCGCCACAATATTCTTCTGGAAAGACCTTGTGAACAAGGTCAGGAAGGCTTTCACCTTTAACGGCCCCTCGTTCATCCACGTCTACGCACCCTGCAACAGAGGCTGGTACTTCAACCCTGAAGAAACAATCAAGCTCTCGAAGCTGGCTGTCGAGACGAGATACTTTCCTTTGTACGAGGTTGTAGAAGGCGTCTACAGGATAAACTATTTCGTCGCAAACCCGAAGCCTCTCGAAGAGTTTCTAAGACCGCAGGGAAGGTTCCAGCATCTCCTCAAGCCTGAGAACCAGCATCTCCTCCAAATGCTCAAAGAACACGTCAACAAAAGATGGGAGGCTCTCGTGCGTCTGTCGCAGGTTTCGGCGAAGCCTAAAACCTAGTCTGCGGCCATCGTGCTCTCGACGTTAAACTCCACATCCGTCTGCGAAACGCCAGTGTGAACCCTGTGGCCAACATGATACACTAGCTCATCCCTGTACATGTATTCTCTGCAGTTTTCACACCAGTAAAACTCCACCCCGGGAATTCCAGTCACGCTGAACTCGGCCAGCCCAAAGTATTCGCAGGGTGTCTCATCGCCGAACCTGACCCTGTCATAGTTTAGGCTGGCGGGGTTTGAGCATGTCCCAACACTCCTAAGTAATGGGTAAGGGAGGAAGTGTATACAGTCGCGGCATTGGAAGCTTTTTCCAGCCACGGTTCTATAAATGTTCACGCCGGCTATAATTCTATCAGTTTGTTAGATTATTTCCAATATTGTTCCTGGTCCTAAATTCGAAGGAAGGTACAGCCATCTTTATGCCGCACAGCTCGTCCAGCTTCCTCAAAAGACCTACCAGCCTCTCGTCTTTCATCAACATCTCCACGCTTCTCACAAGCCTGAATGTTGAGAGAAGCTTTCGCAGCAGCCTCGGCCCAAAGGGCGTAAGCCTGAGCGACTTGTAGAGAAAGGCTTTCTCCTCGCTGGTTAACTCTCTGCCGTAGTTCTCCTTGAAGTAAGTCTCCATTTTGACGAGGAGATGCTGCAGACATTTCTCCTCGCTGCTGTAGCCGTAGAAACAGTTGCGGCAGTTGGGTGAGAAAACCTCCCTCATAGGTCCTTGCAGGCTTCTCCTGCTGTAGCTAACCCTCACTATCTGGTTGGCTTTCTTAAGCCTCTGAACTATTTTGTAGACCGCTCCTATGCTCAGCCCGTAGGACCTTACCTTCAGGAATATGTCTTCGACGGAGGCGTATGTTTCGGCGCAGAGAGACGCCATGACCAGCTCCTCGCTCCAGGTAGGTATGTTCCTGACCAAG
>Ga0209289_100039_pt1 | contig 83961 bp, 80 predicted proteins | sample GXS110809BmetaG_FD_184121 | JGI IMG/M metagenome (GOLD analysis project Ga0209289, IMG submission 184121) | Hot spring microbial communities from Gongxiaoshe hot spring, China to study Microbial Dark Matter (Phase II) - GXS 110809B (SPAdes)... ... | reverse complement strand
CCAAACGACTTCGCCGATGACTTGCCCCCTCTTGACAGGTGGGCGGGTGACCCATTGCTGAACCCAGCACTTCACTTGGCTGATGCTTTGGCGGGGGACGATAACCCGTAAAGTTTCCGCAGCGGCGCCGCGCAGCCATTCAGGGTTACCGCCAGGCACCCGAAAGAGGGTGAGCGGTTCGCCCGCTTGGGCTAAGGTCAATCGGACAAAGTTCTGGAAGCCGTAATCCAACAGGGTGGCGCAATCGGCAAAGTGGTCTTGGCTGCCCAAAACGATGGCGAGCAACTGCCAACCGTCCCGCGTGGCGCTGGCGACGAGGCATTTTCGGGCGGGGACGGTGTAACCTGTCTTGACGCCATCGCAACCAGCGTAAAGCCAAAGGAGTTTGTTGCGGTTTTGGTAGCGACGCAGGGCAGATTTGTTGGTCGGAGGGATGACGATTTCTTTCTGGCGAACCCAATGACGAAATTCAGGGAAGCGCAAGGCGTAGCGGGTGAGGGTGAGCAAATCGCGGGCGGTCGTGAAGTGGTCGGGATGGTGCAAACCGTGTGGATTGACGAAGTGGGTGTGCGTCATGCCCAATTCTTTCGCTTTTGCGTTCATCCATCCGACAAACTTTTCCACAGAGCCTGCCAAATGAATGGCGGCAGCGACGCAAGCATCGTTAGCGGAGCGGACTAAAATCGCCGCCAGCAAATCCCGCATCTTCACCCGCTCGCCTTCCTTCAGCGCCATAGACGATTCGCCCGTGAAAGCAGCCGCTTTTGGGACGACGACCCAATCGTCCAAGTTGGCACGCTCAAGGATGAGTACGGCGGTCATGATTTTGGTGACGCTGGCGGGGTAGCACGGTAAATCAGGTTGATGTGCCCACAAGATTTCGCCCGTCTCAGCGTCCGCCAACAACGCCGATTTAGCGGTGATGGGCAACGAAGGTGATGGCGGCATCCCTTGCCCGTGCACCGCCAGCAAAACGACCAGCAAAACCGTCAGCCATCCACCTCGGCTGCGGCGCTGATAGATGAGGGCGGCATCAACTTCCTCAATGCCTGCGTGCCACCGATAAACCATCCTCGCATGCCCTCCTTGAGAAGGGAGGGTTGTTACGGGCGATGGGCAAGTTTAGCCACTTTTCGCAGGAGCGGCAACGGAAAGTGAGTGTGTTCGGAAATTGAGCCCAATGGGAGGGCGAACCTTTCGGTGAGCCTCATTCCTCCAACCTGCCAAACTGCCTATCTGCCGACCTACCCATCTCCCGACTTGCCGATATGTTCGGCTCGGCAGGAGCCTCGCCCTCCCTTTCCGAACACCCTCACGGAAAGTTTTTTCGGATGGAGCGTCGGCGAAAGGCGGCGAAGGCTATGGGTTTAAGCGGGTCATTTCCATCGCCGCTTGTTTGGCTTTTTGCACCCATTCGGGAAAAGCGATGGTGTGGGCAAGTTCGTCATAGAGGCGGAGGGCTTTCTCTCGCTCGCCTTGTCTCCAAAGGGATTGCGCCTTCTCGTTCGTCTCCCGCCATAGTTGCTCTGCTCTTTGGCGCAATTTCGTCAAAACTTCGTGAGCAACTTCTCGCTCTTGAGGGTCACCGCTTCGGAGGAACTTAAGGGCGATGCGGCGCGGTTGCACCAAAACTTGCACCCGCTCGGCGCGCTGGCGAACTTCCAAAAGGTAGCGCCATTCGGCTTCATGGTCGCTGATAAGGATGCCTGCGATCGTCGCTGCCATGTAACATGCCAAAGCCCCTGCGACCATCGCCCGCAAGCCCAAGCGCGCCAAATCCTGCCGTCGTTCGGGCACCATCGCCCCGATGCCGCCCAACTGGATAGCGATGCTGCCGAAGTTGGCGAAACCGCAGAGGGCGTAAGTCGCCAGCGTGAAGGAACGGGGTGAGATGACATCTTTGAGGGCGACAAGTTTGGTGTAGGCGACAAATTCGTTAGCAGCAATTTGCGTCCCCAAAATCGCTGCCATCTTCGGCACATCCCGCCACTCAAACCCCAGCATCACCGCAAGGGGCGTAAAGAGCCAACCCAACACCATGTCCAAGTTCAGCCCGATGGGTGGGCGTTGAAGCAGCGTCTGCATGACGAAGCGGTCTAAAGCGCCTAAGGCGTAATTGACCATCGCCAGCAATCCGAGGAAAGCGATGAGCATCGCCCCGACATTGAGCATCAAGCGCATCCCGTCCGCTGCCCCTGTGGCGGCGGCGTCAATGATGTTGACCGTCGTCCGCTCCACTTTGAGCCGCACTGTCCCTTTCGTTAATGGCTCTCCCGTTTCTGGGCACATCAGTTTCGCCATGACCAACGCGGCAGGAGCACTCATCACAGAGGCAGCCAGCAAATGCCCCGCATCCACGCCCATGCTGGCGTAGACGGCGAAGACGCCACTGGCAATCGTCGCAAACCCCGCCGCCATCACCGCCATTAATTCGCTCTTCGTCATTTGCGCCAAATATGGCTTGACGACGAGCGGCGCTTCCGTTTGACCGACGAAAATGTTGGCGGCGGCGTTCAAGGATTCCGCACCAGAAGTGTCCATCGTCCGCACCATTACCCACGCGACGGCTTGCACGACTTTTTGCATGAGCCCCAAGTGATACAGGATGGACATCAAAGAGGCGAAAAAGATGATGGTCGGCAAAGCGCCGAAAAAGAAAAAGAAGCCCATCGGCTGACCGTAGCGAAGGTGTTCGGGGTTGTTGGGATTGAGCGCCAACGAGCCAAAGACGAAAGAAGCGCCTGCGACGGTGAAGTCCAAGATGCGGTTGACAAAAAGGCGCGTCGCATCAAAAATCGCCAAGCCCACCGGCGTCTTGAGGATGAAGAGGGCAAAGAGCACCTGCAACCCGATGCCCCAACCGATGACCCGCCAAGGGACGCGTTTTTTGTCTTCGCTCAAAAGCCATGCGATCAACAGCAACCCGAAAACGCCGAGCAAACTGACGAAGCGATACATCTCGCTCCCCCCATTCCGCTGTGGTCATGTTTAAGCGAACCGCCGCGATAGGTCGTTTAGCGGCGGCGATGCTTTGACCTTCTTGTCGTCAACGCATCCAGCAACAAATGCAAGCCATCAGCGAGGAGCAAGCCCGCAAAGAAACTGAGCCAACCGCGACCGAGGGTGAGACTGGGTTGCCAATGGCAACCCAGTCGGTCTAACGCCCATAAGCCCAGCCCACCCAATGCCGCCAAGTAAAGCAAGCGCGTTAAGGCGCCCAACAAAGGGCGATGGGAGACACCCCGATGCGGAAACAGCCACGCATAAGGCAGCCACAAAAGGCGGAGCACTCCCCACCGCCTTGCGGGACGGCTCGTCGCCAAATCCAAATCGGGCGTCAGCCAGAAAGTCCCGACAAGGTAGCCGGCAACGAAAGCCAGTTTAGACCAGCCATTAGGCAATGCGTAAAGGGTTGGCGGCAATACGATGAGGTTGACAACTTCGTGGACACGCCCCGATGGCAATTCCATCCCCCCACTTTGTCGGTGAACTTCATCTTGGCGGAGCGCTCAACACTTCCGCACCATCGCACGGCTCAGCGGTAAACCAAGTGACCTTGCGCCCCAAAACTTTTGCATAAGCGTCGGTCACTTGATGGGCAATGCGTTCGGCGTCGCCGCGATGGGCAAGCGCCATCACGCATCCGCCCAAACCCGCCCCGCTCAATTGCGCCCCCAACGCCCCCGCTTGAAGGGCGGCGTCCACCAAAAAATCCAACGCCTTCGTGCTGCAGCGGTAACTGCCTGCTTGCCGCCACATCGGCACCTCTTCTGCTTCCATGCGAGCAAGTTGCGCGTCGTCGGTCGGAAAACGAAAGGGTTCGCTGACGCTCTCCCGCCAACGCGTCACTCGGTCGCCGTCATGGCTCAAGGTCATCAGTTCGCCGAGGTGCGCAATGTCGCCTTTCTGCAGTGCCTCAGCGAATCGTTCGCTCCGCTCACATTCGGCGATGCCGAACCAACAGACCCCGCGAGGCTCTATGAAAGTGCGCTCCATCTCCGATGGCGATGACACATCGCAACTGGCGGCGAGGCGGGAAAGGTCAGCGGCGCGATGGGGCAGTGCCCTTGACAGTTCGCCAAAGGAAATCCGTTCGGGCAATGCCCGCAAAAGGCGATAAGTCAACGCCAAAGAGCCCAAACGCTTCGGCGTCGCATCGCGAAGGTGCTGCAAGCGGTCACGCAAGTCGGGAAAGTCTTCATGCCAAAGCATCATCCCGACTTCGTAGGCAGCGACCCGCAAGTTGAACTCACGGCGGGCGCCGCTGGCTTTATGGGCACGCTCGCCGCTGTCCATCACCAACAAGCAAAGGTCGTCAGGAAAGGGCAGCGCCTCAACCGTCATCGGGAAAAAGCCGACGCGCAATACTTTGCCCCGCTGCGCCAGCAAGATAGCGGCGTGGTCACCCGCACCGCCCCTCGTCCCGACGAACCATTCTCCATAGCCACAAAGTTCGGCGAGGGAAAGGCGAAACGAATGCGGCGGGACGGTAGCGTTGCGGTGCAGCAAAGCCAATAGGAAAGCGACGAATAACGCCGACGAGGAACTGAGCCCTGCTTCGGGCGGGATGTCGCCGTCCACGATGGCGTTGATGCCCCGCAATTCGCTCACCGATGAGATGCCAAACTCACCGCGCCAGTTGACGAGGGTGGCAGCAGCGGCTTCGGCGTAAATTGCCCAACCCGCTCCTTTTCGCTCCGTTGCTTTCTGGCGCGTCCAACGCTCCCATTCGTCCACGCCCATCGGTTTTGGGGGCACCACTTCGCCGAAGCGGAAAAGGTGCGATGGGAAGGCGATGGGCTGAGCGTGATGGATGGCGACCAAATCGTCATCGCGAGGTCGAACCGCCAGCAAGATTTCACGGGGCAAAGCGATGGGATGGACGAACCCGCCCCGATGGTCAATGTGCCGACCCATCAAATTGAGCCGCCCAGGCGAGCGGACGAGAAAGATGGAAGTGTCAAGCCCAAACCTGTCGGCAGCCGCCGAAAGCAACGCACGAAAAGCAGGCAAGCGCTCAATCCCTGCGGCGCCGTAGACGCCTTTTGCCCAACGCTGCCATTCAAAACTGTCCACCCACTTCAGCCACTCGCTCAACGGGCGCATCAACGGTCACCCACATCAGTTTGGGTTCAGTGAAACTGTGCCGCAACGACAGCCCTATCGCATTGGAAGGTCGCAGCAAATGTTGTCGCGGCTAATAGCCGCTCCAACACAGGGATAGAGCACGGGCTTTTCGCCGAAATAGCAAAGGCGAAATAGGCGTCGGGTTGCGCATCCTTGTTGGAGTGGCTGTCACGACGCCCCAAAACCTCTCCCAAGACTTTCCGATTGTCATTTACCGAAGCGTGCCAAAATTGCAACGGCGCTTTGACCACCAACGCAATCCTTGCAAGGAGGCGGCTCGGATGGCGGTCATCTACTACGACAAGGATGCCAGTTTGCAACCTTTGGAAGGAAGGACGGTTGCCGTTATCGGCTACGGAAGTCAAGGGCACGCCCATGCCCAAAATTTGCGGGATAGTGGCGTCCAAGTCGTTGTCGGGCTGCGCAAAGGCAGCCGAAGTTGGGAGCGCGTTCAAGCCGACGGGTTGACGCCGATGGAAATTCCCGACGCCGTTCGTCAAGCCGATGTCATCGCTTTGATGGTGCCCGACACAGAGATGCCCGCTTTGTATCGCGAACAAGTTGCGCCCCATCTGCGCGACGGCGTGGCATTGCTTTTTGCGCATGGCTTCAACATCCATTACCGCCAAATCGTCCCACCCTTGACCGTTGATGTTGTCATGGTCGCTCCAAAGGGTCCAGGCAACTTGGTGCGGCAAATGTTCGTGGAGGGCAAAGGCGTCCCTGCCCTCATCGCTGTCCATCAGGACTACACGGGACAAGCCAAACAAATCGCCCTCGCTTACGCCAAAGGCTTGGGCGCCACGCGGGCGGGTGTCATAGAGACGACTTTCGCTGAGGAGACGGAAACGGATTTGTTTGGCGAGCAATGTGTGTTGTGCGGGGGCGTGACGGAACTGATTCGGGCGGGCTTTGAGACGCTGGTGGAAGCAGGCTACCAACCCGAAGTCGCCTACTTTGAGTGCCTGCACGAACTCAAACTCATCGTGGACTTGATTTACGCCCAAGGCATTAGTGGGATGCGCTACTGGATTAGCGACACCGCCAAATATGGCGATGTGACGCGGGGGCGTCGGGTCATCGGTGAGGAGACGCGCAAGGCAATGAAGCAAATCTTGGAGGAAATCCGCAGCGGTCAGTTTGCCCGTGAGTGGATTTTGGAGAACCAAGCAGGTCGCCCTGTCTTCCACGCCGAATTGACCCGCCAGAGCCAGCACCTCATTGAACGCATCGGTGCTCAACTGAGGCAAATGATGCCTTGGTTGCAACAGGCACAACAACGCATCCCTGCCAGTCAAGTCATCAAAGAGCGCGAACCTGTCCCCGTCAAGCGGCAGGAGCAAGAAACAGGACGGTGAGCGGACGCACCTTTTGGCGACATTGCGCCGCAAAGGATGGTGACCTTTATGGCGCAAGTTTTTCGGCTGCCCGTCATCATTGAGCGGGACGAAGAGGGCGTATTCATCGTAGAATGCCCTGTCCTTCAAGGCTGCCACAGTTACGGCTACACCCTTGAAGAGGCACTGGAGAACATCAAGGACGCCATCCGCTTGCACATTGAAGCGCGCCGTCAATTGGGTGAACCGTTGCCGACCGAAGTGCAGGTGCAAGAGGTGGAAGTTGTTGTCTAAGTTGCGACCGACACGCCCGCAGGAAATTGTGCGGGTGCTGGAGCGATTGGGATTTCGGCGCATCCGTCAGAGTGGCAGCCATGCGGTCTATCAGCATCCTGACGGGCGATGGACGACTGTGCCCATTCATCCTGGCAGGGATGTTCCCAAAAGCACCTTGCGCAAAATCTTGCGGGATGTGGGCTTAACGCCCGAAGAGTTTGAGCGCTTGCGACGGCAGTGAAGGGACGGTGACCTTTATGGCGCAAGTTTTTCGGCTGCCCGTCATCATTGAGCGGGATGAAGAGGGCGTATTCATCGTGGAATGCCCTGTCCTTCAAGGCTGCCACAGTTACGGCTACACCCTTGAAGAGGCACTGGAGAACATTCGGGAAGCCATTCAGTTGTGCATTGAGGAACGGGTGGCGCACGGCGAACCGCCTTTGTCGGCGGATTGGCGCGAGGTGGAAGTCCTTGTCCAAATTGCGACCCATCCGTCCCGATGAATTGGTGCGCATCCTTGAGCGACTGGGGTTCATGCGGACACATCAAAAGGGAAGCCACGCCACTTACCGCCATCCTGACGGTCGGCGCACGGTCGTTCCTTTGCATCCCGGCAGGGATTTACCTGTCGGCACCTTGCGCAAAATCTTGCGGGATGTGGGCTTGACACCTGATGAGTTTGAGCGATTGCGACGGCAGTGAGGTGAGGGAATTGCCGAAGACGCTAGAAGGGCAATTGACGGCGCATGGGTTGCGGTTTGCCATCGTCGTCAGCCGTTTCAATAGCCTCGTCACTCAGCGCTTGTTGGAAGGGGCGTTGGATGCGTTGCGGCGGCATGGCGCCGACGAAAACGCCATCACCGTCGTCTATGTGCCCGGCTCCTTTGAAATCCCGCTCGTTGCCAAGCGGTTGGCGCAAAGCGGTGCTTTTGACGCCGTGATTTGTCTCGGTTGCATCCTTCGGGGCGACACGCCGCACTTTGAATATGTCGCCAGCGAGGCAGCGAAAGGGATCGCCCAAGTCGCTTTGGAAACAAGCGTGCCGACGATTTTCGGGGTCGTCACAGCGGACACCTTAGAGCAAGCGTTGGAGCGGGCGGGAGCGAAGGCGGGCAATCGGGGCTTTGAGGCAGCGATGACGGCGATGGAAATGGCGAACTTGATGCGCCAACTTTCGGCAGGGAGTTGAGGGCGATGCGTTGGATAGCGATGGTGTTGCTTTGCGTGTCGCCATTCATCTTCACAGCACCAAAGGGGGCGAAAGTCGTGCGGGAATGGACGGTGCGGGTGAAAAACGATGCCCAAACTTTGCGGGCAACAGTGGTGACAGTGACCGTCCCTGCCGATGGCACGGCGACTGGGGTTCGGGTTCAAAGCGCCGACGGAAAAACTTACCCCGCTCAACTCATCAACGACAAGGGACAACGACAAGTCATTTGGCTGGAACCCGAACTGCCTGCCAATGCCGAACGCCTTTACCGCGTGCAGTTGACCGAGGAACCGATGAAGGCTGCCATTACCTTGACGCCTGAAGCGAAATGGGTGACGGTGCAAGTTGACGGGCAACTCTTCACCCGCTACTACTTCGCCGATGTGCCCAAGCCTTTCTGCTTTCCCATCGTCGGACCTGGTGGCAAAGTGCTGACGCGGGGGTTTCCCGTTGAGCCGAAGGAGGGCGAAAGCCGAGACCATCCTCACCACAAAGGCTTTTGGGTCGCTTATGGCGATGTCAACGGCGTTGACTTTTGGTCGGAGCGCCATCCCATTGTCCATCGCACTTTTGAGGCGATAGAGAGCGGGAGCGTCATGGGGCGGCTGCAAGCCCGAAACGAATGGCGGACACGCGACGGCAAAACGATTTGTGAGGAAATCCGCGAATTGCGCTTTTACGCTATGCCGAAGTTGCGGATGGTGGATTTGACTTTGACTTTCATCGCCGCCGAAGGAGAGGTCACTTTCGGCGACACAAAGGAAGGCTTCGTCGCCCTCCGATTGCCCGATGAATTGACGCTGACACGAGGGACAGGGCACATCTTGAACGCGACAGGTTATCGGGACAGAGAGGCATGGGGCAAGCGAGCCTCGTGGTGTCTCTACTACGGGACGCTGGGTGGTGAACCGGTTGCCGTTGCCTTCTTTGACCATCCGCAAAACCACAGTTACCCGACACCTTGGCATGTCCGCGATTACGGCTTGTTCGCCAACGGACCGTTTGGGCGCAAAGATTTCGGGCTGCCTGCGGAAGAGCCCGTGCGGCTGGGCAAAGGGGAACGGTTGACGCTGCGTTATCGGTTGGTCTTTCTCGCCTATCATCCGACGGCAAGGGAAGTGGACGAACTTTGGGCAGGCTTCGCCCGCCCTCCTTATGGCGTGGTAGTGCCGTGACAGTCGTTTCCCTCAAAAAGGTCTCAAGGCTCAGTGTGCAAGTAGACGAGGGTGGCGCCTTCACCGCCTTCGTGAAGGGGGGCTAACTCAAAGGCACGAACATGGGGGTGGGTTCGCAAGTAATCGTGGATGGCTTGACGCAATTTGCCCGTCCCTTTGCCGTGCACCAGTCGGACGACTTTGTGTCCCGCCAAAAGAGCGTCGTCCAAAAACTTCGCCACTGCCTCTATCGCTTCATCCACCCGCTTGCCCAACAAGTTCAACTCCGTCGGCGTGCTGACCATCTTTCTAACTCGCATCGTCGCCGTTTCAAGTTGCATCGGCGTCATCGGGGTCGTCTCGCCGACAGGTTCAAGGCGGGAGGCGTTCACCCAAATGCGAATCCCGTTGACATCCAATTGGGCTTCCTTCTCACCATCGCTGAGGGCGACGATTTTGCCAACGACGCCCAAATCGCGAACTCGCACCGTCTCGCCGACGGAAAAAACGCTTCGGTTCGTGGATGCCGCATCGGCACTGGCAGGTTTGGACGGTGAAGGCGGAAGTTGCTGCCAAAGTTCCCGCAACCGTTGGCGGATTTCCGACGGCAAAACAGGTTGGGTTCTCAGGCGCTTCAGCAACTCTTCCGCTTGCCCTTCCAAGCGCCGTAACAACGCTTCCGCTTGACGGCGGGCGTCGGCGAGGATGCGTTGCTCTTCTTCCCGCAATTTCCGTTCCCGCTCTTGCAATGCCGCTTCTCGCTGTTGCAACTCCTGCAGCCGTCGTTCCCATTCCAAACGCAATTGCTCGGCAGCCTGTCGCTCCTCGCTGAGTTGGTGGATGAGGGCTTCGGTTTCCTTTCGGTCGCGGGGCAATTGGTGGCGGGCTTCCTGAAGGACTTCCGCTGGCACGCCCAACCGTCGGGCAATGTCAAGGGCGTGGCTTTGCCCAGCGATGCCGATGACCAACCGATAAGTCGGTCGCAGCGTTTCGGCGTCAAAGAGGACGCTGGCGTTCTGGAAGCGGGGTTGACGGAAGGCGAAATGCTTGAGTTCGCTGTGATGGGTCGTGCAGACGACTTTAGCACCTTTGCGATGCAAAAAAAGCAAGATGGCTTTCGCCAACGCCGCTCCTTCCACAGGGTCCGTTCCCGCTCCCAATTCGTCCAAAAGCACGAGAGTTTGTTCGTCGGCGCGATGGAGCATTTTGGCGATATGGCTCATGTGGCTGGAGAAGGTGGACAGGCTTTGCTCAAGGCTTTGCTCGTCACCGATGTCGGCGAAGACTTGGCGGAAGACGCTCAACCTTGCGCCTTCGGCGGCGGGCACATGTAAGCCACATTGTGCCATCAGCGTCAGCAAGCCGATGGTCTTCAAGGCGACGGTTTTGCCGCCCGTGTTCGGACCCGTGATGACGAGGACATCAAAGTCCGTCCCTAACTCAAAGTCAATGGGCACGACGAAACCTTGAAGGTGCAACAAAGGGTGACGGGCGCGGCGCACTTTCAAAATGCCATCGGCGTTCAGTTCGGGTTCGTAGGCACGCAAATCTTGCGAGAGTTTCGCTTTAGCGAAGGCGAAGTCCAATCGGCGGAGGGCATCCAGCGTTTGGGCAATCAGAGGCAATTCGGCGACGACGGCGGTCGTCAAATCCCGCAAGATGCGGGCGACTTCCCGTTGCTCGTCGGCTTGCAGCGACCGCAACTCATTGCCCAACTCCACCAACGGCTCAGGTTCAATGAACAGCGTCATGCCCGACGACGATTTGTCGTGGACGATACCTTGCACTTGTGCCCGAAACTCCGCCCGCACGGGAAGGCAATAGCGCCCGTCGCGAACGGTGTAGTAAGGCTCTTGCAAAAACTTGGTGATGGACGGGTCGCGCAACAAGTCGTGGAGTTTCTCTTGCATCCGTTCTTTGACCGTTTGGATGCGCCGACGCAAGCGTGCCAATTCGTCGCTGGCTCGGTCTAAGACCGTCCCGTCATCGCCGATGCACCAACGGATGCGGGCGATTAATCGGGCGTGGTAGCCGAGGCGTTCGGCGTTCACCCGAAGGCTGTCCTTCAAGTCGGGTTTCAGCAGCCACGCCTTCAAATCGGCGGTCCGCTCTAAAGTGCGGGCGATGGTCAGCAATTCGCTCGGTTCCAACGCAGCGCCCGCTCTTGCCCGTTCCAACAAAGGGCGTAAATCGCTGATGCCGCTTAGGGGCGGAGTGCCGAAGCGTTCCAAGCGTCGGCGGGCATCCGAAGTTTCCCGTTGCCGCCGCCGCACTTCCTCCAAGTCGGTGGCGGGCATCAGATGTTGCACCAGTTCTTTTGCCAGTTCCGTCGCACATCGGTCGGCGAGGGCTTTCAGCACTTTGTCCAGTTCCAACACCCGCAAGGTTCGCTCATCCATGACGGTCACCACCGCCGAATTTAGCATCGGATGCCCTCAAAGGCGAGGGGCAAAGTGCCTTGAAGCGAAAGGGCATGCGAAAATGATAGGCGTGGACGACCGTTGAAGACAAGGAGGAGGTTCGGAAAGTTGTGCCTTTGAGAGGGTGGGGCTTTCGCCAGACCAATCAATCGGCAGAGGGTGAGATGGGCAGAGAGGCAGTCGGACAAAATGGGGCTCATCAAAACTTGCCCGCCAATGAATTGGCGGGCTACGAGGACAAAGCCCACTGAAGTGGGCTACTTTCCGTCGGCTTCAGCCGACTTCGTTGAAGTAGCCCAGCATTTCAATGCTGGGCAAAGGTTGGGAGAGTGTGGGTTTTGCCGAACCCAGATGATCGGCAAACTGTGAGGTGGGCAACATGGCAGGTTAGGCGAAAAATTGGGCTCATCGGATGTTAGCCCTCCCTTAGGCATTGAATTTCCAAACACCCTAACAAGGGGGGTGAAAAGTTGGGGTCTTGCCAACTTCAACAAGGCGCTGGCGCTTGTCGTTGGTGCGACCGACGGCGACAGGCTATCCGTTGGTCTCTGCCTCAACGGGGCAGAGAGGCTGTGGTGGCTTGGGGCATTGCCTTTCTCGCCTTCCTTCTGCCCTTCGTGGGGGCGCAAGAAAGGGACCTGCAAACCCGTCAGGCGATAAAGGCACAAGGGTCGGGCTTGACGGTCAGTTGGCAATTTGAGGCGGTCAAAATCAATGGGCAAGGGGCGGAACTGCGGGCAGCGGGGGTGCCTTTGCTGCGGCTTAGAGGTGAGGGGGCGGAAGCGAGCGTGCAACGGATAGCGGCGCAATTGAACGATGCCCGATGGCGGGGCGTTTCGCCTGAGGCGTTGCAAGTCGTCTGGGTGCGAGGCGGTTACCAGTTGCAGTTGCAAGGCGAACCGTTGCTGACAGTGACCCATGCCTTGGCGCAGCAAATGGGAAGCGAGCCGAAGGCTCTGGCACAGCAATGGGCACAGCGATTGCGCCAAGCCCTTTCGTGGCAATGGTTGGCGGTGCCCTTGACAGAAGCCGTCATCGCCGTCGGCGAAGAACTGACCATCCCTTTGTTGGGCAACGCCGTTGGCGATGTGCAAGTGCAAGCCCGCCCTGCAGAGCCCGTGAGATGGCAAGTCGTTGTGGAAAAGCAGGCGGTGTTCGTCGCTTTAAAAGGCGTGGATGTCGGTGCTGGCATCTTGCGCATCGTGAAAGGCAAAGTCGGGGTGCGGTTGCCCTTCCGTGTCCTCCACCGTGCGGCGCGGTGGCGTCAAACGCCTGTCGCATGGGTGCGGGGCAAGCAAGTGAGCAAAGCGATGGTTTGGGAAGCCGTTGAGAACGCTGTCCTCATGGCGATGCAATTTCAGTTGGGAGCAAGATGGCAAGTTTTGCCCGCACCCGACGGGCAATTGCCTTCTTTTGTCAAGCCCAATGAAGCGTTGGTTTGGCGCGTGCAAGTGACAGGCGAACAGTTGCTCCCTGTGGACGAAGTTGTGACCATCCCTTTGCGTTCTTTCCCGTCGTCGCTGGGCGACGCTGATTTGCTGGTCATCAGCAACGACCCTGAAACCTTTCGGGATTATCGGGTGCTCTGCCGGGGGCTTTTGCCCATCGGGCAGACAGTGCGGTTTATGGTGCATCACCGAAATGGGCTAACTCAGCCAGCGGCGCTGAGTTTGGAATTGCTGAACACCGAGGAGCGTCCCGTGTCCATCATCACCCGCTTCGGCTATGGGACGCCCAAAGAAAGCGAGTTGCAGGTGGGGCATGAGGCGACAGCGAGTTTTTTGCAGGGTTTGAACGATGACGCAGCGGTGCGGTTGACCTTGCCCTCGCAAAGCGCTTATCGCCTGTTGCGCTTTGCCCTCAAGCCAAAAGACACGGCGAGCGCCTTGGTGGAAGTTCGGTTGGATGAACCAGCAGGGATCGCCTATCGGGTCATCACGACGGCGACGATGCCACCCAAAACGGAACTTTTGACGGGCACACAATTGGCGGAAGCCTTGACTGGCGGAAACGAACCGCCACCGTTTCCCAAGCCGATGCGAATTTTGGAGAGCACGCATGTCGCTGGCGGCGCTTGGACTTTCCTCAGCGTCGGACGCTTCGGCTTGCAACATCCGTTGAAAGGACGAACCCTTCACGGCAACTATGGCGTCGTCTATCGCGTCACCCTGAGATTTGTCAATCCCACTGCCCGCCTTTGGCGGGCGCAGTTGCTGGTAGAGCCGACAGGAGGCGTCGCTAAAGGGGCTTTCCTCGTCAACGGTCGGTTGGTGGAAGTTCCCTTGCTTCGCCCTTATCAGGAGCATTTGCTACACGCCTTTTCGCTGGCGCCTAATCAGACGCAAACGGTGACCGTCGTCACCATCCCATCGGCAGGCTCCTTTTATCCCATCCAACTGGTCGCCCGAACACAGTGAGGAAGGAGGTCACCGAGATGGTCGCAGAGATCGTTAGCGTCGGGACGGAGTTGTTGCTGGGGCAAATCGTGGACACCAATGCCGTTTACTTGTCGCAATGGCTGGCGAAGTTGGGCATTGACCTTTTTCGGCGGACGACGGTCGGTGATAACCGCCAACGCATCGCTCAAGCCGTTCGGGAAGGGCTTGAGCGAGCCGACTTGATTTTGATGACGGGCGGGTTGGGTCCGACGCCCGACGATGTGACGGCAGCGGGGGTCGCTGACGCTTTCGGTGTCCCATTGACGCGCCATCCCGAAGCGGAAAGATGGCTGATGGCGTTGTTGCAAGGGCGGGGCATTGCGCCGTCACCCACTTTGCTCAAGCAAGCCGATTTGCCCGAAGGTGCCGATTGGCTGCCCAATCCCGTCGGGACAGCGCCGGGCATCTGGATGGAGCGGGATGGGAAAATTGTCGTGGCGATGCCCGGTGTCCCTGCCGAGATGGAAGCGATGTTTGAGCGCGAAGTTGTCCCACGCCTTCAACGCCGCCTCAGCGGGCAAGTGTTGCGTTGGCGTGTCTTTCGCTTCGTCGGCATCGGCGAATCGGCGTTGACGGATCGCTTGGGCGAGTTGATGGAAAGTGCCAACCCGACTTTAGGGACATTGGTCAAGCCCGGCGAAGTTTGGCTGCGGGTCGCCGCCAAAGCAAGCAGCGAGGCAGAAGCAGAAGCATTGCTGAACAGCATGGAAGGACAAATCCGTCAACGGGTTGGCGAGTGGCTGTTGGCGGTCGGCGACGAGCCGATAGAAGTGTTGGTCGGGCAACGGTTGCGGAAAGTGGGTTGGGCAATTGCGACGGCAGAGTCGGTGACGGGTGGTCTGGTTTGTGCTTTGCTCACGGAAGTGCCCGGCAGCAGCGAGTATGTTCGGGGTGGCATCGTCGCTTACACCGAAGCGACGAAAATGAGCCTTTTAAGCGTCCCATGGGATTTGCTGCAAAAGCATGGGGCGGTAAGTGCTGAGTGCGCCCAGTGGATGGCGAGCCATGTTCGGGCGCGGTTGAAAGCGCAAGTCGGTGTCGCAACGACAGGCTATGCAGGACCGACAGGGGGCGAACCCGACAAACCCATCGGCACCGTCTTCATCGCTGTCAGCACGCCCGAAAAGACGGTCGTGGAGCGTTACCAGTTGCGGGGAACGCGCCGACAAATGCGGGAGCGAATTGCTCATTTGGCATTGGTGCAAGTGTTGCGAAATTTGCCGAAAGTGGCAGAGGAGGGTTAAAGACAGGACGAGGGGGCAACATTAGCGACGACCACGCAGGGCTCGGTCAATTTCCCGCTGAATTTCCCGCTCCACGATTTCGCGGCGTCGGTCCACTTTGCGCTTGCCCTTCGCCAAGCCCAACTCCACTTTGGCGTAGCCTCGTTCGTTGAAGTAAAGGCGCAAGGGGATAAGGGTGAACCCTTTTTGAGCCGTCAAACCCGCCAGTCGGTTGATTTCTCGCCGGTGCATCAGCAGTTTGCGGGGTCGTTGCGGGTCGTAATCCCGCTGCAGGACAGGGTCGTAAGGGGCGATGTGCATGTTCAACAACCACAGTTCGCCGTTTTGGACGCGGGCGAAAGCGTCGGCTAACGAGACTTTGCCGGCACGAAGGGCTTTCACTTCAGGACCTGTCAAGACAAGCCCTGCTTCGTAGGTTTCCAAGATGTCAAAATCGTGACGGGCTTTGCGGTTGACCGCGATAATGCGTTCGGGCATAAGTCAAGGCGCTCCCTCAGGCTATTTCGTCGGGGTGGCGGTCGGTTGGGTAGGTTGCCGCGTCGGGCGGCGTTTGGGGGGAACAGGAAGCCCTTTAGCGTGGGCAATTTCTTGCAAGGCACGAGCCACCCGTTGCGCAGCGCTGCTGACTTCAGGGATGTTGGCAGCGGCAACCCGTCGCAGGACATCAATAGCGCGGGGGTCTCCCAGTTCTTCCAACGCCTTGATGACTTGCAAAGCAACTTGCGGGTTGGGGTCAAAGACGGCTTGCATCAAAGGGATGAGGCTCTTGGGGCTTTTGAGGCGCGCCAGACCGATGGCAGCATGATAACGCACCGACCATTCTGGGTCTTTGAGGGCATCGCACAAACAAGGGACAACATCTTCGCCGCCCAGTTCCACCAACCCTTGCACCGCTGTTAAGCGAAGAAGCCAATCAGCATCTTTGAGGGCTTTCTTCAGATGAGGCTTTGCCATTTCTTTGCCGACTTGCACCAATGCCCGCAACGCCTGAAAGCGAACTTCTTGGTCAGGGTCATGAAGCAAACGGGTGAGGGGCTCAAAGAGGGATTTATCGGGGAAACGGGTGATGGCTTGAACGGCAGATTGACGGACAATCGGGTCTGGGTCACGCAACGCTTTGATCAATTCCCGCAACGCCCGTCGGTCTCCCATCGTTCCCAGCACTTCAGCGGCAACTTGGCGGACGGCAAGGTTGGGATGATGCAAGGCTTTGACAAGTTGGGGCATGCCTTCTTTACCGATGGTCAGAAGGGCTTCTCGCACCAACTTCCGCAACTCTGCGCCATCTCGTGCCAAGATGTCCAGCAAGACAGGGATGGACTTGGGGTCTTTGAGTTTGCCCAAGGCTTCAATGGCAGTGCGGGAGAAATCGGCGCCGCCATGTTGCACCAGTTCCGTCAGCAAACGGGAGGCTTTTTTGCTGGCGATTTCTCCCAACGACTCTACGATGAGCCGTTGCAACTCAGGGGCTTCCCGATGGAAGCGCTCTAAAAGGGCGGGTGCCGCCTCTTTCGCTCCAATCTTGCCGAGGATGTGGATGACCCATCGGCGCATAGACAAATCTTCGTCGTCAATATGCTGAAGCAACTCGCCCACAGCAGGGCGTCCAATTTTCGCTAACGCCTCCGCAGCAGCGCGTTGGACGGTCAGGCTGGAATCGCGCAAAGTGGCGACAAGGGTCGGGACGGCTTTCGCCGCCCGCAGTTCTCCTAAAGCCATGCAAGCGACCAACCGCACCAAGTAATGAGGGCTTTTTTGGAGGGCGTCAATCAAAAGGTCAACGACTTTTTTGGCGGGCAACTTGAGGATTTGCTCCACGCTCTCTTCAGGCGTTGCTTCCGAGCGACCTTCCAAGCGTTTCAAAATCCGCATCAACTGCTGCTTAGTTGCATCAGACATCCGCTGTCGCCTCTTTTCTGTCAGGATGCCCAGTTTTGTCGCCTCAAATTGTAACGCCTTAATCCCGTTTAGTCAAGAGGCGGAACAAAGGCTAAGAGCCGCTCCAACCTATCCTGCGATAAAGCCAGTAGGCGTAACCGAAAAGGGCAAGGATGAGCGCCACCAACCCGATGAACGGCACAAAGTCCCACCAAAAGGGCAGCAAGGGAGCAACAAGAAAGCCAAGCCCTACCGCCAGAAAGCCCTGACCTGCCACCCGATGGACAGGCGTCCAGACCCGTTCGTCTACAACCGTCCAAGGCAACCGAACTCCCGCCACCCAGTTGCGGGGCAAATGGGGCAAGGCTTTCCCGACCGCAAGAAAAAGCAATCCCAACGCGGGCATCAAGATAGGACGGGGAGAACTGAGCCAACCAAGACCGACCGCTAACACGCTGCCGTGCAAGGCGACGAAAAAGACGCCAATCCACGACCGCAGCCACCTTAGCCATTGTTGCCCTTTCTCGTCCAACTGCAGTTGCCCTTTTTCCGTCCCCGCCAGCCAAAGGCAAACGGTCAAGACTGCCCAAACACTTGCCTGCATCACAGGCACCAACCAAACCACTGTCGCCTTGCTACTCCAACCGTCGGGTTGCCAACGCGCATTGAAATGGATGGGCACTCGCTCGGGCAAATGAGGCAATGCCAGCCAACTTAAAAGCAGGCTCAATGCAACCCAGAACAGCCCTTCGGCGATGTCCCGACGCCAGTCCAACACTTTCGCCATTTCCGTCGCCTCCGTGTCGGAAGGGCTATCAAACGCTCTCAGCACCTCCCTTCTGGGCGAAACGCTCATCAAAAACCGCCACGAAAGTTTGGAAAGTGGGCTCATCAAAGAGGACGAAACGGATATCGCGCAAGGGGCTATCGGGATGTTGCTCGCAGAATTGGCGGGCGGTGTCCAGCAAGATGGCAGCACAGCGGTCTTTCGGGAAGCCAAAAATCCCGGCGCTGATGGCAGGCAAAGCAATGCTCTGACAGTTTCGCTCGTGGGCAGCGGCAAGGCTGTTCCAAACAGCGCTACGCAGCAATTCATCAGCGCGTTCGGGCGGATGCTCATCCCACACAGGACCGACGGCATGGATGACGAATTTAGCGGGCAAGTTGCCGGCACTTGTGACAGCGACTTGCCCCGTCGGGACAGGACCGTGCTGGCGCACCCACTTATCGCTTTCCTGCTGGATGATTTCACCGCCCCTTCGGACGATGGCAGCCGCCACGCCCCCACCATGTTTGAGGTGCGAATTGGCAGCGTTGACGATGGCGTCCACCTGCTCCTGCGTGATGTCACCCCGAACGATACGGAGAACTTGCCCCGTCTCCAGCGTCACTTCCCGAGCCACTTCGCCCATGCTGATCACCCCCACTTCGTGGACAGATGGTCGCAGCCACTCCAACAGTTTGGCAAGTTGCCGCCTCAACGGTTCACCCCAATTTTTGCCACCGAAAAGCGTCGGGAAGCAAGGTGTTAAAATGTCGGCGGAGGCGAGTTGGGCATGAAGGCGCTGTTGTATGCCGATTGGGAACGGTTGGAGTTGGCAGAAGTGCCTGAACCGCAACCGAAAGCCGGCGAGGTGCTCCTGCGCGTCGGGCATGTCGGCATTTGCGGGTCGGAGTTGGAGTGCGTCGTCCAGCGCCATCCCCGCCGAAAGCCGCCTTTAATCATGGGTCACGAGTTTGCGGGCACGGTCGTGGCACTGGGTGAAGGCGTGGCGAATTTGAGTGTCGGTCAAAAAGTTGCCGTCAACCCCTTCGTCGTCTGCCACACCTGCCAATGGTGTCGGCTTGGCAAGAGCAACATCTGCGAGCGACGGCAATTAATGAGCATGCATCGTCCCGGCGCTTTCGCCGAATTGGTCGCTGTCCCCGCCGAAAATTGCCATCCGTTGCCCGACCATGCTGACACGCGCCTCGGCGCGATGGTGGAGCCGGTCGCCAACGCCGTCCATGCCGTCCGCTTGACAGGGTGGGTGTTGCCCAAGCGGGTGATTGTGTTCGGTGCAGGTCCCATCGGCTTGGTCTGTGCTCAAGTCGCTAAAGCGATGGGAGCAGGCTTTGTGGCGGTCGTGGAAATCGCCCCCGAACGGCTCGCCGTCGCCCGCCAATTTGCCGATGCCGTCATTAATCCCGCCGAAACCGATTTGCTCGCTGAAGTGCAAGCGTTGACGGAGGGTGAAGGGTTTGATGTGGCGTTGGACGCCGTCGGTCGGGCACAAACGCGCAGGATGGCAGTAGACGCGTTGCACCCCACCGGCGTCGCCGTTTGGGTCGGATTGCATGACGATGAAACGAACCTTTCAGGCATGAGCATCGTTTACGGTGAAAAGTGCGTCCAAGGCAGTTACGCCTACACCGATGACGACTTTGCGATGGCGCTGCAATTGGTCGTCAGCGGGCGGGTGGAAGTGGCGTCGTGGGTTCAGGAATTTCCGCTGGACGAAGGCGTAGAAGTGTTTTGGCGGTTGGCGCGAGGAGAAGCCCGTCACATCGTCAAAGCATTGCTGCGCCCGTGAGTTTTCGCCTTCACCGTTGCTTTATGGCTCGTGCCGCTATTGCCCCAAAATTGCCCGAAGGAGAGCAAGGCTTTTGGGCACGCCCGTTTCGGGCGCTTCCTTGCCCTCAAATTCCAGCGACACATAACCGCGATAATTTGCCTGCCGCAAGAGCGTTGCCACGCGGGCGTAGTCAATGTCCAGCGTATACCACTCGCCGCCGCCAAAGTAAGTTTTGGCGTGGACGAGGATGGCATAAGGCGCTAGGGCTGCCATGCCGTCGTAATCGGGCTCCCAACGCACTTGTCCCTTTTCGTGCCGCAGCAAATTGCCCGTGTCCAGACAAACGCGCAGCCATTCGGAATTGATGGCAGTGACGATGCGCAGCGTTCCTTCCGCCGTCGCTGTCAAGCCCCAGTGGTTTTCCAGTGCCAGAAGGATGCCGTAACGCTCTGCGTCGGGCAGGCAGGCTTCTATCGCCCCGATGACCCAGCCGAAAGCATCGCTTTCGGTGTAGCCTTCCAACGGCGGTTCAATGCCGCCTCGGCGCATCAACTCGTCAAAGGACGCAATCGTCTTCCAACGCCCCGAATTGATTCGGACACAAGGGATGCCCAACTCGTGTGCCAGTTGAAGGCAGTAGCGGGTGTGCTCAATGTGGCGTTGGCGCTCTGAAGGGTCGGGTTGAACGAAGTCTTGATGGATAGCAAGGGCATAAAGGTCAAGCCCCAAGACGAAGGCGGTGCGTTTCAACCGTCGCAGGTAAGCAGGATCATCGCTGCCCATTTGCCGATGCAGGATTTCCACGCCTCCTACCCCCCACTCAGCGGCATGTTCCATCACCCGTTCTATCGGATAAGGCTCGCCCCGAAAATGCCAAAAGGAGTAAGTGGACACGCCCAACCGCAAAGCGGTGACCTCCTTACCGAAGACCGCTCAGATTGTGCCGTTCGCCATCAGCGATTGACCGATGCCTTTTCTTATGGTTGGCATCAAGCAAGGAACGAGGCAGATGATTCAGCGATTTTAGGGCTTCGTAAAACTCCAGCACTTCATCCGTCGTGATGGGCGGAAGCCGCCGAAAACGCTCCGCTTCTTGCTCCGTCATCTCTGAAGGCGGTGTCTCCCAGGTCAAAGTCGCCCCTGCCCAAAGGACGGGTGACAAATTAGCATGTCCAAAACGACGGCAACGAGGGCAGCGAAAATGGACATGCAAATAAACTTGCCCATCTCGCCAAACCGCCACACCGACGACCTGCCCACTTCGCACAACTTTGCCACAGTGGCGGCAGGTCACCGAAGGGCTCATCGGTTGCGTCCCCCCTTTGCCTTAGCGAACGATTGGTCGCCCTTTTTAAGTTTGCAGCACCGTCAACCTGTTAGGGCGTTGCGGAAGGAGGAGCGGTTTCGTTGACAAGACGCAAAGAGGCAGGAAGGCGAAGGCGACGGGCGTTTGCGGTCCCGAATCGTTGAGCAACAAGGCGGCAAGGCTGCCGAGGACCAATGCACCCCACCGCCAATCCCGTTCCCCCGCCCACCAAAGAACTGCCAACAGCAACCCTTGTGTCGCCCAAGCAAAGTCCCAATGGACGGCTTGAAAAGCGCGCAAGGAAATGCCCAGTTTCATCCAGACCATCGCCCCTAACGCCCCCAAGCCTTCTTGAGCGACGGCATGGACAAAGCGCCCCCAGTGCGTTAAAGGCTCAGGGCGTGTCAACTCCACGACAGCAAAAACGCCCAGCAAAGTGGCAGTGAGGGAGAAAGCGACAAGCAAATGCCACCACCGCCACCGTCCCCATCCCAACACGCTCGCCGTCATCGCCACGCCCGTCAGGGCACCGCCGATGTTAGCGCCCAGAACGGGCGCACCGACCAACAAGGTGCCGATCGCCCCTAACACTGCCGTCCCTTTCCGTTCCCATCCCATCGCCAAACTGGCGGCGAACAGTGCCCCCAAAGTGATGCCCATCCCCACATTGCCCAGCCCGTAGTAGCGACCGCCAAAGAAACTGGAATAGCCCAGAGGAGTGTTAAGGCTGAGGGCACCACCACTTGCGGCGTCAGCGGCGAAGAGAATTGCCGTCATCCATGCTCCAGCCGCAATTGCCACGACCCATCGCCCTCTTGCCAACGCTATCGCCGACACGACCGCCAACCCACTTGCGGCGAACCAACCGAGAGCAGCCATTTGTCGGTCAGCGAGCAAAGCGTTGACGCCGGCGCTCAGCAGATGAAGGGTCACGGGCAACCAAGCGAAGGTGCTGATGGCTCGGAAGACACTCAAAGGGACGGGACGGCGCAAAAGAAGCAACAATGTCAAGCCCACAAAAAGGATGCCCTGTGCGACGCACCAAATCGCCACCGTCGTCACCCGCCACCATCTGTCAGTGACGCGGGCTGCTTCCCCGATGCCGAAAAGGAAGGACGGAGAGCGAAAGACAAAGTTTGAAGGATGGACGGAATGAATGGGAGCACCGTTGATGGGTTGAAGTGGTTTAGCGCCAAAAAATTCCAACACCGTCGCTGGGATGTCCAAAAGGGCAACGATGCCCCTTTGGTGCGTCGTTGCGGAAGTCAGCAGGCTGCGAGGGACGATACCCCTACCGACGGCGTAAAGGAAAGAATGCTCGTAGCGGTTTTTGGACGACGGCGCTAAAGAAAACACCAACAGCAAATCCCGCCGCTCGTCCAGCCGTTCTGCGACAGGACGCAGCAAACGCAACTCCCGACGAATCACCTTCGGCAACAACCGTTCGCTGCCGTAAAGGTCTGCCCGCAGCGTTTCGCCGGGAAAAAGCACGAGCACATCCGCCACTCGCCACGCCGCTGCGACCGCTTCTTGCCACCGTTGAGCATCTACTGCCACGCCGAAGGGCATCGTCGCATCCTTCCGCAGCAAACGAACCCCTGTCAAGCCAACCCCCAACCCTTTTTCGTCCAGCGCCATCAATAAGCCATGACGAAAATAAGCAGGGAACGAAAAATGCGGAGCAAGCAAAGCATCACCGCAACCGAGAGCGAGAAGGCGAATGCCTTTTTGATGCAGCGACTGAGCGACGATGCCGAAGGGCAGCGGCTTCTTTTGCATCCGCTCGTTCCGCCAACGCAATTCCGCCAACATCGGAAAGACTAACGGTTTGAAAGGGCTCGGTGCTTTCGGTAACGGAACGCTCCCTACCCGACGGCGATAGGCGTTAAAGGCGGTGTCGGCATCCAACGGTTCGTCGGCATGGAGCACCAAGGCTGCCGTCGCATCGCCAAACGCTCGCACGCCGCAGGCAAGGGTCATCGCCGCCCGAAAGCGGTCAACGCCACCGTAACCCATCGTGTTGAGCAACGCTGCCCCACCCCGCTCTTCCAGCCACTCGCCCATTCGCCCGAAAGCCCTTAATCCTTGCGGAAAAACATGGCGGTAACTCAGCCCGTCCATGACAAAAAGCACGACTTTGCCCCGCAGCCGATGGGTGGGCACACCGAAAGCCAGCGAAGAGCGAAAAGGTGGCAAGGATGCCGCTACCGCCCAATGACCCAACAACCAAGCACCCGCAAGGACAGTGAGGGTGTAGCCAATGAGTCGGCATCGCATGGTTGCTTTCTGCTCCACTTCACGCTTCCAGACCGGCGGCTTGAGCGAAGCGGGCTTTGAACTGTTCGGGCGTCATCTTGGCAGCACTTGCTAACTTTGCCAGCATCTCAGGATTTTCAAGGTCGGAGCGCTCCAAGCGAATCATGTATTCGCGGGCGACCCGATAGTGTTCCGAATGGATGTCCACGAGGCGAATTTTTGTCCGTCCAGTCTCAGGGTCGCGCAGTTCGTCAAAGGGAAGCACCCGAATGCGCCCACTGTCCAAACAGACCATCCCGCCCAAACGAACCTTCTCGTTTTCAGGCTCGCTCAAAAGGAACTTGACAGCGCCATAGCCGAGGGTGCGGGTGTAGTCAATGTCAAAGGGAATGGGCGGAGCACAACGCAACTCGTAACCCAAGGTCACATCCACGATAGTCATCTTCTCGCCTCGTTCGGCGAAGCGGCGTTGAATTTCCCGCTTGAGGATAGTCGCCAAAGGGATTTCGCCCAGCCGAATGTGCCCGTGCGGGTCGTATTCCACTTCCACGCCGGGAATTTTCGCCAACTCTTCAGGGTCTAACTTTTCGCCGATGCCTTCGGCGATGACAGCAACACCGTCTTTGCGTCCCAGCACCCGCCGCTTCAAAATCGCCCCTTCCAACACATCGCACACTTCCGTCAGCGTGATGCGCTCTTTAGGAAACTCCTCCCCGATGACGGTGAGCGTCGCCCCTGCTGCCTTGCCAATACCCAACGCCAAGTGCCCTGCCTTGCGTCCCATGACGACGACGAAATACCAGCGGTTGGTCGTTCGGGAATCTTCCATCAAGTTGCGCACCAACTCCGTCCCGACATGGCGGGCTGTCTCAAAGCCAAAAGTGGGCATGCCCCCTGGCAGCGGTAGGTCGTTGTCAATGGTCTTAGGCACATGGGCGACACGGATTTGACCGCCTGCTGCCTTGGCGACTTCACTGGCAGAAAATGCCGTGTCGTCGCCGCCGATGGTCACCAAGTAACGGATGCCTAACTCCCGCAAGGCGTTGACGGTGTTTTGCAACTCTTCGGCTTTGCGGGTGGGATTAGCGCGGGAAGTGCGCAAAATGGAACCGCCCTCAAAGTGAATGCGCGAAACATCAGGGATCGTCAAAGGGCGAACCATCTCCGTTCGCCCTTTCATCAGGTGTTCAAAGCCGTCGTAGATTCCGATGACCTCCAAACCCGCATTGATTGCCTCAATAGTGGCAGCACCGATAACGCTGTTGATGCCCGGCGCAGGTCCTCCGCCGACTAAGATGCCCAATCGTTCCGCCATCTTCGCTCCCTCCTTTGCACCTTTTTGGGATGGCTTTCTCTGCACCGTCTTCACGGTCAAAGTTGGTTGACTTTTTGCCATGCAAGCAACAATGCCGCTATCGTCTTAGCGTCCTCTATCTCGCCCCGAAGGATTAGAGTGACCGCTTCCGCCAACGGCATCGTCACCGTCTCCACCCACTCATCCTCATCGGTTTTGCCCTCCGTAGGTTGTAACTCGGTCGCCAGAAAAAGGTGAATCAACTCGGTGCTGTAGCCGGGCGCCAAATAGAAGGACGCCAAGCGTTGCAAATGGCGCGCCGTGTAGCCCGTTTCTTCCTGCAACTCCCGCAAGGCACAGGCTTCAGGAGGTTCGTCGGGATTAAGCGTTCCCGCAGGCACTTCCAGCAACACTTTCTCGGTGGCATGGCGATATTGCCGAACTAACACGACTTGCCCATCCTCTCTGAGCGGGACGATAGCGACGGCGCCTGGATGGACGACAATTTCTCGGACACTCTCCCGACCATCAGGCAACCGCACAAGGTCACAACGCAACTTCAACAAACGCCCCTCAAAAAGGGTCTTACGGGCGATGAGCGTTTCTCGCAGTGCCAACCACCTCCGATGGGCAAAGAATAGCGCTTTAAGTCAACCGTTGACACCTCCCGTCAAGGGCAGCGCTCATTCAAACCTTGCCCTTGCCTTTCTTTTGCGACCGCCACAACTTTGATGAGCAAAGGAGGGAAAGATAGTGAGAAGGCGATGGTGGTTGATAGGCATCCCTTTGCTTGTGGCGTGGATAGTTGTCGCAGGAGCGTTGACCTGCGTGGCGGCATGGCAAGTAGCGGCGAAAACCCTTCCCTTTGAGTTGCGAGAGGGCTTGAGTTACGGTCCGAACGAACGCAACGACTTGGACTTGTTTTTGCCCAAAGTTGACGGAAAAGGCTTGCGCCCTGCTGTCCTCATCATTCACGGCGGCTGAGTGTGTTCGGAAAGTTGTGTCCAATCGGTCGTAAGGCACAGGTTTAACTTCCGCCGACGAAAATTTCTGCCTTCCACACCACATTGCTCTCCCGCCAATGAATTGGCGGGCTACGGTTACAAAGCCCATTGAAATGGGCTCTTTAGTCGGCTTCAGCCGACTTCGTGAGAGTAGCCCAGCATTTCAATGGTGGGCAAGGATGTCCTCACCGGGATGTTTGCTAGGCTTAGTTTCCGAACACACTCGCGGCGGCTTTTACAGTGGCGACAAACGCCAGTTGCGCTTCCTTGCGGAACTCTTCGCGCAGAGGGGCTATGTCGCTGCTGCCCTCAACTATCGCCTGACGCCCAAGTGGCGCTACCCAGCACAACTGGACGATTGCCAACGAGCCGTCCGATGGCTGCGCAAACATGCCGATGACTTTCGCATTGACCCAACTCGCATCGGAGCAGCCGGGGCTTCTGCTGGCGGGTTGCTGGCGTTGCTTTTAGGAACGCGCGAAACCCGTGACGATAGCGACCCCGAATTGAAAGGCATCAGCAGCAAGGTGCAATGCGTCTTGTGCATGAGTGGCGGCACGGATTTAACCGATGAACGGGTGCGCGCCTCCCCCAATCCCTTTTTGCGCCAGACCTTCCTTTGGCTTTTCGGCAAGCCTTATGAGGAAGCGCCCGACCTCTGGAAGGACGCCTCACCCCTCTTCCATGTCTCGCCCGATGATGCCCCCACCTTCCTCATCTATGGCGACCAAGACCCTTTCGTCCCGCTCTCGCAAGGAGAGCGATTTGCTGAGGCGATGAAGAAAGCCGGCGTTGAAGTGAAAATGGTGGTCATCAAAGGCATGGGACACATCCCCCTTACGCCCCAGCAAAGAGAACAATTCGCTCAAGCCCTCAAAGAAGCCTTCGCCTTCTTTGACCACCATTTGAAGAGCGCCAAATCTCAGTGAGGGTGGTCGGAAAGGGAGGGAGAGGCTTTTGCCGAGCCGAACATATCGGCAAGTCGGGAGATGGGCAGGTTGGCAGATAGGCAATTCGGCAGGTCAGAGGAATAGGCTCACCGAGAGGTTCGCCCTCCCATTGGGCTCAATTTCCAAACACACTCAATCCCAGTGACAAGAGAAGGGATGAGGGCGACATTTAGAGGGAACTTGAGGCGGCGATGCAGCGCTTTCTTTAAAGGGGCGAACGCTCCCTTCCTTGTTCGGGCAAGGAGGTGATAGGCTGGGCGACAAATGGGTTAAGTCGGTGACGGAGAGAGCCTCTGTTGTTGGTTTGGGATTGCGGCGGGAATGTGAGTGCTTTTGGGTGCCCCTCTTTGCCCTCCCTCACTTTCTCTCCCGTGAGCCCTCCGTTGGCAGCCGTCGGACACCCACCATGAAGGAGGGAGCCCTGATGAAAGGCGCTGCGCTACAGCGGTTTGCAGGTCCTTGCCTTTTCGTCGCCCTCAGCGTTGGGTTTGCTACCCTCGCCTTCTTTTCTGGATGCACCAACGAGGTCGTTACCCCCGTCTACACCCCGCAACAAGTAGCGCGCGGCGAGTATTTGGCGAACTTCGTCTCCGCCTGTGTGGACTGTCACACGCCCCTCAACCCTGACGGCTCACTGGACACTTCGCGGCTATTTGCTGGCGGTCGGGAATTCATCCCTGGCAAGGAATGGTCGGCAAACATCACCCCTGACCCTAACACGGGCATTGGTCGCTGGACCGATGACCAAATCGTCCTTGCCATCAAGCGAGGCTTAGGACATTTTGAGATGAACCCTAACGGGCAACCCCTTGTCCCTATCATGCCCTACTATGTCTACGCCAACATGACTGACGATGACGCGCGGGCAATTGTCGCCTACTTGAGGACGAAGGTGCGTCCCGTGCGCAATCAAGTGCCCATGCCCGACCCCAGCGTCGTTCCGCCCCAACCTGCGCCGCTGCTGAATTATCACGCCTTGCCCGGCAACGACAACGACCCAGGCAAATACCTAACCTCAGCGGCAGGCGTTTGCATTGAATGCCACACCCCACGCCGTTCGCAAAACCCTGCTGATTTAGACCCGACAAAGTTTTTCGCCGGCGGCGAACCTTTCCCGATCCCCAACATCGGCACCGTTTACTCTGCCAATATCACGCCTGACAAGACGACAGGAATCGGCAATTGGACGGTGAGCCAAATTGTCACCTGCCTCACGCAAGGCAAAGACCCTGAAGGGCATGACCTTTGTCCCCCGATGGGACCCCTCGCCAAAGGGCTTTTCAGCCACATGTCTCCGTCCGACCTCAACAATATCGCCAACTTCCTCAAGACAGTGCCCCCTGTTAACAATCCAGTGCCTGAGTGCCCACTGCACATGACAGCATCCCCGCAGTCATCTGAAGGTCGCTTTGCGCTGTTGGTTCTCGCTAGGTGAAGGCAAAGGCAGGGACGAATCGCCTTCGTCCCTGCCTTCCATTTCCTCAAAGCGAACAAGGAGGGGAAGGAAATGGTTGGACAAAGGCAACGGATGGTGACGATGCTGTTGCTGGGTGTTGGGTGGTTGTGCGTGGTGGGCTACGGCAAGCGGCGAGAGCCGAGCGAAGCAGCATCGGTGCGACGAGGGCGTTACCTTGTCACCATTTGCGGCTGCAACGATTGCCACACCCCGCTGAAGATGGGACGGCATGGTCCAGAACCCGACCAAAGCCGTCTTCTCTCAGGACACCCTGAAACGATGCCCATGCCCCTACCACCGGAGAGCCAGACAGCGTGGCAATGGCATGGCGCCAGCACGAACACGGCTTTTGCCGGTCCTTGGGGCATCAGTTACGCCGCTAACTTGACACCCGACAAGGAAACGGGTATCGGCAACTGGACAGTCAAGGAATTCATGCGGGCGATACGAACGGGGCACAGTGTTCGCTTCGGGCGTCCCTTGCTGCCACCCATGCCTTGGCAAAACTATGCCAAGATGACGGATGCCGACCTGCGAGCCATTTTCGCTTACTTGAAAAGCCTCAAACCCATCCGTAACCATGTCCCGCCTTCCGTGCCCATGAAGCGAACGCCCCCGCCCACGACAAATGTCCCTGCTAACCGATAAGCGACGAAGGGGGCTTCAACCCGCAAAGAGGCAGGTCGTCGCTGGCGTGGGTTATAATGTTGCTCTCGGTGAGCGATGATGAATCCGACCCATGCCAGCGACTACCTTTTCGTCGCCTTGTTTATCGCCTTTGGTGTCGTCGGCATTGCTGTCACGCTGGGCATTGCTTGGCTGGTGCGCCCACGCTTCAAGCCGACGCCCGACAAGGTGATGTCTTACGAATGCAGCGTCCCGCCAAAGGGCTCGGCGTGGGTGCAGTTCCGCATCATCTACTACCTGTTTGCCTTGCTGTTCGTCGTCTTTGATGTGGAAGTGCTCTTTTTGTTCCCTTGGGGCGCTGCTCTGAAGTGGCTGAAAGCGCAAGGACTGGGCATGTTAGCGTTCGTGGACATGTTCATCTTCCTCATCATCCTCACCTTCGGTTGGCTGTATGCGTGGCGCAAGGGTATCTTGAGATGGGCTTGATGGGGTGAAGACGATGGCACCAGAAGCGATGGAACAAAAGTTGCGGGAAAAGTTTGGCGATGCCATCATTGCAACCCGTATCGGTCTGAACGGTTTAGAGGTGCGGGTTGACCCCAAACGGTTGGTGGAGATTTGCCGTTTCTTGAAGACCGACCCTGAATTGGACTTCAACTTCCTTCGCTGCTTATCCGCCGTTGATTGGCTCAATGACGGCGAGTTTGAGGTCGTCTACCACCTGTTTTCCTTCCGCCATCGGCATGAGTTGGTCATCAAAGTCCGCGTCCCGCGTCACACGCCTCATGTCCCTTCCGTCTCCTCCGTCTGGCGGACAGCCAACTGGCACGAGCGGGAAGCCTACGACCTGATGGGCATCATCTTTGACGGGCATCCCGACTTGCGTCGCCTGTTTATGCCTGAAGGTTGGGTCGGTCATCCCTTGCGCAAAGACTACATCCACGACATTGAGCGCTTTGACGACGAGTATGCCGAAAAAATTCGTCGGGGCGAAATCCGTTGAGGTGAAAGGTGATGCCCGAAAGCAAAGGCGCAAACAAAAAACGCAGGTTGAAGAACCCAAACGATGAAGGCACATCGGCAGGACAAGTTGGCGATTTGGAAGGAGCATTGCAGCGCTTGACAGAAGGGGTTATCGCACTGGCAGAAGGTCAAAAGCAATTGCAAGCAACAGTGACGCAATTGGTGGAATGGCAACGGCAAACCCAAGGAACTGTTGCCCAACTGGTGGAAGGACAAATCCAGTTGCGAAACACCGTCTCTCAACTGGCAGAAGAGAACCGAAGGCTGACGGACGGGCAGGCAAAGTTGTGGCAGGCAGTCACTCAGTTGGCAAAAGGTCAAGATGAGTTGCGACAAGCAGTCACTCATCTGGCAGAAGAAAACCGAAGGCTGGCGGAAGGGCAACAGAGGCTGCAAGAAACTGTGGCTCATCTGGCAGAAGAGAACCGAAGGCTAGCAGAAGGGCAAGAGAAGTTGCAAGAGACGGTCGCTCATCTGGCAGAAGAGAACCGAAAGTTGGCGGATGGACAGGAGAGGTTATGGCAAGCCGTTAGTCAGTTAGCGGAAGGGCAACAGAGGCTGCAAGAGACGGTTGCCCATCTGGCACAAGAGAACCGAAGATTGGCAGAAGGGCAGGAGAGGTTGTGGCAGGCTGTCGGTCAGTTAACGGAGGGGCAACAAAGGTTGCAAGAAACAGTCGCCCATTTGGCGGAAGAAAACCGAAAGTTAGCAGAAGGACAGGAGAGGTTGTGGCAAGCCGTTGGTCAGTTAACGGAGGGGCAACAAAGGTTGCAAGAAACAGTGGCTCGTTTGGCAGAAGAGAACCGAAGGCTGGCGGAAGGGCAAGAGAAGTTGCAAGAGACGGTCGCTCAACTGGTGGGAGTTCAATTGCAATTGCAAACCACTGTCTCGCAACTGGCGGAAGAGAGCCGAAAGGCAATGGTCGTTTTGAAAGAGGTAAACAGGAAAGTCAGTCGGTTGGATGAGCAACTCGGCATGACCGTTGAATCGGTTGCCCAGATAGTTTTGCCTGGCTATTTGGAAAGGCATTTCGGCATAAAACTTGAGGGCAAGTTGGGCTACGAACTCAAACCGATGTTCTTCCGATTAAACGGCGAATGGGAGCAAGTTGACCTTTACGGCGAAGGGACGATGGGCAAGGAAGAAATCTGCATCGTTTGCGAGTGCAAGGCAAAAATTTACGAGAGGGATGTCCATGCTTTTGTCAAGAAGTTGGAACGGCTTTGGGGACTTCTGAGGAAGCGACCTATACCCGTTTTGTTTGGCTATTCAATTCATCCGTCGGCACAAGAGCCTGCAAGTTCGCACAATATCCTTTTGGTCAGCCCACTTCACCGTTAAAAGGGGTGAAAAGTCATGGCTGCGACGGAGTTGCGAGAGACTGTCGCTGTTTCGCCGCGCCGAGAAATTCGCACCGAAGAGATGGAAATCAGCATGGGTCCGCAGCATCCGTCCACGCACGGTGTCCTGCGGGTCGTCATTAAAGTGGACGGCGAATGGATTCGGGCTGCCGACCCTGACTTGGGTTACCTGCATCGCTCCTTTGAAAAACTTGCCGAACAACGCACCTACCCGCAGGGCATCTTCCTGACCGACCGATGGGACTACCTTTCGGCGATGAACAACAACTGGATTTACTGCCTCGCTGTGGAGAAACTGTTGGGCATCCAAGTGCCCGAAAAAGCCGAATGGATTCGGACGATGATTTCCGAGTTTCAGCGCATTGCCAGCCACTTGGTCTTCTTGGGCACTTACGGCTTGGATATCGGAGCCTTGACCCCCTTCTTCTATTGCTTCCGCGAGCGGGAAAAAATCCTTGACCTTTTTGAGGCACTGTGTGGGGCACGCTTGACCTACAACTACATCCGCATCGGCGGTGTCTCCCGCGACTTGCCCAAGGGATGGTTGGACCGAGCCGAAGAGACGGTGGATTACTTGGAGAAGCGCTTTGACGAGTTGGATGACTTGCTGACTTACAACAAGATTTTCGTCGCCCGCACCGTTGGCATCGGCGTTATTCCGCCTGAGATGGCGATGGACTACGGCTTGACAGGACCGATGATTAGAGCCAGTGGCATCCCTTACGATGTCCGCAAAGCCCAACCTTACAGCGTCTATGACCAAGTGGAATTTGATGTCGTCACCCACACGGGTTGCGATTGTTGGGCGCGAGTTTGGGTGCGTTCGCAGGAAATGCGCCAAAGCCTGCGCATCATCCGCCAATGTATCGCCAAACTGCGCACTTTCCCAGAACCCGACTTTGATGCCCCTTACGACCCATCGCCTTATGTGATGGCGAAAGTCCCACCCAAGCCCAAACCAAAACCCAACGATGTCTATGTCGCCATTGAATCGCCACGCGGCGAACTGGGCGTCTACATGGTCAGCGACGGCAGTGAGAAACCTTACCGCATGAAAATTCGCGGACCCGCCTTCGTCAACTTGTCGGTGCTGCCCGCCGTCGCCCCTGGACACAAAGTCGCCGACTTAGTTGCCATCGTCGGCAATATTGACATCGTGATGGGCGAAGTGGACCGGTGACGGTTCGGTTTAACGGAAAGGCGAAGGTGACCAACATGGTAACGCTGACGGCGCAGACGATGGAGCAGCGAATTGTTCGGAAGGTGTTGACGACAGAGCCGCCCTTACTTTTCACGGTGGAAATTCGCTATCATCCTGACGAGGGTGGTTATTCGGCGGAGTGTTTAGAGATGGACGCCGTCGCTTGGGGCGACACCTACGAAGAAGCCGTTGAAAACTTGCTGGATGTGATGATCGGGCTGGCGGAGGTCATCGTGGAGGATGCCAAACTTTACCCGCATTTGCCAGAGCCGTTGCTGCCTTACGGTCAGTTCATCCTCTCGCTGGGCGATGGGGAAAAGTTGCGGAAGGTTTTGGGGTTGTGAGGGATGGCTTACACTTATGACCAGTTTCGGCAAGTCTTGAGGAAAGCAGGATTTGAGTTGCGTCGGTCAGGAAAGCATGAGGTGTGGCGGCGCATAGAACCTGATGGAACGAAACGGCGCGTGCCCATCAGCCATCAACATGGTAGGGACATCCCGAACTGGCTTTTTGCCAAGATGTTGCATCAGGCAGGTTTGAGCAAAGACGAATTTGAACGATGGCTCAAAGACCCATGACGGGCAAAGGGCGTGGTGACAAGCATGATGACACTAACGGCGCAGACGATGGAGCAGCGAATTGTTCGGAAGGTGTTGACGACGGAGCCGCCCTTACTTTTCACGGTGGAAATTCGCTATCATCCCGACGAGGGAGGCTATTCGGCGGAGTGTTTGGAGATGGACGCCGTCGCTTGGGGTGACACCTACGAAGAAGCCGTTGAAAACTTGCTGGATGTGATGGTCGGATTTGCCGAAGCGACGATGAAACTGGCTCAGGAGCATCCAAACCTCAAAGACCCAAGCCTTGCTCACGCCCGCTTTGTGTCGGCGCTCGGAAGTGAGGAAAAGTTGCGGAAGGTTTTGGGGTTGTGAGGGATGGCTTACACTTACGACCAGTTTCGGCAAGTCTTGAGGAAAGCAGGATTTGAGTTGCGTCGGTCAGGAAAGCATGAGGTGTGGCGGCGCATAGAACCTGATGGAACGAAACGGCGTGTGCCCATCAGCCATCAACATGGTAGGGACATTCCGACCTGGCTTTTCGCCAAGATGTTGCGTCAGGCAGGTTTGAGCAAAGACGAATTTGAACGATGGCTCAAAGACCCGTGACGGGCAAAGGGCGTGGTGACAAGCATGATGACACTAACGGCGCAGACGATGGAGCAGCGAATTGTTCGGAAGGTGTTGACGACAGAGCCGCCCTTACTTTTCACGGTGGAAATTCGCTATCATCCTGACGAGGGTGGTTATTCGGCGGAGTGTCTGGAGATGGACGCCGTCGCTTGGGGTGACACCTACGAAGAAGCCGTTGAAAACTTGCTGGATGTGATGATCGGATTTGCCGAAGCGACGATGAAACTGGCTCAGGAGCATCCAAACCTCAAAGACCCAAGCCTTGCTCACGCCCGCTTTGTGTCGGCGCTCGGAAGTGAGGAAAAGTTGCGGAAGGTTTTGGGGTTGTGAGGGATGGCTTACACTTACGACCAGTTTCGGCAAGTCTTAAGGAAGGCAGGCTTTCAACTCATCCGTTCAGGCAAGCACGAAGTCTGGGCAAAAGTGGAGCCCGACGGGACAGTTTACAAAGTGCCCATCAGCCATCAACATGGTAGGGACATCCCGACCTGGCTTTTCGCCAAGATGCTGCGTCAGGCAGGTTTGAGCAAAGACGAATTTGAACGATGGCTCAAAGACCCGTGACGGAGGGTTGGGCGATGACGCTGACGGAGTTGTGCCAAAGCGTGGTGCAATGGTTGGGCGTGCCAGCAGAGTATCGGGACGCTGCGACGCTCATCTTGCTGGCGCTCGTGGACGCCTTCATCCTGTTCAATTTCGTCATGTTGAGCGTTTTAGTGCTCATCTATGTCTTTCGCAAACTCATCGGCTTCATCCAAGCCCGCCTCGGTCCGCGCTACACAGGTCCGCGCGGCATCCTGCAAACGGTCGCCGACGCCCTCAAACTGCTGACGAAGGAAGACATCATTCCTCTCGCCGCCGACAAAGTGACTTTCAACCTTGCTCCTCTCATCGTGTTCTTACCAGCGTTGCTGGTCTATGTCGTCATCCCTTTCGGTGACCCTAAATCGGGGCTGCAGGTGCGCGACTTAAACATCGGCATCCTCTACATCGCTGCTATCACTTCCATCACCGTCATCGGCATCGTCACGGCGGGCTGGGCGTCGGGCAACAAATGGGCAGTCTTGGGGGCAATGCGGTCGGGCGCTCAACTGCTCTCTTATGAAGTCCCGATGACCTTAGCCTTCCTTGTGCCCGTCCTGTTAGCGGGCTCACTGCGTTTGTCGGACATCGTGAATTCTCAGGGTGAATGGTTTTGGCAGTGGAACGCTTTTCGCTTGGATTACCTCGGTTTGACCTTCATCGCCTTCCTCGTTTACTTTATCTGTGCCCTTGCGGAAACGAACCAAACTCCCTTTGACCTTCCCGAAGCGGAGAGCGAACTGGTGGCAGGTTACCATGTGGAATACAGCGGGATGAAGTTCGCCATCTTCTTCTTGGCGGAGTTCGGCAACACTGTCGCCATCTCCGCCATCGCCACCCACTTGTTTTTGGGCGGTTGGAAAGCGCCCGCACCCTTCTTGCCCGATACGGGTTGGTGGTCGCTGTTTTGGTTCTTCGCCAAAGTGAGCCTGCTGGTCTTCCTCATCATCTGGATTCGGGGGACTTACCCGCGCGTGCGGATTGACCAAGTGATGGAGTTGGGTTGGAAGTTTCTTCTGCCTGTTGGCTTGCTTTGCGTGACTGGTGTCGGTCTACTTGTCGCTGTCCGACCATGAGGGAAGGAAGGAGCGAGCGCGATGGGGGAAGCGATTGCTTTCTGGATTTTGTCGGTTTTGATTGTCGTGGCGGCTTTGGGTGTCGTCACTTTGCGCAACCTTTTCCATTGCGCCCTTTGTTTGGGTTTGGTGCTTTTTGGTGTGGCGGGCATCTTTGTTTTGAACGGTGCGGAGTTCTTGGCGGGCGTGCAAGTGCTCATCTATGTCGGTGCCACTCTGGTCATCATCCTGTTCGCCGTCATGCTCAGCGAGAACATCACGGGCGAACGCATCCGCGTCGTCAGTTACAACCGACCCTTGGGTTTGCTGGCGGCATTGGGTTTCTTGGGTGTCGTGCTTTTCTTAGCGATTTCCCAAGTCAGTTTCCCTCCCCACACCAGTAGCCTCAAAGACCCCTCGTTGCAAGCCCTGACCGATGTGCCCAACAATATCGCCGCTTTCGGGACGCTTTTGCTGACCAAGTTCATCGTGCCGTTTGAATTCGCCTCTATTTTCCTGCTGGTGGCGATGATTGGAGCCATTGTCGTCGCCCGCATGGCGGAGTAGGAGGGATGGATGTGTCCATCACACTGACCCATTACCTTGTCCTTTCGGCAATTCTGTTTGCCATCGGCGTTTACGGCGTCCTGACACGCCGCAATGCCATCGCCTTGCTGATGGGCGTGGAGTTAATGCTCAACGCTGTCAACATCAATTTGGTGGCGATGAACCGATTTTTACAGCCCGACTGGCGCATCGTCACGGGGCAAATCTTTGCGGGCTTCATCATCGTCCTCGCCGCCGCCGAAGCCGCCGTCGGTTTCGCTTTGGTCATCGCCATCTACCGCAACTTAGACCGCATCAATGTGGACGAGGTGAACATTTTGAAGTGGTAGGCGACTGGATGGCATCGCCCACAGTGACCGAAAAGTTTGCTGGCTATGCTAATCTCGGTTGGTGGTTAGAAGTGGTCGCTGTTGCGATGGAGCGGGCAAGGGAGTTTTTGAAAGTGGCGGAGATAGCGTTAGCGCAGGAGTGTTACAACGCCTGCGAGAGCAATGCCTATTACGCCATGTTTTGGGCTGCCATCGCCGCATTGGTTCATCAAGGTTTCAAGCAAACTGAATGGTCGCACGGCGGGCTGAGGGAAATTTTCAGCAGGGAACTCGTTGTCAAACGACGCATTTACCCTGCAAAATTTGGCGAGTGGCTGAAGGATGCCTATGACTTGCGCGTCAAAGCCGATTACAAGTTGGAAGGTGTGAGCGCGAAAGCAGCGAGGCGAATTTTTCACCACGCTCAAGAGTTTGTAAGAGCGATACAGGAGGTCATGCTGCGATGATGAGGCGAAGCCCTAAAGTTAGGTTCTCCAAGCGGCGCTTGAAGCAGTTGATTAACGAACTGGTCGGACTGGCAAAAAGCCTGTGCCCAGAAGCGGAAGTCGTTGAAGTGAAAATTCCGGGCTACGAGGAGTTGGACGCGATGGTTGAAATCGTTGTGCCCGACGAAAAAGAAGAGGAAGTGCACGAAGCCGTTTTGCACCGCGAATACGAAATCTTCATGAACGAAGGCTACGACATCGGGGTTCATGTCATCAGCCGCTCAGACTATGAACACCTGAAGGCGAAAGTGAGAAATTTGGTGTGAGGTGAAGTGGATGAGGAAGGTAAAACGCCAGCAAAGTATTGCGATTGGCAAACAGGTTTACCGATACACTGTCGTCATTGAGCGGGAAAATGCCCCTGACTTTGAAGGTTACTACAACGCATATGTGCCCGCACTGCCCGGATGTGTGAGTTACGGCAAGTCCGAGCAGGAAGCAATTGCGAATATCCGTGAGGCAATAGCCAGTTACTTGCTTTCAATGCTGGACGAGGGTGAAACGCCGCCCAAAGATGTTTCGCCTGACATTAAGACTGTGACGGTTGAGGTTAGGGTGTAATGGCGACCGCAACAGCCAGAGAAGTTATCCGGGTTTTGAAGAAGTTGGGTTTTCGTGAGCATCGCCAAGTGGGAAGCCATTTGACAATGCTGCGTCGTGAAGATGGTAGGCGTGTCACTATTCCGATACATTCTGGTGACATACCAACTGGGACTTTTCATCGCATTCTGAAGCAAGCAGGATTAACCTTAAAGGAATTTCGGCGCTTGAGTCGTTAAGTGTGAAAGGAGGGCGTGTGGATGGAAGCAACGCCGACAGTCGCAGCGGTCATCATGTTGGCGCCCTTTGTCGCTTATCTCGTCAATGTGTTCTTTGGCGGTTGGTTGAAAGAGCGGGCGCATTGGGTTTCGTTAACGCTTGTCGGTATCTCAACAATTTTGTCCCTTGCCGTTTTTGGCACGACCGTCTGGCGCTCGCTAACTGACCCTCATTTTCACGGCTGGCACGGAACTTGGTTCACAATCCCTGCGGGAGCATACACGCTCAAAGTTGGCTACCAAGTTGACCAACTGACTGCCTTCATGCTCGTCGTCGTCACCTTTATCGGTTGGTTCATCCAACTTTACTCCGTCGGCTACATGCACGGTGACCCACGATATTCGCGCTATTTCGCTTTCCTGTCACTCTTCAAGGCATCTATGCTGTTGCTCGTCCTGACCGATAACTTGGTCGGGCTTTACGCCGCTTGGGAACTTGTCGGCTTGTGCTCTTACTTGCTCATCGGCTTTTGGTTTGAGAAACCCGAAGCGGCACGGGCAGCGAAAAAGGCATTTATCGTTACACGCGTCGGTGATGCCGGGTTTGCTTTAGGCATTTTCTTAACTTTCGCCGTGACGGGAATGTTGGGCTTCAGTGAAATTTTTGGTTTCGCGGAAAAGGCATCACCCGAAGCAAAGCACTTACTCACCATCGCAGCCATCCTGCTTTTCTGCGGTGCGATTGGAAAATCCGCTCAATTTCCGCTGCATATCTGGTTGCCCGACGCGATGGAAGGTCCGACGCCTGTCAGCGCCCTCATTCACGCTGCGACGATGGTGGCAGCGGGCGTTTACATGGTCGGGCGATTGTATCCGCTTTTTGCTCTTCAAGGTTTTGAGCATAATCCCGCTTTGACAGTCGTTGCTTGGATTGGTGGCTTCACTGCGTTCTTGGCAGCGACAATTGCAGTTGCTCAAGATGACATCAAGCGAGTGCTCGCTTATTCCACCATCAGCCAACTCGGCTACATGCTGATGGGCTTAGGTGTCGGCGGCTTTACTGCAGGTTTGTTCCATCTCGTCACCCATGCCTTTTTCAAGGCTTTGCTCTTCTTAGGTTCGGGTAGCGTCATTCACGCTGTCGGTCACAACGACATGAAGCGAATGGGCGGGTTGAAGGACTACATGCCCGTCACATTCGCAACCTACTTGATTGGCATGGCAGCATTGGCGGGCGTTCCACCATTCGCCGGCTTTTGGAGCAAGGACGAAATTGTGGGTGCAGCATTTCACAGTCACATTCCCGGCGCAAAGTGGCTTTTTGCGCTCGGTTTGATTTCCGCTTTTCTGACTGCGTTCTACATGACCCGCCAAGTCGGCTTAGTGTTCTACGGCAAGTTGCGCGACCATCACGCTCACCCACATGAAAGCCCAAAAGTCATGACTGTGCCATTGATGGTGCTGGCGTTTTTCTCGGTGACGGTCGGTTTCATTGGCATCCCCGGCGCTAACCTTTTTGAGCGGCTCGTTCACTTTGAAGCGGCACCGCACCACGAGTTTTCTTTTTTGCCAATGGCACTTTCCATCGTCGTTGCGCTTTTGGGCATCTATGCAGGTTACAGCCTTTACATTGCCAACCCTATCCGCTCCCCTGAAGAAGAACCCTTGCGGCAAAAATTGGGTAGCCTTTACAATTTCCTCGCCGACAAATGGCACATTGACTGGTATGATCCAACGCCAGGGCAATTGGGTTACTTCGTCAGCCGCGCCTTTATCCTCTTTGCGATCGCATGGCGCTGGTTTGATTTGCACATCATTGACGGTCTCGTCAACGCCATCGGTTATGCGACAGCGTTCATTTTAGCGACTGCCTATCGGTGGTTTGACCTTTACATTGTGGACGGTGCGGTAAACTTTGTCGGATGGTTTACAAAGACCATCGGCAACTTTGCCCGCCGTCTCCAAACAGGTCTGGTGCAACACTACATGTTCTTAGTCGTCGCAGGCTTAGCCGCTCTCGCCTTGTGGGCAATTTTGCGGCAGTTGAGGTAGGTGCTGGTCTGTGGTTGAGTTCACAAAGCACGCGGAGGATATGCTGATAGAACGGGGTTTTGAACGGGAGTTTATTGTGCAAGTTATTCTCAACCCTGATTGGACAGAAGAAAGAAGCGAGACAGAATGGCATGCTTTTAAGCGGGTGGGCGATAAAGTCTTGCGCGTTGTAGTTAACGGCAAGACACCACCATACCGTGTTGTGACGATGTTTTACGACAGGAGGCTAAAACCATGAGAGTGCGATTTGACTGGGAAGCAGACGCTCTATACATTCGTTTCAGCGATGCACCAATCGCCGGAAGCGAAGAGGTCAAGGAGGGCGTTATCTTAGACTTTGACGCCGAAGGGCATCTTGTGGGGTTAGAAGTGTTGAATTTCACAAGACAGTTCGGTTGGCATGGCGCAAAAGAAGTGCGGTTAGAAGTGCCAATCAGGATCGCAAAGTAAGCACTTTAAAGTCTGGCTGAGAAACATTTGACAGGTTCTGGAAATACGCCCAAAAACACTGGCAAAGGAGGTCGGAAGTGGTGGACAAGGTGCCGCTGCTGTCGTTGATTTTGTGGTTGCCGATTGTCGGCATGGTGCTCATTTTGTTAACGCCCAAGGAACAAGTCAGGCTCATCCGCTTTTGGGCGCACCTGTTCACGGGCGCCGTTTTGGTGCTCAGTTTGGGGCTTTGGTATGGCTTTGGTCCCGAACTGCACGGGGTGATGCAGTTTGAGGAGCGTTACAATTGGGTGCCCCTTTTGGGCATTCGCTATCATCTTGGCGTTGACGGTCTGTCCATGCCGTTGGTTGTGCTGACAGCGTTGTTGACTTTCTTGAGCATTGTTTACTCACCGACAGCCATTCACCATCGCGAAAAGGAATACTACGCCCTCTTCCTCCTGCTGGAAACGGGCATGATTGGTGTTTTCGTTGCCCTTGACTTTGTGCTCTTTTATGTGTTCTGGGAAGTTTCGCTTGTGCCGATGTATTTCCTCATCGGCATTTGGGGCGGTCCAAAACGCGAGTATGCTGCCATCAAGTTTTTCCTTTATACGCTGCTTGGCTCTGTCGCCATGCTGCTCTCCATCCTCGTTTGCTACTTCAACAGTTCGCCACGCACTTTTGACATGATGGAACTTATCCAACAACAACCCTTAGCAAAAGCACCTTTGATCGTGCAAGCCCTCGTTTGGCTCGGCTTTTACCTTGCCTTCGCTATCAAAGTGCCGGTCTTTCCTTTTCACACTTGGTTGCCCGATGCCCATGTAGAAGCGCCAACGGCAGGAAGCGTCATCTTGGCAGGTATCTTACTGAAGATGGGCACTTACGGTTTGGTGCGGGTGAATTTACCATTGCTGCCTGAAGCATCTGATGTCTTCTGGGGCGTGATGGCGATCTTGGCTCTTGCCAACATTATCTACGGTTCATTAGTGGCGATGGCTCAGGACGACCTCAAAAAACTCATCGCTTACTCCTCCATCGGGCATATGGGTTTTGTGATGTTGGGAGTTGCAGCAGCGGCAAAAGATAGTGGCGCTTTCGCCGATACCGCGTTGCGAAGTGCGAAAGTGATGGCGCTCAACGGGGCGACTTGGACGATGATCGCTCACGGCTTGATGACAGGAGCGATGTTCTTGCTCGTCGGCGTCATCTACGAACGGGCACACCATCGTGACCTTAATCGTTTCGGCGGATTGTGGGCGCAAATGCCAGTTTACGGTAGCCTGTTCATCTTCTTTGCGATGGCGGAGTTGGGATTGCCGGGATTGGCAGGTTTCTGGGGCGAATTTTTCTCGGTGCTCGGTTCGTTCCGCGTTTACCAGTGGGCAGGTTTCGCCGTTATTGGCATCGTCATCACCGCTGCTTACTTCCTCTGGACGGTTCAGCGGATGTTCCTCGGCGAGTTGAGGGACGAATACCGACATTTGCCCGACATGAAGTTACAGGAGCACCTTTCGCTGTGGCCGTTAGCAGTCTTGACATTCCTCGTCGGCGTCTATCCTCCATTTTTGCTCCGAGTAATCCAGCCAGCAATGGAACAGGTCGTGGAGATGATGATGCGGGCTTATGGTCTTTAGCGAAGTCAATGAGGGTGTTGGCACAACTACACTTGGCGACACAGCAGTGAGCAACTCCACTGTCCTCCGTTCACTTTCCGTTGATTGTCGTCTCTCCAACCTTTACCTACCCCTTCTGCCCTTTCCATCCTGCATCGCCAGAGAGGGCGAAGTCTTTGACCCGAAAGTCCCTTTGCTTTTGTAAGTCCTCAAGCAGGCAGGTTGCGTTACCGCAATTTTTTCGGCAACGGCACCTTCGTCACATAAACTTTACGACCTAACCAACGAGCCTGAAAAGGAGTGCAACCCTCAAGGGTTTCCCATCGGTGAAACGGTTCAGAAAGCATTGACGGGGCGATTGTAAGTGTAGCGAAGGAAAATGGATGACCCTTTGACGCACCGAGGATACTATAACCCTTTCACAGGCGTCCCGTAGGGGATGAGCACAGGCACATGTTTGGAGGCTTCAACACCGACGATTTTCCAGCGACCTTCAATCTTTCGCACGATGAAAGTTTGGCGCTCCGTTCGGTCAGTGAAAATGAATTCGGCGACAATTTGCCAATCACCTCGTTCGTTTCGCTGTGGCTCAAAAACTGCGATGCCTTTCACTGGCTCAACAAGTTGGCGCAGGTAGTTTCGGAAACGCTCGTTTCCTTGCTCCTTTGCCAAACGCTCCAACCGTTCACGAATTGGTGAACCAAAGCAATTCAGGTAACCTTCAACATTGCCTTCACGACATGCACGAACCAATGACCAGATGACTTCGTCAGGCTGCAAGTTTTCCTGTTTCGGGACATTGTTTGAGCGCAATGTTGCCCACAAAACGACGGCGCCCAAAACTGCGACCGTCACAATCGCTGGCAAAACTCGCTCCCTGCCACTTTTGAGCCTCATGGCTGTTTTTGCACCATCCCGACATCCAATTGCCCACCGTGCGGGTCAACGATGACCTTTTTGATTTTCGGCAGCAGTTCTTCCATCGCTTCAAGGTAGAGGCGGGCGCTGGTGACATCTTTTGCCTTGCGATACTCGGAAAGGAGCGACAAAAACCTTGCCGCTTCGCCTTTCGCCTCGGCAATTCTTCGGTCACGATAAGCGATGGCTTCGTTGATGAGTTTTTGCGCTTCGCCGCGTGCTTGCGGGATGATGGCATTAGCATAACTTTGGGCTTCAAGGATGAGCCGATAGCGAGTTTGCCTCGCTTGAGTCACCGCTTCAAAAGCGTCTTTGACAGGTTCAGGCGGAGCAACTTTTTCAATCGTCACCGCCGCAATTGAGACGCCAAGTTCGTTCAGCCATCGTTGCGCTTTTTGTCGGACGCGGTTTTGGATGGCGATTTTGCCCGTCGTCATAACTTCGTCAACGGGCATTTGGGCGATTTCGTTTGTCAGCGCTGATTCAACGGCTCTGGTGATAATCCCTTCAGGGTCGGCAGCGGTGAACAAAAACCGAACTGGGTCGCTGACGGTGTATTGAACCGCAGCGCGAACGAGGATGATGTTTTGGTCGCCCGTTAGAAATTGCGCCTGCAGTGGGTTGGCTTGTCGCCCGACGACCAAATCAGCCGCTTCCATGCCGACGGTTACCCGCCTGACTTGACGCACCTTCACTTTGTCCAACCTCGTGAAGGGGAAAGGCGGTCGGTAATGCAAACCTGAAGGCACTCGGTTTTGCCAAACTCGTCCGAACAGGCGCACGACACCAACCTCGTCGCTCCCGACGATGTAGAAGCCAGCGAGCAAGTAAAGTGCGATGCAAGTCAATAACCATCGCAACATTTGGCTTTCACCTCGGTTTTGGGGCAGATAGGCAGGTGGGCATTAGGCAGGTAGGGATTCAACGGTGTTTGGCAAACTGTTGCAGGGAACGGATAAGACGATGCAACATTTTGCCCACCTTCTCGCACATGCTCAAAAGGTGACCAAGATTGCTTTCGGAAAGAAACCCTACGCGATGCGCAAGCAGCAAATAGGTTTCCAATTCTTTCAAAGAGCCCTGAGCGACGCGCAGAAACTGCAAATATTCGCCCCTTGACTCTCTCCCATAACCTTCAGCGATGTTAGCAGCGACAGAAGCAGCCGCACGGCGAATTTGTGTCACTAAACCGAACATTTCGCTCTTCGGGAAATGACGCGTCGCTCGGTAACATCGTTCAGCCAACTCCATTGCCTCTTGCCAAACCTTCAAGTCTCGGTATGAGCGAATTTCCGCTTCCGCCACTTGTGTCACCTCGCCTTCAGGCAATAGGCAGTTGGACAGAATACTCTTTCCGTATCGCTAAGTCCCTATCAACCGTTTGCGTTAAGCAACTCTCCAATTCATCGCACTTCGTTCAGGGTCTATCCCTACCTGTCCATCTGCCTACCTGCCCACCTGCCCGTCGTTTCCCGCCCTTGTGTCAGCAACTTCAAAAACTCTGAATCTGCGGAAAGCACGACTGTCGTCTTGTTGTCAAGGGCTTTTTTGTAGGCGTCCAGCGTCCGCAACATTTTGTAAAACTGTGGGTCGCGGGAGAAGGCTTGACCGTAAATGCGGGCGGCGATGGCATCGCCTTCACCCTTGATGCGTTCGGCTTCGCGGTAAGCGTCGGCGAGAATGCGCTCCTTTTCCCTGTCCGCTTCCGCTTTAATGCGGGTCGCAATTTCTTCGCCTTCCGCAAGGTATTGCTTTGCGATGCGTTCCCGTTCTGCTCGCATTCGGGCGAAAACGGCTTCCTTATTTTGCTCAGGGAAGTTCAACCGCTTGATTCGGACATCAACGATGTCAATTCCGTAAAGTCGGCGGGCAAGATTGCGACATTGCGTTCGCACCGTTTCTGTCAACTCACTCAATCTCGTTCCCTCGCCGTTGCCCACTTCCTTGTCACGGACGGCGACGAGGTGGGCGAGGTCGTAGTTGCCCAAAGTCGCTGCCAGTTGCGACCAAACGAGGTCGTGAAGCCTCATCTCTGCGCCGACGGCATCGCCGACGCTTTGCCAGAACCGAACGGGGTCATCAATGCGCCAGATGACGAAAGCGTCAACGAGCAAGTTCTTTTTGTCGCCTGTGAGGAACTCAGTCGCTGGCGGGTTGTAGATTTGCAAGCGCTTGTCAAATTTGCGAACGCTATCAATGGGCAATCTCAGGTGCAAACCGGCTTCACTGACAACCCGCACTAACCTTCCGAACCGAACAACTGTCGCCCATTCCGTCTCATCCACCGTGAAAAAACATCGGGCGAACAAGACCAACACCACCGTTGCCAACACCACTTGCGCTAATCGCTGTTTCCCGAATCCGTCCATCTCTCCTCACCTCCGTTGGCACTCAATGGGGTGGTGTCGCAGACATTGGAGTTTGTTGCTGAGTTCGTTGGAGCAAACTTTGGATGGCTTCCGCTACGCCCAGCGACAAGCCTTTCTCATCCACGAAAAGCATCTGTTTGCGCCCGACCCGCCGAGCGTCCATGATGACCTTTGGCTTACCCGCCAAGGTTTGCTCAATGGCTTCCAAGTAAAGGCGAATTCGGGTGACTTCTGGGAAGTTGCGGTAAACTTCGGCGAGCATAACGAACCTTTGCGATTCACCGACGGCGCGGACGGAACGGCGAATTTTGTAGGCTTTGGCGCTTTCCATTTGAGCCGACGCTTTGCCTCTCGCCAGCGGAATTTGCTCGTTGCGGTAGGCTTCCGCTTGATTGATCATTGCCAACTTTTGCTCAAAAGCGCTGGCGACTTTTCGGAACGCATCCACAACTTCAATTGGCGGGTGAACATCTTGCATCCGAACTGACACGACTTCTATGCCCGTCCGATAAGACGAAAGGAGTTGCTGTATGCGAGTTTTGATGGCGCTTTCCGCTATTTGGCGCTCGCTGACCAAAATCGCATCTGAAGGCATCTGAGCCACCACTTCACGGATAGCGCTTTCGCCAACAAAGCGAACCAACTCGTCGGCATCTTTAACGCGGAACAGAAAATCAGTCATGTCGGCGATGCGGTAGTGGACGACGGCGTTGACGGAAACCAAATTCTCGTCGCCCGTGACCATCAGCGATTCTTCGGGCAACTTGCGGTAGCGCCCGAACTGGTGCGGGAAGTTCCACTCGTAGGCGAAAGGCTCTTGAGTGCGTTGTCTTTTCGGGACAGTGCGGAATCCAATTTCAACCCGCCTCAGTTCGTGCTTGCGAATTTTCGTCAACTTCGTCAAGGGTGAAGGCAATCGGTAATGCAAGCCCGATGGGACATCTTCCGCAACCACGCGCCCGAACATTTGAACGACGGCAACTTCATCGGGGTTGACGATGTAGATGCCAGAGAGAAGCCAAAGCGAAAAAGCGACGAAAATTGAGCCGATAGCGACTTGCTTTCGGTTGCGCTCAAGCCAAGTGAACAAACCCTTTGCTGCGCCCTCTTTCCATTCGGAGAAAACTCGCCCCTTTTCCTGCCAACGCATCAGCCAACGATGGAAAACAGTTTCGGTGCGGTAGGTAAGCAACCTGAGCGAGTTGAGGACGACGAGCAACGAAGCAATTTGGTGCATGACGGCAGCGCCGACAGGTTTCAAGATACCTGCACCCGCAGCCAAAACTCCCGCAGCGTTGACGCCGATGGCAAACCACTGCAAGTTTTGCCGAATGGTTCGCAAAGTTCGTCGGCAGACATCTATCGCTTCGGGCAACTTGCTCAAATCGTCGGTCATCAAAACGATGTCGGCAGCGTCAATGGTGATGTCCATGCCGATGCCTCCGAGGGCGATGCCGACATCCGCTGCGGTCAAAACGGGAGCATCATTGATGCCGTCGCCGACCATCGCAACCTTGTGACCTTGCTCCTGCAACTTGCGGACGACCGCCACTTTGTCTTGGGGCAAAAGTTCGGCGTGAAATTCGTCAACGCCGATTTGTTGGGCAATTCGTTGGGCAACGGCAAAGTTGTCGCCCGTCAAAAGCACAATTTTGCGAATTCCCATCGCTTTCAACTGCTGGACTGTCTCTTTGGCTTCTGGGCGAAGTTGGTCGGCAAGGGCGATGATGCCTAAAACCGAATGCGAAGCAGTTGAAAGGTCAATAGCGGCGACGAGAACGGAAGTGAAACCCTGTCTGGCAAGTTCGGAGAGATGTTGCTGCGCATTGTCGTCAAGTTCGCCAAGTTGTTCGGCGATGAAACTTTTGCTGCCGACCAAAATTTTTGAGCCGCCAACAACCGCTTGAACGCCCATGCCCGGCGAGACTTGAAAATCGGTCGCTTCAGGGATTTGCAGTTTTCGCTTGTTCGCTTCGTCCAAAATGGCTTGTGCGAAAACATGCTCGGACGATTGCTCAACGGCGGCAGCAAGTCGCAAAACTTCGTCGGCGGTCAAGTTGCCCAAAGAGATGACAGCATGCACTTTCGGTTTGCCTTCCGTGAGCGTTCCCGTTTTGTCAAAAGCGATGCAATCAACTTCCGCAAGTTGCTCAATGTAAATTCCGCCTTTGGCGAGGATGCCGCTTTTTGCGAGCCGACCGAGAGCGGCAACGACTGCAGTCGGCGTCGCCAAAATCATCGCACATGGGCAAGCGACAATGAGCACGGAAACGACCCGCAACCAAGTTTGTTGAGTTTCCAAGCCGAAACCGAAACGAGCCAGCAGAAAAGTTAAGCCACCTGCGAGCAACAAGACGGGCACAAACCATTGAGCGTATTTGTCGGCGAGTTTTTGGACTTTTCCTTTCCGCTCCTGCGCTTCCTGCACCAGTTGAACGATTTGCCCCAACTTCGTTTCGCTACCGACATGGGTCGTGCGAATTTCCAAAATGCCGAACTCGTTGAGTGTGCCCGCAAAAACTTCATCGCCGACAGTTTTCTCAACGGGAACGGATTCACCCGTCAGTGGCGCTTGGTTGACCGAGGAACGACCTGCAATGACGATGCCGTCAACGGGAATTCGTTCGCCGGGACGAACGACCACAATGTCGCCGACTTGAACTTGCTCCAGCGGGACTTCCAACTCCTCACCGTTGCGCTTGATGCGGGCAGTTTTCGGCGTCAACTCCAACAACTTTTCCAAAGCGCTATGAGTTTTTGCGACGGCGTAATGTTCCAGTGCGCCACCGATGAGCATGATGAAGATGACTTCGGCAGCAGCGAGATATTCGCCGATGAGCAATGCAGCGATGGCAGCGATGGAAACAGCGAGGTCAGCACCGATACGGCGGTGAAGCAACAACTCGGCAAACGACTCGTAAAAAATCCGCCAACCACCGATGACCGTCAGCAAAACGGCTGTGTCCAAGTTCGTGCCGGGAATCGTTTTGAAGATGCCCAGAGCGTTCAGCAAAATCCCGACACCGACCGCACCTATGAAGGCAATTTCTCGCCAAGTTAGTTGCTCATGTTCCTCTCCCATGCCAATCACCGCTGGCGTTCGTAGTGAAATGCGACGATGACGCCAGCAATCGGACCAAGCACTTTAGCGACCTCAGAGAGCAACTTGATGGCATCGTCCATTGTGCGGATGAAGAATAGGCTGGCGACAATGACGACTGCATAGAGAAGAAGAATGCCGCCGAGCAATATGAGAGCCAACTGTTCTCGGAAGCCGAGTTTGATGGGTGGTTTGCGAATGCGACGGCGCACATATTCCTGACGGCAACTCTAAACTTGGGCGCCTTACTTTCCACCTTTGCGGCTCGTGCATTCATTACCACTCCATCTCCGCCTTGATGTTTCCTTTGTCGTCAACAGCCACAACTGTCCAACCTTGTTCCTTCGCCCACAAAGCGAACTCCAACACGCCCAAAGCCAAACTGAACAGTTCTGCTTCGTCACTTACGTCCGCCTTTTTCATCAACTCCGCCATCAAACGCCTCGTCTCGTCTGGCAAAAGCAAGGTTATTTGTTTGCGGACTTCCACCTGCACCTGCTCCGTGATAGACACGGACTCTTGCAACGCTTTCACTTCTGCCATGATTGACACCTCCAACTTGGCTGACGCCAATTGGTTTGCGAGCATGGCACTAAGTTTTGCCACGAAAACGGGTTGTCCTTCCATGAACCGCTAAGGAGCGCTTCTAACGGAAATCGCCTTTGGCTTCCTTTTCCGTCAGCGCCAGCACCATCGTGACCTTGAGCAATTCGTCCGCCTTAAGTGATTTCTCCAAGAGTCGCCAAATCACATCTTGACGCTCGGAAAAGAGCCATGGCTCAAAGTCGTCGGAGATAATGAGGAAGCGCCATTTAGTCCCGTTGACGGCAGGTTCGGCGATAATCCGTTTGGGCTGAATGCCGTAAGCCTTCAATCCTTTCCGTAGCGCTGCTTTGACTTTACGCCGTAGGGCTTCTAACGAATTCGTTTGCGCAGCCATGTCAGCACCTCCTTGAGGCTGCTCATAAAAGCGTCGGCTTCAACCCTTGTCACCTGAATGGTCGTGTAGCGCACAACGATGTTCCATTCGGCGACACGGCTAAAAACCTCGGCGATGGTTGGCGTATATCCTCGTCGGCGCTGTTCTCGGCTCTCTTGCTCCAGTTGCTCCTGCAATTCAGGCGAAGCAGCCAAAAGTTCTGCCAAATCATGGGAACGCCAAAACAAATCGTAAAGCCGCAATTTCCACGCCTCTCCTTCCACCAGCAAATTTGTCAAGTTTGCCGTTGCCAGCCAACGATGTGTTTTGAGCATGGCTGCTTTGAGATACAACTCTACCACAAAGCCAGCGAGATAAAGAGCCGAGTTCCAACGCTCTATCCCACCATGCTGATACAAGAACATAGCATCATCGTAGCGACGGTCACCGACGGTGCACAGTTGCCGCCAACGCTTTGGACGAAAACGCTCAAACACCGAGCGGAATGGTTTCCCTCTACGGCGTCGCACCCTTCGCTTCCTCATGCCCTGTCACTCATAGCGAATCCACATTGGGCTTGACCATGCCAGTTGACCGTCCTCTTGCTCAACCCGCACATAATACCAACTCGTTTTGCCCTTCCGAACATCGTTGTCCTGCCAGCGCAACTTGACTTCTCGCCGCTTCGGCTCGGTCGTGTAGACATGCTTGAAGTCCTTGATGATGTGCAAGCGGGCGATGGGGGCAGTGCCGACGACGAAGATGTCAAGGGCCGGCGGCTCTTTGACGGAAAACTCGTCGCCCATCAAATGCTCACCGCAGGTGACGACCAAAAGGATGTTATCCGTCGCCCCGTAACTGTGGCGTTTTTTGAAGGCGTCTATGATGGCTTCCCGTGTCGGCGCTTCGGCGAAGACGACGGCATAACTGAGGTGCGTGCTCACGTGGTCGCTGCTGCACTGAAAACCCAACTTGTAACCCTTCTTGAACGCTTCCCAAACGAATCCCGACGGTTGCCATCCGCCGATGGATTCTTCCGCTTTCGTGGCGCTCCTCGGCGCACCGAGATATTCGTAGTTTTGCCGATGTCCCTGATAAATCTCCACGACAGGTTCCACGATAGGGTCGTTATCGCGCCAGTCTGTGCCCATGTTGGTCGCCGAGGTGTGCGGGGCACAAATGCCGCCGAAAGTTTTCAGGTAGCGGTAAAGCATCTTGACATCAGGTGCTCCCGCTTCCGGCGTGCCCATTAGCAACTCCCGCCTTTGCCCACCACCCAGACGAGGCAAAGGGCGAATCCCTCTTTGGGCAAACAGGACATTGCGGTGTCCGCTGGGAAACTCCACGCTCCGCTCGTAACTGAACATAGCGAGGAAGCGAGGCGGATGGTTCATGAGGTCGGCGGTCTTTTGCGACAACCACCAAAGATACTCGTGATGGAAGCCGTTGTCGTGGTCACCTGAGCCCATCCAATCCAAATCGGCGGCGTCCAGCGCATAGCGCCAGTTGTCTTCCAAGGAACCGTCGGGTCCGTCGCTATGGGCGGTCAATTCGGAGTGGCGATGGAATTCGCCCCGCAAAAGCAAGTAAGTTTTGCCGCCCAGTTTCAATCGGAAGGAGCGCATGCGGGCGATGTCTTGCTTTTCGTTGGGGTGAACGATTTCCATCGGCGTGTAGGCTTGACCGACAAGGCGCAAGCGGGCTTGACGGCGACGGCGAGGCGCAGGGGTCGTCGGCAATTGCCCTTCCTCCGTCGCCGACGCTTCCATCAACTTGAGGGGTTTCGCTTCGCCGGGCAATGTCAAGACAGCCGCAAACAAATCGTTGTCCAACCGCGATGCCGTGCCTGCGGGGCGCTTGTCGGATGGGTAGATGGCGACTAAGGTGCGGCGGCGCACTAATGCCAACGCTGTGCTGATTTCTCGGATGTTGACGGATTGGGGCAAGATGATGGGTGCGCTCCACTGTTCGCCGTCGTAAACGACGGCATAACTCGTCCAAGTCTCCTGTGAGCCGTCGGGATTGGTGGCGTGACGGAAGAGTAGCCAAATGCGTCCTTTCTCATCGGCAGCGAGGCGGGGGCAACTGATGTTGCGCCGCAAAGTGTTCGGGAAGTTCATCCGCACATCGCCGACAGGTTGTTGCCATCGCCCATCCGCAAAAACTTTCACCCGAATCGTGCGCGTCAGATACAACGGTGCGCCCCGATTGAGGTAAGCGACGGGAGAAGCGAAATTGGCGAAATCCTTGCCCCAACTGACATCCCCTTCCTCGTAGGCGACCCAAAGGCGATTTTGGGCGTCGGCGAGCAATTGTGGGCGGGCTTCAAAGCGCAGCGTTTGAGCGACCGCCATCCGTTGCGTCACTTTCCCACCTTTTACCTGCGCCAACCAAACATCGTAGTTGCCCCGATCGTAAGTGTCCCATGCGACGAACACTGAACCATCCTTCGCCGCAGCGATGGCAGGAGACCAGTCATTGGCGTCGCTGGTGGAGATGCGGATGGGTTTGCGTTCGTCCAAACGCATCAGCCAAATGTCAAAGTTGCCTTCCCGCCATCCCTGCCACGCCACCCAAACCCTGCCGTTTGCATCCGTCGTGGCAACGACATTAATGTCCGAACCGTCAGCGTTTGTTAACCGTTCCACCTTGCTCCATTGTTGGCTCGTTGGGTCGTAACGGCGCGCCATCAACTCCCAATTGCCCCTCAAGTTTTGCGACCAGATGCCCCAGACGCCTCCTTTCCCGTCAAGGGCAACGGTGGGCTTCCAGACATCCAACCCATTTTCGGTGACAGGCATCGGCTCCGACCAGTTCGTCCCGTCAAAGCGTATTAGCCAAATTTGGTCGCCGTTGCCCTTCGGGCGGACGAACTCAAAATCTTTCGGCTCTTCCATCAACGGTGCGCCCAAGTTAGGTTGACCGCCATGCGTGTAAACGACCGAGACCAGCCAGACATTGCCGTCGGCATCACTGACAGCGGCGGGAAAATCTTCCTCGGTGGCAGCGCTCGTCAGGCGAAAACTGGCAGGCGTCCGTTCCACTTTTACTCGCCCATCCAAAAACCATTTTGGTTGTCCGAAAGCGATGTCGCCCAATCGGAAGGAAAATTCGCCTTGCTTGGTGGCGACCCGCACTGTCGCATCCTCAGGCGCTTGTAAGGTGACGAATAAGCCGGGCGGAATGATTTGCTTTTGTTGCGGACCAGCGAAGCGGGAGTTGAAAAAGAACCGATTGCCTTCAATGGCAGCCTTCGGACCCAATCGCCATCCTGACAGTGCAAGAAGGCTGCCTTGGCTGAGGGAAATTTCGCCGCTCCAATTGGTTGGCTCTTTGTCGGTGATGCCGAAGAGAAGGAGCAAGCCTGTGGCGTTGAGGTTGAGGGGCGTGACGGGAGCAATCGTTTTCGCTTGGGCAGCGGCGAGGCGTCGTCCCCGTTGCAATCCCATCGCCCACCGACCCACGCCCACCGCCCCGACGAGGAAGATGAGCAACAACCCGACCACCAGCGACCGCATCGTCCTCACCGTCCCGATGCCAAAGTTTTGGGTGTCGCCAAAAAGTTTGACGCACAATTTGCCTTGCTGGGGTGAGCGATGATGCGTTGGGCTCTTTGGGGAGGTGCGTTGGTGATGGCAGCGATGGTCGCACAAGATGCTCGGTTGACGCAGGTGCGCCACCTCAACTTGCGTTATCCCTTGCCGACTTACCATTCTGCCAAGGAATGGCAGCGACGCAGGGAAGCCCTGCGGTTACAAGTGCAAATTGCCTGCGGACTTTTCCCGCCCCTTCCCAAAACGCCCTTAAACCCTCGGCGCGTCGTTTGCTACGAAGACGACGAAGTCATCGTGGAGCGAGTGGCGTTGGAAATCTTCCCTCGCTTTTACTTGACGGGCAACTTGTATCGCCCCAAGCGAGGCAAACTGCCCTTGCCTGCTGTCTTGCACCCGCACGGTCATGTCCCGCAACCGCAAGGGCGTCTTTACGAGCGCGAGCGAATTCGGGCGATGGCGATGGCAAAACTGGGCTTCATCGTTTTCGCCTACGACATGCTCGGCTATGGCGACCAATTCCAAGTCGTCCACCGTGCCCCTGAAACGCCAAGGGAACATCTTTGGGCGATCAGCAAAGGAGGCGTGCAAACTTGGCAAAGCCTTCGGGCGCTGGATTTTCTGCTGAGTTTGCCTGAAGTGGACAGAAAGCGCATCGGTTGTTGCGGGTCGTCGGGAGGTGGCACGCAAACCTTTTTACTTGCTGCCGTTGATGAGCGCCTCGCTCTCGCCGTCCCGACGAAAATGGTCTCCGCCCACATGCAAGGCGGGTGCATTTGCGAAAACCCACCGTTGCTGCGGATAGACACGACGAACCCTGAGATTGTCGCTTTGTTTGCGCCCCGCCCGTTGTTGCTCATCTCTGACGATGGCGATTGGACGAACGAGACGCCCCGCTACGAGTTTCCCTTCGTGCAAAGCATCTATCGCCTGCTCAACGCCGAAGAGCATTGCGCCAACGCTCACTTTTCCGAGGGACACGAATTTGCCCAAGGGTCGCGAGAAGCCTATTACACATGGGCAATCCGATGGCTGAAAAACGACGGCAAGCCGTTGAGCGAACCCATCAGAGAGCCGCAAATCCAATTGCCTGATGCCCAACGCTTCCGCGTTTGGGGAGACGATTTGCCCAAACCCCACGGTGCCATCACTTGGGACGCCTTGACAGCATGGCTGAGGGAGCAAGCAAACGCCGTCATAGAGCAAATGCGCCCCAGCGACCGAGACGCCCTCAGGCGTTTTCGGCAACTGATGCGTCCCGCCTTACAGCGGACGCTTGCCCTTCAGTTGCCACCAGCGGAGCAACTCGTTGCCTCATCAGGCGAGCGGATGGAACGCAACGGTTGGACGCTGCAGCGGCTTTGGCTTGGAAGGGCAACGATGGGCGACCGCATTCCCGCCGTTTTCATCGGCGACGATGAAAAACAAGAGGCGGTGTTGGTCGTCAGCGAAAAAGGAGCGGCGACAGAAGTTTGGGGCAGCGAAGGGGAAACGGCGCAACTGGCGCAAAGGTTGGCGAAGCGCTTCGCCGTGCTGGCAATAGACGCCTTCTTGACGGGTGCGGCAAAAGGCGAACGAAAACGCGATGTGGAGTTTTTCGCGACCTACAACCGCACCGACGACGCTGAGCGGATGCAAGACATCGCAACAGCACTGGCTTTTTTGCGACAGCGTTTTAAGCGCGTGCATCTTATCGGTGACGGCATGGCAGGCTTATGGGTGTTGCTGACGGCGGCAGCCATCGGTGTGGACGGAAAAGTCGCCGTTGATGCCGACCAGTTTGATGCTGCCGACGATGACACTTTCGTCCGACAGTTGTTCGTCCCTTGCCTTCGGCGAGTCGGCGATGTTCGGACGGCATTGGCGTTGATGGCACCTTCGCCCTTGCTCGTTCACAACGCTCACGAACACTTTCCTCATGACTGGGCGTCGGCTGCTTACCGCGCCGCCAACGCCGAAGGGCGATTGGCATGGCATCGGGAAAAGTTACCTCCGACCGACATCGCCCAGTGGATAGCAACGGGCAAAACAGCAACAAGGTGAATTTTTTGGAGTGGGACACGGGGCACGGGACAAAACGGAATGGGACGCGGGACGAGGGACGCGGGACGAAGCACGGGACGCGGGACGAGGATGGCGATGAGAGGGACACCGAGCAGTCCTCTCTTGCTCTTACTTCCACTGGCTGGGGTCAAGGCGATACTCGCGGAGTTTACGGTAGAGGGTGTCACGGGTGATGCCCAAAAGGCGTGCCGCTTCTGCCTTGTTGCCCTTCGTCAGTTTGAGCACCTTCAAAATTTGCTCCATTTCCGCGTGGCGCAGGCTGAACACGGTCGGGCTGGTGCCTGTCTGGCGTTGGGCGAAGAGAAAATGCAAATCGCGGGCTCTGATAACGGGCTCTTCCGCCAAGATGACGGCGCGCTCCAGCACATTCTGCAACTCCCGCACATTGCCAGGCCAGTCGTAGTCCAGCAGCACCTGCATGGCGTCATCGGCGATGGTCATCATCGGCTTTTCCATTTCGGCGCAGAAGCGGGCGACAAAGGCTTCCGCCAAGATGGGGATGTCTTCTTTGCGCTCTCTAAGGGGCGGGATGTAAATCGGGACGACATTGAGGCGGTAGAACAAGTCCTCCCGAAATTCGCCCTTTTGGACGGCGGCGAGCAAATCCTTGTTGGTGGCGGCGATAATGCGGACATCCACGCGAATCGTTTGCGTCCCGCCGACCCGCTCAAACTCCTTCTCCTGCAAGACCCGAAGCAACTTCGCTTGCATGGCAGGTGTCAAGTCGCCCACTTCGTCCAAAAACATCGTCCCTTGATGGGCTAACTCAAAGCGACCGGGCTTGGCATCGGTCGCATCGGTGTAAGCGCCTTTTTCGCGCCCAAACAGTTCCACTTCCAGCAAACTTTCGGGGATGGCAGCGCAACTGACCTTGACGAAAGGTTTGTGGCGGCGCTTGCTGCGGAAGTGGATGGCTTTGGCGACCAACTCTTTGCCGACACCGCTTTCTCCCTGCACCAGCACCGTCGCATCCGTCGGCGCCACCTTGTCAATGAGGCTCAAGACCTGCCGAATGGCTTTGCTTTCGCCCAAGATGACGGTCTCGCCTGCCTGCCTTGCGAGCATCTCCCTCAATTGGCGGTTCTCCTCCTCAAGGCGCAAGCGCTCAAACAGTCGCTCCAAGGAGAAAAGAAGTTGGTCGGGCGAAAGGGGTTTGGTCAGGTAATCAGCGGCGCCCTTTTTGATGGCTTCTACGGCGCTGGGGATTGTCCCATAGCCCGTCAAGATGATGACTTGCACATTCGGGTGCCGCTGCAAGATGGCATCCAAAAGTTGCTCGCCACTCATCCCCGGCATCCGCAAGTCGGTGACGACGACGGGGATGTCATCCCGCTGCAATCGTTCCAACGCTTCTCCTCCGTTGGTCGCCGTCACGATGGCGTAACCGTTGCGCCGCAGCAAATCGGCAGTCATTTCCAGCACATCAGGGTCGTCGTCCACGAGCAACACTTTTCGCTCCATCTCCAATCCCTGCCTTCAAGCGCCTCTCATCGTCGGTGCGCCACCAACTCATCCGTCCGTTCGGCATTTTTAGGCGCTGAGTTTTCGGCAGGCAACACGATGGTGAAGGTGCTGCCTTTGCCGACTTCGCTTTCTGCGAGGATGCGCCCACCATCGGCTTCAATGGCGGTGCGGGCGATAGAAAGCCCTAAGCCTGTCCCTTCGCCTGGCGGTTTCGTCGTGAAGAAAGGGTCAAAGATGCGGGGCAAGTTTTCTGGCGGGATGCCGTGACCTGTATCGGCGATGATGAGACGCACTTGGCTTGCTGCCTCATCATGCTCGGTGCGCACGGAAAGCGTTCCGCCATTGGGCATTGCTTGAACGGCGTTGAGCAAAATGTTCAGCACGGCTTGCTTGACCGCATCGGGACGACAGCGAACGAGGGGCAAAGGCTTTAGTGCTGTCTTGATCACGATGCCGCGTCGCTCGGCATCTTTTGCGACGATGTCCAATGCCGCTTGCACCAAATCGTTCAGGTCGGTAAAGACAGCATCGGCGTTGGAAGGGCGGGCGAAGGCTAAAACGCTGGTGATGATCCGCTGAGCCCGTTGGATATTGCGTTGGATGACGGCAAGATAGCGCTCAGCGTCGTCGGACAAAGCGCCGTTTTGTTGCAAGGTTTGAGCGAGGCAATAAGCCGCCGTGCTGAGGGCGCTGAGAGGATTACGGAGTTCGTGAGCAAGCCCTGCGGACAGTTGACCTAACGCTGCCAGTTTCTCCGATTGCACCAACTGCTGCTGCCATTGCTCTTCGGCGGTGATGTCATCCAAGATGAGGACGGCTTGGTCGGCATCGGGATGGCGCAAGGGAGCGAGGGTGCAACGAACCGTCTTGCGCCCCGACGGCGTTTGAACGGCGAGGCGAGCGAAAGAATGAACCTGACCGTCCCTGAGCACCTTCGGAAGTTGCGCCCAGACTTCTGAAAGATCAACCAGCAAAGTTTGCCCCCTTAGACCCAGCAAAGAAGTGCTGCCATCGGACACCAACTGCCATTCCCGCAACAAGCGGAAGGCGGATTGATTTGCCCAGACGATGCGCCCTTGCCCATCGGTGACCAAGACGGCAGAAGGAATCCGATGCAAAACGGCTTCGGTGAATTCGGTGAGGGCTTGCAACTCTTTCGTCCGCTCCCGCACCCGACATTCCAACAGCATGTTGTGGGCAGCGATTTCGTCCAGAAGGTGACCGACGACGACACCCAGCAGCGTCAGCACCGTGACCGCCCCCGCCAACTCATACCACATGCGCCAACTGAAGAAAACGAAATCAGCGATGAGGTTAGCATGCGAGAGCAACGCCCCCGCCAACTCACCACCGAGAGGACACCCCAAACCGAACACGACCCCCCAAACCGCCATGCGTTTGAGATGGCGACCGTCATTGATTCGGGCATGTTGCGAAAGGAGTTGCCAACTGAGGCGCCACCGCCCCCTCAGCACTTCCCTGAAAGCGTTTTTGATGGCGTGCCAACAGGAGCGGTCATTTTGGGTCAGCATCGTGATCACCCCAAAAAGATTGTCGCCATCCAAAGGAGAATTCAAGCGATGGGCATCCGCCGACGCACCCGCCACCAGAAAGCACCCGCCATCAAAACACCATTGACCATCGTGGACAAACTCATCGTCCACCACGCCGCAAGAGCATCGTAACCCAACCCATGACAAAGCCAATAAGTGGCGGGCAAGCGCAACAGCCATTGCGTGAGCACACCCAAAACGGCAGGTGTCATCGTGTCTCCCAAGCCCCGCAGTGCCCCACCCAGCGACATTGAAATGCCCAGCAACGGTTCAGACAAAGCATTGATGCGCAAGTAAGCGGCGATGTAATGGCGTGTGAGGGCATCTTTGGCGAAGCGTATCGCTAACCCATCGGCAGCAAAGAAAAAGAGTAGCGCTATCAACCCCATCGTCACGGCGCACCCGATGGCGGCTTGCCATGCCCCTTGCTCTGCCCGACGCCACTGCTTCGCCCCGACACATTGACCGACAAGGGTTTGCGCCGCCATCCCGAAAGCGATGCCGGGCATAAAAGCAATCGCTTCAATGCGCAAACCGACCGTCAAAGCCGCAAGGGCGGATTCTTTGCTCGGCGTGTGGGCGAGGATGGTGAAGTAGAGCATGGACGCCACCGACCAAAGCAACGATTGCACACCTGCGGGAACACCCAATTGAAGCAGCGACCGATGTTGCCCCGAACACCATGTGACGAAATAGCGGGCAGGGAACGAGAGAGGACAACGATGGAAACGCCAAAGCAGCACCGTTAGCGCTGCCCACCGACTCAAAGCCAACGCAGTGCCTGCCCCACCAATGCCCCATCGGGGCACCAGCAACGCATTGGCGACAAGTTGAAGGGCGATGCCGACAAGGGTTGCCCAAAGAGGCGTCACCATATCGCCCATCCCCCGAAAAACCGCCATCAAACTGAAGGCGACACTTTGGACGGGAAAGGAAGCGAGGGCAACAGCGAAATAGGCATCTGCCAACTTTTGCACAGACGGTGGAACACCCAACAGCGTCCAGACGATATGGCGAAAGAACCAGAGGAGCAAGATAGGGAGGCTGAAGAGCACCGATTGTTGCAAGGCAGCGACGGTCACTTCACTTGCCCCATTGACATCACCTGCGCCCCATCGTTGGGCGACAAGAGTCGTCGCCCCGACACCGACCATCATCGTCACGACCATCAGCACCCAACCCAATTGCCCGACAGCGCCGATGGCTGCCGTCGCCGTCGTGCCCAATTGACCGACGAAGTAGGCTTCGCCCAGCCAGCCGACCGTTTGCCCGATTTGCGTCAACAGGCTGGGCAGCGTCAGCATCGTCAAGGCGGTAAGGGTGCTTCCTGTCGTGATGACTGAGGCTTTCCTTTCCATCCCGACCACCCTTCCAAACCTGAAAGGTTGCCATCGCCCCCCTCCCACCGTCGGCAAAATTAGGGACGACCGCCGACAAGGCTTGAACGGATTGACAACTTTTGCGATGTGAGGTGAGGAAGGTGAAGGTCATCGTTGAGGAAGTGTTTGTCGGCAGCAACGGGTCTTCGGCGTTTTACATGGACACCGGTCAGCCCGTGCGAGTCAACAAAACCGCTTGGCGAGTTACAGTGGTGGATGACGACGGCGACAAGGAAGTGTTTTACTTCCAATCGGAAGAGGCTGCCCGTGAGTTCGCCTCGGAAGTAACAGGCGAACACTTCGCCGAGGAGGGCGAAGGATGCTGAGCGAGGGAACAAATTGCACAGGGACTGGCGGACACCGAAACAGTTGGAGAAACATGGCGCTGCCTTTGAACACGGTAATTGTCGGCGATGCTTTGACGGTGTTGAAGACCTTGCCTGATGCTTTCGTTGATGTGACGGTCACCTCGCCGCCTTACAACAAGGGCGAACGGGATAAGGGTTGGTTGGTGGACAAAGTTGTTTACGAGGGTGCTAACGACCGAAAGGATGAAGCGGAATACCAAGCCGAGCAAATTGCCGTGCTCAACGAACTGTATCGGGTGACCAAACCTGGCGGTTCGCTTTTCTACAATCACAAAATCCGCTGGGTTCGTGGCAGACTCATTCACCCTTACGAGTGGGTCAGCAAATCTCGCTGGATTTTGAGGCAGGAAATCATTTGGCACCGCAAGATTGCGGCGAATTTGCGCGGCTGGCGATTTTGGCAAGTGGACGAGCGCATCTATTGGCTCTACAAACCCCGTTACGAAGGCGACACCATCGGCGAGGAACTCAACCCCCGTCACGCTCTGCTCACTTCCGTCTGGGAAATTCCGCCTGAGCGTGACCAACGCCATCCCAACCCATTTCCGATTGAGTTGCCGACCCGATGCATTTTCTCGGTTTTGGACGGTCGGAAAGGCATAGTGCTTGACCCTTACTGCGGCATCGGCACGACCCTTGTGGCGGCGAAACTTTTGGGTTGCGATTACCTGGGCATTGATGTCAGCGAAACTTATGTCGCTATCGCCCGTGAGCGCCTTCAAAACTGTGAGAAGGAAAAGGCACGGGTAATGGCGGAACTTGCCTTGCATGTTGTGCGCAAAACTTTCAAGGAACGGAAAGAGCAAGGCGAATGGGTCGGTCGGTTTAAGCCGCAACGGCTGATGGACGAAAATGGAGGGCAATCGGAAAAACAAATGACCCTGCCGATGCAAAACCGTTTGGCATGCGGAGGCGAAGGATAATGCGAACTTTGCGGGTTGCATTAGCGCAAATCAATGCGACGGTCGGCGACATTGACGGCAACGCAAAAAAGATTGCCGAAGGCATTGAACAGGCGAAAGAAGTGTGGGCGGACATCGTGGCATTTCCTGAACTGGCGGTGACAGGCTATCCGCCCGAAGATTTGCTCTTCAAGCCTCACTTTGTCGCCCGCAACAAAGAGGTCGTGGCGGAACTGGCAAGGCAAGTGCCCAAATCGCTGGTGGCGGTCGTCGGCTTCGTGGATGAAGACGGTGATTTGTTCAATGCCGCCGCTGTCTTGCATGACGGCAAAATCGCCGCCGTCTACCGAAAACATTACCTGCCCAACTACGGCGTCTTTGACGAGTTCCGCTACTTTCAGCGGGGCGAGGAGGCACTCGTGCTGACACTGAACGATGCCCGCGTCGGCGTCACCATTTGCGAGGACATCTGGTATCCCGGCGGTCCCGCCCGTGCCGAAGCGTTGTTGGGTGACGCCCATGTGCTGCTGAACATTTCGTCGTCACCCTACCACATGGGCAAGTTGGTCTGGCGGGAGCGGATGTTGGGTGTCCGCGCCAATGATAACCTTGCCGCCATCGCTTATGTCAACTTGGTCGGTGGGCAAGATGAGTTGGTCTTTGATGGTGCCAGTTTGGTCGTCAATGAGCAAGGTGAAATCATTGCCCGCGCCAAACAGTTTGAGGAAGACTTTTTGGTCGCCGACATTGACCTCGTTGGCATCGTTCGGGCTCGTTTGCATGACCCGCGCCGAAGGCAGGATAAGCAGGGACTGGGGATTGCAGGACAAGGGTTGGATGGAGTGAAGGTGAAAGTCGTCGCTTTGCCTTTTGAGCCTGCCGAACCCAAACCTGCCATTGCGCCACGCATTGAAGCGCCTTTGCCCCGCACCGCTGAAGTCTATTGGGCGCTGGTATTGGGCACCCGCGATTACCTGCACAAAAACGGGATGAAGGATGCTGTCATTGGGCTAAGTGGTGGCATTGACAGTTCCCTCACTTGTTGCATCGCCGTAGATGCGTTGGGTCGGGAGCATGTGACGGGTGTGGCGATGCCAGGACCTTACTCGTCGCAACACAGCCTTGAAGATGCTGAGGCGTTGGCGCGCAATTTGGGCATTCGCTTTTTGGTCATTCCCATCACGGGCGTCTTTGAAGCGTTCTTGCGGGCGCTGAGCGAAGCGTTCCGAGGGCTTCCGCCCGATGTGACAGAAGAGAATTTGCAGGCACGCATTCGCGGGACGATATTGATGGCGCTGTCTAACAAATTCGGTTGGTTGGTGTTGACGACAGGCAACAAGAGCGAAGGCAGCACGGGTTATTGCACCCTTTACGGCGACACAGCAGGAGGCTTTGCGGTGCTCAAGGATGTCTACAAGACGCTCGTTTACGAACTGGCGGCGTATGTGAATGAAAAAGCGGGGCGAGAAATTATCCCTCGTCGTGTCTTTGAGAAACCGCCCAGCGCCGAATTGCGACCGGGGCAAGTTGACCAAGAAAAGTTGCCGCCTTACCCGCTGCTGGACGCCATCTTGCAAGCGTATGTAGAAGAAGACCGCAGCGTCGCCGACATCGTGGCAATGGGTTACGAGGAAGAAACGGTGCGAAGGGTGGCTTGGATGGTGGACAGCAGCGAATACAAGCGCCGTCAGATTGCCCCAGGACCGAAAATCACCCACCGCGCCTTCGGCAAAGACCGCAGGTTGCCTATCACCAATCGCTTTCGGGAGTGGGAGGGCAAATGAGGCGCAACAATTTGCCGAAAGCGCTGCACCGCTACTTTTGGGATGTGGAGGCGAAAAGGCTGAACATCCACAAATATCGGCAATTTGTCATAGAGCGGATTTTGGAGTTCGGTGACGAGCGAGCCATCCGATGGGTGCGACGGACTTTTGGCGATGACGCCATCCGGCAAGTCGTCTGCCAAAGCCGACGCATTTCCAAGCGCACGGCGAATTTCTGGCGCTTGTTGCTGAACATCCCCAAGGGGAAGGTAGCATGTTTGTCCAAACGTTCTCAAGACCCGCTCAAAGACTTTTAGCCCAATTAGGACGGCAGCGTTGGATGGCAGATTTCTACTTGGCGGGCGGCAGCGCGGTTGCCTTACATCTTGGGCATCGCCGTTCCGTGGATTTGGACTTCTTTTGCCCCAACGAACTCAACACGCCCCTTCTGCTCCGTCGGCTTCAGAGGATCGGCAAGTTTGACCTGACGAAGGAAGCATGGGGCACTCTGACAGGCATGCTAAAAGGGGTGCGTGTCAGTTTTTTCACCTACCCTTATCCGTTGCTTCGTCCGACCCCAAAATTATGGGGTGTTCGCATCGCTTCTCTTTTGGATATCGGCTTGATGAAACTTATCGCCATCTCCCAATGCGGCAGCCGACGGGATTTTATTGACCTGTTTTTCATCTGCCATCAAAGCATCCCCCTCCCTGCCCTTCTGGCATCCTTGCCTCAAAAGTTTGTGGGGGTCAACTACAACCTACCCCACATCTTACGCAGTCTGGTCTACTTTGACGATGCGGAAAAAGAGCCGATGCCCACGATGCTCGTGCCCGTGCGTTGGTCAGACATCAAGCGATTCTTTCAGACGCAAGTTAGAATGATTGCCGAAGCAAGTCTGGGAGGTAGAAGGCACAAGTGCTAAGTGTCCATCCGAGGGCGTTGCTTGCTGACAACCTTTCCGCACCAAGGTGGGACATTGAGGCGGATGCTCGCTCAGCGGTCAAGCACCGTTGACGAATGGGCACAACACCTTGAAGACGATGGCAGCCAGTGAGCCGAATGATGCATGATTCGTAGCGGATTTATCGGAGGCACGAGAGCATGGCAGGTAATCCTTTGCCCCAAAACTGGGCGGAAGAGTTTGCCCTTTACCTTCGGACGGAGCGGGGATTGTTGGAGAGTTCGGTGCGGGCTTACACAGAAGCGTTGCATCACTACCTTGACTTTTTGGCGATGAAAGGCATCGCCCCGACAGAAGCGGGCACGGATGTCATCGTGGCTTATCTGGCATGGCTGCAAAGTCGCCACCTTTCTCCGGCGACCATCAGCCATCGGCTCACTGTCGTTCGCCTTTTCCATCGCTTTTTGGTGCGGGAAGGCTTTTGCACCCACGACCCGACTTTGCATTTGCCCTCTCCCAAGCAACCTCAAAGGTTGCCCCAATTTTTGAGCGTGACGGAAGCGAGGGAGTTGCTGGAACGGTTGAAGGAGTTGTCGGACAAAAAACCGTCACCCTTGCTTTTGCGCGACTGTGCGATATTGGAGTTGCTGTATGCGACGGGCGTTCGGGTCGGCGAGTTGGTGACATTACGGATGGACAGCGTGAATTTAGAGACGGGTTTTGTGCGGGTGATGGGCAAAGGCGGAAAGGAGCGGTTGGTGCCGTTGGGGCGGGCAGCGAAGGAGGCATTGCAGCGCTACTTAGCGGAGGGGCGTCCTCAGTTGGACAGAGGGCAAAGCAACCCGACGCTTTTTCTGAGCCGTCGCGGCAAAGGGTTGCGGAAAGAGACCGTCATTCGCTTGGTAGTGCGTTACACCCAAACCCTGTTGGGGCGTCGGTTGTCACCTCACAAACTTCGTCACACTTTCGCCACCCATTTGCTTTTGGGCGGGGCGGATTTGCGGAGCATCCAAGAGTTGCTGGGACATTCCCGCATCACGACGACACAACGCTACACCCACATCGTCACACCCCAACTGCGGGCGACCTATCATGCCGCTCATCCCCGCGCCCGCCAGCGTTCTTAGCCCGTTGGCAGGGCGTCTGTTTTTCAAGTCTCCAACCCTTGTTCGGCAAGGTCAATGGCGGTAAGGAGGGCTTTGGCTTTGTTGACGGTTTCCTGATATTCCCGTTCGGGGACGCTATCGGCGACGATGCCTGCCCCCGCTTGCACATACGCTGTCGTCCCTTTCAAGACGATGGTGCGGATGGTGATCGCCATGTCCATGTTTCCGTTGAAACTGAAGTAGCCGACACTACCTGCGTAAGGACCGCGTTTGGTCGGCTCCAACTCCTCAATGATTTCCATCGCCCGAATTTTGGGGGCGCCTGAAACCGTTCCCGCAGGGAAAGTCGCCCGCAGGACATCAAAGACATCAAAGCGCTCCGTGTCCAGTTCGCCTTCCACCGTGGAGTAAATGTGCATGACATGGCTGTAACGCTCCACCTTCATCAACTCCGTCGTCCTCACCGTCCCGACTTTGCAGACGCGTCCCAAATCGTTACGCCCCAAATCCACGAGCATGATGTGTTCGGCGCGTTCCTTCGGGTCGGCAAGTAACTCCCGCTCCAATTCGGCGTCTTCCTCGGGCGTTTGACCGCGTGGGCGCGTCCCTGCCAACGGGCGCGTGATGACTTTCGTCCCGAAGCAACTGACCAAAATTTCTGGCGAACTTCCGATGAGTTTCAGGTCGCCGAAACTCAGGTAGAACATGTAAGGTGACGGGTTGATAGTGCGCAAGGCGCGGTAGATGTCAAAGGGCGGGGCATTGACTTTCGTCTGGAAACGCTGGGAGAGGACGACTTGGATGATGTCACCCGCTGCGATGTATTCCTTCGCCCGCTTCACGACTTCTTCAAACCCTTCACGGGTGAAGTTGGAGACGACCTCATGGCGAGGGGCAAGAGAAGAGGGACGATAGGGGAAAGGGAGGGGAAACATGCGAAGGCGTTGCACGATGTCATGAAGGTGCTCTACCGCTCCTTCGTAGGCTCTTTCGGGGTCACCGTCTAAAAAGGCGTTGGTCAGGATGCGTATCCGCCGCTTTAGGTGGTCAAAGATGAGGACGGTGCCAGCGAGCATCAAGTAGCAATCGGGCAATTGCAAGTCATCTTCTGTCTGGTCGGGCAACCGCTCAAAGAAGCGCACGAGGTCGTAGCCGAGGTAACCGACGAACCCACCGCAAAAGCGGGGCAAATCGGGCACGGCGACGAAGCGAAATTGCCCCATCAAGCGTTTGAGGACATGCAAGGGGTCTTCGCCATCCCGCAACCGATGGACTTGTAAACTGCCCCCTTGTTCAATCAGCACGATGTCGCCTTTACTGCGGAAGAGCAACAAGGGTTGAAAGCCCAAGAAGGAATAGCGGGCGACATGCTCGCCCCCTTCCACGCTTTCCAAAAGGAAGGCGAAGTCGCCCCGCGCCAGTTTCAAGAAAGCCGAGACAGGCGTTTCCAAGTCGGCGAGGATTTCCCGCCAAACAGGCACTAAATTGCCTTTCTCCGCCAACCTCAAAAACTCTTCCTTGCTCGGATACACCATCGCCTTCATCGCCCCGATTTCCCAATGACCTTGACGGCTTCAGGCAATATAGCGCCGAAGAACCATGTTGTCATGAGGGACTAAGGGTGTCCGAAAAGTCTTCAGTTGGAGCGTTGGGGCTGAACCTAATGTCCCCTCGTTTTCGTCAGACACGGATTTCAACCACGCTACGCATCGGGCACGGAATTTATCCCGCACCGATTGTCGGGCACGGATTTGCTCCGTGCCGACAAAAAGCAGGTGCTCATAAGGCACACCTCCAAACGCCCTTTTGAGAGGCTAAAGGTGGGTTGAGCAACTTTTAACGGGTTCTCCGCTGACCGTCCATCGGAGCGGTAGGGCAACAGAGGCAAACTTGCGACGAGATTTCGCTGTATTCTACTCCGCAGCGCCGTTGGTGGAGGCGGCGGGATTTGAACCCGCGACCTCTGGAGTGCGATTCCAGCGCTCTCCCTCTGAGCTACGCCCCCACCTTTCGGCGGCAAAAATTATAGCCGACTGACTCCGTTCAAGCAATCCTTCCCCCCCGTGTAACAATTGAGGTGCCGCAAAAACTTTGCGAGGAAGGTGTCGGTGATGGTGGTTCGGCATCTGGCGCTTTCGTTGCTGATTGTAGCGATAGGAGGGAAAGCGATGGCAAACATCATGCTGGCGGAGAAGGGCAAAAGTGCCTATCGCATCGTTATTGCCGCCAACGCTCTCCCCTCGGAGCGTTACGCCGCCGAAGAATTGCAACGCTATTTGCACCGCATCAGTGGCGCTCTGTTGCCCATCGTGACCGACGACCAACCGATGACCGACCACGAAATCTTGCTGGGCGACAACGCCCACCTTCGCCGTTTGCGGCTGCGCCTTAACTTCAACAAGTTGGGCACGGACGGTTTCGTCCTTCGCACCTATCGCCATCACCTCATCGCTGCGGGAGGAAAACCGCGCGGGACGCTTTATGGCGTTTATGCCCTGCTGGAAGAGAAACTGGGCGTCCGATGGTTCACGCCAGAGGTGGAGTTCGTCCCGAAGATGGAACGAGTGGAGTTGCCGACGCTCAACGAGATGCAAGTGCCTGCGTTGGAATATCGCGAGGTGTTTTGGACGGAGATGTTGAGGGACGCCGATTTCGCTGCCCGCCACCGCCTCAACGGGCACCATTACCGCTTGACAGAAAAACATGGCGGGCGTGCCGTCGTCTTCTACCCTTTCGTCCACAGTTTTGACTTGCTCATCCCCCGTGAAGTTTGCGAGAAGCACCCTGAGTTCTGGCCGCTAATCGGTGGCAAGCGGGTCAGCGGTTATGTGCAACGCTGCTTGTCCAACCCTGATCTGGTTAAGATGGCGATTGATCGGGTGCGGCAATGGATTAAGGAGCATCCCGAAGCGACCATCATTGACATCTCGCAAAACGACACGGGCAATTGGTGTCAGTGCCCTCAATGCAAGGCGTTGGACGATGCGGAAGGAAGCCCTTCGGCATCCATTCTTCGGTTTGTCAACACCATCGCTGAAGCCCTGGAGGGCGATTACCCCCAAATTCGCTTTGAGACGCTGGCTTACCAATACAGCCGCAGACCACCTAAGACCATCCGTCCTCGTCCAAATGTCATCATCCGTTTGTGCTCCATTGAGTGCTGTTTCGCTCACCCGCTGGCGACTTGCCCGTCGGAAGAAAATCGGCGCTTCCGTGAGGACATCAAGGCATGGCAACCTGTCGCCCCGCTGCTTTATGTTTGGGACTACACGACCAACTTCGCCCACTACCTTCAGCCTTTCCCCAACTTTGAAGTGCTCCAAGCGAATGTGCAATTTTTCGTTCGGCACGGCGTGAAGGGACTTTTTGAGCAGGGCAACTACTCGCCCGGCGGCAACGGCGAAATGGCACCGCTGCGGGCGTATGTTTTGGCGAAGTTGCTTTGGAACCCTGACACCGATGTCCAGCGCCACATCAACGACTTCCTGCATGGCTATTACGGCAAAGCGGCAGGAGCAATCAGGGCTTACATGGAGTTGCTTCATCGGCAAGTGCGGGAGAAAGGCTTCCATGCCCACATTTTTGAGCCGCCCACCGTGCCCCACCTGAACGATAGCGCCTTTGTGGATGCCGCCGAACGGCTTTTTGACGAAGCGGAACGGTTGGCGGAGAGCGACGAAATCCGCTTTCGCGTTCAAGTGGCTCGGTTGCCGATTTGGTATGTCAAACTGGCGACGAATCGGGTGACAGGTGATGAGCGTTCCGACTTGCTGCACAAATTCCTTGCCATCGCCCGAAAAGCGGGCATCACCCACATCAGCGAAGGACGAAGTTTGGATGATTGGGCAAAGAAGATGGGAGCAGAATAGGTCGCTCCGACAGTTGCCTCAAAGCCGGAAGAAAAAGTGCGGCGAGGTGATGGGAAATTGGCGGTGACCGATGAGCGGTTGCGTCGGATGGAGGAAGTCGCCCGCAAACGGCAGTTCGGGCTGCGGATCGTCTTGGAAGACTTGGAAAACGCTCGCAACATCTCGGCAATTTGTCGCCTCTGCGATGCTTTTGGCGTTCAATTTTTGCATGTCATCCATCGGGGCATCAAACCCATCATCTTGGACAAGCGGGCGTCGGCAGGAAGCCATCAATGGCTGACGGTCATCCAACACCCATCCATTGAAGATTGCCTGAACGAGTTGCGGTCAATGGGCTTCCGCATTTACGCAACCCATGTAGACCCGACGGCGAAAGAGTTCACGCAGGTGGATTACACGGGGCGTGTCGCTATCGTGCTGGGCAACGAAGGGCATGGCGTTTCCGAGACAGCCCGTCGCCTTGCCGACGAACGCATCGTCATCCCGCAAGTCGGTTTCGTCAATAGCCTGAATGTGGCGACAGCGGCTGCCATCCTCCTCGCCGAAGCCTTCCGCCAACGCCGCGCCGCTGGGCTTTACGACACCCCTGAATTGAGCGACGAGGAAAGAGATGCCCTTATCCGCCAATGGCTGGAGCGGGAGAAAATCACGGTGCTTTCACAGGATTGACGCCCTCAGCGCAATACACACAGCATCCCGCCACCATCGTCATCACCGCCTCACGCCCTTCGTGCAGCAACGCTTCCAGCGGCTCCTTCTTTTCCTCACCGATGCAAAAGACAGCCAAATCGGCGAACTTGCCCACTTCCAGCGAGCCGACCAGACTGCCCATGCCCAACGCTGCAGCGGCGTCCCTCGTGACCATCAGCAGCCACCATTGGGGCGGCAAGGCGGGATAAAGGGAAGGGTGACTTTCGCTCAAACGCAAGGCGAAGCGAATTTCGTCCAAAGGGCTCAGACTTTCGGCGCTCGCCAAGCCATCCGTCGCCAAGCAGACTTGAACGCCCGCCGCCAGCATCTTCGCCAACGGCATCACGCCGACTTGCAAGTTGGCGTTGGAACGGGGGCAATGGGCGACCCAAACTTTCGCCCTCGCCAGCAACGCAATGTCGGCATCGTCCACCTGAACGCAATGGATGAGCAAAACGCCCTCGCTCAAAATGCCGAGCCAATCAAGGTAACGGACAGGCGACAAACCTGTCGGCACTTTTTGCAACGCCATAGCGATAGGCAAATGCGCCCAAACGCCTTCCCGTCGCTCTATCAGCGCCCGTTCCTCTGGCGACTCGGCAACATGGATGCTGAAAGGCAAACGACGCTGCGACGCCAATTGCCAAGCCCATCGCAGCATTATCGGCGTGACGGTGTAGGGCGCGTGAGCCATGATGCCGAGGCGAATCAGTTCGCCAGTCGGCGCTTCGTTGAGCCAAGCGAGGAACGCTTGCCATCGTTCGTCCTGCTCTTCCTCGTGCGGGCAGATGAGTTCCTTGAAGACGACACCCCGCAAGCCGATTTCGCGCAGCGCCATCAAGGTGGCGCCGTGGAAAGACGAATCGCCGACGCAGGTGACGCCGAAGCGCAAAAGCCCCGCCACACCGTCGCGGGCTGCAATAAGGGCTTCGTCCCAAGTTTGCTGGCGCACCAAATCGCGCATCGTTTTCAGCCATTGGACGAAAGGTTGGCGACGGGGGAGTTTATCGGCGAAATGGGTGTTCTCCAAATGCGTGTGGGGGTTGATAAAGCCGGGGAGCAAGATGCCGTCAGGAAACTCCAGCCGAAGGCAATCCCTGTCGGGAACGATGTCCTTTGCCTTGCCGATGGCGGCGATACGCCCGTCCCGAATGAGTAAAGCGCCGTCACGAAGGGGCGGCGCCGAAATGGGCACGACCCAACCTGCCCGAAGGAAGAAAGCCTTGGGCTCAACAGCAGCAGCCGACGGATGACCTATCAACATGTCAAGCCCCCTGCAAGGATGTTCAGAAATTCCGCGCTTAGGTGAGCCAATTTTTGCCCGACCTGCCGATTTATCCATCGCACGATTTGCCGACCATTGGGGCTTTACCACCAACCTTATAGCCGTCGCGGCTGATAGCCGCTCCAACAATGACCGACCTGCTCGTCTCACGATTTGCTGATCTTTTTGGCTCGGCAGGAGCCTCGCCCTCCCAAACATCCTTGCCCAGCATTGAAAGGCTGGGTTACTTTGACAAAGGCGGCAGGAGCCGACTGAAAGTAGCCCACTTTAGTGGGCTTTGTAAGCATAGCCCGTCAATTCATTGGCGGGTAGACCTGCCCAATTGCCCATCTCCCGATTTGCCAATATGTTCGGGCTCAGCAAAACCTCGCCTTCCCAACGGGTCATTTTTGAGTGCTTCACCGCCTAACCTTTGCGTGCTTTCCTTTTTGTCGCGGCTGGTAGCCGTTCCGCAATCTGTTTTTCGGACACCCGTTGGCATGTTTTTTTCACAGGTGCGTTTTGAGCCAATCCAAAGTGACGGCAAACAGTTCCGTTTCCCAATCGCTGCGGGCGAAGGTGTGGTCGGCGCCATCAATGAGGTGCAAGCGTTTCGTGCCCTTGACAGCCGCATGGTAACGATGGGCGTGGTCAACGGGGACGGAAGTGTCGTTGGTGCCGTGCACGATGAGGGTCGCACCGTCGTAGCGCAAAATCTCCCGCAAAGGTTCCACTTGCTGAGCATCCTCGTAGAAGGCTTTGCTGACTTTCCAGCCACCCATGTCCCAGTAGCCTTGCGTCTCCATTTGTTGGCGGATGGGTTCGCCCCATCGGCTGATGAAAAGTTCCTTAAGGTCGCCGACGGCTGCCCAAAGGACGAGGGCTTTGACGCGCCCGTCCCGCGCCGCAGCGCAAGCGGCAACGCAACCACCCAAACTCAACCCGATTAAGCCAATGCGTTCAGCGTCCACATAAGGTTGCTGACGAAGGAATTGAAGCGCCGCTAAAGCATCGGCAATTTCGCCGCTGACAGTCACCTGCTCAAAATCGCCCTCGCTTTCGCCTGAGCCGCGAAAGTCAAAGCGAAGGACAGCGATGCCGTGTTGAACGAAATGGCGGGCTGCCTTGACGAAGAGCCGATGGGCTTCAATGCGGTTGCCCGTAAAGCCGTGACACATCGCCACCGCTGGCGCTTTTTTGCCAGTGTCATTCGTTCCGTCGGGCAAGTGCAACATCCCGTAAACCCGTTGCCCTTGCACTTCAAATTGCACGAATTGCTCTGGCACAACCCATCACCTCAGGGCTACATTTTGGCAGGTGATGAACGATGGCGGACAAAGTGGTCGTCGCCGTCGCACAAGTCAATCCGAAACTGGCGGGGGTTGACGAAAATTTAGCGATGGTGGAGGCGTGGGCGGAGGGAGCAGCGAAGGAGGGGGCGCAACTGGTCGTTTTTCCCGAGTGCGCCTTGACGGGCTATTGCTTTGAGAGCCGAAAAGAAGCGATGGAAGTCGCCGAGCCCGCCGATGGCAAGAACACGCAACGGTTGGCGCAACTTTGCGCTGCCCGAAGTCTTTGGCTCATCGTCGGGACATTGGAGCGAGACGGCGATCGCCTGTTTAATGCGGCGCTGCTCATCGGTCCCGACGGTCTGCATGCTGTCTATCGCAAGGTGCATTTGCCTTGCATGGGGGTAGACCGTTTCGCCGACACAGGCGACCGACCCTTTCGGGTGCACGAAACACCTGTCGGGCGCATCGGGTTGCTGATTTGCTACGACGCCGCCTTCCCTGAAGCGACGCGGGTGTTGGCGTTGGACGGTGCGGAACTCGTTTGCCTGCCGACCAATTGGGCGGAAGGGGCTCGTCCCATCGCCGAAGTCATCCCGCGAGCGCGGGTGCTGGAAAACCGCGTCTACTTTGTCGCCGCCAACCGCGTCGGAGAAGAAGGCGGGTTTCGTTTCATCGGCATGAGCCAAATTGCAGCACCGTCGGGAGCGTGGCTGGCGTATTCGCCGGAACCCGCTGAAGCGCTTTTGGTAGCGGAGTTGGATTTGCGGGAAGCCCGACGCAAGCGGTTGGTGCATGTGCCAGGGCGCTACGAGGTAGACCGCCTCGGCGACCGCCGCCCCCAATTTTATCGGCGATTGGTGCAAGATTGAGCAACCATTGGCATAGATCACTGCTGTCCCTCGCCCTTCACCCCCGTCGGAAAAGCGTTAGGCTTTTCCCTGATGACAACGCCAAGACAAAGGAGGGTCGGTGGTGAGCGAGTTGGCGGCGATTTACCTCGTCCATCATAGCCACACCGATGTCGGCTATACTCATGACCAACCCATCGTCTGGGAGTTGTATCGCCGTTTTCTGGACGCTGCCCTTGACGCTTGCGAGCGTGACTTGGACATTGATGCCGATTGGGCGACGCGCTGGACAGTGGAAACGACAGCACCTCTCCTGCACTGGCTTCAAAGTGCCAGCGACCGACAAATGGAGCGATTTCTTCGGTTGGCGAAAGCGAAGCGCATAGAAGTCACGGCGATGTTCGCTAACTTAACGCCCCTTTGCGACACCGACGAACTGATAGAAAGCCTTGAACCCCTTCATTCCTTGCGCACCGACTTCGGTTTGGACATCCGCTACGCCATGAACTGCGATGTCAACGGACACAACTGGACGCTCGTGGATGTCTTGCTGGAGGCAGGGATTGAAGGGTTCAGCATGGCAATCAACGAGCATTTCGGCGGCGCACCGTTGAAACGACCGATGCTCTTTTGGTGGCAAGGTCCGAGTGGTCGGAAGTTGCTGTCGTTCAACGGGTTCATCTACGGCATGGCGAATTGGATGGGCATCGGCAGCAACTTGACAACATTTCGGGATGAGTGGCTGCCGAAGTTGCGTCAGCATCTTCAGCAAGTCGGTTGGACGCTGCCCGTTTTGATGCTACAAGTCATCCATCCCTTCGGCGACAATGGCTCCGTTTGGACGGTGTTGCGGGATTTTGTCCGGCGATGGAACGAGGAAGTTGGCGAGCCAAAGTTGAGGCTGGCAACGCCCAGCGATTGGTGGGAGGCTGTCCGCCCTTATGCTGACCAGTTTCCCACTTATCGCGGCGATTGGACGGACTATTGGAACTTCGGCTGCATCAGCAGCGCCAGAGAAACTGCCATTAACAGGCAAAGCCGAGTTAGGTTGTTGGTCGCCGACCAACTGTTCGCTTTCCTTTCGGGCATGAGGAGGGCAACGACTGACGGAACTTTCCAACCCTTCCTGACCCGCTTGCCCGCTTTGCGTTCCCAAGCATGGCAATCGTTGTTGCTTTGGGACGAACACACTTGGGGCGCTGACATTTCTGTCCGCCATCCTGAAAGCGAAGACACTTATTCGCAATGGCACCACAAAGCCCACTATGCCTATCACGCCCGCAGCCTTAGTTTGCTCTTGCAGCGAGACAGTATCGCCGAACTGGCGAAGCGAATTTCCCGTCAAGAGGATGATGCGCTCATCGCTTTCAACCCGTTGCCTTGGGAGCGCATGGTGGCGGCAGCGGTGCCGATGCCTGTCTTGCGGTTGCGGGGGACGCCCGATGACCCATCATCTTCCCGCCACAGCCAAGACCGCGATTTTCTCGGCGCACGCCGCTGGTGGCTCAAAGCGACTTCATTGCCTGCGACGGGTTATCGGGTCATCGCCCACTCCGAGTTGACCGAACAACCTGAAGAGCATTTACCTCACTCAGACGCGGAGACCGTTGAAAACGAATGGCATCGGCTGACCTTTGACCGCACGCAAGGCGGCATCGTTTCATGGTGGGACAAACGGCTGAAGCGGGAGTTGGTGGACGAAAAAGCGGGCTGGCGGTTCGCCAGCATCGTTTATGAGCGGGTCGCTGACCTAAATCACCCTTGGGCTCGCCATTTGCTTTGCGAGACGCGTTTTGGCGCTTTCGTCCATCAACGCGGTTGGAAGCCCGACTGGCGAGCCGACCGATGGTCATCCCAAAAGTGCCTTTCCCATCAGGTTGTCCAAACGCCCATCGGCATAGAAGTGACGCAAGTGTTGGAAGTGGCGGGATTGGCTTCCCCTGCGACGGTGCGAGTTCGGTTGCCTTTCCATGCGCCGCATGTGGAGTTGGAAGCGGAATGGCTGATGGGGATGACGACACACCCTGAAGCGACTTACCTCGCTTTTCCCTTCGCTATCCCAAACGCCATCGCTCATTTGGACATCGGCGGTTGTGCCATGCAGCCCGAAGTTGACCAATTGCCCGGTTGCTGCCGAGATTACTTCACCGTTCAGCGTTGGGTGGATTTGAGCAATGACGAGTTCGGTGTGACCGTCGCTTGTCCCATCAACCCGATGGTGCAATTGGGCGATTTCCATTTCGCCCACAATCAAGCCCGCTTTGAGTTGCAGCGGGCGCTGTTTTTGGGTTGGGTGACCAACAACTACTGGGAGACGAACTTTCGGGCTTATCAAGCGGGACAAGTGCGAGCGTGCTATTGGTTGCTGCCTCATCAAGGTGGGTTTGATGAAGCGGCGGCGCACCGATTCGGCGCGGAAGCAAGTGTGCCCATCCTTTGGCAGTCGGCGGCAGAATTGCCTGACCCAGACGCTTCGTTGCCTCGTTTTGCCACCTTGTTGACCTTGCCCGAACCGCCCGTTTTGCTCTTGCACATGGCGCCGCATTGGGCGTATGGCGGGAGCGGTGACACCATCCTTGTGCGGTTGCTGAACGCCAGCGACGAAAAGCAAAGGGCGCAAATAAGTTCAGCCCTCTTGCGCCTTCAAAAGGCATGGCTATGCGATTTGTTCGGGACGGCGAAGCAAACTTTGAATGTCGTTGACGGCACCGTCGCATTGGAACTTTTACCGCGCCGACTGACGACGGTGTTGCTGCACATAGCGCATTGAGGGGAATTCGTCCATGCGGTTGGTTCTTGGCGTTGACGGCGGCGGGACAAACACCCGCGCCGCCCTCGTTGCCGAAACGGGAGAAGTGTTGGGCATCGGGCTGGCGGGACCGTCCAACTACGACGATGTGGGTATAGCCATTGCCCAACGCCACATTGGGGCAGCAGTGCGGCAAGCGTGGCGACAAGCGGGACGGAAGCGTCGCCCCGCTGATGCCGCTTTCTTAGGCATGGCAGGCGTCGTCTCCGACGACGACCGTGCCACCATCCGCCAAATGGCGGAGCGATTGCAATTGGCGCCGCCTGAGCGCATCGGCGTAGACCACGACATCCGCATCGCTTTGGCGGGCGGTTTGGCAGGTCAGCCGGGCATCGCGTTGATCGTCGGGACGGGGTCATCATGCTACGGGCGAACCGCCGACGGGCGCTCTTGGCGGGCAGGGGGATGGGGGCATTTGCTGGACGATTACGGGAGCGGCTATTACTTGGGTTTGCAAGCGATGGTGGCAGCAGTGCGGGCTGCCGACGGGCGAGGTCCAAAAACGCAACTTTTGCCACTGGTCATGGAGTCGCTGGGCTTGAAGGACATCAACGAGTTGATGCGTCGCCTCTACTACGAGGGGATGAGCCGCGCTGCCATCGCTGCCCTCGGTCCGAAGGTGCTGGACATCGCCGCTCAAGGCGATCGGGTGGCGCGGGAAATTGTATGGCACGGCATCGCCGAACTTTTGCTGATGGTCAGGACAGTCGCCCAGCGGTTGAATTTTTTGCCCGGCTCTTTTCGGCTGACTTACACGGGTGGCATCGCTCAGTCGCCCTTCTTTTTGCGCCATTTTCGGATGGCGCTGCACCACTCCTTGCCGACTTGCCAATTAGTGCCGCCCCTTTTGCCGCCCGTTTTGGGGGCGGCATTGCTGGCGCTGGAACTGTTGGGCGTTGCCATCACGCCCAAGTTGGTCGTGACGATGCGCCAATCCGCCGAAGGAAAAGGATTGGAAATGCCGTGACAGAAACTTGGCGCCGCAGTTACGAACCATTGCTGCCGCTTTACAAGCCACCGACAAAGTTAGGGCGTTACGACCCTTATCCCGCTTTCTCGTTGGATTCGGGGAAATTGCAGGTCGGCTTTGAAGCGTTGGCAGAGGCGTTGGCGTCCCATCGGTTCATCTTGATGGACGGCGAAGTCGGCGTGTTTTGGGAAGAGATGCGTCAACTGTTGGATAGGGCTTTCCAACGGTTGGGGCTTCGTGTCCGATGGCTTCCCGTGCAAGCCGCCTTGCGCCCTTTGGCGGAAATAGAGCGGAGGTTGACTCCTTTCATCGGCAATGACGACCCTGTCTTCGGTCGCCTCTTTGACGGGCAGTTGAGCGACTTTTTTGACGCGGCGAAATGGGCAACTTTTTGTCCCGACCCTTCCGCCCACCTCACCATCGTTTACGGCTGCGGTGCAGCGCTGGTGTCCCAAGATGGGTTCGCCGTTTGGGTGGAAGTGCCAAAAAATGAGGTGCAAGCGCGGGCGCGAGCAGGTCGGGTTATCCCGTTAGGTGCTGAACGCTCCCTGCCTTTTCGGGTGACTTACAAGCGCCTTTACTTCGTGGACTGGGTCGCTTTGCGCCGACACAAACATCACCTGCTACCCCGCATCGCTCTCTTTGTGGACGCCCAACGACCTGAAACCCCTGTGTTTATCAACGGCGAAAGTTGGCGAATTGCTTTGAAGGCATTAAGTCGCTCCATCTTTCGCCCCCGCCCTTGGTTTTTGCCAGGACCTTGGGGCGGTCAGTGGATGAAGCGCCACATCCTCCCGCCTGACTTTGATGCCCCCAACTATGCTTGGTCTTACGAACTCATCGCTCCCGAAAACGGTGTCCTGCTGGAAAGCGATGGCGTGCTGTTGGAATTTTCGCTGGACTGGTTGATGTTCGCCTCGGCAGCGGACATCTTGGGCGATGGCGCAGAAGTGTTCAGCAACTACTTCCCCATCCGCTTTGATTACTTGGACACCGTTGACGGCGGCAACTTGTCCATTCAATGCCATCCCCGCCTTGCTTACGCCCGCCAGCAATTCGGCGAACTTTGGACGCAAGACGAAGCCTACTACATCGTAGATTGCCATCCCGATGCCTTCGTCTATCTCGGCTTGCAAGCCGATGCTGACCTTTCTGAATTTCGGACAGCACTGGAACGCAGCAGCCGCTTCGGCGAACCCGTCGCCATTGACCGCTATGTCCAACGCTTTCCCACCTGCAAACACGCCTTTTACCTCATCCCCAGCGGCACCATCCACGCCGCTGGCGAAGGCAACTTGGTGCTGGAAATCAGTGCCACGCCTTACCTTTACACCTTCAAACTTTACGACTGGCTGCGCCCCGATTTGGACGGCGGCTTTCGTCCGCTGCATTTAGACTATGCCTTCGCCAATCTCGTCGCTGAACGACAAGGTGAGCGAGTGCGTCGGGAACTGATTTGCTGTCCTCTTTTTGTGCGCTCAGGTGACGGATGGCAATCGGAGTATTTGCCAACTCACCCTGAGCACTTTTACGAAGTCTTTCGCCTCACCATCACGACAGAAGCACCTTTGCCCCTCGCTCCCTCGTGCCTTGTGGGCAACTTGGTGGAAGGTGAAAGCCTCCTTTTGGAAACCGCCGACGGTTTTTGTTGCCCCATCCACTTCGCCGAAACTTTTGTCGTCCCCGCCGCTGCCCAACCCGTTCGGGTGCGCAATGAAGGTCGCAGCGCCGCAAAAATTGTCTGGGCTCAATTGAAACCGCTCCACCAACTTTTTGCTTGGCGGTGAGGCAAAAATGCTGATGACGCTTTTGATGCTGCCTTTGTTGCAAGGGAACTTTGAACCGTCACCTATCCGCACCATTTACATCGCCCCCATGAGCCACCTTGACATCGGCTTCACTGCCCCGCCGACTCAGGTGGCGGAGAAGATGCGCCGCACGATGGAGCAAGCCCTCGCTTTCGCCGATGCCGACCCCAATTTCGTCTGGACGGTGGAAACTTTTTGGCAATTGGAACGATGGCTGGAAACGAATCCGACGGAAAGACAACGGCAGCGGTTGCTGCGATTACTCCGTAGCGGGCGCTTTGAACTGGGCGCCGCCTATGTCAACCCGCACAGCAACGCCATGAGCGCCTTTTTGCTGGACTGGCTCTTTCGCCTGCCTCATCAATGGGCGGACAAACATCAAATCCCGATAACGACAGCCATCCTCAATGATGTGCCCGGTCATCCCATTGACTTGCCCCACTTTTTAGCCCGCAACGGCATCCGCTATCTCGTCATCGGTGCGAACTTGCGATTTTCTCCGCCTTTGCCCCGTCAAATTGCCAGCACGCCCTTTTGGTGGGAAGCGCCGACAGGCGAGCGAGTGCTGACTTGGATTTCTGACCGCAGTTACACTGAAGCCTTCCATGAGTTGGGCATTGACCCCGATAGCGCCAGAATTTTCAACCCTCAAAAGTTCGGCGACCTTGAGCCCATGCGAGCGATGGAACAAGGCATTGCGGGAACGCTACAACGCTTCTGCGAGCGCCGTTATCCTTACGACGCCATCTTGGTGCTCCATGCGTTTGACAATTGGGATGCGACAGCAGCGAGCAAACTTCCCCGTTTCGTGCGGATGTGGAACGAGCATCACGAGACGCCCCGACTTGTGTTGGCGACACCCCGCGCCTTCTTTGAGCACATAGAGCGACGCTACGGAAATCAGTTGCCCGTCTATCGCGGTGGGTTTGGCGGGCAATGGGAAAGTTTCGTCCGACCCGCCATCCCGACGGCAATGCGACGAGCCAGATTCGCCGAACAAGTGGCGCAAACCCGCCAACCGATTGACCTTGACCTCCTTCGGCGTTTGTTGGTCTTCTACGAGCACAGTTTCGGGATGGGTCCGCCTTGGGCAAATCTCATGAGCCGCAAAGAAGCCATCCAACACAACCGCGAGCAATGGCAACTGCTTCAAAGGCTGCCGATGCCAACCGACAAAAGTGCGCCTGAAAATTTGGGTGTGCCTGAATCGCCTCCTAATCTCGCCGATGGTGAATTGCGAACGGGTGCCCTTTACTGGTTGCCTCACCATCCGATGCTGCTTGCTCCAAAGGAGAGCGATTTACGAGCGTTACGCCCGCCTGCTTGGGTCGGCTGGCGCCGAACCGTTTTGCCCGATGGACGACAACGCTTTTGCTACTGGATTGACCGAAGAAGGTTGCCTGCTGATCCCATTTGCGTCGTCGGGCTGTGGGAATTGGACGAGAAATTGGCGAAAGCGAAACTCCGAAACCGCACGGCAACAGGTTGGGAAACGCTCCCTGATGACCGCTTAGCCGGCTACGATTGGGGCGGTTGGTTCAGTCCCTTTGGCTTTCGTTTGGGTGAAAGAGAATTCATCGGAGACGGCATTTGGGCGTTTCGGAAAGTGCAACTGCAAGGGCGATGGTGGCTAATGGGCATTTGCCTCACCCAGCAACTTCGCGCCGTTTTCAAAGGCGGCGAAGAAGGCGCTTTGACTTTTGACGAAGCCTACCCTGGCGAAGAGGCTGTCGTGGCGCTGTGGATAGACTTGCGACAGTGATGGCAATCACGATGCCAACGCTTTTTGGATGCGCCGGGCTGCCTCTTGCAGCGTCTCTTCGGAAGTGGCGAAGGAAAGGCGCAAGTAACCTGGTGCCCCGAACGCCGAACCTGCGACGGTGGCGACATGGGCTTTCTCCAAAAGAAAGTCGCAAAGTTCGTAGTCGTCGGCGAAACCTTTTTGAGCGATGGCGTTGCGAAAGTCGGCGAAAGCATAAAATGCCCCTTCGGGCATCCGACAGCGCACCCCGTCAATGGCGTTAAGGGCTTCAACGATCAAGTGGCGTCGTCGGTCGTAAAGTTGCAGCATCTTTTGCGGGAAATCTCCCGGCTCGCGCAGTGCCTTGATGGCAGCAACTTGCACGAAACTCGTCGGGTTGGTTGTGCTCTGACTTTGAATCTTCGCCATCGCATCGGCGATGGGCTTCGGCGCTGCAGCGTAACCCAAACGCCATCCCGTCATGGCAAAAGTCTTTGACAAAGCGTTGACAACGATTGTGCGTTCCTTGATGCGCTCGTTCAAACTGGCGATGCTCACATGCTTACGACCGTCGTAAACCAAGCACTCGTAAACTTCATCGGAGATGACGAACAGGTCGTCATGCTTGAGCACAATTTCGGCAACCTCTTCCAGCAACTCTCGCTCCCAAACTGCTCCTGTCGGGTTACAAGGCGAGTTGATGAGCAGGATGCGAGTTCGGTCAGTGATGGCGTCGGCAATTTGCTTTGGAGTTGGCTTGAACCCAGTTTCTTCCGTCGTCGGAATGATGACCGGCTCGCCGTCGCAAACCAAAACCATGTCGGGATAACTGACCCAGTAAGGTGCGGGGATGATGACTTGGTCGCCGGGGTCAATGAGGGCTTGGAAGGCGTTGAACAGGGCATGTTTTGCCCCGCAAGAAGCGACGATTTGGTCAGGTGTGTAATGCAATCCGTTGTCGCGCTCAAACTTCTCGCAAATCGCTTTTCGGAGCGGTTCAATACCTCGTGCGTCGGTGTATTTCGTGAAGCCTTCACGCATCGCTTGAATGGCAGCCTCTTTAATGAAGTCGGGAGTGTCAAGGTCGGGTTCGCCGACCGTCAAATCGCAAATGTCAACCCCTTGCGCCTTCAGCGCCCTCGCCTTCGCCGCCGCCGCAATTGTCGGCGACGGCTTAATCCTCTGCACCCGTTGGGCTAACTTCATCGCTCATTCCCTCCTTCACAGCAAAGGCACTTCATTGCGAACCTCGTCAATTACCGCCAACAACTCGTCAAAAGTTCCACAGCCTCCAATCATGTCCCAAAGTTCTGCGCCGATGAGCACTTCAGCGTTCATGTCCATAATCCGCTGCGTGAAATTATGGCGGTAAGTTTTCCGTAGACCGTAAGGGAAAGCCAGATAGCCGCGAGCCGACCTGTTTGGACGATGGATGACAAAATCGTCAACCACTACCACTTCCCCTTTCGCTCGCATGAAGGCTTCAAACGCCAAAATCTTGCGCTTGCTTTCGGCGCAGATGTCCAAGTTTGGCTTGGGTGTTTTCAACTCAAGGTAAAGAGGTGCTGGGTCAAAATCAGCGATGAAAATGTCAAGCACGATTGTGCGCTCTTCTACATGTCCTGAAGGCGGGACTGCTAAAATCCGTTTCCATTGCTTCTTCATGGTCTGTTGAAGTCCTTTCAACGGCTTTGTTTTTCGCCGCTGCTCTCAGGCGATTGACGATATCGTCAATGGCATTCCACACTGCTCGGTCAAGCGCTATTGGCATTGGGAATTCCCGCCTCACATAGCGGTAGCGGATTTGCGCTAAAGCCACGACAAGTTGCGGGTAAAGTTGTTGTCCTAACTTTGTGACGATTGTTCGTTGGTGCTTAAAAGCCACGAGGGCTTCATCGCGGAAGAAGAGCGACTGAAAAGGGTATTCGCGCTTTAAGGCTTCTATTGAGTAAGTTCGCCGGCTCCGCTCAGCCACGACCTTTTCAACAAATTGGCGCAAAATCCCCTTCAACTTTTGCCTTGCCTCAGGTGTCATTGCCACCGCCGCCTTTCCTCAAAAGCAAGATGTATTCAAACCGCAATCGTGCGTAACCGCCTAAGATGGGGCGGCGCAAAGCAATGGCTTGGTTGAAGCCGAATTCGGGAGCCCATTGCAGCAGTCGCTGACAGAAATCTGTCCGTTGGTCGCCAACGACGACATCTCCTAAAACGATGGCAGCCCAAGCGTTGGGCTTGAGCACCCTTGTCATTTCAGCAAGAGATTGACGCATGTCTCGGTCATACATGAAAAGGCGCTGTTTGCCGTGTCCTTTCAAACCGACCATCTTTTGCCGCAAAGCGTCCGTTGGCAAGCCGAGATAGGTCAGCAAGTGTTCGTCGTTCTTCACATAGTCCAAAGCGATGCTGTAAGGTGGCGAGGTGACAATCCCGCTAATGCTTTGGTCGGGCAACGGCAAAGATAAGGCATCGCCACAAACGACACGGGCTTCAGCGATGGGCATTTCCAGCATCTCACGAACGCGCCAAACACCTTCAAGCGTCTTCGTGTATTCGGTCAGGTTCTCCTGCCAAAAACCCTCCAATGGCTTCGCTTTGCCCGTGCCTTGAAGGTAAGTGAAGTCGGAAAGGGCGTGGAGAAAGACGAGCAGCAAAATGTTTCGCCACTCAATTGGTAAATCCGCAAGCAAGTTCGGGAAAAGTTGCTCCCAAATCGCATGGGCAAGTTGTTTGCCGTCAAAGGGAGTGGGAGGCAAGTGAAGCGGCTTTGGTCGCTCAAGTTGCTTCACGAAACCCTCAAACACCTTCGGCAAAGGCAAACGGTGAAGTGCTCGCCGAAAAGCAGGAAAGTCAACGGCAAGGGCTTGGACTTTGACGAGCGAAACGAAACAAAGGGCAGGGTTGATTTCCACGCCGACGCTGGGGACATTCAAAGTGGCGCACTCAACCAAAGTCGTTCCCGAACCCACAAATGGGTCAAGGACGGTGTCTGCTTCCCTAACCGCCATGAAATTCAGCAATGCCTTGACCATTTGCCCGTGAAACTTGCCCTTGTAAGGGTAGAACCAGTGGGTCAGATACTGGTTGCTTCGCCCAATCTGTCCTTTGCCTTCAACAGCGGACAAGAAAAAGTGCCAACTCTTTTCGCCCGCAACTTCCTCAAAGTAGGCGGTGCGCTTGCGGAAAGTTTCCAAATCGTCGCGAAAGCAGCTGAACTCCATCTTAGCCAACTGCAACTCATAGACCATGCTGACATCGTCAAAGAGTTTGAAAGGGATTTGACGGCTCAAACCGTCAGTCACCCATTCAAGGACATCGGCAATCTCCGAGATCGGAATTTCACCGACGGGTTGAGCAAACAATCGCTCCATGTCACATCCTCCGTGATTTCGTTCGCCACCGCACTTCATGCCTACCGAGAATTACACAGGCAATCGTGCCAGCGCCTTTTTGACTTGCTCAGGGTCGTAGATGGCATCTTCAAGTTTGCCTTGAAGGTATTCGTCGTAGGCTTGGAGGTCAAAGTAGCCGTGACCGCTAAGGTTGAAGGCGATGATTTTTTGCTCGCCGGTCTCCTTGCACCTCAAGGCTTCGTCAATAACGGCTCGGATTGCATGGGCGGTTTCAGGTGCGGGGACGATGCCTTCGGTGCGGGCAAAGATAAGTGCTGCCTCAAAAACTGTCAGTTGCGGGTAAGCGACCGCTTCAATAACCCCAGCATCGTAAAGCAAACTGACGGTTGGAGCCATCCCATGATAGCGCAGACCACCGGCGTGAATCCTCGGAGGCACGAAGGTGTGACCGAGCGTGTGCATTTTGAGGAGCGGTGTCATGCCTGCGGTGTCACCGAAATCGTAGGTGTAAACGCCTTCTGTTAGGCTCGGCGCTGCTTTGGGTTCAACGGCGATAACACGCAAGTTAGGTTTGTCACCTGCAAGTTTGTCCGCAATGAACGGGAAAGTAAAGCCTGCAAAATTGCTCCCACCACCGACGCAGCCAACGAGGATGTCTGGGTAGATGCCAATTTGCTCAAACTGCTTTTTCGCTTCTAAGCCGATGATGGTCTGGTGCAAAAGCACATGGTTGAGGACGCTGCCCAGCGAGTATTTCGTGTCCTCATGGTTGACTGCGTCTTCAACTGCCTCGCTGATGGCGATGCCGAGGCTGCCGGGCGATTCTAGGTTTTCAGCCAGAATTTGTCGTCCAGCATTTGTTCTGTCCGTCGGGCTTGGGAAAACCTCAGCACCCCATGTTTCCATCAAAACGCGCCGATAAGGCTTTTGGTGGTAACTGACTTTGACCATGTAGACAGTGCATTTGAGCCCGAACAGGCATGTGGCAAAAGCGAGGGCACTGCCCCACTGACCCGCTCCCGTCTCCGTCGTCAGTCGCTTAACGCCCGAAATTTTGTTGTAGTAAGCCTGAGCGACGGCGGTGTTGGGTTTGTGGCTGCCCGGCGGTGAAAGGCTTTCGTTTTTGAACCAAATTTGCGCTGGCGTCCTGAGAAATTGCTCCAACCTTTTCGCACGCTGCAACGGCGTCGGGCGCCACAAAGCATAAATGTCAAGCACCTCTTCAGGGATGTCAATCCATCGTTGCGGCGAAACTTCCTGCTCAATGAGCGGTTCAGGGAAAATTGGCAGCAAATCTTCAGGCGAAACAGGTTGCTTCGTTGCTGGATGAATAACTGGCGGCAAGGGGTTGGGCAAGTCAGCCAGAATGTTATACCATTGACGCGGCAACTCCCTCGGCGACAAAAGCACTTTCTCCGACATCGGCAACAATCCCTCCTTAGCGTTGGATTTTTAACGGCGTGCAAGACGCCGATAGACTTCATCGTGTTTGCCGACGAATTGGATTGTGATGCAATGCCTTTCGCGGTCAAGCAAGTAAAGGATGCGAAATTGCCCGACATGCAGGCTATACTCTGGGTGACCGGTCATCTTTTCGTGCCTTATTGAGTCAGCGTTCTCTGCCAGCCATTGAATTTTGCTCAGGATATCTTGGCGGTCTTCTTGCGGGAGGCTTTTGAGGTCTTTGCGCGCCCTGTTCGTGAAGATGACCTCGTAGCCCTTCCTCCGCTTGCCAATTCCCGCTTGATTTCGTCCCATGTGTAAGTCCTCCCAGCCT
>Ga0209289_100038_pt1 | contig 88803 bp, 87 predicted proteins | sample GXS110809BmetaG_FD_184121 | JGI IMG/M metagenome (GOLD analysis project Ga0209289, IMG submission 184121) | Hot spring microbial communities from Gongxiaoshe hot spring, China to study Microbial Dark Matter (Phase II) - GXS 110809B (SPAdes)... ... | reverse complement strand
GCCCTGCGGGGGCCTCGGCGAACTCAAACTCCAAGCGGGCGCCAAACGTCACGCCAGCGAGCTTGAGGTTGCGGATGAAGAGCTTCTCCTCGTAGAAGGTGAACGGGGCATCGGGGAGCTTGCCGCCGCGCACGATCTCGATGGGCTTACACTCGGCGAAGCACTCCACGCCCTGGCGTGCGCCCAGCCAGCTCTCGCCGCGGATGGTGATCCCGCTGACCGTCTGGCCCTCGACGATGGCCACAACGCCATAGCGCCAGCTCGGGGTGGCTGCCGAGCCGACATTGGCGAACATGCCGCGCAGGCCGATGGTCAGCCCGGCGAGCGACAGGGCCAAGTCCACGGTCTTCTTGCGGAAGGTCAGCGGCTGGCCCAGCGGATCGGTGGGCTGCAGCTCCATAAAGGTGGCCAGGTACCAGTTGCGCAGCGCCGGGTGCAGATACAGTACGTTGGTCAGGTACAGATCGGCACCCTCGAGCAACAGGTAGAGGCGGTGCTCACCCGCGTCCACGGCCGTGCCGCAGTTCCACCCGTACGGATCGGTCAGGGCCGGATCGGCCAGCTCCATACAATACGCCGGCAGCCCAAGGTTGTCGCGCACCGCGCGGATCTCAAGAATATTGGGCGCGAAGATGAACTGCGAGCGCACTACCAGAGCGCCGATCGTCCCGCTGAAGACGAACGATTGATACTCCAGCCCACGGAAGGTGAAGACCGACTGGCTGGTGATGTCCACGCCACTGATGGAGAGGGTCAGCAGCAAGTCCATCTCCAGCTTGACGCGGATCTTGTCGATCTTCGTTCCATTCGGGGAATATGCATACGCAGGAGCGAAGACGATATCCAACGTTGCGGAACCGCTGACCGGAGCGGCGTGGGCGGGGAGGCTCCAGCCCGCTGCGGTCACTGCCAGTGCCGCCAGGATTACCATGAGTCTTCTAAACATTGACAGAACCTCCTTTTTCTCGGTTTTTCTCACGTGCGCACCTTAGAACTTGATCTCGATGCTAAACTGCTGCGCTGCCAGCTCGATCCGGGTGCCCTCGAAAGCATCCCAGCCGAAGCCGAAGCCATAGTTCCAGCTGTTGCGCTCCGCCTGGAGGTTGTGGAAGATCGTTGTGCTTCCGAAGGTGACCGGCCCGATCGTCCACTTGGCCTCGACGCCGACCTCCATCAGGTCCTTGAGCAAGCTCCCGGAGAAATCGGCGTAGAGGGTCGCCGTCAGATCGCCGACCTCAAAGGCTAGCTCATAGTAGGCCTCGAGGAACGGGTTGGGCGTGCCGGGGTTGAAGTAGTTCCCCCAGTAGCACCGACCGGGGACGCCACCGTACTCGTTGGGATCGCAGGTGACCAGGACGATTGTGGCCGTGGCACCCGGCGCGTCAAACTGCGCGAGGAACTGCCTGAACAGGGTCTCCATCGCGCCGATGGCGCTTGGGCGGAAGTCCCAGACGATGCGCCCGGAGGCCTCGCCGAAGGAGACGTTCAGCAAGATCTGATCGCGCACGAACGCCAATCCAGGGCCAAACCGCGCGATGTTGACCACGCTGATCCCCAGCGGGGTGATGCGCGGCGTGGAGGTCTGGATGGCCACGAACGTGGGCTGGAGCGAGCTGGCGCCCGCGCCGGCAAGCTGCATCTCGATCAAGATCGAGCTGGTCAGGCCGGCCAGCTTGAACCCCTCGATGTAGAGCTTCTCCTCTTCGGGCGAGAAGTCGGGGACGACGATGCCGCCGGTGGCCGGGTAGGGCACGAAGATGAAGCCGCCCTGGGTGCCCAGGCGCTGATTGGGCTTGCACTCGCCGAAGCACTCAAAGCCCTGACGCGCGCCGACCCAGGTCTCGCTGCGCACCTTGATGCCGCTGACCGTCGTGCCCTCGAGGATGAGCACCGTGCCCACGTTAAAGCTCGGCGCGTCACTCGTGCCGAAGTTGGCAAACAGGGCGCGCAGGCCCAGCGTCAGCCCGGCGATCGACAGCGTTACCTCCGCGGCCTTCTTGCGGAAGGTGAGCGGCTGATCGAGCATCGAGCCAGGAACATCCGGGTTGGGGGTGTGCCAGGCGTCGAACTGGCCATCGGCCCAGCGGCCCACGATCACGTTCGTGAGGATCGGATTCACGCTACCCAGGATGAGCATATCGCCCCAGGTGTAGTAGCCGAAGACCGGGTCGACGATGCCCGCACTCGCTCCAAAGGCGCAGGTGTTGACCCATGCACTTGGGGCACCATAGTTATCGGGCGCAGACTGTCTGAGACAATAGTAGCGGGTGCCGGCGCCGGAGCGGATCTCCTCAAACTCCATAATATTGGGAGCGAAGACCATGGCCGTCTGGAAGACCATCGCGCCCACGGTCGCCTTGACCCAGAAGAGCTGAGTCTCGATGCCCTTGAACGTGAACGACGTGCTGCTGGTCAGCTCGAGCCCGCTGATCGACATCGTCAGCAACAGATCGGCCTCGAACTTGACCAGGATCCGGTCGATCTTATTGATCGGGTCTTCGCAGATTATTTCTCCAGTCTCAAGATCAAGGGTGCATGCCTGCTCCGGGTAGAAGACGATATCGAAGCTGAAGCTGCCCGTGATGGGAGCCGCCGCTGCTGTCCAGGAGAGGGCTCCAGTCAGCAACGCCAGTGCACAGGCCAGAACTGTGATTCTTCTAAACATTGACTGAACCTCCTTTTTCTGGTTTTCCACGCTCGCTCATTAGAACTTGGTGTTCATGCTGACAGCAATACCACCAAGCATATCCGCCAGGATCACGGCCGAGAAGGTCACGGCAACCGGCTCGAACGCGAAGCCGACGTCCACGTCAAACTCGGCGAACTGGCCCAGGATGCCGCCATCGAAGGTGAGCAACGCAGCGATGCTCACCGGGCCGACCGTCCCGCTGATGCCTAGATAGTGCGCAAGCACCGGCGGCAAACCAGCCAAGACGCAGTAGACTGTGTCGGTGCAGAAGATGATATCGCTGGTCACCTGCAGCCCAGGCGGATCGAACGTCATGACGAACTCGCTGAGCGCCGGCTGGCCCATGGACCACTGGCCGTTGTTGCGCCAGACGAAGTACGCCGTCACGGCCACATCGCCGGCCTTCATCTGGGTGACGGTGAGGTTGCTGATCAGGTCGAAGTTGCCGTTCCAGTTCCAGGTCGTCTGGACGTTGAGCCGCCACGGCGTGAAGGTGTATGCCTGCTTCAGCTGCATGAAGCACAGCGGGTTCCGGATGTCCAGCACCTCAGCCGGGTCCGGATCATAGGGATAGAACCAGCCGTCGTTGTCGTTATCGACCTGGTCGATGTGGCACTGCGTGAAGTCGAAGTGGAACTCGGCGCGGAAGTCATGGCGCACCCCGGCGATCACGACGTTATTGAGGAAGATCTTCTCCTCCTCGACGTTGTTGAAGCCGCCGCCGGTGATCATCTGGTTGAAGAAGCGCTCGAGCGGCTTGCACTCGCCGAAGCACTCCAGACCCTGCTTGGCCCCAAGCCACAGCTCCCCGCGCACGCCCACGCCGCTGACCGTCTTGCCCTCCATGGACAAGACCAAGCCGCTGCGCAGCGTGTAGCCGGTCGGCAAGGGGCTGACGTTGGCGAAGAGCGCCTTGACGTTGAGGACCAAGCCGGCGATGTTGAGGCTCAGGTCCGCGATCTTCTTGCGGAACCGAATGACGTTATTGAGCGCGTTCGTCGGGTCGAGCCAGCGCGCCAGCACTAAGTTCTGTACAAGCGGGTGCCAGTAGCCGAGGAAGATCTCATAGAAGTAGACGTTCCCGAAGACCGGATCAGCAATGTAGCCGCTGATGCGAGCCGGGAATTGGCACCGCGCTGGGTCAGTAGCAGGGAAAACTGGCAAGGAGTCCTGCAAGCACCAGCGCAGCCGGCCATACTGATCCCGCGTCTCCTCGAACTCGAAGAACGTCGGGGAGAAGATGATCGTATCCTTGATGGTCAGAGCACCCACCGTGGCGCTGATCACGAACGATTGAAATTCAACGCCCAGGAAGGTGAAGACCGTCGTGCTGGTGATATCCAGGCCGCTGATGGAGAGGGTCAAAATCAGGTCGGCCTCAAACTTCATGTCGATGAGGTCGACCTTGTTGATGACGGGACCCTGAGGGTAGAAGACGATGTCGATGCCGAAGCTTCCGCTGATTGGAGCAGCGTTCGCTCCCCACGAGAGCGCGCCCACAACCGCGAGCGCACAGGTCAGAGCGAAGAATCTTCTAAACATGTACAGAAACCTCCTTTTTTACTCGGTTTTGTGGCGTACGCACGGACACACGGCTCTCGTGATTGATGTGTTTTTTAGCGGTATTCCCCCAGTCTGGCGATCACCTCCTTATGAGGGTCGTTTTTTGGTGGCTGTATTATAGCACACCTTGGTCTTCGTTGTCAAGACCCCCCCTAAGTCAAGTCAGGAGGGCCACGATTACGGCGATGACACCAGCAAAAACAGCAAAGCCCGTGATGAGCAGCGCGTTATTCATCTGCCGTTGCAGCTTTTCGAGCTCTTGGGGAGCAACTCCCCCGGCAGAAGAGGCCGCCCGAGCCTGCTGGAGCTCGGCCTTGAGGGTTTGCACTTGCGTCTGCAACGAGGCGATCTGGGCCTCGCTTTGGGCAAGCTTCTCTTTTAGAGCCATCATATCGGCGCTCGTGTCGGGGCTGGGCCGGCTCTTGAGCGCTGCGACATCTTGTTCGACTTTGTCTAGGGCCTGGACGCGCTCGGAGAGCTTGAAGATCAGGTCTTGTAAGATCTTCAGATCTGCCGGCTGGATCTTCTCCGGGTCGTTCTGCAAATATCGAATCGCCCGGGCGATGAGTACAGCAGCGTCGTAGCGAGAGAGGGCTTTACTGCCCTGAAACTCCCCGTTGGGCAACCCGGTGATGATGCCGCGCTCAACTAGGAACTTCAGATCACTCGCAGCGTAGTGATCTGCAGGGACATCGACGAAGATCGACCCGCGCGGGGTGGCGGGCTTGGTCGTGGGCTTGGAGGGCTGCTTGGGCTGCCCGTCAGCCAAGGCGATCAGCCCTACACTCAGCGCCATCAGTCCGATGAGGACGACCTTGAGACTTCTCATCTCTACCTCCCGAGTCCGTTTGGTTCAACCTCCTCGGGTTTTTTTCAGCCTGCCTCGGGAGCGTATTCTAGATTACGCTCTTGTGAGGTGTCAAGTCCGTATGTCCTCCAGCAGGAGTGACGGGCGTCGCTTGGCGAGAGGGAAGGTGACCGGGGCCTCCTTGACAGAGAGGACGTTGCCCCTTATAATTTAGCAGAGTGATAAAGAGACTGCTAATTTTAGAGGAGTGAGCATACCAATGATCAGATTTGACCGCTTTACGGAGAAGGCCCAAGAGATCTTCCGCGACTCGACCGAGCTTTTAGAAAAATATAAGCACAATCAGTTAGATGTCGAGCATATCTTCTATACGTTGGCGGCCAAGGAGGGCGTCGGCCAAGAGCTCTTAAAAGAGATGGGCGTGCCCATCCCGGGGCTGCTCAAAGATCTGGAGATTCTCTTAACAGAGAAGCCAAGCGTCTCCACGACCATCGGGCAGCAGATCTACATAACCCCGCGCTTGGAGATGCTCGTCAAGTCCGCCCAGGTCGAAGCCGACCGTCTGAGAGACGAGTTCATCGGAGTCGAGCACCTCTTAATTGCTATCAGTCAGGATCCCAATACGGCCTTACGCAGGGTCTTATATAAATACGATATAACCCCGGAGCGGGTCTACCATGCCCTGTCGCGGGTGCGTGGCGCCCAGCGCGTCACCGATAGAGAAGCCGAAAGTCGCTACAAAGCGTTGGAGAGATTTTCTATTAATCTCACGGCGCTGGCCCGCGAGGGTAAGCTTGATCCGGTCATCGGGCGCTCGCGGGAGATCCGTCGTGCCGTGCAGATCCTCTCCCGAAGAAAGAAGAACAACCCGGTCTTTATCGGGGAGCCTGGCGTGGGCAAGACGGCTATCGTTGAGGGCTTAGCCCAACGCATCGTCAAGGGCGAGGTCCCCCAGACCCTCAAGGACAAAGAGTTGATACAGTTAGACTTGGCTGCTCTTGTGGCAGGCACCAAATTTAGGGGCGAGTTCGAAGAGCGCCTCAAAGCTGTCATTCATGAGATCGAGAGCGCCAAGGGCAAAATTATTGTGTTTATAGACGAGCTGCACACCGTCGTCGGCGCAGGGGCTGCCGAAGGCGCCATCGACGCGTCGAATATCTTAAAGCCCGTCTTAGCGCGCGGCACTTTCCAGGTGATCGGCGCAACGACGCTCGACGAATATCGCGAGCATATCGAGCAGGACCCCGCGCTCGAACGGCGCTTCCAGAAAGTCTTAATAGAAGAGCCCTCTATAGATGAGACGATCGCGATCTTGGAGGGGCTGCGCCCCAAGCTCGAAGCCCATCATAGTGTAAAAATTACAGATGGCGCGCTGCGCGCGGCAGCCCAACTCTCGGCACGCTATATCTCCGACAGATTCCTGCCCGACAAAGCCATAGACTTACTAGACGAAGCGGCATCCAAGCTCAGGGTCGATCGAACCTTCGCCCCCGAAGTCCAGGAGATCGCAGAAAAAATTAGATTACTAGAAGGGCGCCTCAAGAACGCCGACCCCAAGACGGCCAAGCAATTAGAGAAAGAGCTAGAAAAGCTTCAAGCCGAAAAGCAGAAGCGCGAGGCCGAGCACGCGCAGAGAGTCCAGCGCGAGCCCGTCGTCACCGAGCGCGAGATCGCTGAGACCGTAGCCCTCTGGACGGGCGTCCCCGTCGAGCAGATGTTCGAGGAGGAGCGCGAAAGACTTGCGAAGCTCGAAGAACGGCTCCATCAGAGGGTGATCGACCAGAACGACGCCGTAAAAGCTGTAGCTCAGGCAGTTCGGCGCGCCCGCGCTGGACTGAAAGACCCCAGACGCCCGGCAGGGAGCTTCTTGTTCTTGGGGCCCACAGGCGTGGGCAAGACCGAGCTGGCTAAAGCGCTCGCTGAGGCGCTCTTTGGGGACGAGAACGCCCTGCTCAGATTTGATATGTCTGAATTTATGGAGCCCCATTCGGTGGCGAAGTTGATCGGCTCTCCCCCTGGATATGTGGGCTACGAGGAAGGAGGCCAGCTCACCGAGGCCGTGCGTCGAAAGCCCTATAGAGTCATTCTCTTTGACGAGATCGAAAAAGCCCATCGTGACGTCTTCAATATCTTGCTCCAAGTCTTGGACGACGGGCGGCTCACCGACGGGCATGGCCGCACCGTCGACTTCAAGAACACTATTATTCTGATGACGAGCAACTTAGGGAGCGAGCAGATCGTCTCCAAGACGACGCAACTGGGCTTTGCCAGCGAGAAGGACGACGCCCACGAACGATCTTATCAAGAGATCCGCGAGCGCGTCTTGAACGAGGTGAAGAAGTTCTTTAGACCTGAGTTCTTGAACAGACTCGACGGGATCATCGTCTTTCGCCCGCTCTCGAAGGAGAATCTCTTGGATATAGTCACGCTGAAGATAGAGGCGCTGCGCAAGAAGCTCGCCGAGCGCGAGATCACCCTCGAAGTGACCGAGCAAGCCAAGGCCATCTTGGCCGAGAAGGGCTATGACCCCTTGTACGGGGCTCGCCCGCTGCAGCGAGTCATCCAAGAGGAGATCGAGAACGAATTAGCTATGCAGATCGTCGAGAATAAACTCAAAGAAGGGGACACGGTGCGCGTGGACGCGCGTGACGGCAAGCTCGTGATCGAAGTCGGCGTGAATGTAGCGGTTGGAGTCAGCCCGGCAACTGAAGTTGCGGGCTAGGTTTGCAAAGCCCGCGGAGGCGGGCTTCGGAAGTTCCAGCCCGCAAGTTGACTCGCCGGGCTTGCTTGAGGTGCGCGCGTCTGCTAGACTCACGCGGGAGCGATCCATGGCTATCTCAGTGACCAAGCGGCTCTTCACCGTAGCAGAGTACTATCGGATGGCGCAGGCGGGCATCTTCTCCGAAGATGACCATGTCGAACTGTTAGAAGGGGAGATCTTCGAGATGAGTCCTATCAGTAGCCGTCATGCGAGCTGCGTCTCGCGTTTGAATCATCTGCTCCAATCTCGCTTGCAGGGGCGCGCTATCGTGAGCGTGCAGAACCCAGTCCGTCTCAGTGAATACTCAGAGCCTCAGCCCGATATTGCTGTGCTGAAGTTTCGCTCAGATTTTTATAGTCTCGAGCATCCCAAGCCTGAAGACGTCTTGCTCGTCATAGAAGTCTGTGAGACATCAGCTGAATTTGATCGGCGCGTCAAGCTCCCCCTCTACGCGAAGTCCGGTATTCCTGAAGTCTGGTTGATAGACCTCACGCAAGAGCAGATCGAAATCTATCGTGCCCCTTCCTCTCAAGGCTACAGCGACGCCCAGACGTTTCGGCGCGGCCAGACTGTGACAGCACAGCTTCTCCCTGTAGAACTCGCGGTCGAGGAACTCGTAGGTTAATCACAGAGTTTGCTCAATCGTCGCACGATCTCCTTGGCAGCCCTCGGTAGCGTGCCTTCGAGTCAGCCAATTTATGATCGAAATACTAGACGAACGTCTCGTACAAGATCGCTTGCACTATTTCTAGAGAGAGCTCTTTGGTAGTACAGAGCTTCTGAGTAATGCGCTTAATCTCCGGGGTGTATTCATCGTCAGGACATCCTAGAGAGAGTAAGCCAATGGGATCGAAGTGATCCACGACTTCTTTCACAACCTGATAGAGTTCCCTTCTAGCGACGTCGGCGCCAGCCAGTTTGCCACTTGTCTGCTGATGGCTCATAAACTGTGATCACCTTCATGCGCTGCCCCTTGACGGGATACGCCAGCACTATGTGTATCGGGCGACGCTGCGTGGTGTACCCCAATACCAAGCAACTTGGCCCTCGCGGGTCGTCGGGATAATCTTCAATGACCTGCCCATCTTGGCACGCACGCGCTGCAAGAGCAGGGGCCTCCTGGACAATCTACGGCTTTTCTTCATAAGAAGAGATGGATCACTCCCAGTGTTGCTAGCGTCACGAGTATCCCTGCAATACACACTCCCAAAGCGATAAGAGGGAGCGCATACTTGAAGGGAATCCCAAAGACGTGAGCGATCAACGCCCCCGTCCATGCTCCTGTCGCCGGCAAGGGAACAGCGACAAAGAGCACGAGCGCGATTGCTCCCAGGCGCTCGATCATCGGGCTATGGCGCCTTCTCGTGTGCTCAAAGAGCCAACCCAGCAAGCGATCGCAGAGCCCAGAGCGCCGAAGCACTGCTGTTATGGGGCCCAAGAGCTTCAGCAGGATCGGCACGGGGAGCACATTCCCCAACACCCCTACTAGATAGGCCATCACCGGATCGAACCCGTAGACCCCAATCGCTACCGGGATCGCCCCGCGCAGCTCGCTGACGGGCAGGGCCGCTACGAGGAGCACTGTCAGGATCTCGCCGATCATGGGCTCTATTATACACCGTTGCACCTCGCGAGAAACTCTGTATAATAACTCAAAGCGAGCACGGGAGGGATTAGTGTGAAGCTCGCGCTCACCTTTGATGATGTCTTGCTCGTGCCCAGGTACTCGGAGATCCTGCCCCACGAAGTCGACGTCTCGACCAGACTGACCCGGAATATCACGCTCAAGATCCCCATTATCAGCGCGGCCATGGACACGGTCACCGAAGCCGCTATGGCTATCGCTATGGCCAAAGAAGGGGGGCTTGGGGTCATCCATCGCAATCTCACGCCCCAGCAGCAAGCCGAAGAAGTCCGCAAAGTCAAGCGCTACGAAGCCGGCATTATTAAAGACCCCTGGACGCTCACCAAGGACGAGCCCGTCGGCCGAGCGCTGCGCTTGATGGCCGAACATAATATCTCCGGGGTGCCCATTATCGACCCTCAGACCCGGGTCTTGGAGGGGATTATCACCATGCGCGATCTGCAGCTGCGGGAAGATCTCGACGAGCCCATCGCCCGCCGCATGACCCCCAAAGAGAGATTGATCACGGCTCCCGTGGGGGTCACCCTCGAACGCGCTAAGCAAATATTACAAGAGCACCGGATCGAGAAGCTCCCCTTGGTCGACGAAAGATTTAGGCTCTGCGGGCTGATCACCATGAAAGATATTAAAAAAGCCGAGCAGTTCCCCAACGCGTGCAAGGACGCTCACGGACGGTTGCTCTGTGGTGCGGCGGTTGGGGTCTCTTTGGATATGGAGCGCGAGGCTCTGCTTATCGAGGCTGGGGTCGACCTCTTGGTAATCGACACGGCTCACGGCCATAGCTCTAGAGTGATCGAAAAAGTCCGGGCATTGAAGAAGCACTTCAAGGTCGACGTCATGGCGGGCAATGTCGCTACGGCCGAGGGTACTAAAGCCCTCATAGACGCCGGCGCAGATGCCGTGAAAGTCGGGATCGGTGGCGGCTCGATCTGCACGACCCGCGTTGTCAGCGGGGTGGGCGTCCCCCAGCTGTCGGCGGTGCTGGAGTGTGCCAAAGTCGCCCAGGCTGCAAAAGTCCCGATTATCTCTGACGGCGGGATTCGCTATTCGGGGGACATCGCGAAGGCGCTCGCTGCGGGGGCCAACGCCGTGATGATCGGCAATCTATTAGCGGGCACTGAAGAAGCCCCCGGCGAGCTCTTCACCCTCAAGGGCGAGACGTATAAGACGTATCGGGGGATGGGGTCGCTAGGAGCGCTCAGGGACGCTCCCAAGGGGGATCGTCGGTATTTCTGGGATGACTCGAAGGAACCCATCGCTGAGGGGGTCGAGGGCCGGGTGCGCTATCGCGGCAAGGTCGCCGATGTGCTCTATCAGCTCGTTGGGGGCGTCAAGGTTGCCATGGGCTACTGCGGGGCTCCGGACATCCCTACTCTTCAGAGAACTGCAGAATTTGTGCAGATCACGCGCGCGGCGCTGGTCGAGAGCCATCCCCACGACGTCCAGATCACAAAAGAAGCGCCCAATTACAGATTTGGGGAGGAGGGGTGAAACTTTCAAAGCCCACCCGTGTATAGTATAATATAGTTAGCTGGTGGGCTAGATAACCTCCTTCTTTGGCGAGGTGACCCCGGTATGTACCCCTCTCAGGGTACATCGGCCGCCAGGGTTTTGCCCCGTCTCTTGCCTCCGGAGCGGGGATTTTTCCCCAGCGGCTCTCAAGGGGTCACCCCCCCCCTCTCCCCCCCATATACCCAGCGAGATTCTCCGTTTTGGAAGACTTGCCTGCCCCTCTCTTAATTCGGTACTATCGCTCTAGAAGTCTTTACGAAGAAAATGGAGCAGGGAGTGGGTGCGGATGACGGTCTTTATCATCTTGGCTGTAGGTGGGCTGGTGCTGTTACTGATCTCGGCGTTCTTTGGGTTTTTCGGAGATGACATCGAAGCGGCGCCTGAAGTCGAGGGCGGCGGGCCGCACTTTCTCAGTGTGCGCTCGATCGCTGTCTTCTTGACGGCGTTTGGGACTGTTGGCGCCATCGCACGGTACTATAATCTCTCGGCGATGCTCAGCTCGCTGTGGGGCGTGCTGGCGGGAGTGGCCATGAGCGGCATCTATGTCTTAGCGATGAATCTCGTGCGCTCTCAAGAAGCGAGCTCGCTCATCGAGAGTAAAGATCTCATTGGGCTGACAGGGCGGGTCACCGTGGCGATTCCCCCCGACGGCTTGGGCGAAGTCAGCTGCGCCGTCAAAGCGCAGCTCACTCGACGCTTGGCGCGCTCCACCAATCGCCAGGCCATTCCCGAAGGAGCTTTAGTGAAGATCACGGACGTGCAGGGGGACGTCGTGCTCGTCGAACCGATACACTAAAGATAAGGAGGAGCAGAGAGAGTATGTTCGGGTTCACCACGCTGCCGTTCTTGCTCGTGCTCGTCGCGTTGGTCGTGCTCGTCGTCGTCATGACGGCGGTGCGCAACTATATCAAGGTGCCCCCAAATAAAGTCGCGGTCTTCTATGGGCGCAAGCATCGGCTTCCGGACGGGCGGGTCGTAGGGTTTCGCCTCGTGACCGGGGGCGCAGCTCTTAAGTGGCCGATCGTCGAGAACGTCACGTACTTAGATCTCACGATCTTCCCTATCGATCTTGAGGTGCGGGACATGCCCAACAAAGACGGCGTGCTCGTGAGCGCACAAGCTGTTGCTAACGTCAAGATCCGCAACGATCAAGAGTCCCTCATCGCTGCGGCTGAGAGGTTCCTTGGGCGCAGCTTGGAAGACATTAAACAGATCGCGTATAAGAACTTAGAGGGCCATCTGCGCTCGATCATTGGGCGGCTCACGGTCGAGGAGATCGTGCGGGACCGGGCGAAATTCAACCAAGAAGTCTTAACCGAAGCTGCCGCTGACTTGGCTAAGATCGGCCTTGGGGTCGATGTCCTGACGATCCAAAGGATCTGGGACGCCGAAGGCTATATCGAGGCGCTGGGCAAGAAGCGTACTGCTGAAGTCAAGCGCGATGCCCGCATCGGCGAAGCGGAAGCCGAGCGCGAAGCGATCATTAAGTCCAGCACGGCGCTGCGCGAAGCCAAGGAGCGCGAGAACGAAAATTTAGCCCTCATCGCGCAAGCCGAAAAAGAGCGCGATGTGAAGAAGGCCCAGTTTGAAGCCGAGGTCCAAGCCCAGCAAGCGAAAGCCCGTCAAGCCGGCCCCTTAGCTGAAGCGATAGCGCGCCAGCAGGTCGTCGAGCAAGAGGTCCAAGTCGAGCTCATTCGCACTAAGAAGCAGATCGAAGTCGCCGAAGCCGAAGCGATCCGTCGGGAGCGCCAGCTCTTGGCTGAAGTGATCAAGCCTGCCGAGGCCCAGCGCCAACAGATTATTCTCCAAGCCGAAGCTACTAAACAGAAAGAGATCTTAGAAGCCGAGGGCCGCAAGACCGCGATCATCGTCATCGCCGATGCTGAAAAGCAGAGGCTCGCCATGGAGGGCATCGGCGAGGCTGACGCCATGCGCGCCAAGCTCCTCGCTGAAGCCGAGGGCACCAAAGCGAAACTCTTAGCGGAAGCCGAAGGGACAAAAGCGAAGCTCTTAGCCGAGGCCGAGGGCGTCAAAGCGAAGCTCCTTGCGGAAGCTGAGGGGGCACTCAAGAAAGCTGAGGCTTTCGCCAAACTTGATGAGTCTGCCAAGACCATGCTCATCTTAGAGAGATTGCCTGAGGTCATCAAGGCCTTCGCGCCCGTGGCCGGCGCTGTCGCGGCGCCGTTGGGCAATATCGATAAGTTAGTGATGCTCGACAGCGGCTCCCCCGATGGGACCAATACCCTCAATCGTCTTGCGAACACTGTCCCAACAATGATGTTCAACGTGATGCAGGCAGCCCAGGCTCTGGGGCTTGATATCAGTGGGCTGTTGGGCAAGCTTGGGATCAAGTCCGAGGAAGAGAAGGAGAAGAAGTGAGTTAGCCCCCTCACCCCGTCCGGGAGAGGGGACAATAGGGGTGAGGGTAACTGCGAGAAGGAGCTTCGATGCCAGAGCCTATCTACACATCACGAGAGCCGTTTGTCGAGCCCGAGAGCACCGTACTGGTGATCTGCTGCTCCAGCAACGCGTTTTTGCCCTACACCCAAGAGTTTTTAGAGAGACAGTTGGGGCTTGGGCCGGGCAGCTACGATCTGTTGGCTGTGCCTGGCGGGCCGCAGTTCTTATTGCTGACGGAGTATCTGCCCAAGTTCGCGTGGGTTGGGCATCGTTGGGTGAAGTTCTTAGTCGAGCGCCACAGACTGAAGAGGGTCATCGTGATCTCGCACGAAGAGTGTGCGTGGTACAGGGAAGAGCGCTTTGTCCCGCAGTTCTTGCAGAAGTTCGGGGTCGGGAAGTCACTAAAAGACCGTCAGCGCGAGGATCTGCGCGAAATCGTACACGCATTGCACGCTCTGGGGCTGCCCATCTCGGTCGAAGCCTATTACGCTGAGAAGAGCTCTGATGGGAAGGTACACTTTGTGCGGGAGGGGTGAAGGCCCTCACCCCTAGCCCCTCTCCCGTCCCGGGAGAGGGGTAGGGCGGGTGAGAGCTCGGCCCGGCCTACGGCTTCAAGTTATAGAACGTCAACAGTAAGATAATCTGCTTCTGTGACAGCAGATTCCTGCCCCGGCTGTTCTTGAGATTGACTAACTTGCTCACCGTCTCGATGGGCGCGGCTTTCTTGAGCGCCTCGAGCGTGCCCTCGCCAAAATCGGGGAAGTACGCGATTCTCTGATCAATCTCGGCTACAGTAATGCTTGTGGGCCGGTTGCCGATCTTGTAGTACGCTACCAAGGCGCTCGCTACGTCCGCGGGGTTTGTCGGCTGCTGGGCCGTCCCCACCATCCCCAAGACCCCAAGAGCCAGAACCGCTACGACCGCCCGTACGACCTTCACGTTGAACATGCTGTTCTACCTCCTTTAGGTTGAGTTTGTGTGTGACGGCTGGAGTCTAGCAGCCCCGTGCAAAGTGCGTGCAAAGTGGAGACTTTGCAGGGGCTTGTCTGGGAAGACGAGCGTGGCTATAATCGAGGCCCTCACTATGGGGTAAAGATCTTTCTCTTTGGACGGTTCGCTGTCGAGCGGGATGGGCAAGTTCTTCCCCCGCAGGTGTGGAAGAACACCAAGACGAAAGCTCTGTTAAAAATTCTTGCGAGCGAGCGCGGCCGGGTCTTCCCCGCTGACGAGCTGATCGAATACTTATGGCCTGACGCAGATCTGCGCTCGGCCGCGTCGAACCTGCGCAATCGCGTGGCCGAGCTGAGAAGGATCTTAGAGCCCTCTCTCAGTCGTGGGGAGCAATCCCGCTATATTCTCACGCAGCGTGGGGGGTATCTCCTCTCAGACGAGAGCGACTGTTGGGTAGATAGTGAAGAGTTCTCGCGGTGTGAGGAGCGTGGGCGGCGTGCCCATAGTGAAGGGAACTTTGTCGAAGCTATAAGAGCCTTCGAGCAGGCCCTGGCGCTCTATCGTGGGGAGTACTTAGCCGAAGATCGCTACGAAGAGTGGGCCTTACAGATCCGAGAGCGCTTTCGCGAGCGCTTTGTCGAGATCTTGAGTCTTTTAGCAGATTCTCTGGCGCGGCAGGGGCAGTATCGCGCGGCCCTGGGCTATCTCGAGCGTGCTGTGACGGAATCCCCGTTGGACGAGAGGCTCTATCGTCACCTGATGGTCTATGCGTTCTGCGCGGGGGAGCGAGCACGAGCACGCCAAACTTATGAGCGCTGTCGGGCTGTGCTTGAGCGCGAGCTGGGCGAGCGCCCATCGTCCCAGACCGAAGAGATCTATAGACAGATTCAATCTGAGAGAGTTCCTGACTGGGAGCGCTTCTACCCAAGAGAGGTCGGTCTTCCCGTGGCGATCCGGCGGCTGCCGTTTGTGGGGCGAGCTCGCGAGTGGGAGCAGCTTCTGATGGCTCTTAGCAGGGTTCGCGCTGGTGCAGGGCAGATCGTGCTCATCTTCGGGGAGGCCGGGGTGGGCAAGACGCGCCTGGCTGAAGAATTTGCGCGCTGGGCCTGCGAACACGAACAGGCGCTCGCGCTGTACGGCCGCTGCTATGAGCTAGAGAACTCAATGCCCTGGCAGCTGTGGGGCGAGGTCCTGCGCCAGGGGATCTCGCACCTACACAGAGCTGATCTGACGGGAGTGCCGTCGGCATGGCTGGCAGAGCTCTCGGAACTCTTGCCAGAGCTCGCTCGTGTGATCCCTGAGCTCTCCCTCGTGGCGCTGCCCCCAGAGCATCGGCAGTACCGGCTCTTCGAGACAATCTCTCACATTCTCAAGGCGCTCGCGGCGCGCCATGCCCCGCTCGTGCTCTTCTTGGATGACTTACAATGGGCTGATAGCAGTTCGCTCGACTTTCTCTGCTATCTTATTGAGAGAATCGCGAGTGAGCCGGTGCTGATTATAGGGGCAGCGCGCTTGGAAGAACCGAGCCCCGGAGTGGAGCGGGTGCGCCATCATGGGGTGCGCTCAGGTCGGCTCTCGGAGATGACCCTGGGGCGCTTGGGTGAGCGCGAGATCTCCCAACTTGTGCAGAGCTTAGAGGTAGAGACGACCGCGGATTTTGGTGGGCGGCTCTATCGGGCGAGTCTTGGCAATCCGCTCTTTGCTACGGCCGTGCTGCACGCGCTCTTTGAGAACGGGGCATTTGTTGCAGAGGGTACTCGGTGGCGTCTGAGCGATCCGTCTCGGATCGAGCTGGCCCCCTCAGCGGTGCAGCTTCTAGAGCGTCGAGTGAAACGGGCCAGCGCAGCGGCTCAACGGGTCTTACAGATGGTGGCGTGTGCGGTCCAGATCGAACTGGAGGTCTTAGAAGCGGCGTGGGAAGGGGCTGCTGAGGAGTTATTCACGCATCTGACTGAGTTGACGGCTCAGGGGGTGGTGGTGGAGCGAGAGGGGCGGTATGAGTTTGTCCATGACAAGTTCCGGGAGGTCGTGTATAGGTCTATAGAGGGGCCACAGCGGACGTGGCTGCACCGGCGTCTGGCTCAAGCGATACAGAGAGTTTATACCGACCCGAGCGCGGCGGGGCTGGCAGAGCCGTTGGCGCAGCATTATGAACAGGGAGGGCACCTGAAGCAGGCGCTCGCGTGGTTCCTTGCAGCGATTGCGGAGCATAGGAGACGCTTTCAGCTTGAGGAGGGGCTCCGGTGTATTGAGCGGGCGGTGCGTGTGGTGCAGCGGCTTGCGGGTCGGCTGAGTGAGCGGGAGCGCCGCGCCCAGGAATTCGATCTTATCCTGGAGCGTCTTGATCTTCGCTTAGCGTGCGGGCAACTCCACGCTGCTCAGGAGGACTGCGAATGGCTCCTTGTATTAGCAGAGGGGCTTGATCTCACAAGAAAGGCCAAAGCGTTCCATTGGAAGGCGCAATGGCTTGTGGGCGCTGGACGGTATGAAGAAGCCCGGCGCTGGACCCAGCAGGCCCTGAAGCTCCATCCCCTCGATCCACTCGTGCGGGCTAATCTCCTCAGCCAGCTAGGGTTGATCGCGTTCTGTCGGGGAGAGTACGAAGCAGCCTTGCACTCCTATCAGCACGCCTTGGAGATCTTTTGTCTTCATAGCCCCATGAAGGCCGCTTATGCCTGGAATGATTGCGCTAATGCCCTGCTGAAGCTCGGTCAGTACCAACAAGCCCTCGCTCACTACCAGAGAGCCCTGGAGCTTTATCAAGAGCTTCAAGATATGCAGAAAGTCAGCGCTGTTCTGAACAATATCGGAGCGACCCTCCGCTACCTGGGGAAATACCAAGAAGCGCAGGAGTACCTTGAGCGCGCCTGTGCGCTCGACCGAGCTCATGGGAATCGGCGCGGCTTGGGGTATAGCCTGTGTAACCTTGCCCAGACCTCCCGTATGCTCGGCGCGCCCCAGCGAGCCCTAGAGCTGAGCCAGGAAGCCTTCGCCATCTTCTGTGAGTTAGAAGACCCCCTTGGCCAGTGCCTCCTGCATCGATGGCTTGGGGTGAGCTATCGCGACCTCGGCCACCGGGAGATGGCCCTCCACCACCTCCGCTGCGCTCTCGAGCGTGCTCAGGCCCTCCGCGCCGACGCCGAAGAAGGGGCCTGCTTGGTCGAGCTGGCTCAGACCGTACCAGACGCTCACGAGGCGCTGCCGCTCCTGGAGCGCGCCTTGGCCTTGATCGAGCAACACCGCTGGCACGGGGAGATTGGTATCCGCGCTTTCTATCTTGCCTACCAGATCTTTGAAGCCCTCCATCAGCCAGAGCGGGCCCGTGACGCCTTGAACCGCGCCCACGAGGAGCTTCGCAAGACAGCCGAGCACATCACCGATCCTGAGCTGCGCTCAAGCTTCTTAGAGATTCCCCTGCACCGCCAGATCCTCGCCGCAGTTGACAGCCCGCCCTAACCTTGCTACGATGAACACCGGTGAGAACTCATGCAGCCCCTCTACGACGGCAAAGCCAAACAACTCCTCCCCGGCCCAGATCCCCACACCGTCATCCTCTTCTTCAAAGATACCGTCACCGCCGGCGATGGCACCAAACGCTCTACTATCCCCGGCAAAGGAGCCCTCGCCGCCCAGATCTCTATGAAACTCTTCGAGCTGCTGGCTACCGTGCCCTCCCATTATCTCACCAAGCTCGATGCCCAGAGCTTCTTAGCAAGAAAAGTCCAGATCATCCCCTTAGAAGTCGTGGTGAGAAACTACGCGGCCGGGTCCATCCTCAAGAGATTGGGACTGACGCGCGGACAGCCCTTCGACCCCCCGCTCGTTGAGCTCTTCTATAAGTCTGACGCGCTCCATGACCCGCTCATCTGTGAGACGCACGCCGTCACTCTGGGACTGGCTACCCCCGCCGAGCTGGCCCAGCTCAAGGACTACGCCCTCCAGGCCAATCGAGCCCTGACAGAATACTTCGAGGGCGTGGGGCTCAAACTCATAGATATGAAGTTCGAGTTCGGCAGGACCCCCGACGGAACGATTCTCTTAGCCGACGAGCTCAGCCCCGATACGATGAGGCTCTGGGACGCCCGCACCAATGAGAGCCTTGATAAAGACGTCTTTCGCCAAGACACGGGCGATCTCTTAGAAGTCTATAGGGAAGTAGCGCGGAGAATGGGGCTATGAAAGAGTTTCTCGTGCGGGTCTTGGTCGAACCCAAGCCGGAGCTGTTCGATCCCCAGGGCCAGGCGGTCGAGCGGGCCATGCTCGAGTTGGGGCTGAAGAACGTCTCGGGGACGCGCGTAGGGAAACTGATAAAATTTAAACTGAAAGCTGTCTCGGCCCAGCAGGCCCGCGAGAGGGTCTCTGAAATCGCCCAAAAATTCTTAGCCAACCCCGTCATCGAACAGTACTCTATCGAGATGGAGGAGCTCTGATGCGCGCCGCGGTCGTGGTCTTTCCCGGCTCTAACTGCGATCACGATACGTACTATGTGCTCAAAGATCTTATAGGGATCGAGACGGACTTGCTCTGGTACCGCGAGACGAATCTCAACAGATACGATCTGATCGTGCTGCCTGGGGGCTTTTCATACGGGGATTATCTGCGAGCTGGGGCGATCGCGCGGTTTGCTCCGGCGGTGCAAGCGCTCCCAGAGTATATTGAGAGATCTCGCGGGATCGTGCTGGGCATCTGCAACGGCTTTCAGATCCTGACCGAAGCGGGCTTGCTCCCCGGAGCCCTCACGAAAAATATCTCTCAGAGATTTATCTGCAAGACTGTAAAGCTTCGGGTTGAGAACAACGCCACCCCGCTGACCCATCTGTTTGGGTACGGGGAGATCATAGAACTGCCCATTGCGCACGGGGAGGGGCGCTACATCGCGCCCCCAGAGATCTTAGAAAAACTCAAGCGCAACCGTCAGATACTCTTGACGTACTTTGGGGAGAACCCCAACGGCTCTGTAGAGAATATCGCAGGGATCATGAACGAGGACGGGACGGTCTTTGGGCTGATGCCCCATCCGGAGCGCAATAGCGAAAGAATCTTTGGGACCGGAGACGGGCTGAAGATCTTCCAAGGGTTAGTGCAGGAAGTTCTTGTATGACCAAGCTCGAACTGGCTCAGCAGCACGGGCTCTCTCCGAGAGAATACGAGACGATCTGCGCGCTCTTACAGAGAGAGCCCAACGAAGTAGAGCTGGGGCTCTTTGCGCTCAACTGGTCCGAGCACTGCAGCTACAAGAGCTCAAAAAGATTCTTAAAGCTCTTGCCCACGGCGGGTAAAAGAGTTCTCCAAGGGCCTGGGGAGAACGCCGGGGTCGTAGAGTTAGAGAACGATTGGTGCGTAGCGTTCAAGGTCGAGAGCCACAATCACCCATCAGCCGTGGAGCCCTTTCACGGAGCTGCAACGGGGGTCGGCGGGATTATCAGAGATATTCTCAGTATGGGGGCGCGGCCGATCGCGCTCTTGGACTGTTTACGCTTTGGGGAGTTCTCTGACGCGAAAGCGAGAAATCTCTTTGAGGGCGTGGTCGCGGGAATCGCTCATTACGGGAACTGTGTGGGCGTGCCCACGGTTGGGGGAGACGTCTCCTTCGACGACGCCTACGCTGATAACTGTTTAGTGAACGTGATGTGCGTGGGGCTGCTGAAGAGATCCCAACTGAAGCGCGCTGTAGCTCAGGGGGTGGGCAATAAGATTCTCGTAGTTGGGGCACGGACGGGGCGTGATGGGATCCACGGAGCGACCTTCGCCTCAGAAGATCTTGTAGGAGAGACCGAAGCAAAGCGCCCCAATGTGCAAGTTGGGGACCCGTTCACGGCCAAGTCTTTGATCGAAGCAACGCTCGAAGTCTGTCAGTTTCCAGAACTGATCGGGCTGCAAGACTTAGGGGCTGGGGGGCTCTCTACTGCCCCAGCGGAGATGGCCGCGCGGGGCGGGGTGGGCATAGCGCTCGATATCGAAGAGATCCCGCTGCGCGATCCCACCATGACCCCCTATGAGATTCTCTTATCGGAATCGCAAGAGCGCATGGTGCTCTGCGTGCGCGCCGGCAGTGAGCAGAAGTTTCTGAGGGTCTATCGCAAGTGGGGCTTGGAAGCTGCTGTGATCGGGGAAGTGATCGCCGAGAGAGTCTACAGAATTCGACACGAGGGGCGGACGATCGCAGAGATTCCCATCAGTCTTTTGGTCGGAGGAGTGCCGGACCAGGCTGCGCCTGGACCGGTGCCGCCACAGGCGGCACGGCGAATAGTCCAGACGAAGTCTGGCGTAGGTTGGCGTGAAGCCCTCACAAAGCTTCTGCATTCCCCAACGATCAGCTCCAAGAGATGGGTCTACGAACAGTACGATCACACCGTGCAGACGAATACGGTCTTTGGCCCTGGGGCCGCCGATGCGGCCGTGCTGCGCGTCAAGGGGGAGCGCTTCGCGCTCGCCGTGACGATGGGGGGCAATGGACGGTACTGTCAGATAGACCCCTACGAAGGGGGCGTGCGGGCCGTCTGCGAAGCTGTGCACAATATCGTCAGCGTTGGCGCGGAGCCCATCGGGATCACCGACTGTCTGAATTTCGCTAACCCGACAGATCCGGAGGTCTTGTGGTCCTTCGAGCAAGTGATTCGGGGGATGGCTGATGCAGCGAGAGCTTTTGAACTGCCCTTTGTCTCAGGCAACGTGAGCTTCTACAATCAGTCGGAGACGCGCAAGATCTACCCCACGCCGATCGTGGGGATGGTAGGCTTTCTCAAAGATCTAGCGAATAGAGTGCCCATGGGCTTTCAGCGCGAGGGTGATCTGATTTATCTCATGGGAAAGCTCTCTGGGAAGGTGGGGGGCAGCGAGTATCTCAAAGTCTTTTCACCCTCACCCCACTCCCCTCTCCCCTCTGAGGGAGAGGGGCTGGGGGTGAGGGGCCTCGGCGAGCTAGAGCCGACGGACTTAGATTTAGAGCGCCATTTGGTACGAACACTGCTGGCGGCAATCGAGCGGCGGCTGCTAGCAAGTGCTCATGATGTCTCCGAGGGCGGGCTCTTAATCGCTCTTGCGGAGAAGAGCTTTGCGCGGGGGCTCGGAGCACAGCTCGAGCTGAGCGATCTTTCCGAAGAGAATCTCTTTGGGGAGTGGCCCTCGCGGTTTGTCGTCACGGTCTCCCCAGAGCACGAAGGAGCCCTCACAGAGCTATTAGAGAGCATGGGGGTGCCCTATCAGAAGCTGGGCGTGGTGAAGGGGGACGCGCTCGAAATAGGGGGTGAGCGCGTCTCGATCGAGGAGCTGCGCCGGGCGTATGAGACGGCTTTAGATCTATGAAGCTCAAGGAAGAGTGCGGGCTCTTTGCGATCTACAGTCAGTCAACAGAGATCGCCGATGCGTTACAGCTGGGGCTGTTTGCCCTGCAGCATCGGGGGCAAGAGGCCGCAGGGTTTGCGATCTCCGACGGCAGAGAGCTGCGCTGCTACAAAGACTTGGGGCTGATCCAAGACGTCTTCGCCAGGGGCAACGTCAAGCTCTTGCGAGGGCATATCGGGATCGCTCACACGCGCTACTCAACTCACGGGGAGAGTGCCCGGCAGGAGAACGCCCAGCCGTTTATTCTGAAGAGAGAGGGACGGTGGATCGCTCTCGCTCATAACGGGAATCTCTCGAATGCCGCGCAGCTGCGCGAAGAACTCGAAGAAGAGGGCGTCTACTTCAATAGCACCTCAGATACGGAGAGCTTGCTGCATCTCTACGTGCGGGCACGGGGGACGAACCCGCAGCAGAGATGGAGGGCGCTAGCCGCCAAGGTGCTTGGGGCATACTCGGTCGTGATGATCGATGGGGACAAATTGATCGCTGTTCGTGATCCGTTTGGGTTTCGGCCGCTGGTGTTGGGGCGGCGGGGGAACGATTACTGTATCGCCTCGGAGACCGCAGCGTTTGACATTCTCGGGGCTGAGCTCATTCGGGAGATCGAGCCTGGCGAAATCTTAGTGATAGATCGTGACGGGCTGCACAGCGCGCGCTTGGGCCTGGAGCGTCCCCGGCGGCAGTGCGTCTTCGAGTTAATTTACTTTGCCCGACCCGACAGCACGCTCTTTGGGCACAACGTCTATGAGTTTCGCAAGAGGTGCGGGGCGCGCTTGGCCGAAAAAGAGACCCATGAGATCGACATTGTCGTGCCCGTGCCCGACTCGGGCCTGCCCGCGGCGTTGGGGTATTCGAGAAGACTGAACAAGCCCTTAGAATTTGGGCTGATTCGCAGTCACTATATCGGGCGGAGCTTCATCGAGCCCTATCAAGAGTCGAGAATCCACAAAGTCCGCATGAAGCTCCTGCCCTTGCGGGATGTCTTGCAAGATCGCCGAGTAGCTCTTGTCGACGACTCGATCGTGCGGGGGACGACGTCAAGAGCGATCGTGCATGTGCTGCGAGAGTTCGGAGCGAAAGAAGTCCATCTGCGCATCGCGTCACCGCCGATCATAGCGCCGTGTTATTTTGGGATCGACATGCCTACCAGAGAAGAGCTTGTTGCGTCAAGCCGCGCTATTCCGGAGATCACTCGATTTCTAGGAGCCGATTCGGTCGTCTATCTCTCGGTGGAAGAGCTCCGGCAGTGTGTGAAGGACGCTGAGAGCTTCTGCACAGCGTGCTTTACCGCGCGCTACCCGGAGGGGAGCCTCCCCGCGGAGCACCCCGCATTAGAATATCTGCTGCCAAAGTGATTGCATCTCTTTAGTAGAAATTGCTACAATAGGGTGCCATGAAGATCAAGATTGTTGTAGAGAAGCATTCTGACGGCTATGTGGCGTACCCGCTTGGGCTGAAAGGGGTCGTTGTAGGGCAGGGGGATACGTATGAGCAAGCACTCGCTGATGTACAGTCAGCGATTCGGTTCCACATCGAGACATTTGGCTCGGAAGTGCTTGAGGAGGAATCTCCCGTTTTGGAGGCGTTTATTACTGAAGTAGGAGTCAGTGTGTGAGCCGAAGGTTCCCTGCCGATGCTCCGAAGGAGCGCGTAATCAAAGCTTTAGAAATGCTAGGGTTCCAGCTTGTTCGGGAAAGAGAACATATCGCCATGATTCGTCAAAATCCGGATGGCACCAAGACCCCGCTCACTATGCCTAATCATCCGTATATCAAACGCTCTACTTTGAGAACGATCTGCACGCAAGCGGGCATCTCGCGAGAAGAGTTTCTCAAGGCATACGAACAAGCTCGTGATCTATGCGTTACCGTGACGCCGGTGTCGACATAGCCCAAGCCGATAAGCTTGTCGAGCTCATTCAAAGACTCAATCCCACGGGCCGCTCGCAGATCGGCCCGTTTGCCGGGCTCTTCGATCTGAAAGAGATTCTCAAAGAGTATTCAGACCCCGTCTTGGTCAGCTCCACCGACGGCATCGGCACCAAGACACGTATAGCTCTTGAGTACAAAAAATTCGATGGCTTGGGCCAAGATCTCGTAGCCATGAACGTCAACGATCTGGTCTGTCTTGGGGCGAGGCCCTTGTTCTTCTTAGATTACTACGCTACAGCTACGCTCGACCTGGAGATAAGTGAGGAGATCTTTGCTGGGCTGGTGCGGGCGTGTGATGCAGCACACTGTGTGCTCATCGGTGGGGAGACGGCTCAGCTGCGCGACCTGTTTGTGCGCAGTGACGACTTCGAGCTTGTTGGGTTTGTTGTGGGGATTGTGGAACGCTCGCGCATTCCCGACCCACAGCGCGTCATTCCAGGGGATGTGCTCCTTGGGCTTGCTGCGAGCGGGCCGCACTGCAACGGGTTCTCGCTCATCCGCAAGATCATCGAGAAAGCGAAGCTCGAGCTGAGCAAGACCTACCCCGAAGCTGGGGAGCGCCCGCTGGGAGAGCTCTTACTTGAGCCGATGCCGATCTACTCGAACGTTGTGGTGAAGCTCGTTGAGCGGGGCGTGGTGAAAGGGGCAGCGCATATTACTGGGGGTGGGATTGCGGGAAATCTCGTGCGGGCACTCAATGAAAGAGTCGATGCTGTCGTAGAGCGAGGGAGCTGGCCTATCCCCAAGCTCTTCCGAGCATTACAGCGCTGGGGGGACGTCCCCGAAGAAGAACTCTGGGAAGTCTTCAATATGGGCTTGGGGTTCATCGTGATTGTGTCTAAGGAGCACGCTGACGCTGCGCTCAAGTCTTTAGCAGAGCAAGGGGAGCGGGCCTATCGCGTTGGGGAGATTGTACAGGGGGCGGGGAGGGTTCATATCGTCAAGCCTTGACAGACCTGCAGCTATAAGCTAATATTCTAGAAGCAAGCTTCGCCAGACTTCGTCTGGACTGTACGCCTTCGTCCGCTTCCAGCGGGCGAAGATGAAGCCTATGCGCAGCATGCCGAGGTGGCGGAATTGGCAGACGCGCACGTTTGAGGGGCGTGTGGGGTAACCCGTGGGGGTTCGACTCCCCCCCTCGGCACGACCCAGTTCGACAGTGACAAGTTCTGAGTTCTCTAGTTTGGACCCGTCAAGGGCGGGAGCCGGATCATCACGACGGCCGAAGAGTTGGCCCCAGCGCTGCGCATACGAAGATTCAGTCAGGGCTTCTTCGAGCAATCTTTCTGATAGACATACCAGAGCCAGAAGATTCCCGGAGCAAACGCTAAGACGACAAGCCACAGAATCACTGTTCGATACTGAGAATCTTATAGGTGCGCACGCCGCGGGGGGTGTGGACTTCGACGAGCTGCCCTGGTTCTTTGCCTAGGAGTGCCTTGCCCATAGGAGACGCCGCAGAGATCATGTCGTGTTCGGGGTTAGCCTCTGCCGGGCCGACGAGTTTATACTTAAACGACGCGCCAGTGAGCGTGTCTTCCAAAGTCACCCAACAACCCAAGGTCACATGGCGCTCCTGCCCTTTATTTGTAACGATAAACGCGCGGGAGAGCTTGTACTCCAGATCGCGAATTTTGGCTTCCAGTAAAGCTTGTTTTTCTTTTGCTGAATGATATTCAGAGTTCTCACTGAGATCGCCGTAGGATCGGGCACGCGCGATGATTTCAGCGATCTTAGGACGCTCCGAGACTAGACGTTCTAATTCAGCTTTGAGCTGCTGGTAGCCTTCGGGCGTCATGGGGATTCGGTCGTCCATCGAGCCCTCCTTTCGTGCGTTGAAGTATACCATACAGAGGACACCGCGCCAAGATACCGCTGAGACAAAAACCCAAATCTCGATCCACACGCGATTTCCGTATCGAACCCTTGACTTTTCTCCCCATTTGTGGTATATAAAGGGTGACACACCACAAAGCCGCTCATGCCCCCTAGAGATTTGAGGAAGCAAGGGGAAGAGCGCAGAAGGAGGAGTTTATACGCCTCGCTCGCCTGGCTACGCTCACCATCGTCATCGGTCTTGTTTCAGTTCTCGTCGGTTGTACCTCGCTGTTTAAGTCCCAGAATGTCACCCCCCCCCGCTGAAGCCTGATTCTGCTCCTGAAGCCAATTTTCAGCCATTGAGCGCTTCCACTAACAGCTGTTCCAGCCCCATCCTTGAGCCGGAGCGCTCAACGTTGCTCCAAGAAGCGTTAGCAGATTCAAAGCTGCACGCAGTCAAAGCCCAGCTGGAGCGCCGTGGGTTGAGCATCAAGGCTGACGAAGCCCAGGCGGTGCAGCTTGCCGGAGGGCAGCAAGTGCTCATCCCCTTTGGGGAGAATGCTCATTTGGTCTGGACACGAACCAATGGCCAGACCGCAGCCGTGGGCTTAGTCCGTCAAGGGAACAAGACCCTCAACATCTCCGTGACAGGGGAGGAGCGGGTCGTGAGGCTCCTGCCCCAGGGGAAGGTGCAGAAGTTGCTGAGCGGGCTGCGCCAGAAGAGCAAGTTCCAGGAGTTTGAGGGGAAGCTAGCCCAGAAGGGCAAGCGGGTAGGCAAGGTGCGAGTCCTGTTTGATGAGACGAACCAGATTGCGATCTTAGGGATAGCCAATGAAGGAGATGAAGAGAAGATTGCACACCAGGTGCGGATCAAGGTGAAGGCGGGCAAGGACGACGAGCCTGAAGATGATGCCGAGCCAGCGATCCAAGCCACGGCGTGTGGGCAGGCCACAGGGGAAGCGGTGCCGATGGGGGCGAAGCTGGAGCCATTGGCCCTCGACCCTGGCGACGGGGGTGACCTCATCGGTAGCAGCTATGATGGTTCGGAAGGGCGTGATTATGGTACGAACATCTGCATCTCCCAGTGGGGGTATAGCTATAACTGTATCGCCACGACCCCTGCGGTAAGCCTCTCCCCGACCGACCTAACTTTCCCGCAGACATTCATTAATCAGCAGACCCAAGCGTCGTTCACCATCTGGAATGGAGGAGGGGGACGCCTGACCGGGACCATCAGTGCTCTGGCTCCCTTCAGCATCGTCTCTGGCGGGAGTTTCAGCCTGTTGCCCGGCCAGCCCCAGCAAGTGACGGTGCAGTTCAGCTCAGCCACGGCAGGAAGTTTTTCACAGAACCTGACGATTACTAGCAATGCTGGGACGAAGCTGATGCCGGTGAGCGGTGTAGCCCACAAGGTGACGTTCTCTCCCGCGGCAGTGAGCTTTGGGGAGGGGATGTTTGTAGTGACCGAGCAGTGCGGTGGGGAGACTGGGGAGTGCGTGCCTTACACAAGGAAAGTAGGGCTGCCGGTGCAAAGCAAGCTGGTGGTGAAGAACGAGGGCACGGTAGCGGTCTCGTTGAACTTGAGCACGAGTGCGCCGTTCTATCTGGTATCAGGGGGAGCGCTGACGCTGGCAGCGGGGCAGAGCGCAGAAGTGGCAGTCCGGTTTGATCCAGCAGATTCGGGCACGTTTACTGGAACTATAACAGCTACATTGCAGAACGGTCAGGGCAGTCTGACTTCAGGCCCATTGACGGGTATAGCTCATAAAATCGCAGTCAGCCCTGCAGCATTGAATTTCTTCGCACTCGTGGAGGGGCCTGCTATCCAGCAGAGATTGACCATAACCAACCAAGGCATCACGACACCTGTCTTGACTGTCATCACGAATGAGCCTTTCAGTGTTGATGCAAGCTCGTTTACTCTAGTAGCTGGGGAGAGCAAGGATGTGATCGTGCAGTTTAGCCCAACGACTGGCGGCGAGTTCTCCTCAACAATATCTATCAAGCTGAGTCAGATACAAGCAGCCTTCACTGTTCCTGTGCAGGGGAAGAGCATTACTGAGGCCGAATTCTTTCAATGGCTGAGTGAGCGCTCTCAAGAGGGGCCAGTAGATGTTACTATCCCAGTGACATCTGATTTGCTGGCACACTTGCTGCACTTCCGAGACCTCACCCCGGAAGCCATCCAGTCGTTGCTCCATCTAGCAGAAACCAAGGATTGGGACTCACTGCTCCCAATCGGAAGCCTGGAGCCAGATCAGTGGTGGCTACGCGAGTTCTTGAAGCTAATAGCTCAGTTCTTGACCAAGGAGCTTCCAGCTAAGCAAAGCGTGTTGAGTTCTCTTAAGACTCTAGCAAAAGCACTAGCAGAAGGTACATTTAATGCTACTTACGATGGTTTACTGGCTGACAGATATTTTAACGAGTTCGTCAGCAAGTTGGCAGAAATCATAAGAAATACTGGAGCGACCTCCCTCTTTGGAGCTGCGACGTCCTCAGAAGCAGCTGGAGTAGCTATTAAGGTTTTCTGTGAGCTCTACAATAACAGCCGTTATGGCCAAGTAGGGCTGGAAACTATCTTCCTAAACTTCGGCCATGCAGGGGTTTTTGCCCTAGCGGCACTGGCTCAGATCGAAGCACAGGAAGACCTCAGAAATGGCACAAGGGTGACAGGAAGGGTCTTTGACGCGCTGTTTATCATTTTGAAAACTCAACCTAAACCACCCGGGCAGCCAGACTGGTATCAAGTCAATGAGGAGAATACACTTTGGAAGAATCTGGCTACTATTCTTTTGAACCTCGGAGAGGATGCAGCGAAGCGGCAACAAAGTGTAGAGCACCAGAAGCGATTCACTGCGACTATCACTGCGCTTAGCATCGCAGCCTCTATGGCCGGTAACAACTGGGATATTTATGCTATCCGTGCCCAGGTAACATATTCAGCTGGGACAATTACCCTAGATGTGGTCGGAAGTATCCCGCTAGGGAACGGAGGAAGGTTAGTCGTTTTCGGGCAATTCTTCCATGCGGTCGATTACCGATGGTCAGACTTGGCAGCCCTCGTAAATGCTGTTGACTCACTAGCTCGGGGAGAGAAGCTTGGCCTTGAGTTCTTACGCACGTTATTCCCAAGCCCTCTTAACAACTATGCGTTCGGGGCGATTAACGACCCTCGAAATATCTTTGGGATTTTCGTCGCTGTACCGCAAGATAAGCAGCAAGAGGCGGAGCAAATCATTGACAATGGGTTCACAAACAGCAACTACTGCGGAGGCAGATGCTTCGCGGTTGTTATCGTAGTCGATGAGAACCAGATTGTCACTAACATTGTGATCAAGGGCAATCCCGGCAGCACAACGCTTGAACTGATCCAGCGGGCGTTAGAAGACATGGGCATTAAGATAGGGAAGAAGCTCGGCCTCGTCAACCTCCGAGCTGATGTTGCTCGGGTTTGTACAATAGAAGTACGAATTCAAGCAAAGAAGGGAGATCAACATGATGAGACTCATCTTCTCTAAGTTCTTCAAAGCCCAGATCACCCTCGGCCTGCTTCTTGGGGTGTTAATAGCTGCTCAGGATCCTGCGGGCAGCCCAAGCGCTCAGGTTGTCCTGTACGTCCCTCAAGATTACCCGACCATCCAAGCTGCTGTTGATGCTGCCCCCGAAGGCGCGATCATCCTCATTGGTGCACCTCTTCAACCTCGAGGGGTCTACTTTGAAGAAGCTGTTGTCATTAGCAAGAGCGTGACGTTGCGCGCGCAAGCCTTTACAGCTTTCATCAGAGGGCCAGATCCGTTGGCAGTGTCTAAGCCAGTGGAAGGCGTTATTAACATCGTCAGCGATGTTCCGATTCAGGTGGCGCTAGAAGATCTCAACATCTCTCAGGGCGAGCTGCACAACGGCATCTGGGTGAAGGGCCCAGCTCATGTCACGCTCAAAAAAGTTTATGTCTCCTACTACTACGATGGTGGCCTTCTGGTGGAGGGCTCAGCCCATGTGACTCTGCGGGACTCCATCGTCTCCGGCTTTTTCGGCATTGGCGTGGAGGTACGTGGCGCCGTTGTAGAGCTTATCAACTCTCAGGTCGCCGGCACCAACCAGAACATTGCTGGACTCAGCGTAGGAGGGGCATCACAGGTGAGCTTACAAGACTCGGTTGTGTCTGGGCACGGTTGGGGTATTTCAGCCTATGGGCCAGCCCAGGTGACCCTGCAAGACTCCATAGTCGTGGGCAATGGCGTAGGTATAAGTACCAGTGAAAACATTATAACAGAGCAACCAGCTATGGTAACAGTTAAAAACTCCCAGATCTCCAGTAACCGATATAGCGGCCTCAACAACCGGGGCGGCATCGTCGAACTGCAAGACAGCTTCGTCATAGGCAATGGCGTAGACCCGAAGTGCTATCAACTCCCCTTAGCTTGCGGAAGTGGGATCATATTACATAGAAAAGCTCAGCTAAAGCTCCGCTCTACAGAGATTCGCAACAACGCTACCTGGGGGGTGGCAGCGTATCTCCCTCAGTGCGGTGCACCCTCTTATGTTCCTCCCTTCCCCTTTGAGGTGATCTTTGAAGACGATAAAAACGTTATTGAAAATAACAATAGATCAAGCGTGCTGAACGGCATGGGTAACCCTGGGAATCATTCGTTCAAGAATCTTCCCGACGGGCAAGTCTGCCTGCCATGACCAACCCAGACGTTCATCAATCAACAGACTCAGTCTTCGTTTGTGATCTGGAACTCTGGGGGAGGGACGCTGACGGGGACGGTGAGTGTACCTGCGCCGTTCAGTATCGCTTCTGGGGCAAGCTTCAGTCTGCTGCCTGGGCAACCGTAAGAGGTTGTAGTCAAATTCAGTTCAGCGACAGCGGGAAGCTTCTCCAAGAGCGTGACTATTAACAGCAACGGTGGGAGCGCGACGGTGACGGCTACAGCAGTAGCGCACAAGGTGAGCTTCTCCCCAGCACAGCTAGACTTTGGCAGCGGGCTATTGGTATTAAGGGAGCATTGCAGCGACATGGATGTCTGTGGGCTGCGGACAGAGAAGGTGGGCTTGCCCATAGAGAAGGCCCTCACAGTGAAGAACGAGGGGACAGTTGCCGTGACGTTGACGCTGAGCACAGCCGCGCCGTACAAGATCGTGAGTGTGCTACCCACGCTCTCGCCAGGGCAGAGTGGGCAGGTGACGGTGAGGTTCGATCCCAATGAGTCTGGGAGCTTCACTGGCACTGTACAGGTGGGGATCAATGGTGGCCAGGGGAATGTGAATTCTTCCCCGCTAGTGGGCGTGGCCCATAAGATCGAGATCCAACCTGCGGAGCTGAACTTTGGCATCGCGATTGTAGGTACTACCAAAGAGCGGAAGCTGACAGTGAAGAACCAAGGTGTGACAACTGTGCCGCTGACTGTGAGCACAGCTACACCATTCAGCATCAGTCCTGAAGGCTCATTCACATTGGCTCTCAGCGAGAGTCGCGAAGTGGTAGTACAGATCAGCCCCATAGCATCAGGGAGCTTTTCTGAGAATGTGCAGTTAATCAGTGGGTCAGCCAGCTTTAAAGTTCTCGTTAAAGCTAGGGCAATGACCTATGAAGAATACCTACAGACTTCGTTGGCAGCTGCTAATGCGCTGGCTCAATATGGAAACCATTACAATGTTGCAATAGCAGAGAGTTGGCAAAATCCGTGCCTGCAAGTGCTTTCCGGCTTCGATAACCTGAACACCGAGATCATCCAAGAGTACATGAATAGTGCGGAGTGCGAAGATATCGCTGGGATTGATCCTGCACGCCTCGCTGAGTTGCAGCGGGCTTTTGAACTCCTTGAGGCTCTCGGAGCAGATCGGATTATCAGCTGGTTACATACACTTAAGCAAGCTCTAGCAGAAGAGCGCTTTGATGAGGAGTACACGCGCCTACTCCCTGAAGGCCTAGACCAGCTTATAGAGGCCATGCGACTCCTTTCCAATCTTACAAACGCTGAGGAGGTGAAGGACCAGCTAAGAGCATGGTTGCTGGTACAAGAACAAATAGACCCACTGGCTTACGCACGCTTAATCCAAGATAGAGTGGTGGCATATATGTTTAAGCCAGATTTGGTGGCCTATTTCAATATACATGTGAGACCTTGGTGGGACCAACTCATAACGCTATTGATGACTCTATCAAGCTTCTCTAACGAAGCTTATAGAGCCTCCCATGCCCTTTACTGGATTTGTGTGTCTATTGAGCAGCTTGGCCTTCTTCGCGCTGTAGGTGCTCTTGAACAACTTAGAGACTTTTTAATGTGGATGAACTCAGCTGAGCGGATAGAACAAGGCCTGGGAACGCTCCTTGCCGCTGGTAATGCGGCCTCTCAAGGCTGGCAAGTCAAAGGGTTTAAACCGATCACAGGCTCTTCCGGCAGAACAGCCTGGACAGCTGAGCTTACAATGACCGCCGAGAAAGCTTATGAGTTAGGAATCTTAGTACGGATGACGCGACTTGGGCCCGATAACAGACCATATAATTTAACTGGCATTCATGTCGTAGTGCTTGGATATCACTGCGAACAGTGTGGTGAACTAGCCCAACAAATGGTAGACTGGATCAACCAAGCTCTAGCTCGTTATGGTGAGAACTTTACTACGAACGGTCAGACAAGAGGTGATTTAAATGTCTTTATAGTCAGCTTCACTCGCGAAGATCCTCAAGGGGTTCGCGACGTTATCAATGCGTTGGTAGCAGAGTTCGGTGATACTGACGCTGTGATTATGGTCGTCTGGATTGAAAACGGTGAAGTCAAGTGGGCTTGTATCTCAGAGGGATGTAATTCCCTAACTCCTGAAGAACAAGCAGCCATTGCTCGCAGCTTTGCCAACTTGCTCAGTAAGTACCCTTCGGGCATGATCAATACCCTCATAGGGTTCTGCGGGGGTGATGTTGGCTGTATAATAAACATATTGATGGCGGGAAGGTAAAGGAGGTATGCTTATGCTAAGAGTTCGCTGGCTGGTAGGCCTTACACCTTTGATCCTGCTAGTAGGCATATTAATAGCTAGTGTAGTCAGCCCGACCGGAGGACGTGCTCCAGCTCCTATTATGGAAGAGATTCCTGTGCTCAATAGTCAAGAGCAGCCGCTCTGCCCAGAGCAGTTGGACTTCCCTAAAGAAGCTCCAATTCTGCGGGTTCCCCAAGACTTTTCAACCATTCAAGCCGCGATCAATGCTGCGCCTGAAGGAGCGACGATCCAGATCTCACCTGGAGCTTACACCGAGAGCTTGATCATCCGAAAGAGCGTCCGGATACAAGGAGTTGCTAGAGACCAAGTAGTATTAAAAAGTGCAAATCAAAACTGGTCTGCTATCCTGATCGTGAGTGGATATGATGAGTCTCTTATGGTGGTTATCGAAAACCTGACCATTGCTGAGAGTCTCGTTGGCGTGGAGGTGATTGGAGTGCCCACTGCTGTTATTCAATATAACGCCTTCCGTGATAATGGCACAAGCATCCTCACCCTCGCAACAGCAGAGCTGCTTCCCTTTTCAGCAGCAAGAGGCGGTGGGGCCTTCATCTGTGGGAACATCTTTGAGGATGGAACGGGCGTCTATGCTGTGCCTAGGGATCAACATTATTTGTGGATCATCGGCAACTCCTTCCGCAATATTGATGTAGGTGTCCGTTTAGAGAAGAGCTACGTCAAGGGGCAAGGGACCGAACCGTTAAGAACTATCTTCCCACGGGTATATATCAAAAAGAATACGATGAAAGAGATTAAGTCACTAGGTGTTATATTGCTAGATTCCGCTGGTGTTATGATTCAAGAGAACACTATCGAGGGATCAACAAACAAGTATAGATCATCTGGGGTGGTTATAACTGGAAGCGAGGCGATTCTAGAAAGTAACACAATCCATGGTCATAGACGGAGCGGGGTTGAGATCGGCTCTGGTGAACTTCTTAAAGGCCGCGCGCTGCTCAAAGGCAATAGAATAGAGAACAACGGTAGAAGCGAAGGTTTTCCTTCGGGCGGAGTTGTAATTAGCTTGTTATCCCAGGCTGAGCTGATAGAGAATCGTATCAGTGATAATGCAGGTTGGGGGATTCTTGTCGGAAGCTCCTGGAGCGTGGAAGTCTGCCGAGGCAATCAAGTTATTGGGAACGGAAGTGGCGATTATGGTTGGTATAGCATCTATCCTCCAGCAGGTCCCCAGCCCAGCCCAGAGTTGAAGCAGAAGTGTGAAGGTAGCTAAACCCTGGCCGCCGGGGTTTAGGAAGTGAGCACTCAGCTTTCAGCGCTCAGCATTGAGCGAAATGCTATATTGACTCTTCCCCGCGAATGATCTCTTTGATGCGCATCAGCGACGCTCGCGTGCTGCGCTCCATCTCGTCGAGCGCCATCGAGATTCGACGGATGTTCTCTTCAAGCTGTGGGATCAGCACTCTCTCGAGCGCGTTGACGCGCCGCCGCGTCGTCTCAATCTCTTCGGCTAGAAGCTCTAGAGATTTCTCGATCTCCGCGAGCTTGATCATCTCTGGTAAGGCTTCTTTGAAGAGCGTCAATGCTGTGTCGAGCTCTGCCGACGTCGCGGCAAACCCATATGAATAAATATCTCTTGTGTCGGTGAGGGCAAAGCGCGGCACCCAGACGCTCATCACGGATTCCATCTCTATCTGCAACATGCCGTTGCTGCTTGCGCCGGTCATCAGAGATTCTTCCATCACTTCTTTGGACATCTCTGCGCGGGCGAGCAAGAAGCTGCGAAAGCCCTGGGCTAACTTCTCTTCGACGCGCTCGCGTAGGCCCCGCGTCTCCTCAACTAACTGCAAAAATCTATGCATTAATTCGTCGCGCTTCTGTTTTAAGAGTTTGTGCCCGCGCTTGGCCATCGCCAGGCGCTTCTTCTGTTTGAGAAGCTCCATCCGCGTCGCGTTGACCCGTTGCGCCACGGCCATAGGCGCTCACCCCCTCACGCTGCGACCGGCTCTGCGGCTTTCTTGGGCAGATATTTCTCGATGAACTCGTCGCGCACGCGCTTGAGTTCTCCGCGCGGCAGCATACTGAGTAACTCCCAGCCAATCGTCAGCGTCTCGATAATCGTGCGGTCTTCGTACTCCCCTTGTTGAATAAATCGGCGTTCGAACTCGTCAGCGAATTTCATATAGACTCTATCGATCTTGCTCAGCGCGGCCTCGCCCAAGATCGCGGCCATCTCGCGCACGTCCACGCCGCGCGCATACGCGGCATAGAGCTGATTGAGCACGCCCGCGTGGTCTTCGCGGGTCTTGCCCGGCCCGATCCCCTTGTCTTTCAAGCGCGACAGACACGGCAAGACATCGAACGGCGGATAGATGCCCTTTCTATGGAGTTCTCGCGACAAGAAGAGCTGTCCTTCCGTGATGTAGCCCGTCAGATCGGGGATGGGATGGGTCTTGTCGTCTTGGGGCATGGTCAAGATGGGCATCTGGGTAATAGACCCCTTCTTGCCCTTGATGCGCCCCGCGCGCTCATAAATAGTGCTTAAGTCTGTGTACATATAGCCAGGGTAGCCGCGCCGGCCGGGGACTTCCTTGCGCGCTGCTGAGACTTCGCGTAGCGCTTCGGCGTAGTTGGTCATGTCTGTGAGAATAACCAAGACGTGCATGTCGCGCTCGAACGCTAAGTACTCAGCGCACGTCAGCACTAGTCGTGGGGTCGTGATGCGCTCGATCACGGGGTCATCAGCTAAGTTAATAAATAGCACAGCGCGTTCCAGCGCCCCGGTCTTTCTCAAATCTGTGATGAAGAAATTCGCTTCTTCGAAGGTGATGCCCATCGCGCCGAAGACGACGGAAAACTCTTCGGCCTCGCCCAAGACTTTGGCTTGGCGCGCGATTTGCGCGGCAATCTGATTGTGCGGGAGCCCCGCTCCCGAAAAGATCGGGAGCTTCTGCCCACGCACGAGTGTGTTCAAGCCGTCGATCACGGAGATCCCTGTCTGGATGAATTCGTTAGGGTAGTCACGGGAGTACGGGTTGAGGGGTTCTCCAGAGATGGGGAGCTTCTTCTCCGGGATGATCTGTGGCCCGCCGTCGATGGGGCGACCCGCGCCGTCAAAGACTCTGCCTAACATATCTTCTGAGACGCCTAGCTCCATCACTTTCCCTAGGAAGCGCACGCGGCTCTGGCGCAGATTGAGCCCCTGGGCCGCCTCAAAGAGCTGAATCACGGCCTTATCGCGATCGACTTCGAGGACGCGCCCACGACGGATCTCGCCCCCGGCGAGCTCGATCTCGACAAGTTCGTCGTACTTGGCCCCGCTCACCCCTTCGACGATCATAATGGGGCCGGAGATCTCCGCAACACTAGTATACTCTTTCTGCATAGGCTCCTCCTGCGGTCATCAAGCGCTCGAAGGACTCGCGGATCTCGTTCATGATCTCGTGCCACCGAGCGTCGAACTCATGCTCTGAGATGAACTTCGCCTTGGCGATGCGCTCCCGCACCGGAAGATCTATAATCTGATGGATGTCCACGCCTTGGTCCAGTGCTCGCTGCCCAAAGTCATAAAACGCTTTGATGAGCTGCATCATCTTGAATTGTTTGTGCAGCGACGTGTAGGTGTCGATATCATCGAAGGCGCTCTGCATCAGATAATCCTCACGGATGGAGCGCGCCACTTCCAGCTTCAATCTATCTGCGGGCGAGAGCGCCTCCACGCCCACAAGGCGCACAATCTCTTCGAGTTCAGCTTCGATCTGCAAGAGCTTCATAAACTCGCGACGCAGCTCGTTCCATTCCGGACCGACGTGCTTCTCAAAATACGGCGCCAAGTCTTCCGTGTAGAGCGAGTAGCTTGTCAGCCAGTTGATCGCGGGGAAGTGTCTTCTGTACGCGAGCTTGTCGTCCAAGCCCCAGAAGACTTTGACTAATCTCAAAGTGTTCTGGGTGACGGGCTCGGAGAGATCGCCCCCTGGCGGCGAGACCGCGCCAATAGCCGAGAGACTCGCTTGGCGTTCAGGCTTGCCCAAGCAGACGACGCGCCCGGCGCGCGCATAAAAATCTGCAATGCGCGAGCCCAAGTACGCGGGATAGCCCTCCTCGCCGGGCATCTCTTCCAAGCGCCCGGAGATCTCGCGCATCGCCTCGGCCCACCGCGACGTCGAGTCGGCCATCAGGGCGACGCTGTAGCCCATATCTCGAAAGTACTCAGCAATCGTGATGCCCGTATACACTGAGGCCTCGCGCGCCGCCACGGGCATGTTCGACGTGTTGGCAATCAAAACTGTGCGCTTCATCAGGGGCTCGCCGGTCTTGGGGTCTTCCAGCTCTGGGAACTCCATCAAGACGTCGGTCATCTCGTTGCCGCGCTCGCCGCACCCGACAAACACGATAATATCGGCGTCGGCCCACTTCGCTAATTGGTGCTGGATCACGGTCTTTCCCGACCCAAACGGCCCGGGCACACACGCTGTTCCGCCCTTGGCAATGGGGAAGAGCGTGTCGATAATTCTCTGGCCCGTCGTCAGCAGCTCTTCACTGGGAAGCTTCTCTCTGTAGGGGCGGGCCCTGCGCACCGGCCAGCGCTGCATCAGCTTCAGTTCGTGACGCTTCCCCTGCGCGTCTCTCACAATAGCGATCGTCTCTTCTACGGTGAAGTCCCCGGCGCGAATCTCTTCTACAGTCCCAGAGATTCCCGGCGGGACCATGATCTTGTGGAGCACGAGCGACGTCTCTTGCACCGTCCCGATGATGTCGCCTTCACTGACAGCATCGCCTTTCTTGGCTGTTGGGGTGAAATGCCATTTAATAGTTCTGCTGAGCGCTGGGGCCTCAACCCCACGACGGATATATGCGCCCCAGCGCGCTTGGATCGCTTCGAGCGGGCGTTGAATCCCGTCATAAATAGACCCGATCAGCCCAGGCCCAAGCTCTACTGACAGGGGCTCGCCTGTGCCCTCGACGGGATCCCCCGGCCCCAGTCCGCTAGTCTCTTCATAGACTTGGATCGAAGCGAGATCTCTGTCTAAGACGATCACTTCACCGACAAGCCTCTCCTTCCCCACCCGGACGACGTCGTACATCTTCGCATCGGTCAGCCCTTCGGCCACGACCAACGGCCCTGCAACTTTGACGATCCTTCCAACAGTCATAGACAGCCCTCCATAACTTTATCTTTCTCCACGAGAGAGAATATCAATCCCGACAGCACGTTCGACTAATCTTCGGATGCGCTCGCGCGCAATTCCCAAGCTCCCCATGTTATCAGGGATCATCACGATTGCCGGTGTAGGTTGCTTGCGGAAGCGCTCGAGCAACGCTCCAAGCTCACGTGCTAACCCCTCTTGAAGGAATATAATCGAAAATCCCTGAGAAGCAAGATCGAGCACAGCCTGCTCGGCGGCTTGCGGGGTTTGGGCATCGTGCACCGTCACCCCCACCGCTTTAAAACCCAAGTAGACATCTTTCTTCCCGACGATAGCAATCTTAGACATATGGCTCCCGTAGGTGCTCTGCGATGGTCTCTGGAGCGACGCCGTTAAGCTTGCCGACCAGAATAATTCTTATATTTTTCAATTCGGTCTCTTTGGCAAACACATAAGCGATCAGCGGCTCTGCGCCATAGAGTGCGAGCTTCGCTCGGCGGAGAAAGTCCATCACAAAGTCATCGCTCAGCTTCTCCAAGAGCGTCAGAGATTTTTTCTCGGCAAGGCTTGCTAGCCCTCGGCTCAGCACGGGCGAGTACGGCGTATGGCGCAGCTCCTCGGCCCACGTCTCTATAGCAGCGTCCATGAGCGCAAGCAGCCGGGAATCCTCCAGCGACCCTCCCGGCACGAGCACGCGACTGGCAAATGCCCGGTCTTTGCCCATGAGCTTGGCGCGCACCAGGGTTTTAAGATTGAGTAAATCCACCCAGATCGCTACTAGCGTTTCAGCAAAGGGATGTCCCAAGGTAGCGCGCCGCAGATACCCAAATAGCCCCTGATCTACGATTATGTCTATCATTTGGGCGTGACGGGTGCTCTCGTAGGCGCGCAGGGCGCGCTCGCCCGCCTCAGCTAACTCCAGCGGCAACGCGCTCCAAACTCCCGTGTTGACCGAAGCTTCTATAAGCTTGGGCGGAACAGTTCCCACCCCATCTAGCACGCCCGCTCTGGGGTCTTCCCCCAGGAGCTTCGCTTTGAGATAGACTTTGATGTGATGAAAGTCGTACCGACGGGCCAGCCACACCAGGCGCTCCGGATCGGGCACCAGAGCCGCCACGAGCGCATACAAGCGGCGCAGCTCCCCCGTCAAGACGTCTTCGTACTCGTCAAGCCTGCGCTCAGCGACTGTAGCATACCCTAGCTCAGCCAAGGCCCGCCAGGCCTCCCCGGCATCAGGGGCGTCGAGGAGGCGCTGATAGTGGGCGCGAGTGAGCAATTTCGCCTCAAGAGCCCGGATGCGCCCCGTAGCGAACGCGTATGCGCCGTTGTGTTCGAAGCGTGTCTCCAAGAGCTCGACGACCATTACTTGTGCGCCTCCCCAAAGAGCATTCGGGCGACATCGATCTCGAGTTCGTCTTGGACGCGGCGCAGTAGAGTCTTCAGGGTCACGTTGATCTCGCTATTTTTGCCCTTCAGGATAAAGCCCCGCCCGATGTTGCGCGTCTCCAGGGAGAGTCGGAGAGCGCCCTTCTTGCCATGCTGTACGAGCTGTGCGTTTGCTTCTCGCACGAGCGCCTCGCCCAGAGTCTGGCGATCGCCGGGAGAGAGAATGACTTCTTCGTCGCCGGTCTCGACGGCTTTAAGCAGAAGCCGTAGGAGCCAGCTTTTGTATTCATTGGCTGGCAGAGTCATTATCCGTTCGGCGGCTTGAGAGAAGACCCTCTCTAGGAGGGCGCGTTTGGCTTGGAGCACAGCGTTGCGTGCTTCGGCTGTCGCCGCTGCGATCTGGGCACGACGACGGCTCTGGGCTTCTTGGTGAGCTTGGGCTAAGATCAGCTCGCGCTGGCGCTGGGCCTCGCGCTCCGCTTGCTCACGAATCTGAGCGGCTTGAGCGCGCGCGCCCTCCAGCACGCGCTGCGCTTCCGCTCGCGCGTCGCTCAGAATTTTTTCGACGATCTTCTCCGCGCTCATACCTTGATTTGATTTAAGAGCAAGATCGACGCGATCAAGCCGAAGATCGCGTAAGTCTCGACTAGGGCTGCCAGCACGATCGCTTTCCCGACCTCTGTAGGTTGCTTCGCGATCATGGCGCTCCCGGCAGCACAGACCATCCCCTGATAGATCGCCGATAGGAACCCGGCAATCGCTACTGGCAGAGCGGCTATAAAGATTTGAATCCCTACCGGCGCGGCGATGGGGTTAGACGCGGCTCCAAGCTTCCCCAAGATCATAAACGCTGTAATGAAGCCGTAGATCCCTTGGGTGCCAGGCAGCGCGGAGACGACCAGCAGCGAGCCGAACTTGGCCGGATCCTCAGAGAGGACGCCATTGGCGACCCTCGCCGAGATCCCTATTCCAATAGCTGATCCCACGCCAGCTAAGAAGTACGCTATCGCTGCCCCTCCTAGCGCCCAGCCGGCGCCGTCCAACCCCATGATCCTTATAGCTTCTGCTGCTTCTTGCATAGTTAGCCTCCTTTGGATGAGAGAGTTTGCTCTTGGATGTCGTAATAGACCGAGGCGCGCGTGAAGGGCTGGAACGCCCGCCCCCCTGCCTCGTAGAACTTCGTGAAGAACTCGACATAGTGCAAGCGAGCTGAGTGGACAAATGCCCCCAGCGAGTTGATCACCAAACTAAAGGCTTGCCCACCGGCGACTATCGCGACGAAGGCCACAACCCCTGCGATGGGAGCGCCCAGGGCCATAGCTGCCAGCTGATTAATAGCTTTGGCAATCAAGCCTGTGGAGATCCCCAAGGCCATAATGCGTGAGTACGAGAGCACATCCCCAACCAGCCCTGAGACCCCATAGAGTCGGAAGAGCCCCGCACCAATACGCCCAACTAGAGCGCGTGCTTGAGCGCCTATACTCTGGCGCCTTGGAACAAGAGCCCACCCCAACCCCGCTAGGGCGAGAAGCTGCCCGCTAAGCCTCCAGGGCGTGAGCGACCATAGGCTTACCCCCGTCGCGATGAGCAGCCAAGGGAGCTGCTCCACTACGTTCTCAGGGGCTTCTACGCGACTGAAGAGCACAACCAGGATCGCCCCGATGAGCGCAATCTCCAAGCCGATGGGCATCCACGACGCGGGTAAGCTTGGGGCATTGGCCATGATAGAGCGTATTCCCGCCCCTCCCGCAATCCCTAAGCCCGTCATGAGCACAAGCCAGCTCCCTTCGTTCCACAGTCCCTCCCAGAACCGCCCTTGTCGCGCTTTGTCTATCAGCTCCAACAGATTCCCCAAGAAGAGTTGGATGAACCCCAAGGCCAGAGAGAAGACTAAAAACCCGATCAGCCCTTCTGGCTCCTCTAAATTAAATAGGGCTAATTGTTTGAGGAACTCGACCTTGGCCGCCAGATCCGGGCCAAACCAGCCCCCCGTCAGCGCCCCCGCGATCACCGCTGAGACGCCACCCAGGATAATGAGATTCGCAAAGGGCTGGAAGCCCCGCTTATGGCGATAGCGCCGCTTCAGATACGAGAAGATCAGAATCAGAGCTAACCCGTAGCCTGCATCGGTGAGCGCGATCCCGAAGAAGATCGCAAAGAACGGGAGCACAAACGGCGTCGGGTCGAGCTCTTTTTGATTAGGCAGACCGAAGAGCTTGATCAGAAACTCTGCGGGCTGGAAGAGCCTTCTGTTCTCTAGGGCGACCGGCGGGACTTCATCGGGCTCGGGCTCAATGCTCTCTATATACACAGCTTCGCTATTATTCTGGAGGGCTTGGGTTAAGCGCTCATAGTCGCTGGCGCGCACCCACCCCTCCAGCACGAACGTATTAGGGCTGCCCAGAAGCTGCGCTTGAGCTTGAGCCTTGAGATACTCGTTATACAGATAATCATAGAGTGCCTGGAGTTTGGGTTTTTCGCGGAGAAGCGCCGTTGCTTCTTGAGAGATCTGCTGCTGGCGCGCGTCGATCTCGCCCAGGCGACGCTCGATCTGTTCTAAGACCTCTCTGGGAAGGCCGTGCGCTTCGGGAGGGAGATCGGGCAGGCGCTCCCCACCATGATCAGCAAGCAGCTTCACGAAGGCTTCTTCTGCGTCTTTGAGGACGAACGCATAGAGATAGCTGGAGGTCTCGTCTGCGCTGGCTATCTGGAGCACTGCGAGCCCAGCAAGTTGGCTTTGGGATGCTCTCTGAAGGTCACTGAGCCGCTCCGTGGGCACGCGCCCCAGCACGAGCGCTGTGGCACGTGTCGAGCGCAGGTTTTCGATGGGGATAGTAAGATCGCGCCACGGGAGCAGCTCTGCGCGCCGTGTTTCGAGCTGAGCGCGCTCGGCGCGCAGCTCGATGCTCTCTTGATCGAGCTCCCGCGCCCGCTGGCAGACAGTGCGATAGTCATAGGTGCGCGCGATCTGCTCGATCTCTTCCGGGCGAATCAAGTCTTTGAGATTGAAGAAGCTCTGGATGAACCCCTTCTTTTCGGTGTCGTAGCGTGCAAGAAACTCAAGAGTATAGCGCAAGTCCGCGAGTTTGGCTTCAATATCGTTGGTCGTGGGGGCCTTGGGGCGGAAGCCGGGCAGGGCTTGCCCTTTTTTGCTTGTTAGATCGACAATCTGAAGCACACCGAGATCTTGCAAGACCGTCAAGACGCGATCGCGCTCGGACTCATGGCCGAGGAGTCGGACCTTCTGCATCCGGGCTAAGCTCATGATCGCATCACCGTGTGGAACACAAATTCGACGGCTGCTGCGAGCTTCGATTCCGCGTCTTTTTGGATCTGGGCAGCTTGGAGAAGGCCGCGATGCCGGATCTCCTCGGCTTCTTGGTGGGCTTTGCTCTCCTCCGCAGCGATGAGGCTTGCTCCTTCCTCGCGCGCTTGGTGCTTAGCGGCTTCGACAAGGGAACTCGCAGCGGCGCGCGCTTCTGACACGAGCTGATCGGCTTGCCGGCGGGCTTCCATCTTAATGCGTTCTGCTTGCGCTTCCGCCTCGCGGATGCGCTCTAATACATCTTGAACCATCTTCTGGTCCTTCCTAAAATGTCGAGATGGGAGAGAGAATCCTTGGCTATAGTTGCTGTATTGTACTCTCTCGAGCGCCCTCTGTCAAACGGTCAAGAGCTGCTTCTCTTTCGCTTGAGCCGCCTGATCGATTTTCGCTGTGTACTCATGAGTTACTTTGTCGAGCTCTTTTATGAGACGATCATGGTCATCTTCGGAGAGCGTGCCGTCTCTCTTCTCCTTGTCGAGTTTCTCTTTGACATCGCGGCGGATGTTCCGCAGGGCCATCTTGGCCTCCTCGGCCTTCTCACGGATGATCTTGGAGAGCTCCTTGCGGCGCTCCTCGGTTAAGCGCGGGATCTTAATGCGCACCAGATCCCCTTCTACGAGGGGGTTGAACCCCAAGTTGGCGGCTTGGATGGCTTTCTCTATGGCGTGGACTTGGCTCTTGTCGAAGGGCTGAATGACGATGAGATCGGGCTCCGGCGCGGTGATGCGCGCTAGATGCTTTAACGGCGTATGGGTGCCGTAGTAATCGACCTTGACGTCTTCGACCATAGCAGGGTTAGCGCGGCCGGTGCGTAGCTTCATTAGTTCGTGTTCAAAGACTTGAATGGTCTTGTCCATGTGAGCTTTCAGCTCAACGATATGTTTGTCCACCATAGGGATCACCCGGAGCATTATAGTCTGTGTACGCACAGGGATTCAAGTGCTATGATAGAATTACTATGGCGGAGATCTTTCTCACCGGGGCGACGGGGTTTGTCGGGCGGCACCTGGTACCGGCATTGATTCGTGAGGGGCATCATGTGTGGTGCTTGGTGCGCTCTGTGGAGAAAGCTGCGCAATTACGTGCACGTGGCTGCCAAGTCGTGGTAGGAGACTTGACGTCTGATAGCTTCTCTGTTGAAGGAGCGGAGATCGTCATTCATCTTGCGGCGCTCCATCACGGGCTGCCTACGCTGATCAGTCGCGTTACCGCTGAGGGGACGGCGCGGCTCGTCCAAGCCGCTCAAGCCCAGGGAGTAAAAAAGATTCTCTCTCTCAGCACAGTGACTGCTGCACAGAATCCGTCATGGCCCTATGCCTATGCGGCATGGCTCGCTGAGCAGGCGATCCAAGCGAGCTCTGTGCGCTACACGATCTTGCGCAGCACCGTGATCGTCGGGCCGGGTGACCCGTTCTTAGGGGGCATTATGTATATGGCCCAAGCGTGGCCTGTGGTGCCCATTATTGGTTCGGGAAGGACGAGATTTCAGCCCGTCTCTGTCTTTGATATCGTGCGGTGCGTTCTCCAAGCCATCACTGACGAAAGATACACAAACAGAGTGTTGACTGTGGGCGGCCCGGAAGTTCTCTCATACGAGCAGATCGTCGATACGGTCTTCGAAGCGCTTCGGATCTCGAAGCGTAAGATCTCGCTTCCGCGGCGGACGACGCGGTTCTGTGTGCGATGGCTCGAACGAATGGGTGTGCGCACGCCCTTTGTGCCAGGGCACTTTCTCTCGCAGGATCTTATTGCATCTAGTCCCAGTGTGATCGAAGACGAGTTTGGTTTTCGTCCCCAGGCGCTCCGCGCTGTGCTTCACGCAATACTGTCACGTTGCGTCACCCTGGAGAAGTCTGTAGCCTAGAAGGAGCAAAGGAGGGTGTCTATGGAGCTTCAGCCGGATGAAGCGGTCGTCGGTGAAGTGACAGCCATCAAGCCCTATGGGGCTTTTGTGAAGTTAGTCACTGGTGACATCGGGATGATTCACATATCGGAGATCGCCCCAGAATACGTGCGCGACATCTCGCAATATCTCTCTGTTGGCCAAAAAGTTGTCGTAAAGATTATAGGGCGCAACGAGGAGGGCAAATACAATCTCTCGCTGAAGCGCGTCTCGCGTCAAGATCATGACGCTGCGCTCTTTCATAGCGAAGTGACTCAAGTGAAAAAAGCGCTCGATGAGCGATTGGCAGCGCTCGATGAGACGATCAAGGAGCTCGTCTCTCGTCGGGGCAAGCAGCCGGAGAGGGAATCTCTCACGACGTGGCTGGCGAGCGTCAAAAGAGAGAAGCAAGAGTTAGAGCGACGCCAGGGGTGGCGCTTGCGCTTCTACGAGCCTTATTGGTCACAGCTCGCCGAAGAGGGCTCAATGGCCTCTGCCCCTACTCAAGAAGTCGAAAGCGAGAGCCAAGAACAACCAGAGGGAGAAGCCGATGAGTGAGAGGACGCTCGCTTCGCGGTGGGTCTTCATGGGGAGACTGCTGAAGGTGCGCGTCGATGACGTTGCTCTTGGAGAGGGGCGACGCACGACTCGTGAGATCGTGGAGCACCCTGGGGCTGTGGCTATTGTCGCTGTTCGCGGGGAGGGTGACGATTCGCAGATTGTGCTTATTCGACAATTTCGCGCAGCTGTTGGGCAGTTTTTATTAGAGATTCCTGCGGGGACACTCGAGCCTGGTGAAGAACCCCTCGTCTGTGCGCAGCGTGAACTCTTAGAAGAGACTGGCTTGAGTGCGCAACGCTGGTCACATCTGCAGACGTTCTACACAGCCCCGGGCTTTTGCACAGAGAAGATGTGGCTCTATCTCGCTCAGGACTTACGCGCTCACTCTCAAAACCCAGACACCGATGAACAGATCGAGGTCGGCTTTTACAGCCGTTCCCAGGTGAGAGAGCTGCTGCACACCCAGCAGGTTCAAGACGCCAAGACGTTAGTTGGGCTGCTGTGGTGGCTGTATGCTCTGTAGAGCTATGCGCGTCGTCTCTCTGGCGAGTGGGAGCAGCGGGAACTGCACGCTCATAGTCTCTGAGCACGCGCGCGTGCTCGTTGACGCTGGGCTCTCGAAGAAGCAGATCCTTCAGGGATTGCGCAAAATCTTGGGGGCGCTGCCGCGTTTGGATGCGATCCTGATCACGCACGAGCACGCTGATCATATCAGTGGGGTAGGAAAAGTAGCGCGTGCGCTCCAGTGCCCTATCTATGTGAGCGAGGGGACAGCACCGTTCCTAGAGCCCTTACTCGCGGGTAAAGAGAGTGTGCTGACGTTTACGCCGGAGCAGGGGTTCCACGTGCGCGATCTCTGTATTGAGCCCTTTCGCATCCCTCACGATGCGGCAGAGCCTTGTGGCTTTGTGATCGAAGAGGAGTCGCTCTTTACGAGCTTAAATAAGCGCATAGCTGTAGCTACGGACTTGGGGACGGTCACCGAAGAGATTCGCAAGCGCCTCGTAGAGTGTGATCTAGTGATGCTGGAGTCCAATCACGATATTGAAATGCTCGTGAACGGCTGGTATCCCGAGGATCTCAAGCAGAGAATTCTGAGCGACGTAGGGCATCTCTCCAACGATACCGCGGGGCAGACGTTGCGGTATCTTGCCGAGCAAGGACGCTTGCGCACGGCTGTCTTGATGCATTTGAGCAAGAACAATAATCGCCCCCAGCTAGCCCTGGAAACGGTGCAGGAACACTTAAAAGGCACCGACGTGATCGTCGCGGTAGCGCCGCGTGACCGCATGAGCGCGATCTTTACGGTTTAGGCGGGATGCGGTCTAGGGCGATAAGCTGTTGCGCGATCTCTTTGAAGATGGGGGCAGCCGTCTCACTGCCGTAGTACTGGCGTCCGCCGGGTTCATCGAGCACAACTAAGATAAGATACTGTGGGGCTTCAGCGGGAAAGAAGCCCTCAAATGACGCGACGTACTTGCCCTTCACATACCCTTGGCCGGGCACGGCTTTCTGCGCTGTGCCCGTCTTGGCTGCGATGGTGTATCCCGGAATTTGGGCTAAGACGCCTGTGCCGGAGCGTACCGTCTCGACCATCATCTCGGTGAGTTGGCGACAACTCTCTTCAGAGACGATACGTGCTGCAGGGCTCCTGGGGGCAGAAGATTTCACGATGTGGGGCTGGACGAGCTTGCCACCGTTAGCGATCATCGCCACGCGTGACGCAAGCTGAAGTGCTGTCACTGAGATGGACTGACCGATGGCAATCGAGCCGATCTCCAGGGCTGACCATGACTTCACGGAGGGTAAATACCCAGACACTTCCCCGGGCAGCTCGATCCCTGTCTTCTGGCCAAACCCGTATTTTTGGAGAGCGTTGTAAAGGCGCTCTTCACCGAGACGCTGGGCAATGCGAATCATCGCTGTGTTGATAGAATTTTTGATGACGTCTGTGGGGGTGACCATGCCGTACTCGCGCCCGTCGGCGTTCCGAAACGTATGATGCGCAATCTGATAGGTCGCGCTTCCGGAGATGCGCTCATTTGGCGCTATAACGTTGTGTTCGAGGGCCGCCAGCATGGTGAAGACTTTGAACGACGATCCCGGCTCAAAGGGCCAGACGACTGCTAAGTTCTGCCTCTGCTCGGGGCGCGACGACTGAAAAGCATTGAGATCATAGCGTTTGTCTTGGGCCATGGCCAAGACTTCACCAGTCCACGGGTCGAGCACGAGAGCAATACCAGCCTTGGCTTTGTACGCGCGCACGCCGCGCGTGATCGCGCTTTCGGCGATATATTGAATCCGGCTGTCTATCGTCAGCGTCAGATCGCGTCCGGGGTGGCCGGCTTGGATTTGGCGACGCTCGATCTGGGTCCCATCAGCCATGCGCACAAAGCTCCAGATAGACTCTGTCCCTTGAAGTTCTGTGTCGAAGAAGAGCTCGATCCCTTCTAAGCCCTTCCCGTCAACCCCTACAAACCCAATGACGTTCGAAGCAAGATCTTTATGGGGGTACTGGCGCTTGCGATCTTCGAGAAAGATGAGTCCTCGAGCGCCGGCCTTGCGGGCAGCTTCTTGAAGGGCCTCCGCCTGATCTGGCGAGATCGCGCGAGCGATCCACGTGAAATAGCTCGGACGATAGAGCTTCTCTCGCACAGCCAATCTGGGAATCTGTAAGTGCGTGACGAGCAACTCTTCGAGGAGATCTGGGCGAGTCATATTATAGTTATCTACGGCGATAGAGATAGCGCGGACGTCTTCAGCAAGCAGGACGCCGTTGCGGTCGTAGATGCGCCCGCGCAAAGCGGGGATGGTGACCGTGCCCTCTTGGAAGCGCTTGGCCAGCTCTCTCCACTGGCTCGCTTCGATGATCTGCAGCTGGAAGAGTCGTCCAGCAACGATCACGAAGAAACTCATCAAACAAAGAAAGACTACTGTGAGCCGTCGGTTCATGGTGGTGGAAGCCGTAAAGTCTTGGGAGGGACTTTCTTCATTCCCAAGCGCTCTTTGGCGATCCGTTCGATGTTCTCCAATGACCAAGCCCGGATGACTTCGAGCTTCAAGCGATCTCGGTGAGCGAGGAGCTCATCGCACTCCAGCCGGCTCGCGATGACTTTGCTCGATAAATACGTGATTTGCCACCCCTGCCAGACGTACCAGAGCGTGAGCCCTCCAAGCACAACAAGAACCAGCAAGATGAGTGCAGATCGGCCCATACTGAAATATAGCGTACCGCGCGGGAGGTTCTCGCCCAAGGACGAGGGTTACTCAAGGAGAGGGAATTTACGCCCCCAGACGCTCAGCGATCATCTGGAAGAGCCTGTGGCGCTTGGCGTGAGCTTGCGCAGAGAGTCTCTCTCGTTCTTGGCTGTATATGGTGGTGAAAGCTTCGTCAGAGATGGCTGATAGATTCATCGCGACGTTGAGCAGCGCAGCTTGTAGGGCTCCTTCGGCTAGGCACGCTGCCGTGCCGCTGTCGCTGAGCGCGCTCTTGTTCCCCTTTGTGACGACGATCTCAGCAAGCTCTAAGACGCGAGAGCAGTATAACGCTGTCTGATAGGGGACTTCGGTCGCACTCTGGAGTGCTGATTGAATGGCTTTCTCCCTCGCAGTGCGATCTGATTCAGTTTGTTGAGGGAGCTTATACGCGGCCATCACGGCGTTGAACGCCGCGCTGTCACGATCAGCACATGCTAACAGCTCGTCACGAAGGTTCAGCGCTTCGGTGAGCACGTAGCGCATCTCGTGCGCGACAGACTGATATGCCTTCTTCCCAACAGTAAGCCCTGCGACCATAGCGACGAGGGACGCTGCGATACTGCCGACCAGAGCTGCGGCACTCCCTCCCCCTGGCGTGGGCGTGGCTGCGGAGAGCTGTTCTAAGAGAGCAGAGACGCGCTCATCACGAGTTGGCATTGTTTTTATTTGAGCTTGGGGTGGTCATCGCGATACCAGTAGATCCGGGCAAAGCGATCCCCTTCAGAGTATTTGATATCGAGGGTGCCCTTATGGGCTTGATAGATGGCTTCGCCGATCCGACGCGCCAAGTGCACATTGGTTGTGGCGATCTCGAGCCCTTTGTCAGTGGGCTTGATCCACATGATGCGCTGGAGGGGCCGGGATTCACGGGCGAGCTTCTCTTGATTTTTCGCGGTATTCAGGATCTCTTCACGGTGAGTGTAGAGGTACGAGCCATCTAAGTAGACGACGCCACCGGGGTTGCGGTCCTGGATGCGCTTACACGCAGGGCAGAGCTCGCGATTGGCCTTTGTGGGCACTGCTGAGCTATTTGTCCAGCGCCCTTTGTGATAGACTAAGCCACATTCGGAGCAGACTGTTGGTTCGGGGTATTTACGCAGTTCATAGTAAGGGCTCCCTGGGTCTTCAGCGAGGATTTCACGACGGGCAATGTTTCGCATACCTGTCATCCTCCTCAGCGTAGCTCATCACTATAACCGTAGGGAGGGGGTCTGTCAACTCCTAGGAATAGAAGAGTCCCTTGCGTGTGTGCTCGCGAGGGTGTACAATGAAGCGATGGAGGTGGGAGATGGCATCCCACGCGGTCGCGTCCCTGCGCGCGCATATCGCGTATCAGTTGCTCTACGAACTGAAAGAAGCCCCCCTAGGGCGGCGGACGCTTGTGGCTCGGACGGGTTTAACTGAGAGCGTCGTGCGCACCGAGCTGGAGAAGCTTGAAGCCCAGAAGCTCGTTTCGTTCTCCAAGCTGGGCACAGCGCTCACGGCGCGCGGGCGGCAGTTTCTCGCGAAGAAACTGAGCGCGATAGCGGACGTCCGCGATGGGCAGCTCCGCAATCTGATGCTTGACCGATATGCACGGATGGCGCATATACGCGGCGCTGCCGATGGTTTTCCCGCGTGGCTCTATCGTGACATTGCCGTTCGTGAGGGTGCGACAGCAGCGCTCTTTCTCGCTAAGCGCAAGGACGTGCTCTGTTTTGTCGAGGAGCGTGAGCCATTGGCTGCCAAAAACCCCGACGATAGCCGAATATTAGAGCAAGCGTTCCCTAATCTCAAGAATGGCGATCTCATCGTGATCGTCTTTGGACCGGCGAAGGGGATAGCGACGCGCGGGCTGTGGGCCGTCTTGTGGGCTTTGGCATCGCATCGAGCAATCACCAAATCTTAAAGGAGGAGACCTATGCGTTGGACACGGTGGAAGGTGTTCGGACTGGTCGCGTTCTTGCTTGTTGGGCTGGTCGTGCCATCGTTGGCCGACTATCCCGTCACGGTTACTGATGATCGAGGCAAACAGATCACGATTCCAAAGCGCCCCGAGCGCATCGTCGTCGCGGGAACGCCGCTGTATACAGAGATTCTTATCGATCTGGGCGCGCTCGCTCGCATCGTTGGGGTGGCGGAATCCCCGGACAATCCAAAAGAAGTCGCGAACGTCCCACGCGTTGGACCGAGCTTCAATCCTAATGTCGAGGCGATCATTGCGCTCAAGCCCGATGTTGTCTTCGGCGCGATCGGCGCAATACGTGACACGCTCGAGCGCGCTGGGCTGATCGTTGTCTCGCTTGGTAAAGTTGGCACCGGGGCGATTGACAGCGTCACAGAGATTTTTAGGACGATTCGCTCGGTCAATCTTGTGATCGAGGGCAATACCAAGCTCGCAGATGTACTTATCGGCAGAATCGCTGAGGAGATCGTCATCATTGAAGGGACGGTGTTAGATCGCTTCAAGCCGACGGTCGCGATTCTCTATCCCTCAGGGGAGCAGCCGCCGTTTGCTGCCGGCCGCGGCACCCCGGAGAACGAGATCGTCCTGCGCGCTGGGGGTATTAACGTCTTCCCTGATGTTGCAGACTATAAGCAAGTGAGCTTTGAGGAGATCGTCAAGCGCGATCCCAGTGTCATTTTCACTGATCCGTTGCTTGTTCCGCTCATCACGGGGAATCGCTTCTTGCAAGAAGTCAAGGCCGTGCGCGAGAAGCGCGTCTACGGGATCAAGGCGTCGCAGTGGGTCAGCTCGCGCATCGCCCAGACGATCAAGACCGTTGCCGATCTCCTCCATCCAAGCCGAGGTGCTCTCCTTGCGGAAGCTCGTCTCTACGGCACGCTGTGGACTCGGTATGAAGTCGTGGAAGGGGCTCTTCGCCCTTAGCAGTTTGAGCGCTCTTTTGGTGGGAGCAGTGGCGATGGGCATAGCCGTGGGAGCTGTGCCCATCTCGCCCTTTGACCGCGACCCGACAAATCTCTTTATTCTCACCCAGATTCGGCTCCCCAGAGTGCTCTTGGCAGCGTTAGTGGGAGGGGCGCTGGCCCTCTGCGGTGCCGTGATGCAGGGGCTCTTTCGCAATCCCTTAGCTGATCCGTATCTGTTGGGCATTGCCAGCGGGGCGACAGCTGGGGCTGCCCTCACTATCGCGCTCCATTTAGATATCTATTGGGGCGCTGTGCCCATAGGGGCATTTCTGGGTGGGGTGCTCGCCGTCACCATGGTCTATCGCATTGCGCAGACGCGTTGGGCCCAGCTCGATAATTACGCGCTTATTCTCTCTGGGGTGGCGCTCGCGGCGCTCTTCTCGGCCGTGACGAGCTTTCTGCTCTTTTATAGGGGAGCCTCTCACGATGCGCGACGCTTAATATTTTGGATTCTAGGTGGGCTGGGCGGCGCCCAATGGGTTTATGTCTTGGGGCTACTGGGCACACTTCTTGTAGCTGGGATGATACTGCTGCTCTTCGCTCGTGATCTGAACGCCCTTGCACTCGGTGAAGAGATGGCGGCGCACCTGGGCATCGAGCCAAGACATCTCAGAAAGATCTTGCTTTTCGCCGTGACGTTACTGACAGCTGTCGCTGTAGCTGTTTCGGGGACGATCGGGTTTGTGGGGTTGATCGTGCCCCATATGCTGAGACTGATCGTCGGGCCAGATCATAGGTTGTTACTCCCAACATCAGCGTTGGGTGGGGCGGTCTTGCTCACGCTCTGCGACGCTGTAGCGCGGACGGTGCTCGCCCCGGCGGAGCTCCCCATCGGGATCATCACAGCGTTGCTCGGCGCGCCGTTCTTTCTCTTCTTGTTGCGACGGCGAGCGCAGCTGGGAGCATCACTATGATTCGCCTCGAGAACGTGCAGCTTGGGTATGATGGGCGTGTGGTGCTGAGCGATCTCAACCTCGAGATTGCGCCAGGGGAGGTCTTTGGGCTTGTGGGGCCAAACGGCTCTGGCAAGACGACGCTCCTGCGTGCGATCTCGGGGAGACTGTCTCCTCAAGCTGGGGCAATCTATCTCGATTGTCGCCGTCTGAATCAGCTTTCCCCCAAGGAGCTGGCACGTGAGCTGGCAGCTCTTGAGCAGGAGATCTCGTGCTCGTTCGATTTTACAGTCAGAGAGATCGTCGAGCTGGGGCGGCTGCCGCATCGAGCGCGTTGGCAGCGGCTTTCTGCCAAAGATCACGCGATCATCACCCGCGCGTTGGCGCTCACGCACACGCTGGAGTTTTCTGACAGGACGATTCAGAGCTTAAGCAGCGGGGAACGACAACGCGTCTGGCTGGCACTCGCGCTCGCCCAGGAGCCGAAAGTCTTGCTCTTAGATGAGCCGACGGCCCATCTCGATCTGCGCTATCAATTCGAGATCCTTGGTCTCATCTGTCAACTGGCCGCCACTGAGAGGCTCACGGTTGTCCTCTCACTGCACGATCTCAACCTGGCGCTGCGCTTTGTGGATCGGCTGGCGCTGCTGAGCGAGGGGCGCGTGATTGCAAGTGGGGTTCCTGACGAGGTGCTCGTCCCCCATAGAATTGAGCAAGCCTATCACGTGCGCGTCCGGCGCCTAGAAGGGGATTGGTTCATCGCTGAAGGAGTCGCGTGATGGCACGAGAACGTATCGTCTTGCTCTGGAGCGGCGGCAAGGACAGTACCCTGTCGTTAATGTACCTGCGCGAACGCTATGAGATTTACGGGCTGTTGACGACCTTCACGGAAGGGTATGATCGCGTCACGATGCACGGCGTGCGCCGGCAACTCTTAGAAGCTCAGACCCATACTCTAGGTGAGCGTCTGCTGTCCATGACGATTCGCCCGTGCTGCTCCAATGCCGAGTACGATGCCCAGATGCGCGCGATACTGCTGGAGCTAAAGAGCCGAGGGATCACCAAGATCGCCAGCGGCGATATCTTTCTTGAAGATGTGCGCCGCTATCGCCAAGAGCGCTTGAGCGAGCTGGGCTTGGAGCTGCTCACGCCCCTGTGGGGACGGGACTCACGCGCTCTCATCGAAGAATTTCTCGAGTTGGGATTCCGCGCGATCACCGTCTGTGTGAGTGCGCGCTGGCTTGACGAGCGTTTTGTCGGACAAGAGCTGACGCAAGAGTTTTTACATAAGTTGCCATCGAGCGTAGATCCTTGCGGGGAGAACGGTGAGTTTCACAGCTTTGTCTACGATGGCCCTCTCTTCCGCCATCCTGTGCGCTTTCGCCTGGGAGAGAAGATTCTGCGCGACGAACACTATTACTGCGATCTCATACCCTTCCAGGGAGATGATGCCCTATGAAGATCATCTCGCTTCTGCCCAGTGCTACGGAGATCGTCTACGAGCTGGGCTTGGGAGACAGACTCGTTGGGGTCTCGCATGACTGCGACTGGCCCCCCGAAGTCTTGCAAAAGCCTAAGCTCAGCCAAGCCGTCGTGCATTCGGAGATGCCCAGCGCCGAGATCGACCAGATCGTGCGCGAGAGACTCCATAGCGGGCTGAGCGTCTATCATGTTGACGCGGAGCTGTTACAGCAATTAGAGCCCGATCTGATCTTGACGCAAGAGCTGTGCGAGGTCTGTGCGCCGTCGTTCGACGATGTGCGCCAAGCGGTGAAGCTCTTGCACGGGCAGCCCCAAATCGTCTCGCTTGAGCCACACACTCTCGAAGATATCTTTGATAATATTCTCACAGTCGGCGAGGTCACTGGGCGCACAGATATTGCTCGAGATGTCGTGGCGCGGCTGCGCCGCCGCGTGGAGCGCATTCGCAAGCATACAGAGACGCTCGCGCATCGTCCAAAAGTCTGCTGCATTGAATGGCTCGAGCCCATTATGATTGCAGGGCACTGGGTGCCCCAGATGGTCGAGTACGCCGGGGGCGAAGACTGGCTCGGCGAGATCGGCTCTCCGTCGCGCTACGCCGACTGGGAAGAGATTCTCACGTACAACCCGGATATTATAGTCTTGATGCCGTGCGGGTTCTCCATCGAGCGCACCCTGCGCGAGATAGATCTGCTTACTGAGCTTGACGGTTGGGAGGAGCTGACGGCTGTCAAAGAGCATCAAGTCTTTATTGTCGAAGCGTCGGCGTATTTTAACCGTCCCGGTCCACGCATTGTGACGGGCTTGGAGATCTTAGCTGAGATCATTCATCCGGAGATCTTCTCTGGGCTAGCACCACAAGATCACCCTCGCCCCTTTGTCCCCTCTCCCCTCTGAGGGGGAGGGAAGGGTGAGGGGAAAAAGAAGGGAGAAGCTATGGAATTGAAGAACGAGATGGGCTTAGTTCAGATGTGGTGGGGTGACGGCAAGGGCAAGACGACGGCGGCGTTGGGGATGGCGTTGCGCGCGCTGGGGCGGGGCTTTCGCGTGCACTTGATTCAGTTCTTGAAGGGGGGCATCACGGGCGTCGAAGCGTTCGAAGAGTACGGTGAATTAAAAGCGCTCAAGCGCTTTGAGAATTTCTCGTTTGAGCGCTACGGGATGCCCGAATGGCTCATCGGCAAACCCACAGAAGGGCACATCGAGGCTGGGCGCAAAGCTCTCGAAGCGACGGCGCGGGCCCTCTCTTCGGGGAAATACGATATGGTCATCGTGGACGAGTGTCTGTATGCTGTGCAGATGGGCGTGATCTCGTCTGAAGAGTTAATTAAAGTTGTCAAGGGCAAAGCGCCCAAGACCGAGTGCGTGCTCACGGGAAGCCACAAGCGACTCCCCGAAATCGAAGAGATCGCGGACTTAGTCACGGAAGTGCGCAAGATCAAGCATCCTTTCGATAAGGGGATCAAAGCGCGGCTGGGGACGGAGTTTTGACTTTCTCTTCGAGAATATGTTAGGATCTCTGTATGACCAAAGCACTCTACCCCGGTAGCTTCGACCCCATCACCTATGGGCACATCGACATCATCCGCAGAGCGAAAAAGATCTTCGATGAGCTGATCGTCGCCGTGATGCGCAACCCCAATAAACCTATGCTCTTCTCGCTCGAAGAGCGCCATCGCTTAGTGATCGAAGCCCTGCGCGAGGTCGGGCTTAACGACGAGATCAAAGTCATCGCTCACGACGGGCTGCTTGTGCATCTGGCGCGTCAGCTCGGTGTCCACGCCGTCGTGCGGGGCCTGCGCGCGAGCACCGACTTCGAGTACGAGTTTCAATTAGCACTCACAAACCGAGATTTAGACCCGGAGTTCGAGAGCGTCTACTTGATGACGAGCCGAGAGTTTTCGTTCATCAGTTCGAGCATCGTGCGCCAAGTCAAAAGCTACGGCGGGGATGTGTCGCGCTTTGTGCCCAAGTGTGTGGAGTGCGCTCTTGCTGAGAAGCTCTCTAAAAGCGCACGCTAAAGAACGAGAGCCGCCACGCTGGTCTGCTCATATGGCTGCCGCTGGGGCGTGCAACCCAGTTAAATCCTAAAGTTCCCGAGAGCGCGGCATAGAGTATAGGCAGGGAGACGCGGGTTATCGTGTAGATATTAGTAATGTTTAAATTCCAGCCAAAGTGCTCTACCAAAAGCTCTGAGACCTTCACGATGCCTGCAGCGTGGAGCCATCCCGACCATGATCCTACCATAGCATAGACATAGGTGAAGAACCAATCCAGGGGATCGCTTGTGACACCGCGCCAGAACCCATCTACAATAATCCCTGCGCTTGCTCCTAGGGGAAGAGTCAGCGTATACACTGCGACTTGCATGACGGCAAATCCCAACCCGTGACAGAGCTCAGAGAGCTTAGGATCAGAAGCCTCGCGGCACAGCGTCGTCACGTAGATGAGTTCGATGGTTGGCCCACCAACAAACCCTCCCAGCAACCCAAACACAAATTGCTCTATGAAGAAATCGCTTGGTTGGGGCTGCCCTACAGCTTCCCCTGAACTCCAGAGAATCCCTAGCCCTATACACGCCGCTATGAGCAGTCGCTTCATGAGTACTATAGTTGTACTATGATTGGCTCGGTCTTGTCAAATACGCTTTGCTTCGCTATACTGCAGGCGTGAAGCGCGCGGAGTTTGAAGAACTGGTCTGGGAGGCGATTGACAGCCTGCCTCGCTTCTTCAAAGATCGCTTGCAAAACATCATGATCGTCGTTCAGGACGAACCCGATCCTCCCGATGAGACCCTGTTGGGGCTCTACGAAGGGGTGCCCCTGACAGAGCGCTCCGTCTTCTCGGATCAGATCAGGCCTGATATCATCTATATCTTCCAAAAGAATATCGAGTCTGTCGCTCAAGGCGATCCCAATGAGATCCGGCGCCAGGTGCGCATCACCGTCATTCACGAGATAGGACACTACTTTGGCCTCGACGAAGCCCAATTAGCAGCCTTGGAAGACGAATCAGACGCGTCGGCACAGTGAGGGAAGCACTGGGCTGCAGATCAAAGAGCTCATTGCGTCGGGCGTAGCTGAAGAGATGGTCTTCAATATAGTGCATCTGGGAGCGATAGCAGTGTATGGCTTGGCACTTGCGCTCGAGTTGTTCGGGGCGAAGCTCGTGGATAACCCAGTGAGTTCCTTGTCGCAGGGAGCGTGGGGGCAGCAAGGGTTTATCAGAGCATTTCCCCGCGGGGAGTGGCCAGGCCCCATAATGAATGAGATAGTGTCGGAGTTGAGGATGTAATTTGCTTTCGTGCAGCGCGGCGCGCGTGAAGAGATAGACCGCGTGATGATCGCCGTGACGATCTCGCGGATGCGGAAGATAGATCACTTGAGGATGCTCTTTGGTGAAGATCTCTTTGAGATCAGCTAACAGAGCCTCGTGAGTGTATGGAGCACCCGGCCGATAGGCCCACTCATAGGGAACTGTACAGGCTTTCGTATAGGGCGACGTATGGGGCTTGGAACTGTCACTCCATAGACGCATAAGGCTTCGGTCTGGATATCCTAACGTGATGAGACGCTTCTCGTGCACCCCAAGGATCTGAAGCGCTTTGAGTGATTCATGATAGCGCCGCTCTCCTAAGCGCAAGAAGTGCCGCGAGGGCAAGAGCAGCCCACGGCGCTGCCCGTCCCCGCAAGTCACTAAGAGCACCTTAACGACATGCCCCTTGCGCAGATGCTCTTGGATCACTCCCCCGGTAGCTAGCACCTCGTCATCGGGATGGGGAGCGATCACGAGCACGCGCGGAGCACGCTGCTTAGGCAACCGAGACATGGCGTGGTAGAGCGATCTCTAAGACTTGCGAGATCTCCTCGACAAACTCAAAGCGGAGCGCTTCCTTGACGTTCTGCGGGAGTTCTTCTAAATCTTTCTCGTTGCGCTTGGGTAAGATCACCGTCTTGATGCCCGCGCGATGGGCTGCTAAAACCTTCTCGCGGATCCCTCCGACGGGCAAGACCTTCCCCCGCAAGGTGATCTCGCCAGTCATCGCCAAATCAGCTTGGACAGGAGTATCGGTCAGCAGCGACGCGAGCGCCGTCACGATCGTCACCCCTGCCGATGGCCCATCTTTGGGAATCGCTCCCTCTGGCACGTGGATGTGAATGTCGTGATTGGCGAAGAAATCCGGGTCGATCCCGAACTGTTCAGCATTGGCACGGATATAGCTGAGCGCGGCTTGCGCCGACTCCCGCATCACTTCGCCCAGCTGCCCTGTGAGCTTGAGCTCGCCCTTGCCTTTCATCTTCGTCGCTTCGATGAAGACGATATCGCCACCAACTTGAGTGACCACGAGCCCAATCGCGACCCCGGACTTAGTTAAGCGCTCCGACACTTCAGAGAAATAGCGCGGCGGCCCAAGCAGCTTCATCAGATCTTCAGGTTGGATGAAGCGCTTGGAGCGATCTTTCTTCTCTGCGACTTGGACCGCGATCTTGCGGCAGACCGCCCCGATCTCACGCTCTAAATTTCTCACCCCGGCCTCGTGGGTGTAGTCACGGATGATCTGGCGCAGCGCGCTATCGCTGAACTCGACTTGGTTGGCTCTCAGCCCATGAGCTTTGATTTGCTTGGGAATGAGATATCTCTGGGCGATCTGGACTTTTTCGTCTTCAGAATAGCCGGGGAGCTCGAGCACCTCCATACGGTCGAGCAACGGCGCAGGGATCGTGTACAAAACATTCGCTGTTGTGATGAAGAGCACGCGCGAAAGGTCAAACGGCACATCGAGATAGTGATCGGTGAAATTATTGTTCTGTTCTGGGTCGAGGACTTCGAGCAGCGCTGATGCGGGATCGCCCCGGAAATCACTGCTCATCTTGTCGATCTCGTCGAGCATGAAGACGGGGTTCTTCGAGCCAGCGCGCCGCAGCCCCTGAATAATTCGGCCTGGAAGCGCCCCAACATAGGTGCGGCGATGCCCACGAATTTCAGCTTCGTCACGCACACCTCCAAGCGAGATGCGCACGAATTTTCTCCCGAGCGCGCGGGCAATCGAGCGCCCCAGCGACGTCTTCCCCACCCCCGGAGGGCCTACCAAACACAATATCGGGCCCTTCATGTCTTTCTTGAGCTTCAGGACGGCTAAGTACTCTAAAACGCGCTCCTTGACTTTCTCCAAGTCGTAGTGATCTTCGTCGAGGATCTGACGTGCACGCGCGATATCGAGCATATCTTTCGTCGTCTTGGACCAAGGGAGCGCGATCAGCCAATCCAGATACGTGCGTGAGACCGTGTACTCCGCTGAACTGGGGTGCATTTGTGCTAAGCGCTCCAGCTCGCGCAGGGCTTCTTTCTCGATATCCTTGGGCATCTTGGCCTGTTTGATCTTGCGGCGCAGCTCTTCGATCTCCGGGCCCTCTTCTTCGCCGAGCTCCTTCTTGATCGCTTCGAGCTGCTCGCGTAAGATTCTCTCTCGTGTGGACCGCCCGATCTCTTCTTGGACGCGCGTATGGATGCGCGAGCCAACTTCTAAAATCTCGTTCTCTTCTTCAAGGAGGCGCAAGACGAGCGTCAGGCGCTCCTTGACGTTAAGGGTCTCTAGGACTTGCTGTTTCGCTTCAACTTCGATGTCGAGATTGGCCGCGATGAAGTCGGCCAATTGCCCCGGATCCGTCAGGCTCAAGGCCATAGTGTGGATCTCGGGCTGGGGGTTGGGCAGGAGGGAGAGCATCTTCTGGAAGAGCGCTGTAACTTGTTTGCTGAGCGCCTCCGTCTCAATATCTTTCTCAACGACGGACTCCAAGAGCTGAATCTTTGCCATCAGATATGGCGTTTCGGCGGTGAACATCTCGACGGTGAAGCGCTGCAGCCCCTGCACCCACAGCAAAAGTGCATTATTAGGGGTCTTGGTCACGCGGGCGATCCGACAGACTGTGCCTACCGTGTAGACGTCCTGAGCAGAAGGATGCTCAATAGAGGGATCACGCTGGGTCAAGACCCCTATGATCTTCGTACTTGCTAACGCATCTTCGATCAATTTGACAGAGCTTTCGCGCCCCACCGCCAATGGCAAAACAGAGTTGGGAAATACGACTGTATTTTTCAAGGGCAATATCGCGATGATCTCAGGTAAATCGGCTTTCTGCAGTTCTGTCAGCTCAAACCCTGCTGGAGTCATCATGGGAGAATCTCAGAGAGAGATTTTACTTTCGCTGTCGGGACATGTCAAGGCATCCCTTGCTAAGATCTTCGCGGCACGGTATAACAAAGTGATCGTTATGCAAACGCTCACCCCAGAGACGATAGTCGCTTTGATCACGTTTTTTGGGTGCTTTTATGGGTATCACTCTGTCTATTTTTATCTATCGCGTCGGCACACACATGCCACACGCAAGGGCCGAATGCGCCAAGCCGTCGCTGGCGCTCTTATGCAAGCCATCGAGGAGGGCGATCACCTTCTGGTTGTGCACCAGTTGCGCAATATTATCATGTCCGTGACGTTTTTGGCGTCGGCGAGCGTGCTGTTATTGAGCTTTATTATTAGTTTCAGCGGCGTCTGGGAGACGATCCTAGAGCTCCCTCAGCTCTCCAGTCGCGGGCTGCGTCCGTACGATTACCCCATTTGGACTATTATCTTTACGCTCGCCGTCTCGTTCTTCAGCTTCTTGACGGCCCTGCGCTATTTCAATCTCTTGTCTATGCTCATTAGTGCGCCGCCTAAAGCTCTTACCGAGATGGAGGGCACCGAGCCTACGAAATATCTGACAGATCTATTTATGCGCGGCAGCGATAGCTACACCCTTGGGCGTCGTGGGTTTATTTACAGCGTTGTCGCAGCCGTGTGGTTTCTTAACGTTTGGGTCTTTATCGCTGTCACAATTCTGGTGACGGTGTGGGTGGCGATCTTCGATCGCTAGGCAGAATATAAAGATCTGAAGCAGCAAATCCTAGCTGCACGACGTCGCCCTCATGAAGTGAGCTATCGAGCGCGTTGGCTTTGACGATGAGTGTGTTGCCAGCGGCTTCAACGTGAACCCAGAGGGTATCTCCGGCAAATTCTACCTCTGTAATCTTCCCGAGTAAAATATTTTCTGCGGGTTGGTTGAGGCGAATTCTCTCAGGGCGCATGAGCACCGTGACAAGTCGACCAATTTCTATTTCGTGAGCAGCATGAGCACGGATAGCGCTCTCACCAACAGCGAGCACAACGCTCTCTCCATCACGTTGTGCAACCCTTCCTGTCAGGAGATTGCCTCGCCCGATAAAACGCGCGACAAACTCCGTTGCCGGAGTGTGATAGACTTCTTGGGGTGTCCCGATCTGTTCGATATGCGCAATGCTCATGACTGCAACTCTATCCGCGACGGCGAGGGCTTCCTCTTGGTCGTGGGTGACGTAGAGCGTCGTGATTTTCAGAGCTTTTTGGATCTTTTTGATCTCGATGCGCAAGCGCTCACGTAGCTTCGCATCGAGAGCGCTGAGGGGCTCATCGAGCAATAAGATTTTGGGGTTAGGAGCGAGCGCGCGGGCGAGTGCAACTCGCTGCTGCTGCCCTGCTGATAACTCCGAGGGCATTCTCTGCTCGAGCCCCTCAAGCCCTACAAGCTCCAGCAACGCGCGCACACGATCTCTCACATTTCCGGAAGATCTTGCGAACTTCAGACCATACGCGACGTTCTGAAAGACATTCATATGGGGGAAGAGCGCGTAATTCTGGAAGACTAATCCGACCCCGCGTCGCTCCGGCAGCACTCCCAACACGCTCTGGCCGTCAAAGAGAATATCTCCAGAGTCGGGCGTTTCAAAGCCCGCGATGAGTCTCAGTATCGTCGTCTTGCCGCAGCCGCTGGGGCCGACCAGGGCCATCAGCTCTCCTTCTGTTATCTCCAGGGAGATGCCCTCGAGAGCAACTGTCATACCAAAACGCTTCGTGATCTCTTTGAGCGTGACGCGCATAGCGTTAAAAGTGCTTAAAGATTCGTTCCCCCCAACGTTCTAGCAGTATAAACGCGAGCGCCGAGACGGCAATCATTACAGTGCTCATGGCGCTGGGGGCTCCAAGAGAATGCTGACTCAAAAAGCGATAGATGGCGACGGGCATCGTGTTCAATCCCGGCCGAGCTAGCATAAGCGTTGCGCTCATCTCGCCCAAGCTGAGCGCGAACGCGAAGACCGCCCCGGCGATCAATCCCCCAGCGACTAAGGGCAGCTCGATCTCGCGCAGCGCCCGCCAGCGTGATGCCCCCAAGCTGCGCGCCATCTCGACGATCTTCATATCGAGATTCTCCAAGACCGGCACGAGCGCCCGCACCACGAACGGAAATATAATCACAGCGTGCGCGATGATCACGGCTGTCGCTGTGCCCGCTAGCTTGAACGGCGGTGCATTGAACGCCCGCAAAAGCGCAAATGCCAACACAATCGATGATGTCGCGAGCGGAGCCATCAGGAGCGTATCGAAGAGCCTTCGGCCGGCCCAACGCAGTCGCGCTATCATATATGCGAAGATCAACCCCAACGGCACAGCAATCATTGTCGCTCCTAGCCCAAAGCCCAGACTGTTGAGAATCGCTTGCAAGGGAGAATCTCCTAGGAGCGCCTCGTAATCGGGCGTAAAGATATATGAGTACCAGCGCAGGGTCCAGCGCCCACCTCCTGGGGCGTCCTCCCAAAACGAGTCGATGACGATAGCAAGCACCGGGCCGACAAAGAGCAGTACGCTCACGAGCACGTAGAGCCAGAGCAAAATCTTCGCAGGGCGCAGAAGGTCTCTCACCCCAACAAAGAGCGGTATGGTGGAGCGCGGGCGCACATGCTCGGCTTGGCGAGCAAAGCTTCCCTGCAGGCGCAGATAGAGATAAGTCATCCCCAGCGAGAGCATAAGCCCGATGAGCGCCAGCGCTGCGCCAAGTTTATAGTTTATAAATTCGGGATCGAGCCGCGTGACGACGCGCGTGTAGATCTCGACTTCGATAGTCGAGAACCGACCGCCGCCTACAGAGAGTACTATAGGGAAGCTCAAAAAACAAAAGATAAAGACGAGCGCGGCGCCGCTGAGCAGCCCCGGCAGGATCATGGGCAACGTGATGTCCTTGAAGACATAAAAGCGCGACGCGCCCAACGTGCGAGCGCTCTCCTCGTAGCGCGGGTCGAGGCGCTCCCACGCGGCGTGCACCGTGCGCGTGATGATTGGGGCATTGTAAAAAGCGTGTGCAAGCACGATCCCCGTCAGAGAGTACATGATGGGCAGGGGCGGCTCACTCAGCCCAAAGAGCTTCATCAAGAACTGATTGAGATAGCCGTTACGTCCGAAGAGCAACGCGAACCCTAACGCAACGGTGATCGCGGGCAGTACGAAGGGCACAATGGTCAGCGCACGAACTGCTCTTTTGAGCGGGAAGTCATAGCGCGTCAGGATATACGCTAAAGGTAACCCCAGAATGATACTCGCAAGTGTGCTCAGAAGAGCTTGCCAGAGCGTGAAGAGAATGACATGCTGGAAGTAATCGTCCGCGAGGATCTTGCGCACAAACTCGAGAGAGAAGGCGCCGTCTTTGGTGAGCCCCTCGCGCAGTAAGTTCGCTATGGGAGCGTAGAAAAAGATTATTAAGAAGAGCAGGGGGAAGGGGAGCAGGAAGCCCTCACCCCCCAGGCTGCGCCGGGACCGTACGCCTTCGCCCGCTAAGGCGGGCGAAGCCCACGCGCAGCGTGCTTGCAGGGCAGGGTGAGGGCCTTTTCGTCTAGAGCGTCTCACGCTTCTTACCGTCCTGTGACGACGAGCCGAGCCCATTCATCGAGCCAGCGGTCGTCGTGCTCCGCGACTAAATTGAGGGGCAGCATCACCGGATTGGGCGGGATGACTGCACACGTCTGCCATTTCTCTGGGAGCTTCGCGTTTGAGTTCGCTGGGAACATCACTTCCGTATCGGGAAGCTTCTCTTGGACTTCGACCGAGAGCAAGAAGTCCAAGAACGCTCGAGATAACTTTGGATTGTCTGTGCTCTTGACGATCCCCGCACCGAAGATCGTGCGGTAGCCCTGATTGTTGAGCAGCAAGGGCTGGTAGCGCGCGTCGAAGCACGCATCTGTGGAGAAGCTCACGACCATTGGCGCTTCGCCCTTGGTGAAGAGCTTGTACGCGGCGCTCCAGCCAGGTTGGATCGTCAAGATCGTGGGCAAGAGCTGCTTCCAGTATTCGAGATAGCCTGGGTCGCCATAGTTGTAGATTGTCCAGAAGAGGAAGGCGTGTCCGACGCTGGAGGTCAGCGGGTTCTGAATAATTAGCTTCTTGGCGTACTGAGGCTGGGTCAGGTCCGCGAACGTCTTGGGCAGCTCTTCGGTCTTGAGCTTCTCGTTGTTGTAGACGAGAGTGATAAACCCGTGCTCATAGGGGATGAGCGTCATATCGGGGTCGAGGAGCAGTTCTTTAGAGACAGTCTTAAGATTGGGGATGTCGCTCTCGCTTAAGGGGATAAGGAAGCTGAACTTCTTCAGGCGGGGGACGTCGTTGATCTCACCCATGAAGATATCGGCGGGTGTGCCTCCGGTGATGAGCTCGTTGATGAGCCGAGCGAGCATAGCGCGGCTTGGCCCGGTAGCGACGAATTCGACTTCGACGCCCGGGTTGCGCCTCTCAAACTCGGTCTTGATAAACTTCGCCGGGCCCCACGAGACGAAGCTTTCGTAGACATAGACGACGAGCTTCGAGCCTTCGCCGGCCTGAGCCACAGAGAAGGAGACGCTCAAAGCCAGCACCGATCCGATGAGCAGTACGACGAGTGCTGCGTGACGCAGCATGAAAGATCCCTCCTTTGTAGTCTTTCTGAGGAGAGATCTCGGGAGGAGTGCTGAAAGGTTCCCTACGCCGGTATTACCCGGATCAGGTTCCAAGGGTCGGTCTCGGACTAGAGACCCTCTCAGCCCGGTTCCCCGAGCTCCCCTACGCTGAGAATCTTAGCATGCTCCGCGATTCTTGTCAAGGCGTCCGCAGCCATCGGAGCAGCTCAGCTTTCAGGGTGACGAAATCGTGCTGAGTCGAGTCACGGGGGTGCTTCAGAGGGACTGGGACCACGGCCTTAACGCGCGCCGGACGCTCGGACAAGATATAGATTCTATCTGCAAGCGTGAGGGCTTCTTCGACGTCGTGGGTGACAAAGAGCGTCGTTCGTGGGGATTTCTGATGAGCTTTGAGGAGCCAGCCGTGGAGCTCCGATCTCGTGAGAGCGTCGAGCGCCCCGAAGGGCTCGTCAAGCAAGAGAATTTCCCGTTGAGAGAGCAGCGTGCGGATGAGGGCGACGCGCTGGCGCATCCCCGCGGAAAGCTGTGCCGGGTATGCGCCCTCAAACCCCGATAAGCCAAACTCTGCAAAGAGCTGTCTTGCACGGGCCTCGGCTCGTTTTCTCTCTTCGTGAGCGATCTCTGGACCAAGCAGAGCGTTGTTGAGCGCGGTGCGCCAGGGCAAGAGCAGGTCTTTCTGCTGCATGTACGCGACATGACGTTGGCAGTCCTTGACAAGAGCTTCGTTGAGCGAGATTGTTCCCGAGTCGGGACGGATTAGCCCGGCAATGATGTGCAAGAGCGTCGTCTTGCCGCAGCCGCTGGGGCCGACCAGCGCCACCAGCTCCCCGTGATTCGCGTCCAGATCGATCTTGTCAAGCACAAGCAGCGGCAGCCTGTCACGGGAGAAGCTCTTGGTGATCTGAATGAGCCGAAGATGGGGCGACATAAAGCACGCTGCGCTCTGCTATTTATTCTGAGTGCTTACGGGTCTCGAGCACGCGCACGCCTGCTAAGATAATGAGCACAATAGCTGTGGAGATCGCGGCCAATAGATACTGCCCAAGCCCAGCAGCCATCCCAATGGCTGCTACGGCCCATAACCCCGCGGCAGTCGTCAGCCCGCGCACGACCTCCCCTTCACGAAAGATCGTGCCTGCTCCTAAAAACCCAATCCCCACCACAATGTTCGCCGCGAGACGCCCAGGATCAGCACTTGGCCCGAAGGCCGTCACGGACAGCACTGTAAAGAGCGCTGAGCCAAATGCGACCAACATATATGTTCTCAACCCCGCGGGACGCTGCGCCCGCTCCCGCTCCCATCCTACTAGCCCCCCTAACAGCGCCGCCGTTGCTAAGCGTATGGCCAATTCCCAGGCGAGATCCATAGGGTAATTTTCACCGAAATTCCATTCCCTTGTCAAGATCTTCCGGCTAGAATGGGCATGGCTCATGCGCGCACGAGCGATTCTCTACGGGATACTCATGGTGGCCCTCCTGGCGCTTGTCTTGATCTTTATCTGGGTGTTCTTATGGTCTGGCTGCGGCATCTGGCGCATCCCGTGCTGAAGGGCCTTGTGCACCGCAACGCGCGCCAGGATATCTAACGCATCGTAGACCGGCCCGTCGAAATCGTCTTGGTCTATTACTAAAGAGAGCTCTGTGCAGCCCACAACCAGGGCTTGCGCCCCACGCTCGCGCAGACGCGCCGCAATCGCACGCAAATCCCGTTTCATCTCGAGATCGAAGCATCCACCTTTGATCGCATAGATGATCTCCATAACGCGAGCTTGGTCGTCTGAGCAAGGCGTAAGGACTTCGATCCCATGAGGCTCACAAGCGTCGTGATAGAGCTGTGTGCGCACCGTCGTCTCCGTCGCCAGCAGTCCAACAACGGGCTCCGTGATGCTTCGCGCTGTCTCGGCGATCATGTCTATGAATGGGATGCGCACGGCTTTTTGTAAGTAGGGCAGAAAGACATGGGCCGTATTGCATGGCATAGCAATAAAGCTTGCGCCCATGCGCTCGAGCTTTCTCGCGCTGCGGCAGAGTGCCGGACGCGGATCGGGGCCCCCATTGAGAATAAACAGCCCGCGATCAGGGATCTGCGGGTTATTGTCGATCACGATGGGAATGTGATCTTGATCACACTGGGCAGGAGTCTTCAAGACAATGCGGCGGAAGAGCTCGGCCGTAGCAGCTGGCCCCATGCCCCCTAAGATGCCAATAACCCCTGTGTTCATGTGGGGCTGATTGTACTGGGAGGGCTTGAGCCTGCAGGAGACACGCGTCCGTTGGGGTGCGGGAGTTGGTCTTCTGAGCAAGGGTCGCGCTTTCTTGGGGAAGGTCAGGCGGGGACGTTATACTGTTGATGCTATGCGCCCAGCAATGGCAGAAGCGATCATAGATCTTGGGCAGCTGGCACGCAACATCGCGACGGTGCGTGCGCGCCTTGGGGAGCGCATAAAAATTCTCTTTCCCGTTAAGGCTGACGCCTACGGGCATGGAGCTGTCAGGGTAGCCCAAGCAGCTGAGCAGGCGGGCGTCGACTACTTTGGTGTCGCCAATATCGCTGAAGCTCAAGAACTACGCGAGGCCGGAATCAAGACCCCTATTTTGATTCTCTCTTCTTCGCGGATTGCTCATATTTCAGAGTTGGTACGCACCGACGTTGATGTGACGATCTCGAGCTTAGAGTTTGCGCAGGCGCTTGCGGCCGAAGCGCAGCGCCAAGGGCGACGCGCGCGCGTCCAAATCAAAGTTGATACGGGTATGGGGCGCAACGGTGTACTCTCTCATGACGCTCTGGCGCTCTGTCGTGCCATTGCCCAGATGCCGTCTCTGGAATGCACTGGGATCTTCTCGCACTTCGCTTGCTCGTATAGCGAGAAAGAAGAAGACCGACTATACACACAGCGACAGATCCAGGTCTTCAATGATCTATTGGCTCAGCTTGACCGTGAGGGTATTCTTCCCCCCTTACGGCATATTGCCAACAGCTCCGGTCTCGTTCAATATGAGAATGACGTGACGACGGGCTATTATAATATGGTCCGACCTGGGATCTTACTCTACGGATACCCCGAAGTGCGACGCCCATGGACCGAGCCGATCAAGCCTATCTTGCGAATGCGCAGTTGGATCGTCACGATGAACGAGCTGCCCCCAGGGAGTTTTATCGGCTATGGGCGTCGCTTCCAGACAAAGAGAACTTCACAGATCGTCACGATCCCCGTGGGCTATGCTGACGGCGTGATCTGGCTGTTAGCGAACGTCGGCGAAGTCGTGATTCACGGCAAGCGCGCCCCCATGGTCGGCTCGATCTCCATGGACCAGATCACCGTCGACGTGACGGATATCCCCGAAGTCAAGCTTGGAGACGAAGTCGAGCTCATCGGACCTCATATCTCTGCGGAAGAGATCGCGCGCAAGATCGGTGCGAACTTCACAGAAGTCGTGCTTACGGCTCTATCCAGAAGGGTCGTGCGGGTGTACAACGTATAGCCCCTCTTGCACTCTCGTCCCGGCGCTTCTACAATGGGGACAGGGCTATGGCTCTCATCACCTTGCTCAGCGATTTTGGCTCAGCTTCAGGGTACCCCGCAGCGATGAAGGGGGTCATTCTGTCGCTGTGCCCGACGGCCCAGATCGTCGATATTAGCCATGACGTCGAGCGCCATCATGTTCGGGCTGGGGCCTTCTTGCTCTGGATGGCTGTCCCTTACTTTCCCGAGAAGACTGTACACTGCGCCGTGGTTGATCCAGGCGTGGGCACAGCGCGGCGCGCTCTCGTTATTGAATCGGGAGGCCAGCTCTTGGTCGGTCCAGATAATGGGCTGCTCATCCCTGCTGCCGAACGACTTGGCCGTTTCACAGTCTTTCATATCCGCAACGAGCAATTCTTCCGTGCCCCGGTCTCGCGGACCTTTCATGGGCGCGATATCTTTGCTCCGGTCGCGGCACACCTGGCCAATGGGCTCGCTCCCCAAGAACTGGGGCCACAGATCACAGACTATACAAAGCTCTCATTTGGAGAAGGAATGCGACACGGGCGCGTCCTTGAGGGGGAGGTTATCTACATTGACCCGTTTGGGAATCTCATCACGAACATCGCCGGGGAACTGTTGCAGCATGTGTCTCCTGGGGATTCAGTAACTATCGAGGTCTCGCGCAAGGCCGCCTCAGCGCGCTATGCGCGCACTTACGGGGAGGTCGAGCCCCATGAGCTTATAGTCACAGTAGGCAGTCATGGCCAGGTCGAGATCGCCATGAACTTGGGCAGTGCGGCTCAACGCCTGCGTGCCCATACTGGCGAGCCCGTGCTCATCAAGCTATGACTATAGCTACAGAGCGAATTTTTCGTGTCCATCCCTTTGCCCGGACGATCTTAGAGCGCCTGATCGAAGCGGGTTTTGAGGCCGTTATGGTCGGAGGGGTCGTGCGCGATGCTGTGCGTGCTCAGCTTGAGCCCGACTATGAGTTCACCCCCGACGAGGTCGACATCGCGACGTCGGCCTATCCTGATGAGATCAAAGAACTCTTTAGAGATTGGAAGATCTTCGAAGTAGGCGAGGCCTTCGGCGTCGTGATCGTCGTTGCGCCTGATGGGCACTCGTATGAAGTCGCGACATTTCGCACTGAGAGCGAGTACGACGGGCGCTGGCCCGCGCGCGTCGCGCTCGTGCGCACCCTCGATGAAGACATTCACCGTCGAGATCTGACGGTCAACGGCTTGGCAGCGACCCTTGAGGGGCATATCATTGATCGCGTCGGCGGGATCTCTGATCTCCAGGCAAAGATCATTCGAACCATCGGCGATCCTAATAAGCGTTTCTCCGAAGATTATCTGAGAATATTGCGGGCGATTCGGCTGGCGTGCGTCCTCGATGGCACGATTGCGCCTGAGACCAGCGACGCCATACGTCGCCATCGTGAGGGGCTGAAGAAGATATCGGCAGAGCGCATCCGGGATGAGCTTCTGAAGATTCTTAAGACCCCGCGTGCGACCAAGGGGGTCAAGCTGCTCGATGAGCATGGGATTTTAGAGCTGATTCTGCCCGAGCTCGTCGCCTGCAAGGGGGTGCCCCAACCAGAAAAGTACCATCCCGAAGGGGATGTGTATACGCATACGCTCTTAGCCATAGAGTGCGCCGACGCGATAGTCCGCGATCCGCTGGTGAAGTTCGCCCTGTTAGTACACGATGTGGGCAAGCCCATTGCTTTAAAGAAAAATAACTATGAGCACGCCGGGGGTCATGAAATGATTGGCGAGCAGATGGCTGAACGAATCTGTCGCCGGCTGCGCTTCAGCACCGATGAGATCAAGCTCATAAAATTTTTAGTGCGAGAGCACTTACGTATCGGGAGATTTGCAAAGATGAGCCCTGGCAAACGTGCCACGCTCTTGAAGACTCACGAGAATCCCGAAGCGCCGTGTGAGCGTCCGGCGGAGCGCTTCCCGTTCTTTATGAAGCTTGTGGCGCTGATGATCTGCGATTGTGAGGCAAGCGCGCACAAGTCATCAGGATGGCTTCCGGTCGTGCAAGCTGTACCCCCGTTGTTGCTCCGGGTGCGGGAGCTTGCGGAGCGGGAGCGCGCGCGCAAATTTCTTGATGGCCATGACTTAATCAAGATGGGGCTTTCCCCTGGTCCGCGCATTCGCGAGATCTTAGATGCTGTCTATGAGCAGATCTTCTCAGGAAGGATCACAACCCGTGAGGAGGCGCTCACCTTGGCCCAGCAGCTGCTCCAAGGGGTTGTCGATTCCAAGGGGAAGAGTGCGTCAGCTTGACTTGGAGGCCTCGGGCCTACTTGGTATAATTACCCATGCAGCCAGAAGAAGGGGGACCGGGTCAGTTCTCCTCAGCGACAAAGTCCCCCATTCCTCTCACCACCCTAAGGAGGACTACCCGGTCCCCGCTTCTGGTTGTGCCTGACGCCCGTTGCCAAAGAGCGTGTTTAAGAGATGAACTAATCCCATCCCAATCGCCGTTCCCAGGGCGATCCCCTCCATCGTCCCCTCGAACTTCGGCTGAGTGTAGCCGCAGTTGGGACAGAGCAGATAGGTCTTGCCGCCGCTCTCTTCGATCTTCATGGTATTTAACTCATTCTTGCAGATAGGGCACTTGGTGGGGTTGAGGACGGACTCGGGCAGGCGCCCTACCCCCTTGCGCATCAAGGCGAGTTCGGCCTCCTTGGCGTTGATATACACCCACGCCGGCACTTTGATCGTCTTGTAGGCCTCTGGGTCCTTTACCATCATAGTTCCTTCACCAAGGTTACCTTTGTCTGCTATGTAGAATTATAACCATTGTGCTATTATTGTCACAAGCTACTAAGCTGCATTATACTACTTTTCTACCAGGTTGTCAAGTCCCCCTCCTCTTTTTTCTAAAGATAGAATTTAGAATGCTTTTCAGCGAATAACCCCCCGAAGCTTCTCCCGCAGCCCCTCGTAGAAGCTCACAAACGAGAGGGCTTGGTCTATGTCTATCCACGCAACCGATTCTATCTCGTCAGGGGCAGGGCAAAAGTGCTCGTGCTCTAGCTGTATCTCATAAAAGAACGTATGCCAATGGTAGTTCGTCGTCCGCCCCAGATGCGATTCCGTCCCCAAGAAGCGCACGATCCGGCACGGGACGCCAGTCTCTTCAGTCGTTTCGCGCAGGGCGGCTTCTTCCGGAGTCTCCCCATATCCCACAAAGCCTCCTGGGAGAGTCCACTGCCCAGCGTTGTACCCCCGCTTGGGTTTGACCATCAAGAGCTTGCTCTCTTTGAGAATAATAGCTTTGGCCGTCAAGCGCGGTAGGGTCGCGCTCACGGCCAGTCTTACAAGAGGCAAGGCTTCGTCCAGTCCGGGAATCTGCTCTTTATGCCACCAGTCTTCGGGGTGTCTGTCCAGATGGGGCTTGCAGAAGTGAACCCTCTCCCCCCGGAGGTTCATCGTATGGATGATCTCAAACTCCCAGGGGATCTCTGAGCGCGCTGTGGGAAAGCGGAGCCGCCCGCCTTCCGAGATCAAGAAGACCTGGCCATCTCGTTCTAAATAGTAATGTTCCATTAGGGAAGGGCGAATTCACCCCTCCCTACTATACCCCAGAGCCCTACGGCCGCGCAAGACGATTAAAAGAGCGTGAAGCGAATGACCAAGCCCACAAAGACCAGCGCGACCATGGACATTAACTTAATGAGAATATTGAGCGATGGGCCAGAGGTGTCCTTGAACGGATCGCCTACGGTGTCGCCGACGACCGCGGCTTTATGCGCAGGCGAGCCCTTGCCTCCGTAATGCCCCTCTTCTATGTATTTCTTGGCGTTGTCCCAGGCCCCTCCCGCGTTGGCCATCAGCAACGCGAGCACAAATCCAGATACCAACGCCCCGACAAGGACGCCCATCACCGCCGTCACGCCAAAGAGAATCCCCGTTATCAACGGAGAGATGATCGCTAGCAGCGCCGGCATGATCATCTCCTTGTGAGCCGTCTTCGTAGCGATCTCGACGGCCTTGGAGTAATCAGCTTTCGCTTTCCCCTCTAAGAGTCCAGCGATCTCTCTAAATTGCCGGCGCACTTCCTCAACGATCGCGCCAGCAGCTCGACCCACGGAGCTCATCGTCATAGCGCCGAAGAGGAAGGGCAACATCGCGCCGACGAAGAGCCCCAGCAGCGCATAAGGATTGGAGAGGGAGAAGACTTGATCAAGCTCAGCTAGCTCGAGAGAACGCTTTGTCAAGACTGTCACGGCCTTGCCACCCAGATCGCTTAACTGAAGAGCAATCTGATCGCGATAGGTGCTGATGAGTGCCATGGCCGTGAGCGCTGCTGACCCGATAGCGAAGCCCTTTCCGACGGCTGCGTTGGTGTTGCCCAAAGCATCTAAAGCATCGGTGCGCTTGCGCACCTCGGGCTTTTGATGAGACATTTCAGCGATGCCCCCAGCGTTGTCTGCTACTGGGCCGTAGGCATCGCTGGCCAAGGTAATACCCAAAGTCGAGAGCATCCCCACAGCAGCAATGCCGATCCCGTAGAGCCCCATCTTCATGGGGTCAAGCCCGGCTAACGCGGCACTCGCTGTTGAAGCCGCCCAGTATCCGGCGATGATCGCGATCCCAACAGCGATCACTGGGATAGCCGTCGAGCGCATGCCCGTGGCCAGCCCACTGATGATGACCGTTGCGGGGCTGGTTTGCGCTGTCATCGAGATCTGTCGCGTTGGCTGGTATTGCGATGACGTGTAGTACTCTGCGGAAAAGCCGATCACGAGCCCCGCGGCCAACCCCAAGACCAACGCGACGTACAAGCCCCAGTAGCTCCATGACCCAAAGAGTAAGATCGTAATGAGCAAGGAAAACAGCGCGATGAGCACAGCGCTGGCATAGACGCCGCGCCGCAGGGCGCGCAAGAGTTCGCCTTGCGAAGCTTCTTCGCGCGCTTGGACTAAGAAGCTTCCAAAGACCGAGCAGATAATGCCCACGGCAGCGATGAGCATCGGATAGGCGACGCTCTGCATGACGAGCTCCTTGCCGATAAACGCTGAGATCCCCAAGGCGACCGCGGCGATGATCGCGCCCACGTACGATTCATATAAGTCGGCGCCCATGCCGGCGACGTCCCCAACGTTATCGCCGACCTGGTCAGCGACGACAGCGGGATTGCGCGGGTCATCTTCGGGGATTCCGGCTTCGACCTTGCCGGAGAGATCTGCCCCAACATCCGCAGATTTCGTGAAGATCCCTCCACCCACACGAGCAAAGAGTGCCACAGAGCTCGCGCCCATCGCTGAGGTTAATAACACCTGGGCGATCTCTTGGAGCCCCACCCCAATGGTGTAGAGAATCACGAACCAGAGCGTGATATAAAAAAGCCCCAGCCCCACAACGGAGAAGCCCATGACGCTGCCGGCTTCGAAGGCAACTCGTAAAGCTCGGTTGAGGCTCTGTTTTGCGGCGGCCGTCGTGCGTCCGTTGCTTGTGGTGGCGATCTTCATCCCTACATAGCCTGCAAGCCCAGAGAACGCCCCTGCGGTCAGGAAGGCCCACGGCGCCCAGGGACTGAGCAAGCGGCCAAGGCTCATGAGTAACAGAATAACAAAGAGTGTCAGTAAAAAGATCGCCACGACCATATACTGCCGGCGCAGGAAGGCCTCAGCCCCTTCCCGCACATAGGAGGAGAGCTGCCGGATGCGCTCCTCCCCCTCATCGAAGCCCCGTAGGCGAACGACCAAGTATCCCACATACCCTAACGTCAGCACGGCAACCGCACCTGCTGCATACACGAAATCCATAGAGTGAACGGAACACCCCTTCGCGCAAAGTTTCGCTCATTATACGTGAAAGCAGGGGAGCGATGCAAGTCCATTCTCATTTGCGTTTTAGAGCAAAGTGTGCTATGCTGCTTAGGGAAAGGGAGGTCTTTCGATGAGAGTAAGGGTATTCTTTGTTTTCAGTGTGCTGGTCGGCGTTGGACTGATAGGGTGCAACCCGGCGGAGCCTCTCCTCCCGGGAGCAGCACGGGAGTTTGTCTTAGTAATGAGTGATATGCGCTTTATTGGGGAGAGCCCTCTGGCGATCGCGGGCGTGGAGAACCCCGACATCGTCGTGCAAGTTGGGGATAAGGTCAAGATCACCCTCAAGAACAAGGAGAGCCAGCTGGTCTTGCACGATTTTGCGATCAGTAACCACGACGTCAAGCTCACACAATATCTGCGCCCCAATCAGTCTGTGACCGTAGAGTTCACCGCGCCGCGGGTCGGAGAGTTTCTCTATTATGACCCGCTCAATCCCACCACGATGAGAGGGCGGTTCATCGTGATCGGGCGATGACTTGAATTTTCCCTAAAAGTTTTCTAAACTCAGGCGCACCACAGTGAAGGGGTGATCGGTGATGAGAGCCTTATGGGAGATTGAGCTGAAGAAGCGTCCTTGGGATGACGAAGACGACGAGGACGAAGACGACTGGGACGACGAAGATTGGGATGACGAGGACTGGGACGAGGACGAAGACGACGAATAGAGTCTAGAGTCTCCCCCGGATCTGTTCCTCGCCGAGTCGGAGGGCTTCAGCTAATCCGTGAGGGTTGGAGCCACCACCCTGGGCAAAGCGAGCATTGCCTCCGCCGCCGCCGTCGATCATGGGCGTTAACGCTTTGATAATCTGCCCGGCATGAAGTTTCTTCGTTAGCGCTTCGCTCACTTTACACACGAGCGCAGCTTTGCTATTGTACACCCCCCCAAGCAACGCAACCCCGGGCGCAATCTCCGGCTCGATTAGGTCAGCAAGGGTTTTGAGGTCTTCCAGGGGAAGATCGAGCCGCGCACAGATGACTGATGCTTCGTTCACCATGCGACGATCCTGTAAGAGCTTATCTTTCTCAAAGAGAAGGAGTTGGCGCTTGAGGGCATCGCGCTCCCGGACAAGCGCTTCGCGCTCGGCAAGCAGAGCTTCGAGCTTTGGCGCGAGATCTTTTTCAGACGTCTTGAGCATCTGGGCAAGCTGACGCTCCCTCATCTCGCGCTCCTTCAAATACTTGAAGAGATTCTCCCCGACGGCAACGTGCACGCGTCTTATCCCCGCGGCGACGCTTTGCTCACCGATAATCTTAAACAAGCCGATCTGGCCCGTTCGCTGCACGTGGGTGCCGCCGCAGAGCTCCACACTGAAGGGGCTTTCGTCGCCGGGCAAGGGTGCAATCGTGACGACACGGACTCTCTCCTTGCCTGCGTAGTCTTCGGTAAAGAGCGCCATGGCCCCGCGCGCTTTCGCTGCTTCTAGGGGCTCTTCAGAGATAGTCACGGGCAGGTCAGCGAGAATGGCGCGGTTCGCTAACTCTTCGATACGAGCGATCTCCTCTTCTGTCAATGGCGCGAGGTGTTTAAAGTCAAAGCGCAGCTCATCTGGGGCGACGAGCGAGCCCGCTTGAATCCCCTGAGAGTAGCCCAGGACCCTTCTCAGCGATGCGTGCAGGATGTGCGTCGCTGTGTGATTTCTCATGGTTCGGGCACGGCGCTCGCCGTCGACTTTCAGGAGACATCGATCTCCAACGCGAAATTCTCCTTCGATGACGCGAACTTTATGGAGATAGACCCCGCGCTCATCTTTCTGCACATCGAGAACCTTGGCCTTGCCGGGGCGCGAGCGATTCTCGATCCAGCCCGTGTCAGCGACTTGGCCCCCGGCTTCGGCGTAGAAGGGCGTCTCGGCAAACGCCAGGAGCTGCTCTTCGGCTAGGAGAAGCTCTGATTCGTATTCTAAATGCTGGTAGCCTACAAACTGTGTGGGCGGGACAGCAGCTTGAGTTCTCAGGATCTTCTCGACTCGCGGCTCAAGGCCGCGGGAGCGCTCGCGTTGCTTATTCATCTCGCGCTCGAAGCCCGCTCGATCGACGTGCATCCCATGTTCACGCGCGATGTCTTCGAGCATCTCCACGGGGAACCCGTAGGTGTCGTGCAGGAAGAACGCCTCCGGGCCGGGGATGAGCCTCTCGCCCTTGTGTTGTAACTCAAAGATGATCTTCTCGGCGCGCTCAAGCCCTTGATCGAGTGTGCGCTCGAAGCGCTCCTCTTCGTGCGCGACAGCTTTCAGAATAAAATCTCTCTGGGCTTTGAGCTCAGCGTAGTGCTCGCCCATCGTCTCAATAACCAGCTCGGCAACTTTGGGCAGGAATGGCGTTGGGAGCCCAAGCTTCTTGCCAAATCGGATCGCCCGACGCATGATCATGCGCAAGACATAGCCCTGCTTCTCGTTGCTGGGCAGCACCCCGTCAGCGATGAGAAACGTCATAGCCCGTCCGTGATCAGCGATGACGCGATACGGCACGGCGTGCTCGCGCATCTGCGCGAAGCTGTGCTTGGTCAGCTCGCGCAGGCCCTCGAAGATTGGGTGAAAGAGATCCGTATCGTAGTTGCTAGAAGCATTCTGCAAGACCGCGACGATCCTCTCTAGCCCCATCCCCGTATCCACGCCGGGCTTGGGGAGCAGAGCTCGCCTCCCATCGGGCTCTTGGTTGAACTGCATAAAGACTAGATTCCAGACCTCAAACCAGCGATTGCAGTCGTTATCGAGAGCTGGGGAGCAATCGGGGCGCTTGCAGTCGCAGAACTCCGGCCCTCTGTCCCAGATGAGTTCCGTGTTTGGGCCGCAGGGGCCGGTGTCGCCCATCATCCAAAAATTCGTCTTCTCGCCCATACGGTGAATGCGCTCTTTGGGGGCTTGGGCAATCTCTTGCCAGAGTGTGAAGGACTCTTCGTCATCTCTGTAGACCGTGAAGTGAAAGCGCGCTTTGTCGAGCCCATAGACTTCCGTCAGCAGCTCCCACGCGAACGAGATCGCCTCGCGCTTGAAGTAGTCGCCGAACGAGAAGTTTCCGAGCATCTCGAAGAACGTATGGTGTCTTGGGGACGGCCCGACGTTTTCTAGGTCATTGTGCTTTCCTGAGACGCGCATACACTTCTGCACCGTCGCGGCGCGGGTGTACGCGCGCTTTTCCAAGCCCAAAAAGAGCTTCTTGAACTGCACCATCCCAGCGTTGGTAAAAAGCAGCGTCGGGTCATCGGGGACGAGCGACGAGCTTGGCTCAATCGTGTGCCCCTTGTCACGGAAGTAGTCTAAGAACGTTCGGCGCACGGCAGCGGCAGTCCATCTCTCGTTCATAGGGATCAGATCTTAAGTGTAATCAAACGCAATTAGGCGTGCAAGCCCCTCTCGAGCACGCACAACCCAGACACACCTTGAAGGGCGTGCGCGCGTTCTTTATACTACGATCACATCATTGAGGGTGATACGATGAGACGCGAACGCTGGTATAACTTCTTCTTGGTCGTGTTTCTTTTGGTTGGGCTTGGGGTCTTCGCCTTCAAGACCATGGCGCTGCTCCAGAGCTTCTGGTATGCCCCCGTGGCAAGCGCCCAGAAGCAAGAGCCAACCTCCCCCTTGGCTCAGCTTAATCGAGTGGAGCGAGGTAAGCTCGTCTTCCAAGCAGGAGGATGCACGTCGTGTCACTTGGCACGCCTAGAACCTGGGGGGCCGTTGGTGGGCTTTCCCGTCGGGCCAAGCTTGAGTAACGTCGGGATGCGCCGCGACGACAAGTGGCTGCGCGAGCACTATATCGACCCGCAGAAGCTCGTCCCCGGTAGCAAGATGAACTCGTTTGCCTATCTCCCTAGCGATGAACTGGACGCTCTCGTAGCCTACGTGAAGCAGACGTTTACCCCACAGCATGATCCTGTGGAGGAGCCAACGCTCGTGATCCCAGAACGATTCACGCCAGAGCAAGTCGAGCGCGGCAAGGCGCTCTTCACCAGTCAAGGCTGCATGGGATGTCACATAATTGGTAGGAGTGGCGGGCCCATCGGACCGAACCTCACCCACGCCGGCGCGCATGGGCGCACCGATGAGTGGCAGCTCCAGCATCTGAAGGACCCGCTCTCTGTCTACGTAATAGGCCCGACCGATGGAATCCCCTGGCCTATGCCACGCTTCAATGCCCTCTCTGACGAAGACTTGCACGCGTTGGTCGCGTACTTGCAGAGCTTACGCTAAGGAGGTCGACGCATGGAACCGCGCTCCTTCGATTTTCTCAAACGGCTTTTAGCGACCGTCAGCCCTTCTGGATATGAAGATGAAGCTGCCCAGGTCTGGGCTGCGGAAGCGAAAACCTTCGCCGACGAAGTACGATCTGACACCCAAGGCAACGTCATTGCTGTCGTCAATAAGGGCGGAAAACCTAGAGTCATGCTTGCTGGGCACATGGACGAGATCGGGTTTATGATCACTCATATTGACGACCAGGGCTTTCTCTATTTCGGACAGATCGGGGGGTGGGATCCCCAGATCGTCCAGGGCCAGCGCGTTTGGATCCGCACGCAACACGGAAAGATCCCCGGCGTCATCGGCAAAAAGCCCATTCACTTAATTAAAGAAGAAGATCGCAATCGGGTCACCAAGATCGAAGAGCTTTGGATCGATATCGGCGCCAAAGACAAGGCCGAGGCTGAGAAATTAGTGCGCATCGGCGACCCTGCCGTCATCGATTACGGGTTTATGGAGCTGAGAAATGGGTTAGTCGTCTCGCGGGGGTTTGACGACAAGGCGGGGGCGTTCGTCGTGCTTGAAGCAGCCCGGATGCTTGCTCAGCTCAAACCCAAAGCCGAAGTCTATGCTGTTGCAACTGTCCAAGAAGAAGTTGGGCTGCGCGGTGCCCACACGAGCGCGTACGGCATTGACCCATTAGTTGGGATCGCCGTCGATGTCGGCTTCGCGACAGACTTTCCCACGATGGCCGAAGAACAAAAGCGCGTGGGCGCAGCAAAGCTCGGCCAGGGCCCGATGATCGGGCGCGGGCCTACATACAATCACAAAGTTGTCGAACTCTTAATAGAGACAGCCCAAGCAAACAAGATCCCGTATCAATTGAACGGCGAACCACGCGGCATGGGCACCGACGCGTACGCCATGCAGATGACCCGCGCGGGGATCGCGGCGGGGTTGGTCTCCGTGCCCAATCGCTATATGCACAGCCCCTGTGAGATCGTCTCGCTCTCGGATTTGGAGAACGCGTACACACTTATTGCCCATACGGTCGCTCAGATAGATGAGAAGATGAGCTTTGCGAGATTCTGATTTGCCCAGACAAAAATAGTCTGCTATACTTTCAGCGATCAGCAAAAGCTGATTGCTCGTGAAGGAGGCAGTATGGCATTTGTTATTTGTCAGCCATGCATAGACAAAAAGCATACGGATTGCGTTCAGGTCTGCCCTGTGGATTGCATTCATCCGCGCCCGGATGAGCCCGACTTCCCCAACGTGCGCCAGCTCTATATCGATCCGAGCACGTGCATCAATTGTGGAGCCTGCGCAGCCGTCTGCCCGGAGCAAGCGATCTTCCCCGAAGAAGACGTCCCTGAGCAATGGAAGAATTTTATTGAGATCAACGCGCAGTATTATAAGAAATAATACGGCCTGACGCGGCGCCTCACAAGCAGGGCCAAGAGTGCCCCAGTGATAAACCCTCCGGCGTGTGCCCAGTACGCGACCCCGCCGCCCTCGACCGGGCTGGAAATTCCACCGACAAATTGCAAGATAAACCAGAAGCCCAACAGAAAGATCGCCGGCAGCTCGATCAATCTGACGAAGAACGGGAAGAGCGGCACGAGCGTCAGCACTCTCCCATAGGGAAAGAGTACAAAGTACGCCCCTAACACCCCCGAGATCGCCCCGCTGGCCCCGACCATCGGGATCACCGTGTTTGGATTCGTGAGAATCTGCGCGAAGGCTGCAGCTATGCCCGATAAAAGATAAAAGAGCATATACCCGAACCGCCCGAAGACGTCCTCAACGTTGTCGCCGAAGATCCATAAGTACCACATATTCCCCAAGATATGCCAGAACCCCGCGTGCATGAACATCGCCGTCAGCAGCGTCAGCCAGATCGTGAAGGGCACCAGTGGAGGCAAGTCAGTCCCCCTGGTGATCTCGCAGGGCGTGACTCCGAAGCGGAATGTGAACTCGTCCTCGGCAGAGATCACCGAGAACCGAAGTTGGCTTGCCAAAGCCCTGGGGATCTCGCAGCCGGCCTGCTGCCACGCGCGTACCCACTGGCGCGTGTTCTCTGTCGCGGGAGTGTTGCTCAGCGAGAACTGATAGAGAAAGACCAAGATATTTATAATAATAATCGCGACGGTGACGACCGGAAACGAGCTGCTATGTCTATAGTCGCGCAGCGGGATCATAGAGTGAGTCTAGCACAGGAGGCTCTCTTTGGCAACCAGGCTTCGCCTGCACGCTGCGCGTGGGCTTCATCTTCGCCGGCTCTGGCCGGCGAAGGCGTACGGTCCAGGCGAAGCCTGGCTGGCGAAAGCAAGCTCAATCTGCTATAAAATCTAAGAGTATGCAAGCACAGATCTCTCTCTGGGACTATCTGATTCCGACGCTCCTGCTGATCGTGTCCTTGGTCATTGGGCTAGTGGGGCGGCGTTATCTCTTTCGCTATCTGCACATCTGGGCGCAGCGCACGACCTGGGAGTTCGACGATATCATTATCAATGCAACGCGCGGGCCCTTCGTGCTCTGGGTCGTCGCGCTGGGGATCTATTTCGCATTAGAGTTCTCAAAGCTGCCGGACGAACTTGTCGCACTCTTGGGGAAGATCCTCCTCGCTTTGGTCGTGCTCTCGATGACGCTTGTATTAGCGAATATTGTGAGCGCTCTCTTTCAGCGGGCGGTGGCACGAGGGGAGGTCGAAGCCCCAGCAACAAGCCTGACGAGAACGTTTATCAAGGTCGGTGTGATCATCGTCGGCTTGCTCGTGCTCTTGTCCACACTAGGGATCTCGATCACACCCATTCTGACAGCGTTTGGGATCGGAGGCTTGGCCGTTGCGCTGGCCTTGCAAGACACGCTGACTAATCTCTTTGCGGGGTTCAACGTCTCGATGGCTCGTCAGATCCGCGTCGGCGACTATATCAAATTAGACACTGGGCAAGAGGGTTACGTCACGGATATCAACTGGCGCACCACGAGCATCCGCGATTTTTCCAACAATCTCATTATTATTCCGAACGCCAAGCTCGCTCAAAGCATCATCACGAATTATTATATGCCGGACAAACCCGTGACGGTTCGCATCCCCGTGAGCGTCAGCTACAGCTCCGACCCAGAGCATGTCGAGCGTGTTTTATTAGAGATCGGGCAGCAAGCGATCCGGGAGATGCCCCAGCTCGACCCGAGCTTTGCTCCCGTGGTGCGTTTTACCAATATGGGCGATTTCTCGCTTGATTTTCTCTTAGTCGTGCGGGCCAAGACGTTTGACGATCAGTTCAGTGCGCAGCACGAGCTGCGCAAGAGAATCTTGAAGAGACTCCGTGAGGAGGGCATCGAGATCCCGTTTCCGGTGCGCACAGTGTATCTCAGAAATGACCGTTATCAGACCCCGCCCAGATAGACTTGCTGTACGTGCGCATCCGCGCGGAATTCTTCAGGCGTGCCCTCTTTTACAATCATGCCCGTCTCCAGCAGATAGACCCGGTGCGCATGGGCTAGGGCAAACGGCACGTTCTGCTCAGCTAAGAGAATCGTGACCCCAGACTCGTTGATCTGCTTGAGCGCCTCAGCAATCGCCTTGCGCACAATCGGGGCCAGCCCCAGCGTCGGCTCGTCTAAGAGCAAGAGCTCCGGACGGCCCATCAGCGCCCGCCCGATGGCGAGCATTTGCTGCTCACCCCCAGAGAGCGTTCGCGCCATCTGGCGCTCGCGCTGCCGCAAGATGGGAAAGAGCTGATAGACCTTCTCCAGCTCGCTCTCCGGGTCGAAGCTTTTGAAGCGAAACGCACCCATCAAGAGATTGTCTTTGACGCTCATCTCTGGGAAGAGATGGCGGCCCTCCGGACAGTGAATCACTCCCAGCTGCACAACCTTGGCGGGATCGCGCGGTAGGGGAGCACCGTTGAAGTTGATGCGGCCCTCCCCGTCTTTGAGCCCAGAGATCGTGCGAAAGAGCGTGGTCTTGCCCGCCCCATTGGGCCCAATGATCGCGACGAACTCCCCTTGCGCAACCCTCAGACTGACGTTCTTCAAGACGTGCGCCTTGGCGTAGTACACGTTGAGATCCTCGATGACCAACACCTTAGAATCCACCACCGGCGAGATAGGCTTCTTGGACTTGGGGGTTACGTGCAACTTCTTCAGGGGTGCCTTCAGCGATCTTCTCCCCAAAGCAAAGGACGACAATTCGGTCGACTAAGCGCATCACCCCGCGCATATTGTGATCGACCAAGATGATCGTCTGGCCTTCGTCCCGAAGACTCGCGATCAAGTGGGAGATCTCGTCGACTTCGGCGTGGGACAGTCCCGCAAATGGCTCATCGAGGAGCAGGAGTTCCGGGTCGGTGCCGATGGCGCGAGCAAGCTCTAAGCGTCTCAGCCCGCCTTGAGGGAGCATCCCCGGCAGCTCCTGGCGACAGATACAGCGGTTCTCATCGGAAGAATGCTCGCACAGGCCGGTGCGCTCACAGCTCTGGAGTGTCTTTGGAGTGGGATCGATGGCGCGGGTGAAGATCTCATTGGGGATGGCCGAGATCTCGACGTTCTCATAGACGGTCTTTCGCGGGAAATACTGAGCGATCTGGAAGACCCGCGCGATCCCGGCGTTGACGATCTTATATGTCGGCCAATGGGTGATCTCTTGCCCCTTAAAGAAGATCTGGCCCCTGTCAGGCTTGAGTATTCCCATGATGAGATTGAAGACGGTGCTCTTGCCCGCGCCGTTGGGCCCGATCAGCCCTAAGATCTCTTGAGGTTCGACATGAAATGATAAATCTTTGACGGCCATCAGGCCCCCAAACGACTTGCGCAAGTTCTCGACTCGCAAGAGTGCCATGATGTCAGCCTCTTCGGATCTCCCCTCGCCTCTGTCTGAAAAGCCCCATAAGCAGCGGCAACAGCCCCTGGCGTGCAAAAAACAACAACACTAAGAGAAGCGCAAAGAAGATGAACGTTGCCCACCGCTCCAAAAACGAGAGTGCCAGCCCTTCTGCCCCAATAGGCAGCTTCCACTGGGCGATCTCGCGGATGAGCTGTTCGCCCCCGCGCACGAGAAAGCCGCCCCACAACGCCCCTACGATCGTCCCCATCCCACCGATCACGGATGCGACTATCATCTCGATGGACGACGTCAGGGAGAGCAGGGAGTTGAAAAACACGGCCTCGTTCGTGTGCACGGAGAGCGCACCTCCTAGACCGACCACCGACGCGCTGACTGCAAACGCAAAGATCTTGTATTTCGCGACATTGATCCCTGCGGCTTCGACAGCCTCTTCGTTCTCCCGAATCGCTTCTAATATTTTACCGATGCGCGAGGTGCTCAGCCAGACCAGGCCCACCCCCACAGCAGTCATCAGCACCCAGAAGAAATAGTAATTACAGTATTGATAGAGCCGGAACGAGTCGATGTGCAGGCGAGAGAGCAATCCTTCAAGAGTGTTGAGCAGAGAATCTTGGCACAGCGGTGTCACCCCGAACTTTCCTAGCTCCCCCCCCGTCCAGTCCGCTAAGATAATCACTAAGCGCGCTGCAGCCAGGGGCAAGATCAGCGTTACTAAAGAGAAATACGGGCCGCGCAGGCGCAGCGCCGGCACGCTGAACAGCAACCCCGCCAGCACGGCCATACTGACCCCGGTGGGCACCGTGGCCCAGATGGGCCATTTGAGATAGAGATTGAGTAACCCTGCCGTATAGCCGGAGACCGCCACAAAAAATATATGTCCGAAGCTGATCTGCCCGGTCATCCCCGAGAGGATATCCCAGCCCATGGCGTACACCGCGAAGAGCTGGGCATACATCAGAGTGGTCATCCACTTGGAGGGCAAGAAGGGGCCGACCGCACCGGCAACGATCACCGTCAGTCCTAAGAGGACGAATTTGAGCGTGCGCAGGCTCATTCCGTCCTCCCGAACAGCCCTTCGGGCTTAATGAATAAGATCGCGATCAAGACCAAGAGCGATGAAACTCCCACCCACGACGATCCCAGAAACTCAAAGCACCGGAAGTCCGCAGCGCAGACGCGCACCGACGGTGAATAAGTCATGAGCACTTCGAGAAACCCGATGAGATACGCCGCAACGATGGACCCTTTGAGGCTCCCCAGCCCGCCAACTACTACTATAGCGAAACTGATAATTAACGGATCACGCCACATGAACGGGTCGAGCTTCACCCAGGAAGCGAAAAAGAACCCGGCGATCCCCGCTAACGCGCCGGAGATCGCCCACGTGAGCGTGTAGACTTTTTTCACGTCGATACCCACAAGGGCTGCGCCCTCTTGGTCTTGGGCTGTAGCTAGTATGACCTTGCCCCAGCGCGCGCGGTGCACGAAGAGCCAAAAGAGCAGAATCGCAAGCCACGACGCACCAAACGCGATGATGCGATTCGTGATGACGGTCGTCTTATGAATCTCGACGCTGCCGCTTACAAACGGCGCCAAGAGCTGGGTATTGGTGGTGAAGAAGATTTTTATCAGCTCTTCGATGAGGAGTGCGCAGGCGAGCGTAGCGATCAGCGTGACGATGGGCGAGCGCTGCACATGACGGACTAAGCCGTGATAGAGCACTATCCCCAACAGTGTGCAGACCACGACAGCCAGCGCAAAAGCGCTATATAAATTCCAGTGGAGATACTGCTGGGCGAACCACGCGGTGTACGCGCCGACCATCAAGAACGCCCCGTGGGCTAAGTTCAAGACACGCCCGACCCCGAAGATCATCGTAAACCCGAGAGCCACAAGGGCGTAGAGCGCACTGATTAAGACCGAATAGATAACAATGCGTTCAGCGATAACGAACACTTGGTCCATAATTTTTAGTAGGGGCATACGGCCGTACGCCCCTACTGGCTTATCCAACGAAGCATTTTGCCACACTGCGGGCGAACGCCTGCCATGCTTCAAATCGTCCGCCCTTGGGCTTGCCCTTCTTCTTCCAATCTTCGACAGCTGCTTTATATGTTGTAGCTGCTGCACTGATGCACGCGTCTATGCTGACGGGGTTGCCCTCTTCATCGGCGCGCAGCCGATACTGCTTGGGCCAGATCACGACGCGCAGCGGGTCCTTCTCGGGGTTCGCCTTCAAGGGATCTTTCGCAAGCGTCGTCCACAGCACCCACTTAGCAACTACGTAGTCAGATCCATACTTGGGGTCGTGGGGATAGATATCGTTCTTATCTCGGAACTGCACCCGCCCCACTGTGCCGACGTAGTCCGTCTTTTCCAATTCTTCGACGAGCTTGTCGGGATCGGTGCTCTTGGCGCGATCCATCGCTTCTTTGAGAATAAAGAGCGCATCGTATGTGGTGAACGCCGTGTAGAGCGGGCGGGACGGCGCAGATCCCCCGAAACGTTCTATATACGCTTGGAAGAACGGGAGCGTCTTGGGTGTGAGGGGCGTCTCGCCGGTAGCAGCATCAGCATAGGCATGGCCCATCACACGCCCACCGGTGCTCTTCCAATACTCGAACGCTTGGCCTTCCGTAATGATCCCGATGACCGGCGCGTCGACTTTGAGTTCGTACGTCTGGCCCACAAAGGGCACCCCCGGGTTGAACGCAAATCCCGGGATGATCGCATCGGCGTCGGAATCCCCGATCTGCTGAAGGATCGCGTTGAAGTCCGGGTTGTTGATGGGGAAGTTAATCGCCTTGGCAATCTGTACCCCGGCTTCCGATGGCAATCGCTCTTGGAGGAGCTTGAGAAAATCCCGCCCGAAGTTGCTGTCCTCCATCACTAATGCGACTTTCTGCACCCCAAGCTCATCTTTCATCAGGCCCTTGACCATGCCTACGGTGTCTTGGGCCAGAACTTCGCTGTTGAGCATCAGACGAAAATAATATTTATATTTTTCATAGTCGCTCTTGACCAGCTCGCTGAACTGCTTCCCGCTAGTGCCCGTATTTAAGAAGGGCTTTTTCAGGCGCGCCAGCGAGGGCATAATCCCCATGACTGCCTCATCGAGAAAGCCCCCAACAATGGCTTGAGCGCCCTTCTGGACCAGCTCTTCGTAGGCCGCGCGTGCCACATCCCCACGAAGGACTTGGTCGTCCCGAATTAGCCCGTCCATGGTGAGCTTGGGCGGTGGAAGCTTCTTGTCGTCAACTAATTTGTTGATCTCGTCGATGGCCAACAGAGCGCCGCGCACCATAGCGCGCCCCACATCCAACAGATCAATAGGGCCGATCAGCCCGACCTTCACCGGAGGCTGTTGGCCCCAGCCCAACACTGAGCTCAGCGTTAGCGTCCCTGCCCCAACGCCGAGCGCCTTCAAAAACATACGGCGATTCATCCTCATAGCTCGTCCTCCTCCGGCACTCTGTTTGTTTATCTTAGCCGTTTGCTGGGGGCTTCTGCAAGTCACCCCTTGGCGGAGCGCGCTATCGCGTCTTCGTCGAGTTCGACCCCAAGCCCCGGCCCCGACGGGACTGTAATATAGCCGTCAGGGTCGATCATCAACGGCTTCTTCAAGAAGAAATCGCGCGCTTGGGGCGTCCAGCCTGGCGGTTCGTAGGGGAACTCGGCCCACTCGCAGTTTGGGCACGCCCCCATTATTTGGAGATTCGCAGCTAAGCCCAGTCCGCTTGTCCACGTATGGGGAGCGATGCGCAGTCCAAAAGCTTCGGCCATAGACGCGATTTTCTTCGCCGTCAAAATACCGCCAGAGAGCGTGGCATCTGGCTGCAGAATATCTACGCACTGATTGAGAATCAGCTCGCGAAACTCGTGCAGATCCGAGTTCATCTCCCCGCCAGCGAGCGCGATCCCCACTCTTTGACGCAGCAGCCGATAGCTGTGATAGTCGTTCTTCTCTAACGGCTCTTCGAGCCAGAGCACGCCCAGTTCTTTGAGTTCTTCGGCAACGCGCTGCGCTGTCGCCAAATCCCAATGCGGGGCTTCGCCCAGGCCCGCTACGCGCCAGCCCATGTTCGCATCTACCATCAGATCTATCTTTGGGAAGTGCTCGCGCACCGCGCGGGCAACTTTCATATCGTCACGCCAATCCATACTGTGAAATCTCAGCTTGACTGCACGGAAGCCTATCTTCTGAATCTGCTCGACATACTCTAAGCGCTCTTCGACGCCCTTCAGCTCCCCCGTGCTCGCATAGGCTTTGATGCGCTCTTGATAGCCCCCTAAGAGCTTATAGACTGGGACGTTCAACGCTTTGCCGATAATATCCCACAGCGCCGGCTCGACGTACCATAATCTCAGCCCGAGAAACGTCGCCGAGCGCAAGATTTTTATAATCTCTTCGACGTTGAACGGATCTCGCCCCAATAGAAACGGCGCAAGCAGCTCGCCGAGCTTTGCGCCCTCCTGCCCGAAGGCGAACCCCGCGGAGTAGCCCTTAATCCCCTCGTCGGTCTCAAGAATCACGAGATTGACTCGGTGGAACGCTTGGGGATACCCTGGCAGCCACGCGGGATAGAACGGCTGCTCCAAAGGGTACTCTAAGAGCTTGACCGTGACATTAGTGATGCGCACTAGGGCTGCACTCCCTTCTCGGCCAAGAATTTCTTATAGACTTCAATGGCCTGAGGCATGGTGCGCGTGAGCTGCATAATGCCGCTGACTTTGCCCTTGGGCTGGATGAGTCTCTTGGTGAACGCGAGCATCGCGTTCTCTTGGCCCGTATAGAGCTTGTGAAAGAGATCTGCCGTGAGCGTCAGAGACGCGCCCTCTTCGCCGCCAGGGTGGGTCTCACAGATCTGCGTAGCCTCGCCGCGGGCGTCGACCCAAAAGTCAATATCGGGCTGCTTGATGTGAATCCCAATCAGCATCTTGAGCGCTGACCAGCCCTCATAGATCTCTTTGACGTCTTTGAGACGGTTGGCGAACTCCAGCACGAACTGCTTCGCTTGTTGCGGGTCTGTGTATGGGAAGCCCATACGCACCTCCTCAATATTAAGCTGTTAGCGATCAGCCGTCAGCTCACTCTCTTCCTGATGCGATACGTGTGGGTATCTATAACCACACGTGCTCCGCGCAATGCTTCTCGATCATGTGTCTTGAGGAAATCAAGCAGGATTCGGTGAACTCGTTGCTGATTGGCAGCAGTCATCCGAAGCAGAATAATCCCACTATACTGTGCTGGAGGATACATCAAGATGTTGCCGAATCCCTTATCGTTAGTCACCAGCACGGCATCGAGCGATTGCGCCAGACTTAACACTTGAGAGTCCTCCGCGTCGGCTTGGTTCAACTCCTTAAGAGTGATCACCTCGTGTCCTTGGGCCTGCAGGAGCTTGACTGTCTTCCCATAGACACAATGGTCTGCGAGGATCTTCATGCAGGTGTCTGGCTAGAGACCTCTGGTTCGTAAACGTGTATCTCCTCACCCTTGAGAAACTTATTAGCGAACGCGATGCACGCTAGGACATCCTCTTTGGAGAGATCGGGAAAGTACTCCTCGGAAGTGATCTCAGCGATGGAGATCCCAGCAGCCAAGAGATCCAGCACTTGCTCAACCATGATGCGCGTGCCGGCGATGCGAGGCTTGCCATGGCAGATGTTCGGGTCGACTTCGATGCGCTCGGCAATCTTCATAGTGCGCTCACCGCCTCGATTGTAGCACTTTGGCACTCAGCTTGCAGCTCAAGTCCTTGTCTTTGCCGATCTCTGACAGCTTTTACGGTAAGCAGACTTGGCCGTCGGGCACATCTGGGTGGTTCCAGGGGTGGTTCCCTGGGTTACCCATGCCGTTCTGGTTGCTTGATTTGTTGTTGCCTTCTATTGTGTTCTTCCCTAAGAATGAAACTTTCCCTCTAAAACCGTTGAATCGGTCCGGGATGTATCCGCATTCCTCGCGACGTGCGGCTATAGCCCAGTCAGCATTGCTCGTGATGTTTGAATCACTCAACACGAGCTGCGCTTCTTCTGACAGCTCAATCCCATTACATATCTTTTCTTCCCACCATCCTGCTGCACCTGTCTCCCAGCACCTTGGGTGAGTCCCGTTGCCCATGATGAGGCTCTCCTTGATCCGCACGTCTGTTACTTCGAAGACCATCAAGCCGCTTACTTCATTCCCAAGGATTCGAGATCGGGATATGGTAAGACGGCCTTTACCTCCTATTCGGAAGCCGTATGTATTACCTATAACTGATATTTGCTGGATATCCATTTGGTTGTGCCACTCCCACGCAGCAAACGCAAGAATATTCTTAGAGAGGACAGAGTTCTCGACGCTCACACGTGCATCCATGGTCGCTGTTATCCCCTGCGGGTAGCCTGATATAGTCGAGTTCTTGACGGACAAGTATGCTGACTTTGCCA
>Ga0209289_100037_pt1 | contig 88867 bp, 70 predicted proteins | sample GXS110809BmetaG_FD_184121 | JGI IMG/M metagenome (GOLD analysis project Ga0209289, IMG submission 184121) | Hot spring microbial communities from Gongxiaoshe hot spring, China to study Microbial Dark Matter (Phase II) - GXS 110809B (SPAdes)... ... | reverse complement strand
GCCTCCCTCACCTGCTGATCCGAGTTGTTTAATGCCTCGATCAACGGCTCGACGGCTGCTGCCCCGATCCTCCCCAACGCCTCCACCGCCGCCTCGCGAACATTCCAATCCTCATCCCCCAGCGCCGCAATCATCTGTGCATTCCCACTCCTCCAATATTGCTTTGGCCCTCTCTTTTACCCCTCCACGCGGGCGAGCGAAGAAAGACATCACTTGATTGGCTATCTTATCGGTCAGGAACCGGAGGCAGGGAAGATCACCCTTCCACACGTAAAGAACCTGCTGCACGAACCGCTTCACCTCGTCCAATGCTTTGGGACATGTGCTTTGGGCTAGACGGCGGGCACTTTCGGGCAAAAGAAGGCAGGGGGAGGACATCGTGACCGCTCCCCACCGAGTGAGCGCCATCGAGACTGGATGGCTCGATGAACCGCAAGCAAGATCGAAGGTCAATTCAAGTGCATCCTCACTTCTTGTCAAGCGCATCCTCCTTCTTGGCAAAGTACCACTTGGCCAGGTGCCGCGAGCGGATCTGCTCAGCTTGCTCTTCGGTCAACTGATCCGAAGGCACGCTCACATTAAGACCAAGCCGCCGCGCCTCTTCGATCACGCGACGCGGCTCGAGCTTTAACTCTCGGGCCAGTTCATAAATGCGTATCCTTCTCACCGCTTCTCCCTCCCGGTGCGGTCTTCTCCCCCTCGCGCCATGGGAGGATGCGCGAGGCAACTTACTCTTCCTCTCCTGTGGATGGGCTCCGGGCGGGCTCTTTCTCTCCCACGACCTCGCATGCCGCCGCGATCTCCTCCGTCGTCTGGATTAGATTCCGGTTCCGCTTCTCCGCAAACCGATTTGCATCGGAGCCGGCGCCCTGTCCGACCATCACGCATCAGCGACCTCTCCACAAGTTGAGTTCTCGGGGGACCTACCTCCCAAGCTTTCTCCGGCGATCTCCGCATGTTATGCGGGGTCGCTCATCAAGCTCCGGTTCGGATTCCCCGACCGGATCGGCGAGAGTATAGCACATCGGGCGCGCTCGGTGAGCTAGGAAACACGCGTTTGTCCGGAGTTCGTGCTCCGGTCGTTTCGGGGAGAGCGCCGGTGACCTAAGTCATGGTCGGGAGTAACCGACAGGCGGTATCTTGGGCTCCTGATCATGAGGGGAAAAGGAGGCCAGAAGCGATGACCGACACTCGATTATCGCCATGGTGGCGGCATGCCGTGATTCTCGTGGTGATCGCGGGATTCACGATCCTGATCGCCCTGGCAGCGAAGGCATATCAAGACGCACCGCCGATTCCCGAACGGATTGTGGATCCTAGCGGCCGCGTCCTTTTCACGCGCGAAGACATTTTGGGAGGGCAACAGGTCTTCCTGAAATACGGCCTGATGGAGAACGGGACGATCTGGGGGCACGGAGCATATTTGGGGCCGGACTTCTCGGCCGAATATTTGCGCGCGCTCGGGCAAGATACGGCGGCTTGGATCGCGCGCGAACGCTTCGGTCGCGATCTGGATGCCCTCGCCGAGTCCGAACGGAACGCCGTTTGGGCTGAAGTCCCGCGGCTGCTCAAGCAGAACCGCTATGATCCGGAGCGTCGCGTCTTAGTCTTCACGGAACCGGAGGCGCTCTCCTACAAGCGGCAGATTCGCATGTGGGCGGAATATTTCTCGCACCCGGCGCGGAATTTGGGCTTGCCGGCCGCGTACATTCGCGATGCGGACGAAGCGCGGCGCTTGACGGCTTTCTTCGCATGGACAGCGTGGGCTTCGGTCGCGCCGCGTCCCGGTCGGACGTACTCTTACACGAACAACTTCCCGTACGATCCGACCGTGGGGAACACGCCGACGAGCGAGACGGTGCTGTGGAGCGCCCTCAGCCTGATCGCGCTGTTGGGCGGATTGGCCATCGTGCTCTTCGCCTTCGGCAAATTCAATTACCTGGGCTGGAAGGAGCGTGAGGGACACGCGTATCCGCAGCTCATCCCGGGTCAGGCGACGCCGGGGCAGCGCGCTGTGCTCAAGTACTTCGTCATCGTGGCGCTGCTGTTTCTGGCACAAGTGCTCGCCGGTGGAGCGGTGGCGCACTATCGCGCCGATCCCGTGAGCTTCTATGGCCTAGACCTCTCCCGTTGGCTCCCGAGCCATATCTTGCGGACGTGGCATCTGCAATTGGCCATCTTCTGGGTGGCGACGGCCTATATTGCCGGAGGGCTCTTTCTGGCGCCAGCCTTGAGTGGATATGAGCCGCGCCATCAGGTGCGGGGCGTCAATGGGCTTTTTGTGGCGCTCGCGCTCGTCGTCGTGGGAAGCTTACTGGGCGAATTCCTCGGCGTGCATCGGCTCATAGGCCGACTTTGGTTTTGGTTCGGACATCAGGGATGGGAGTATCTGGATCTCGGGCGCGCGTGGCAGGTCCTGCTAGCTGGAGGATTAGTGCTGTGGCTCGTGCTGCTGTTCCGAACTCTCGCGCCAGCCCGACACGATCCCCAGCGCCGCGAGATCCTCTCGCTCTTCCTCTATGCGGCCGTAGCCATTCCGCTCTTCTACCTCCCGGCGATGTTCTTCACCAGCCGGAGCCATTATTCGGTCGTAGATACGTGGCGCTTCTGGATCATCCACCTGTGGGTCGAAGGCTTCTTCGAGCTGTTCGTCACGGTGATGGTGGCGGCGATCTTCTATCGGCTCGGATTGGTCTCGCACACGACGGCGGCGCGCGTCGTCTACCTGGATGCGTTGCTCTATTTGGGGAGCGGGATCGTCGGAACGGGTCATCATTGGTATTGGACCGGCCAATCGCACATCACGATGGCGCTCGGCGCGACGTTCTCCGCAATGGAGGTGATCCCGCTGACGCTGCTCACACTCGATGCTTGGGACTTCATCAAGCTGACGCGCCAACGTTGTGACCTCTGCGGCCAACCCGTCTCCGTTCCGCATCGCTGGACGTTCTACTTTCTGATGGCCGTGGGATTTTGGAACTTCGTCGGCGCGGGTGTCTTCGGGTTCCTGATCAATCTGCCGATCGTGAGTTACTTCGAGGTCGGGACGCTGTTAACGCCCAATCATGGGCATGCCGCGATGATGGGCGTGTTCGGGATGCTGGCCGTGGCGTTGATGGTCTTCGCGTTTCGCCAGGTGCTCTCCGACGAACGATGGGCGGTGGTTGAGCCACTGGTCCGTCTCTCCTTTTGGGGCTTGAACCTCGGGCTCGCGCTCATGGTCATATTGAATCTCTTCCCCGGCGGCGTGCTTCAACTTCTGGATGTGCTTCGGAACGGATATGCCCACGCCCGGAGCCTGGAGTTTCTGAATCAGCCGATCATGCGGCGGATCGAATGGTTGCGCTTGCCGGCCGATCTCGTCTTCATCGGGCTGGGCGTGGTGCCGCTGGTGCTGGCGGCGCTGCGGACCTATCGGTTGGCGCAAGCGGAAGTGCGAGTGGGCGTCTCGGAAGTCGCTCCGGTGCGACCGCTGGCGTAACGTGAGGCGCGTCGGGATTGTCGGGACTTCGTTCAAGGAGGAGGGGAACGATAAGCCGCCGGTGACTTAGGTCACGGCGCTCTCAAGCCGAGGAGGATATGCTGGAAGCCTACGGGGAAGCCTCCTGGGCGCCCCGAAGAAGGAAATCGCGAGGAGGGAGAGGATGAAGATCGCGCTCATCGTCGCGCTCATCATCGTGGGGATCATCGCAGGCGGTGTGTTCTACATTCGCCAGAAGATCGCGGAGAAGTTGGGCAACACGACCTTCGGCGGAGACGTGGGCGATCTCAGTCGGCGCGTGGCGTTGCCGATGATGGACGATCAATGGTTGGGCGAGCGGAGACGTCAACAGGAACCACCCGAATCGGCGACGCGAGCGAAAGGAGGAGCCGTATGAGCAAGCGAGGAATCACAGGGGAGATGCTATTGCCGGAAGTGATCCGGCGTTTTCCGGCCACGCGCGCCGTGTTCGATCGGTATGGGCTTCGCGGCTGCGGTGGGCCGGAAGGTCCGCGCGAGACGATCGCCTGGTTCGCACGACTGCACGGCGTGCCGCTTGAGCGGCTGCTCGAAGAGCTGAACGCGGTGGCCGAGGACGCGGCGCCGACGGGCGAGATCGTCTTTCGGCCCACGCGCGCGGATACGATCTATCGTCCGTTCTTTCTGGCGGGACTCGCGACGCTGTTCACCCTCGGCTGCGCGTGGGGCGCAGTGAACCTTTGGCTCATGGGGACGCGGCAGAACTTCGCCGGCGTGGATTATTCGTGGATCCTCGCGCACGGGCACGCGATGGTCTTCGGTGTGGTCGGCTTCTTCATCATGGGCTTTGCCTATCAGGCGTTCCCGCGCTTCAAACACACGAATTTGTGGCGGCCGACGTTGGCCTTCGCGACGCTGCCGCTCATGGCTGCCGGGATCGCGCTGCAAGCGGGCGCGCACCTTCTGGCGCCGCGCGGACCGTTTCTGGCGCTCGGTTTGCTGGCCGGAACTTTGCAACTTCTGGCCGTCGCGCTTTTCGCTTGGGTGCTCCGGCAAACGTTTCGACAAGCGGCTCGGCCCGAACCGTATGACTGCTTCGTCCAAGCTGCGCTCTTTTGGTTCTTGCTCGCGGCGGTCGCCAATCCCCTCGTCTTCTGGCTCTTCGAGACGGCACCGACGCGCTCAGCGTTTCTCTTTCGCGTGGCGACGTTCAACATCCCTTATCGCGACGTGCAACTTCTGGGGATCGCCGTGGTCATGATCCTGGGCGTCTCGCTGCGCTTTCTGCCGCACGCCTATGCGTTGCGAGAACCGACGCCAGCCTGGCGACAGTTCACCTTCTGGGGAACGAACGGCGCGATCGCGATGGCCATCCTCGCGTTTCTCGCGGGTATGCTCTCGGGCAATTCCCGATGGCTGATCGGGCAAGAGATGGCCGCACTCGTGCTGCTCCTTGTGGCGCTCGGGACGCCGCGTCAGTATCGGCTCTTCGGCCCCATCCCGGAGAGCGAGCGCGATCGCGGTGTGAAGTTCATCCGCGCGGCCTACGTATGGTTCATCGTGGCGATGGCGATGTTGGCGTTGGTTCCCGTCTACAACCTGCTCATCTATCAACCGCTCACGGGAGCCACGGTGCCGTTCTCGCACGCCTTCTTCGGGGCATATCGGCATGCGCTGACGGTCGGCTTCATCACGATGATGATCGTGGGCGTCTCGAGTAAGGTCGTACCGACGCTCTCGGGCGTGGACGTGCGGAGCGCTCCGGCGCTCTGGCCGACGTTTTGGCTCCTCAACATCGGCAACGCGCTTCGCATCACGACGGAGATCGCAACCGATTTCACGGCGGCGGCGTTCGCCGTGATGGGCCTCTCGGGATTCATCGAGGTCGCCGGACTGACCTTGTGGGGATATGAGCTGATGCGGAACATGCGCGTCGGGAAGCGGCTTGAGCGCGAAGCGTGGGGGCGCGCGACGAGCGAGCCGCTCATCCTCGGGCCGCAGACGCGAGTCGCCGAGGTGTTGGAACGGTATCCGCAAGCGCTCGACATCTTCTTGCGGCATGGGTTCGCGCCGCTTCAAAATCCCGTCTTGCGACGGACGATGGCGCGCGTCGTGACGCTCGAGCAAGCGTGCCGACGGGAAGGCGTGGAGTTGGATCGGTTACTCGCAGACCTGCGGGCGCTCATCGAATCCGAACGGAAGGCGCGCGCCTCATCGTCGGAAGCGCGCGAAGCCTTCTCCGTGTAGGGGGTGGATATGTCGCGCGACGAATGGATCACGACCGAACACGAGCCGGCGCGCGATCTTGTGGACCCCGTCGAGCGCGCGTCGAGCTTCCTCGCGCTGCTTCGCGTGCACGAGCGATTGAACGAGTTGTTCCTGCGACATCAAGAGGCGCTGCTTGAGCAAGACATCGCGCGAGCGCGGGAACGGCTCGCCGTCTATGAACAGGAGCTGCTCGCGCACATGCGCCCGGAGGAGGACATCCTGCTACCCGTCTACGCGCGTGCGGGCGCGATCCCGGGCGGACCAATCGAGTTGTTCCTCGGCGAGCACCGAAAGATGAGGGAATTCCTCGAGCGGTTTCGCATGGCGCTCGCGGAGCTGGAGGTGCATCCGGCGGACCGGCGACGACGAATCCTCCGGCTCTTCGACGAACAGACGATGTTCAAGCATCTCGTCGAGCATCATGATCTGCGCGAGCGGAACATCCTCTATCCGACGCTCGATCGCATCACGACTGAAGCGGAGCGGCGCGAGCTGCTGCGACGGTGTCTGGATGCGACCCTGAACGCATGGACCTACAACGAACATCGGAGGAGCGTGAGTATGCCCGGACCAATAGAGATCTTGACGCATGAACACCGGATCATCGAGCGAGCGCTTCGGGCGCTGCGCGGCGTTTGTCAGAGGCTCGAGCATGGCGCATCGGTTCCCGCCGACGTGCTCGCACAGCTTGTGAGGTTCATCCAAACGTTCGCCGATCGCTGCCATCACGGGAAGGAGGAGAAGCATCTCTTCCCGACGCTCCAAGAGCATGGCGTGCCGCGCGAGGGTGGGCCCATCGGCGTCATGCTCCAGGAGCATGAACTGGGACGCGGATTCGTGCGCGAGATGGCTGAGGCGGCGTCGGCCTACGAACGCGGGGAATCGGACGCGACCTCGCGCTTTGTGAGCGCAGCTCAGTCGTACCTGGACTTGTTGGCGCAGCACATCTACAAGGAAGATCACGTGCTCTTTCCGATCGCCGAGAACGTCCTGGATGCGTCGACGAAAGCGGCGCTCGTCGAGGCATTCGAGCGCGAGGAAGCGGCGCTCGGTCTCGGAACGCATGAGCAGTATGAGGCGACGGCCAGCGAGCTGGAGAAAGCGTGGGCGACGTGAAGTGAGGCGGACGTTCGCGCCGCTGGAGGAGGGAGCCGACGATGGGCTGGCGCGGTCGTCTGAAGTTGCCGAAAGAGCATGGAGCATGGGCGATGCTCTATGTCCCACTCGCAATTGGGACGCTTGCGGCTGAGGGCGAGCGTCGCCCTGTGCTCTGGCTTAGCCTAGCCGTGACCTTTCTCTTCATCGCGCGCGAGTCAGTGCTCGCGTGGTGGCGGGCGCGCCGTCGCCACCAGCCGGCTCGGCTGGCGCGAACGTGGATGCTCATCTACTTCGGGTTGGCGGCCATCTTCGGCGCTCCGCTTCTTCTGGAATACCGGCTGCTTGGCCTGATCCCGCTGGCGATCGGCGCCATGGCTCTACTGCTTGTGAATGCCGAGCAGGCGGCGCGGCTTGAGGATCGTACGATCCTAGGGGAGCTGTTGGCCATCTTCGGGCTCACGATGACGGCGCCGGCCGCGCATTACGTGATCCGGCGGCAATGGGAACTGATGGCCTTGGGGCTTTGGGGAGTGAGCACGCTCTATTTCGCCAGTAGCGTCTTCTACGTCAAGCTGCGCCTGCAGGCCGCTCACGGGCGATCGCCGGAGCGGCGAGAACAGGCGCGACGACAGTGCGCGATCTATCACGCGTTTTTGATCGCCGCGCTAGTGAGCCTCGCCCTCACGCATCGCATGGGCGTATTCCTCGCGCTGGCGTTCGCTCCGGCGCTGGGGCGCGCGTTCCGACACGTCCTCTGGCCTGCCGAGCATGTGAATCTGCGGCGCGTCGGGCTTGCGGAGATCTTCAACGCCTTCGTCTTTCTGATCTTCGCAGCCCTGGCCTTTCGCTCTCTCTGAGCCCGAGGAGCTTCAGGGCCTCAGCAGAATTCCTTTCGCCCCTGGCGCGTCAACCGATCGGGGAATTGGCGCACGTCTTGCGAGCGCGCGAGATCCCCGACAAGCAGGACGTCGGGCGTATCCACGATCATGATGCGTTCGAGCCCGAGCACGGCGATCAACCGCCCCGTCTGCGAGTAGACGAGCGAATCACGCACGTCAATGAGCATGGCCTCGCCGACGATCAAGTTTCGCGCCTCATCGCGCTCGCGAGCGCGCAGTTCGTGAACGGCCTGCCAACTGCCGACGTCGCTCCAGCCGAAAGTGACCGGAAGGACGTAGATCGGCTCCTCGGTCTTCTCCATGATGCCGTAGTCAATTGAGATCGCTTCGACCTGACCGTAGACCTCTTCCAAGGTCTGCTCATACGTGCCGGCGCGCAGGCTTTCCTCCAGTTGGAGGAGCGCGCGGGCCAAGTGAGGGAGATGCCGCGCGATCTCCCGCCAAATGGTCTGCACCGTGAAGGCGAAGATGCCGCTGTTCCACAGATACTGTCGGCTGGCGACGTACTGCTGAGCCGTCGGCAGATCGGGCTTCTCCACAAACCGCTCAACGCGGTGGACGGGATGGCCGAGGACGGGTTCGCATGGCGCGCCCTTGAGGATGTAGCCATAGCCGGTCTCCGGGCGCGTGGGCGTGACTCCCAAGGTGGCGATGCCCCCTGAGCGCACGAGCGTCGCGGCAGCGCGGAGCGCTTCTCGGAATGCTTCGTCATCGGCGACGAAATGATCCGACGGCACCGCGATCAGGACGGCATCGTCCGCTTCGCGCTTGACGTGCAAGGCGGCCAACCCAATGCAAGGGGCCGTATTCCGCCCCTCTGGCTCGACGAGAATGCGCACGGCGCGCCCCGTGAAGATCTCCCGCACGCGGGGCTCATGCCAGCGATTGGTGACGATCAAAATGCGCGAGTCCTCGACAAGCGGCGCCAGGCGTAGATACGTCTCTTCGATCATCGGACGCGGGCCCGTGATGTTCAGGAACTGCTTCGGCAGCCGAGCCCGACTGGCTGGCCAAAAGCGCGTGCCTGATCCTCCGGCCATAATCGCAATGTAGGTCGCATCCATATGCTCATGCCTCCTCGTCTCACGAAGTGGCGGACAAATGCTACCACCCGATGCTCTTGACGCCGTTCCGAGACCCTTCCCCATCTCCCAACCCAGAGAGAACTGAAATGACCGAGAGCAAGCTCATCCGAACCCCATATCCGGACGGTCTCCAAAGTGACGTCCGTCTGCTGAGCGGCCCCTTCGATCGCGAGGAACGCCATCGGTGGCCCTCCCGTCCGCGACGTGACCGTACTCAATGTACCGGGCTTCTCGGCGCGAAGCAATGGCGGACCGCCTCTTCTGGAGACATTCGAAGGGCGAATGGACTGGACAGCTTCGGGCAGACGTGGTATCTTTGCCGATGTTCAGATGTTGAACGCGCGCCCGTAGCTCAGTTGGACAGAGCGTCGGCCTCCGGAGCCGAAGGTCGCTGGTTCGAATCCAGTCGGGCGCGCCATTTTCTTTGCGTCGGTCAGCGAAGGGGGAGCGGTCGCGATCCCCTTCGAGCCGCACGCGGACAAGCGGGAGAAAGCGCACATGGATGAGGCGATCATGCGCTCCCTCTGGCGGGAGGCCGCGCTCGAATGCCTCAACGAGGCCTGTCGTCAACGATACCCCCTCACGGAAAAACTCTTCGCGTGTCCGAGCTGCGGCGATTTGCTCTGGATCGCGTATGAACCAGCCGGCGAGGAGCCCGACGTGGCGCGGGCGCGCTGGCGCGAGCGTCGGCTCTCGGACGATCCCCTCGATCAAAGTGGCGTCTGGCGCTTTCGGGAATGTCTGCCGCCGATTGCGCCTTCACACATCGTCACCCTGCGAGAGGGGAATACGCCGATCTATCGCGCGCGCTTCTGCGCCCAGTATGCTGGCGTCCGCGACCTCCTCTTCAAGCATCTCGGCCTCAATCCGACGGGGTCGTTCAAAGACTACGGTATGACGGTGGCCGTCAGCCAGGCGCGCGCGCTCGGCGCGCGCATCCTCCTTTGCGCGTCCACCGGAAATACGTCGGCCTCCATGGCCGCTTATGCTGCGCGCGCCGGAATGCGAGCCATCGTCCTCATTCCGGGCGAGAACGTCGCCATGGGCAAGGTGGCGCAGGCGCTTGAATACGGAGCGGTGACGCTGCAGGTGAAGGGCGCGAACTTCGATGACGTCTTGCGCCTGGTGCGCGAGCTGAGCGCGCGACCGGACGTGTATCTCCTGAACTCGCTCAACCCCTTTCGGATCGAGGGGCAGAAGGTGATCTTCATCGAGCTGCTCGATCAACTCGGATGGGAGGTGCCAGAGCATCTCGTCGTCCCGGGGGGAAATCTAGGGAATTCGGCGGCGCTCTTCAAGGCGATGGTGGAGTTGCGGCAACTGGGACTGATCGCGCGGTGGCCGAAGCTGACGATCGTGCAGGCGCAAGGCGCGAGTCCGCTTGCCGAGGCCGTAGCGCGCGGCGCCAAGTGCATCACGCCGGTCGCACAGCCACGCACGCGCGCGACGGCCATCCGCATCGGCCATCCGGTGAATTGGAAGCGCGCGCTCCGGGCGTTGGAAGCGACCGGCGGATTCTGCGTGGCCGTGAGCGAAGAAGAGATCGCCGAGGCCAAGGCGGCCATCGGCCGCGACGGCATCGGCTGCGAGCCGGCCTCGGCGGCGACGCTAGCCGCCGTCAAGAAGCTGCGCGAGCAGGGGAAGCTCGTTCCCTCGGAGACGATCGTGGCGCTTCTGACCGGCCACTTACTGAAGGATCCCGATTACACGCTGCGCTATCACAGCGGTCAACTCGACGATGTGCTCACCGGACGCCCCCTCAGCGGTCGCTTGGCGAATCCCCCGATCTCGGTGGAGCCCCATCTTGACGCCATTGCCCGATACTTTTACGATGGAAGGTTTTCAACGTGAGGCGAGGAGGCGAGGATGTTGCGGCACCGAACCCTGGCGGTCCTTGGCGCCGGCAAAATCGGTGAAGCGCTGATTCGGGGCCTACTCGAATCGGAATTGCTGGAGCGGGAGAATATCATCGCGACGGCGAAGCATCAGAAGCGGCTCGACTTTCTGGCTGAGCATTACGGCGTGCGGACGACGCTCAATAATGCCCTCGCCGTCGAGCAAGCGGAATTGGTGCTCTTAAGCGTTAAGCCGCAGACGATGCGCGAGCTGGTGGAGGAGATCGCGCCGGTCGTCACCCCACGGCATCTGCTCATCTCGGTGGCGGCGTCGGTCCCGACAGCGTTCATCGAGAGCTTGTTGCCGGTCGAAGTCCCCGTCGTTCGAGCCATGCCCAATACCCCGTGCGTCATCCGCGCGGGGATGACGGTGCTCTGCCGCGGTCGTTATGCGACGGAATCGCATCTGCAACTGGCGCGCTCGCTCTTCGACGCCGTCGGACGCACGATGATCCTGGACGAGGGCTACATGGACGCCGTGACGGGATTGAGCGCCAGCGGTCCGGCGTTCATCTATATCATCATCGAATCGCTGGCTGAGGCGGGGGTGAAGGTCGGCCTGGCGCGCGACGTGGCCACTGAGCTGGCCGCGCAGACGACGCTCGGAGCGGCAAAGATGGTGCTCGTCACCAATGAGCATCCGGCCAAGCTCAAGGATGCCGTGACGACGCCTGCCGGATGTACGATCGACGGCATCCTGGAACTGGAAGAAGGAAGGCTACGCGTGACGTTGATCAAAGCGGTCGTCAAAGCCACCGAGCGCGCGCGCTGCCTGTTCCCCAACGGGGAGCGGACATGATGGGCGAAGCCTGCTGGGAACGCGCATGGCCGACACTTCGCGCGCGTGTGCGCGAACTGGCGGCGGTGCTTGTGGAGACGCCAACGCCTAGTGGCAATGAAGCGGCGCTCTATCCTTTCTTGACCGGCGTGCTCCAAGCCTGCGGCTTTCGCGTGGAGCGGCAGATGACGTCGCTCGGACGCGAGAATCTCGTCGCGCGACGTGGCCGAAGCACCCTGCTCTTCTCCGCGCATGTGGACACGTATCCGGCCTACACGCATCCAGAACCTTATCGGCTACGTCAGGAGAACGACCGGCTCATCGGACGCGGCGTCGTGGATTGTAAGGGGCAGATCGCCGCACTGCTTGGCGCTGTCGAACTGGTGGACGCGCCTTGTCAGATCGCCTTCGTCGTGGACGAGGAGCGCACGGCGCTTGGCTCGCGCGAGGTGCAGGTCGAAGCTGAGGGGGTGATCGTGCTCGAGCCGACCGAGTTGCGCCCGGTCATCGCGCACGCGGGGGCGATCGAGTTAGAGGTCACCGTCTACGGACGGGCGGCTCACGGGAGCGCGCCGCACTGTGGGGAGAACGCCGTCCTCAAAGCCATGCGCGTGATTGAGGAGATCGGGCAGTTGCCTTTCCTCGCGCAGACGCATCCGCTCTTCCCACCGGCTCCGTGGGTGACGTTGGGGAAGATCGAGGGGGGATTCGATACGATGGTCGTCCCCAATCGCTGCACCTTCCAGATGGATGTGCGCGTGTTGCCGGGCGTCTCCATCCGCACGGCATGCGAACAATTGTTTGCCCTGGTGGCGCAGCATGGGGCGGAGCTGACGATCCTCGATGTCTCGGAACCCTCAGAGGTTGACGCGCAGCATCCGGTCGTTCGCGCGCTTGTGGCCGCCCATGAGGCGATCACCGGTGAGCGTCCGACGCCCTGCGGCTACTATAGCTTCACCGATGCCACCCACTATCTGCAGCGTGGCTTCCCGGCCGTCGTCTACGGCGCCGGAAGCCTCGGCGTCGCGCACTCCGACCACGAATGGGTCGCGCTTGAGGAGCTGGAGATCGCCGCGCGCGTCTTCGCGCACGTGATCGCTCATTGGCCCTGAGCCTCCTCAAGGGGTTTGACCATGCGCACCCACTCGCCCAGCTGAACGCCACATTCTTCAAACCCCAAGCTCCGGTACCATCGGCGCGCGTGCCAATTGCGCTCCCCGACCCAGAGGCTGACGTATCGGCGACCGCGCTGCCAAGCATACGCGATGGCCGCCTCAATGAGCCGTCGTCCTACGCCTTTCCCTTTCCAGTCGGGATGGACGCAGATCTCGTGGATCTCGCCCGTCTCCCCCAAACGCTTATCCCACCACTGGGCGTGGATGCTCACGAATCCGACCACCCGCCCCGCTACCTCCGCCACGAAGAACCCCTCGGGTTCGCCGCTGTAGAGCCAGTTCAGATAGTTGCGGATACGGAACGTGGTCGTATCGGCGTATTCCTCCAGGCCCCGATAAGCCTGCCGATAGACCTCCTCCAGCTGATCGAGTTCCTCGACACGTCCCCGTCGCACGATGACCGATGGCGATGGGATCACGTCAACCATAGCGCGAATCGCACTGATCCTCACGAAGATATTATCGTCCGGCGGACGGGCACGAAGCAATCTCTCGGAGGTCCGCTCGACGTCGAGGGCTCAGGCCGATGCTTGCTTGCCCGACGGCGGTTTGATAGAGTGTAGGTCGAACGCGCGAGGTGTTGGGGTTCCTCCGACATCGGCTCGGGGGAAACTCCGAAGGAGGGAGAGCCATGCCGATGTACGAATACGTGTGCGAGAAATGCGGGGAGAAGTTCGAGAAGCTCGTCTTCTCCGCCGAGACGAAGATCGCATGCCCCCGCTGCGGGAGTCCTGCTTGCGAGCGCGTCTACTCCTCGTTCGCTTTCGGCGTGGCGCGGAAGTTCACGGCGAGCATCCGCTCCGCGAGCGGATGCGGATGCTCGGCTGGAGGGTGCGGATGTCATCGCGGGTGACCATCGCCGAGAAGTTGCAACATCTGCGCGAGCTGAACCGCGTGGCCGAGGCCGGCGGCGGGCCCGAGCGCGTGGCGCGCCAGCATGCCGAGGGGAAGATGACGGCCCGCGAACGGATCGAATATCTCCTGGACGAGGGGACGTTCGAAGAGTTCGACAAGTTCAAGAAGCATCGGTGCACGGATTTCGGCATGGCTGAGCAACAATATCTCGGCGATGGGGTCGTCGCCGGATGGGGGAAGATTGAAGGGCGGACGGTCTTCGTCTTCGCGCAAGACTTCACCGTCTTCGGCGGATCGCTCTCAGAGACCAACGCCGAGAAGATTTGCAAGATCATGGACCTGGCGATGAAAGTCGGCGCGCCCATCATCGGCCTGAACGATTCCGGAGGCGCGCGCATTCAAGAGGGCGTAGCGTCGTTGGCCGGATACGCCGAGATCTTCCTCCGCAACGTGCTCGCTTCCGGGGTCGTGCCGCAGATCTCGGCCATCATGGGGCCGTGTGCCGGAGGCGCCGTCTACAGTCCCGCCCTCACCGATTTCATCATCATGACCAAGCGTACGAGCTACATGTTCATCACCGGGCCGGAGGTCATCCGCGCCGTCACGCACGAGGAAGTGACCAAAGAGGACCTCGGCGGCGCCATGGCGCACAATACAAAAAGCGGCGTCGCACACTTCGCCGTGGACACGGAGGAGGATTGCTTGAATCTGATTCGCGAACTGCTCTCGTTTCTGCCCTCGAACAATCTGGAGGATCCGCCCCGACGACCGTGCCATGATCCGGTGGACCGCATGGAGGAACGCCTGGACACACTTGTGCCGGCCGAGCCGCACCTCCCCTACGATATCCGCGACATCATCCACCTAGTCGTGGACGACGGGTATTTCCTGGAGGTACAGGAACATTTCGCGCCGAACATCGTCATCGGCTTTGCCCGCCTCAACGGGCGCCCCGTCGGGATCGTGGCCAATCAACCAGCGTATCTGGCCGGCGTGCTCGATATTGATGCCTCGGTGAAGGCCGCTCGGTTTGTGCGCTTCTGCGATTGCTTCAACATCCCGATCATCACGTTCGAGGACGTGCCGGGCTTTCTGCCCGGCGTGGATCAAGAGCATCGCGGCGTCATCCGGCACGGAGCGAAGCTCCTGTACGCCTACGCCGAGGCCACGGTGCCGAAGATCACAGTGATCACGCGGAAGTCTTACGGCGGCGCTTACTGCGTCATGGGCTCGAAGCATCTGCGCACGGATGTGAACTTCGCCTGGCCGACGGCGGAGATCGCCGTTATGGGCCCTGAAGGCGCCGTCAACATCCTCTATCGCCGGGAGATTCAGAGCGCGCGCGATCCGGAGGACGTCCGTCGCCAGCGCATTCGCGAATACGAGGAGAAGTTCGCCTCTCCATATGTCGCTGCCGAGCGCGGGTTCATTGACGAAGTGATCGAGCCGCGCCTCACGCGCCCGAAGCTGATTCGCGCCTTGGAGATGCTTGACACCAAGCGCGACACGAACCCGCCGCGCAAGCACGGGAATATCCCGCTCTGAAGGAGCGGGATCCGCAAGGGGGAGAAGGTGTCATGAGCGATGAGCCCCATTTCTCCAACGAGTGGCTGGAGAGGTTGCGAAGCATCCTCCCGGAATACCGGGGATATGCCGAGCAGGCCTCTCGCCGGGAGCAGGATGCCCTCTACCGCCAATACGTGAGCGATCGGCTCAGCGGATTGCTCACGCCGCTGGAGCAGCTCATCGGCGAACGGGCTCATGCCGGGCAAGTCCTCGAGGTTTTGCCCCTGGAGCGCGTCCGCGAAAAGTTGCGCACGCTCATTGGCGAGCTGCGTGCGCCCGATTACGGCGCGACCGCCTTCTTCAACGAGCGTCCGGTGGACGAGACCGTGCTCGATCTGCTCTATCAATATGATCTCGTGCTCACCGAGCAGGTGCGAGCCGCGCAAGCACAACTGGAGGAGCTGCGGACGCACCCGCTGGAGGATTTCCTCACGGCCGCCGAGCGATTGGAAGCGACGGTGCTCGCTCTGGAAGCCGAGTTCAAAAGCCGCTGCGAAGTGATTCGCCACTGGATGTGAGCCATGATCGCGACCAAGGGATTGACGAAAGCCTACGATGGAAAAGTCGCCGTTGAAGCCCTCACGATGGACGTCCGGCCTGGGGAGATCTTCGGCCTGCTCGGACCAAACGGCGCGGGGAAGACGACGACGGTGCGCATGCTCGCGGCGCTCATTGCGCCGACAGCAGGCGAAGCGATCATCGGGGGATATCGCCTGGGAGAGCAAGATGCCGCGATTCGGCGCATCGTCGGGATTGTGACCGAGGCTCCGGGGCTCTACGAACGCTTGAGCGCGCGCGAGAATCTGGAGGTGTACGCGCGGCTCTACGGCGTCGCGGATGTGGCCCGACAGGTCGAGAAGTACCTGCGCCTATTGGATCTCTGGGATCGGCGAGATGAGCCGGTTGGGACATTCTCCAAAGGCATGAAGCAGAAGCTGGCGTTAGCACGTGCTCTGGTGCACGAGCCGAAGGTCTTGCTCCTGGATGAGCCCACCTCGGGTCTGGATCCGCAGATGACCCGCGTCGTGCGCGAGTTCATCGCCGAACTTCGAGGGCAGGGGCGAACGATCCTCCTCTGCACGCATAATCTGGATGAGGCCGAGCGCTTGTGCGACCGCATCCTCGTCTTGAAGACGCGCCCGATCGCGCTCGATACGCCCGAAGCCTTACACCGACGGCTCTTCGGACGGCGCGTCGTCGTCACGCTCACCGAAGTGACCGAGCGGATCCTGGAGCGCGTGCGCGCCCTCGAGTTCGTGCGCGATCTGCAACACCAGGGACGGCAACTTTACATCGCGCTCGCCGATCCGGAGCGCGAGAATCCACGCCTGGTGCGCGCGCTCGTGGAAGCGGGCGCGGCTATCCAGTTCCTCACCGAAGAGGAGCATTCGCTGGAGGAGATCTACCTCCGCCTCATCGAGGAGGAGGCCGCTGCCCATCCGGCGGAAGCGGCGTCAGCGAGATGAAACGATGTCGCCCGTGCTCGTCATCCTTCAGAAAGAATGGACCGATCTGCGGCGGCATCACTTGCTTCTGCTCTCGATGGTTGTGCCGGCTCTCGTCTTCCTCGTCCTGCCCTTCGTCCTCACGATCCTGGTCCCTCTCCTTGATCCCTCGGGCTGGAACGATCGGGATTTCCAACGCATGATCGAACTCCTGGGGCGCACGGAGCCGGAGCTGAAGCGATTGGATCCTCTGGTGGTCCTGCACATCTACATCTTCCGGCAGTTCGTCCTCATGCTTCTGCTTGTGCCGATTCTCGGAGCGCTCTCCATCGCGACCTACAGCATCGTCGGGGAGAAGCAGAATCGCACGCTTGAGCCCCTTCTGGCGACGCCCATTGCGACGACCGAGTTGCTCCTGGGCAAGAGTCTAGCGGCGGCCCTTCCGGCGACACTGCTGGTATGGCTCACCTTCGGACTCTACGTGTTGGGCATACGCGCACTGAGCCCCCCGGACGTGCTCCCTCGCGTCGCAAACCCCGTCGGGCTTGGCCTCATCTTCCTCATTGGTCCGCTGGTCGCCGTCCTGAGCCTGGGGCTTGGCGTGATCGTCTCCTCGCGCGCGAAGGACCCGCGCACGGCGCAGCAGATCGGCGTCGTGCTGATCCTCCCTATCATGGCCCTCTTCATCATGCAGATGCGTGGCTTCTTCTTGCTCAACGTCCGGTGGGTTCTCGTGGGCGCCATCGCCCTGCTTGGACTCGACGTGATCGTCTTGAAGATCGGCGCGCGCCTCTTCGAACGAGAGACGATCCTCACCCGCTGGGCGTGAAGCCGGCGCGAGCTACCGCGCGAGCGTACGGATGTAGTTCACCAGATGCCAAATCTCCTCCCGGCTCAGCGTCTTCTCGAAATCCGGCATCGGCGGGTTCCCCTTGGCGATCTTCCAGAACAGCTCCCCATCGCTCTGCGCACTCATTCGAGCGCGATCGGTCAAATCCCCCGGCTTCGTCTCCAGAGCGTCTGCCATCGGGCCATCGCCTTTGCCTCGATCCCCATGGCACATGGCGCAATATTCGGCGAAGAGACTCTTCCCCTTTCGGATCGAAGCGCTCGTCGCCCGGATCGGATTCTTCATCCGCCTTGCCGATTCGGGGGCGCTCCAACGATCTTGTTCGGCGAACCGCTCGCCCGGCCCTCGACAGGCCGACGAATGTTCACTTCCGGCGATCACAAGCGTTCCGAGGATCGCAATCCCCCAGAGAAGTCGAATCACACCTTCGCCTCGCATCGCGCTTCCCCCTTTTTGCCAAAAGCTCACCCGCGAATCGCCTCGCCTGAAGGGGATTCATTGTATCGGCTCTCAGCCCCCAGAAGCAAAGAGCGCACACGTCGCCCGCTCCCTCCGCCATCGGGCTCGCCTGAGAAAAGGGCGGGAATCGTCATCGAATCGTCACCGTCACAGCCCGTCCCTCATCGGGGATTTTCACCCAAACGAGTCGGCGCACCGGATCGTAGCTCCAGCCCTCCGGGAGATGTTGCAATTGGGCGAGGTTCGGAACGCGAACCATCTCCTTCTCAGCGCAAGCGACGCGCGTGGGCTCACGCTCGATGGCGTTGATGCGCAGAAGGTACGCGCGCGGCGGCGGCGCGTAGCCGCCTTCCCGTTGACCGATCTCCACCACGACCTCTCCGGCTGACACGCGACAGCCGAATCGCGTGCGCGCGTACTGCCCGCGCTGATAGGCGTCGCTCACACCGTCATCCTCGTAGAGCGCGCCCGCGCACTCGCGCGAGGGGAAGACGTTGAGGAGGAGCGGATTGATCGGCGCTTCGTCCACGTATTGGAAGACCGGTTGCATGGGGAGGATCGCGCCACCGCGCACAAAGAGCGGCACGCGATCTAGCGGCGCTTCGACGCGAACGCGTCGCGGGCCGATGACGCGCTCGCCCGTCCAGAAATCGAACCATTCGCCATCGGGAAGATAGACTTCGACCGAACGCGCCCCTTCCTCAAGCACTGGTGCAACGAGCAGATCGCGGCCGAGCAGAAACTGTGTGTCCATTCGATAGGTCTGCCGATCCATCGGATACTCCAGGAACAATGGGCGCATCACTGGCCATCCCGTGCGCGCGGCTTCCTCAAAGACCGTGTAGAGGTAGGGCAGAAGCTCATAGCGCAACTCGATGAAGCGACGATGGATGGCTTCGTATTCGGGACCGAAAGCCCATGGCTCTCGATCTCGTGTCCCCTTCTGCGAGTGGACGCGGCAGAGGGGACTGAAGACTCCCGCTTGCAAGAAGCGCGCGTAGAGCTCCGCGCTTGGGTTTCCCGCGAAGCCGCCGATGTCCGGCCCAGCGAAGGGCTGTCCGGATAAACCCAAATTGAGCACCATCGGAATCCAGAGCTGGAGATGCTCCCAACTGCTCGTATTGTCTCCAGTCCATGTGGCCGCATAGCGATGCCCGCCGGCGTAGGAGGCGCGCGTGAGGACAAAGGGACGTTCGCTGGGCCGCAGCCGCCGCAAGCCCTCAAACGTCGCGCGCGCCATGAGCATGCCGTAGACGTTGTGCACACGGCGATGCTCTATCCGGCGATCTCGCTCCCCATGAAGCGCGTCAAGGGCCATCGTGCGTTCAACGGCTCGATCCGTCTCCACGAACACGGCGGGCTCATTCATGTCGTTCCAAAACCCAGCGACGCCGGCCTCCACCAATCCCCGATAGAGATCACCCCACCAGCGCCGCGTCTGCTCCCGCGTGAAATCGGGGAAGACGCAAACGCCCGGCCACACGACGCCGGTATAGAGCGAGCCATCCGGCAGCGTGACGAAATGACCGCCCTTGAGGCCCTCATCATAGACCCAATAGCCGAGCTCTTGCTTGATCCCCGGATCAATGATGGCGACGACCTTCAGGCCAATTCGAGCCAAATCGGCGATCATCTGGCGAAAGTTCGGAAACTTCCGCGCGTCCACGGTGAAGCTCCGAAATCCGTCCATGTAGTCAATGTCCAGGTAGATCACGTCGCACGGGATGCGACGGCGCCGAAACGTCTCAGCGATCTCACGCACGCGACTTTCGGGCTCATAGCTCCACCGAGATTGCTGATATCCGAGCGCCCATTTCGGCGGCAACGGCATGCGCCCTACAAGCTCCGTATAGCGCTGGAGGACTTTCTTCGGCTCGGGGCCGTAGAAGACGTAGTAGTTCAGCTCGCCTTCTTCCGCGCCGAACGAATATTGATCGCGCCGCGCGCTTCCCAGGTCGAAGCTGGAACGCGAAGGATTGTCGAAGAAGATCCCGTAGCTGCGCCCTTGACGCAAAGCCAGAAGAAACGGGATGGACTGATAGAGCGGATCGGTCCCTCGCTGATACCCATAGGCGTCCGTGTTCCAGTTGATATAGACCCGACCACGATGTTCGAGCGGCCCCGCCCGTTCTCCCAAGCCGTAGTAATATTCGTCGGGCGGCATCACCTTCCACACGCGCACTTCCCTCCCGTTCCAGCTCATGCCCTTCCCCGGCGCATCCGCCACGATGACCTCGCCTCGCCGATCGCGGATCGTCACCGCGCAGGGGAATTTGTGAACCTCGACGATCAGCTCCGGCGTGCTCAACCGGACGCTCGTCCGATCCTCGATGATCTCCACGGGAACGGCCGGCCATTCGGTCTTGACCACAGCCCAGCTCTCATCGGGGCCGAACGTCGCCCCCGGTTGCATCCGAACCCGGATGAGATCGGCCGCTAAAGCCACGACCTGAAGCCGCGCGTTCTGACAATCGAGCGTCACGCCGCGCGCCTGGCGCACGACCGAGCGGGCCGAGCCAATCTGTTGCCATTGCCCGACTGCTGGGAAGATCGGCACCAGCAGCGCGAATAAGACCACGAGCCCCACGTACGGAAATCTCCTGCACCGAATCCCCAGGAGGAATGATCGAAGCATATGCCTCCTCCTCATCGCGAAGAAGACCGCTCGCTCTCGAACGCCGTTCATCCGACGATCTCGCACGCTGGAGATCCGAGCGCATTCTACGCCCTCCCTCGCATTCCTTCAACATGCGGGCGAAAGGGAGTAGCGCCGGAACACCGAAGGCGCCGATCGAGCGGAAAGCCGCGCGCTTTCGAAAGCGCGCGGTCAGGCCCTCGATTTCCTCCCCGCCTTCGCGCTATGATGCTTCCCTCGCGTAGAGGCGATGCGATGAAGACGGTGCAATGGATGGAGGGACAGCGAGCCCTGCTTGCGCGACGCGCGGATAAGATGGTGCGCGTGGCCGCCACGTTGTTCCTGACAAGCTGCGCGCTTGCTCTCGGCGTTGTGATCGCTCGGCGATGGGCCGATCATCCGACGGGCATGTACGTCGTGCTCGGCATGGCGCTGCTTTCGGCCGCTCTGATCGTGGCGGCCTTCGGTGTGCTCTTGCCGCTCCCCTGGCTCATCCATCAGCTCAAGCAAATGGATGAACTCATCGCCGAGCAGCGACGCCGCGAGGGATCGTAGCGCGCCTCCCTTTACGGTTCGTAAGCGAGCAGATCCGCCGAGAGCACATCGTCCGTCTTCGCGAGGTGATGAAGGACGAGATGCACATCTCGCGAGGAGCTGTAGAGCATGGGGAGCACATCGGCCAGAATCTTCCCGTTCCCAGACTCTGGCCCGCCGCGCGGATCTATTTCCACAAGGAACGTGCGGCGAGAGGCAGCGGCTTCTTCGCCAACGATCTCGGCCTGCAGAAGCAGCACCTCGGGCACGTCCACCAGACGCAAGAGCGCTTTGATCGCTGGCTTGTTCGCTTCATTCAAAAGGCGCACGCACAGCCGAGCGTGAGCGAGCAGCTCGGCCTCGGCGAGCGACGTCGAGAGCACGAGCCGTACCTTCGGTCGCATATCCCCCCTCTGATGCGCAAAACCTTCGACAGCAAATGTACGCGAGAGGCCCCTACACTGTCGAGCCACGACGACGCCCGCGGACGATCGATTCCGATAGAGCCCACCATGCGAGCGACCGAACGTGGGTTCGCCTTCGCTTACCGTTGGTCACCCTCGATTGATGTCGATCACCCCGTTGGCGTGAACTACTACCAGCGAGCGAACGCTTCTAAGGGATGCCGATTCACTGGACCTGATCAACAAGGGCTTGATTTCCCTGGCGCGCCCGGGGGGACTCGAACCCCCAACCCTTGGATCCGAAGTCCAATGCTCTATCCAATTGAGCTACGGGCGCTCATCCATCAGCGAGTCAGGAGAATAGCACATTTCCTCCGCTACCGTCCAGAGTCGCGACAAGCCCTCCTGAGGGAACCTCCCTTCACTTGCGCTAGCGGGTGAGCCGAAAGCAGCCCCTCATCATTTCCCCTAAGCTCATGAAGGGGACGTCCCCAAAGGCACGCGACTCATTTCGGCTTAACCGGAGGAGCAGCTCGGCCGGACAGCCATTGCCCTGACCGGCTTGAAGCGCCCGCTCGGGCACGCGCTGCCCGTTTTGCTCCATCACGTTCTCGCCCCCGGCGATCACGCCCGCGAATTCCCCAACCGCCCCGGATAAAAGCTCCCGCGCCACACCCTACAGTTGATCGTCTGATCTGTGGAGCCTGACGCCAAAAGCCTCCCATCCGAAACTGTAAGGTAATTACACAACCTCAAGCGGGCGCTTGAGCGCTCTTTTCCTTATCGCCTTCGATAGATCTCCCGGCGATGACCGATCGCATGGATCACAATGGTCGCTTCGTCCCAAAGTACCTCATAAATGACTCGGTAATCCCCTACCCGAAGCTTATAGAGTCCCGCAAGATCACCGGTCAATGCTTCAGGACGAATCTCCTCAAGGTTTGTAGCCAACCAGTTGATGCGTTGAACGATGCGACGCCCTATGTGCTTGTCCACTCGCTCCAGATCTCGAGCAGCGGTTCTCAAGATACGAATACGGTACTCAGCCATTAGCCCAAGCCCAGACGCTTGACCACATCCTCAAACGGCTCACCGCGCTCTCCCCTCGCCACCGCTTTCTTTTGCTGCAAGAGTCGGTCACGGACGGCTTTTCGAATGGGTAACCCTTCATCGGGATCACCGAGCAGTTCCAGGAGCTTCTGCTCAACGATCGTTTCTATCAACTCTCGGAGCTCATCTTTGGTCATCTGCGCTACGGTAACCATTCCTCCCTCCATTCGGCATCCTTCGCCTGTGAAAGCCACGAACCAAACTCAATGGCGCGCATCAGCGGCCCCCAAAAGCGAGGCGACCTTCCGTGGCTCATCGTCATCTCCTCGTCCTGAAATTCATGCCAAGCATACTCATTATCAGGATCCAGCTCACTCATAGCCCGCGATATTATACTGTGCTCTCTCACCACAGCCGAAGGTCAGATCGAACCGTCGGGCAGTGGAAAAGGCGCACGACTCATTTCGGCTTGACCAGAAAGAGCAAGTCGGCCGGACAGACGTCGCCCTGACCGGCTTGAAGCGCCCGCTCGGGCACTCGCTGCCCGTTCCGCTCCATCACGTTCTCGCCCCCGGCGATCACGCCCGTGAATTCCCCAGCCGCCCCGGATAAAAGCTCCAGCGCCACATCCCACAGCTCGATCGTCCGATCGTCGGAGCCCGGCGCCAAGAGCTTCCCATCCGGACTGAAGGCGATGAGGTAGACCTCACCGACACGCCTACTGAGGGTGCCAACCAGAAGCGTCTCCGCCCGTGCTGGGAGACCGGGCAAGAGCAAGCCCGCGATTGGGAGAGCGAGGATCACCACCGACGGAACGCGATGCTTCCCCGGGGAGTTGTCTTTTTTTCGGATGGTGCATACCACGAAGGGAATGGACTTCCCCGTCAAGATTTCTTTTCAAGCCTCTCATTGGCGGCGCTGGGAGAAGGCGTTAGAATACCCGATTGGGGACAAAGCCTATGAACGGAGGGCGACACCTATGCTCCGCAGAGTCACTATCCGCAACTATAAGAGCCTCGCTGAGGTGCAGATCGAACTGGGATCGTTCACGGTCTTCATCGGTCCGAACGGATCTGGGAAGAGCAACTTTGTGGATGCCTTGCGCTTCGTTCGAGACGCCCTCACCGTGGGGTTAGACGTCGCCATCACCCGGCGTCGGGGGATGCGCGGCATCTGCCGCTCGGGGAGTCGGGCAGCAGCCTTCGGGCTTCACTTAGAGTTCCCCGATGGGACACCGGCCGAGTATGCCTTCGAGTTAAGGTGGGAAGAGAACGGGAGATACTGCGTCGTGAGGGAGCAGGGTGAAGAGGCCGGTGGGGGCTTTGAAGTTTACGAAAGGCGACTCGTCCGTGCGTCGAAGCTGCCCAGCGAGTTTCAGTGGTCCCCTGTTCATGGACTCCTTTTCCCCTTTCTGAGCACGACCATCGCCCCGCAAGCTTGGTCAGTGCTCACGGGGATGAGATTTTACCATCCACTTCCACATGTGATTCGCACGACGCTACTGGGAATGCCCGTGGTCGCTTCTCCGCCGCTTCTCGAATATGGGGAGAACTTGCTCTACGTCCTTGGACTCCTCAAGCGGGATCATCCGAAAGCCTTTGAGAAGATTCGCGATGCCGTCGCCCGGCTTGTACCGGGCCTCAAGGGGATAGATGTGACGCCAGCCATGGTGGAAGTCGAGCGTGAGGGGGTCCGGTTGGACCTCTGGCAGGAGTCCGATGGGACGCTGCGGCTTCTGGCCTTGGCGACTGCTCTTTATCAGGAGCCGCCGGGGCAACTGCTTGTCATCGAGGAGCCGGAACTGGGCGTTCACCCACAGTCGCTCGGTGTTCTCATGGACCTCCTCATCGAGCAATCCGCTAAGCGGCAGATCATCCTCACGACGCATAGCCTCGATCTTCTGAATCGTCTTCCTGTCGAGACCTTGCGAATCATGGAGTTGACGGATGGGGCGACGAGGATCGTCCCTTTGGATGAGACCAAGCGAGCGATCATCGAAGAATCTTTCAAGATGGGTGACCTCTTGAAGCCCAAGGACCCTCGACGGACTTCCTGACCAGCTCTGGTAAGCGGCACCAGGGACGTTTCCGCGAACAGGGAATCGCGCGCCGATGCCGGAACGAAGAGGGCTTGGAGCACTCGCTCATCGCCAGAAGGGGTGGAGGGTGCCCATGGCCAGAGCCAGCTCCAGGCGCGCCAGGTTGTAGGCGTAGAGAGCGGCAACCAGGTTCTCCCGCGCCCGCTGCAGGCGCGTTTGCGCATCGGTGACTTCGAGACCCGTCGTCACGCCGGCTTCGTACCGATGGCGCGCCTGCACGAGTTCGCGCTCGGCCAGCCGCAGCCCGTCTTCGGCGACCTTCACTTGCTCTTCGGCCGAGCGCACGTCATCCAGAGCAAGGCGTACCTCCCGCTCGATCTGTCGCCGAAGGTCTTCCGTTCGGGCGCGCTCCTGCTGCCATGCGGCGTGAGCCTCCGCTTGATGTGCTTCGCGTCGGCCACCGTCAAAGAGCGGAAGCCGCAGGGCGAATCCATACGTGCGCGTGGGCGCGGTGTGCGCAGGACTCATACCGATGGTCCCATAGTCGGCGAACCCCACGAGCGAAGGCAGCCGCTCCCACTTCGTCGCGCGATAGGCCAGGTGCGCGGCCGCCTCGCGCTCTTGCTGTGCCATATAATCGGCGCGCGAGCGCCATGCCGTCCTCAGGGCATGGTCCAACGTCGGTAGCTCCATCGGCGTGTACGTGAGCGCATCCGTCAAGCGCACCTCCGTCTCCAACGGGAGTCCGAGTACCGCGAGCAGCTCCAGATGCGCGCGTCGGCGTTCGTTCTCGGCGATGAGCAACCGCTGCCGTTCGTGGGCGAGCTGCACTTCGGCGCGCGTGACCTCAATGCCGATGCCCGTGCCGACAGCCTTTTGGTCGCGAGCGAGTTTGAGGAGCGCTTCCGCCAAGGCGACATTGGCGCGCGCGGTCGCCAAGGCTGCTTCGGCGCGCAGCGCAGCCAAGTACAGACGTGCGACTTGACCGGCCACGTGATCGCGCACGCGTTCGAGATCAGCGCGCGCGGCATTCACGCTCGCGCTCGCCGCGTGCAGGCGACGCACAAGGCTGAGATCGAAAAGCGTTTGCGTGACTGTCGCACGCAGATCAAAGGTCGTGAACGGCCCGACGAAGGGGCGAAATCCGGGGAATGGGATCCGAATGCCCAGCGCTTCGAGATTCACGGTGCGGTTTTGCTCCTGGAGCGATGCTTCAACGTGCGGCAGAAGAGCAGCGCGCACTTCATCCCGCTGCGCCTGCATTCGGCGGAGCTGCTGTTCGGCTAAACGCACGCGCACGTCTCCTTCCGGAGCGAGCGCCAAGGCGATGGCCTCTTTCAAGCTGAGGGAGAGAACAGGACGGACGTTCTGCTCAGAGTTCGAGGCTCCCTCCTGCGCTGCGGTGGGTGAAGAGACGATGAGAAGGAGGACCAAAAGCGCATATCCTCTGGCATGCTTTTGCCACCTGTTCACGAAAGATGCTCCTGGCATCATATGCCCTCCTGAAGCCAAGTTACGGGAGATGCGGTTTCACGACGCGCACATTGTACGCGAGGCATGGTCCGGCTGCCAAAAAGAAGCGACCAGGAAGGTGAGATTCCGTGAGCGTCGCTCGGCTTGCCGCAGACGATGTGTGATCAGCGCGAACTTTTTGTCGAACGCGCTAGACAGTGCGTGTTCCCTTCAGTAGATTCTCCGCAGGAGGTGCGGCAATGGATGCCGGCGCGAACCGGGTGGGAACAGCGGCGTGGGTCTTGATTCTCCTGGCGCTCGCCTTTCGAGCAACCGCGGCATCGGACGATCCCGTGCTGCTCATCCGCATGCCCGATGAGACGGCTCTGGCGAGCGACCCTTCCGATGCCGACATCGCCCGCTTCGTCGCCGAGCGGAGCCCGTATGTGCAGATGACCGCGCACGATCTCATGCGAGATCGAGCCTTCGCCCGCCAAGTGCTCGGGCAGCGGCAGATCTTCGAGGAACTGGCGGCCTTCCAGGCGCAAGAGGGCATAACGGCGCGCGTGCGGTTCATCGCCTGGCCCGATGCCTTCCGCTTCTTCGCCGACTATGTCTCGGACAAGAGCAATCCGCCGATCGTCGCACAACTGGGCGATACCTGGGCGGCTTACTTTCGTTCGCTCGGCGTCGTGGCCTACGAACGGCGGCACACCTGGGACGTACGCGTGCTCTGGTATTGGAAAGATATGGTCGCGGCCCATGAGATCGCCGAGGGCGAGGGTTTTTTAACCGCCTGTCGCCGGCTTCATGACGCGCCGCTGCCGGGGCTCGTCGCGCCGCTGGCAATCCCAACAGCTCCGGATTGGAATCTGCTTCACGATCTCTCGGTCTGGCTCTACAATGCCGGATTGCCCGCGCTGATCTCGACCGAGAAGAAGTTCGGCCTGCTTCCCTGGAAGGAAGCCATCTTCGCCGGTCCCGAAGGCGAACGGGCCGTCCATTTCCTCATTCAACTCGCCAAGCGGGGATACGTCGCGCTTCCCGAGAGGCGGAGCGTGGAACTGGCCGAAGATTTCCTGGCGCGAAAATATGCGATGGTCATTCTCGGGCCGTGGCTCACCAAACTGGCGGAGAAGGCGCTCGGCCCGGAGTGGCGCACTCGGATTGGGGCGACGTTGCCGCCGCGCATCGGCCCGGCAGCCGCCGCGACGATGAAGGGTGGATCGTTGCTTGTCGTGCTGGATCCGACGCGCGGGCGAAACCCCGAAGCCCTCGGACGCGCGCGACGACTGGTGGACTTTTTCTCCTCATCGGAGAGCCAACGGCGATATACCGAAGCTCTCGGAGCCCTTCCGGCCCGCGCAGAGGCCCTTGAAGCGTCTCCCTATTTCGATCTCTTCCAAACGGCGCTAGAGCAGGGACGAACCTACCCGGAAATTCCCGAATGGGCGCCGGTCGTCGAGAATTTAGCGACGCGAGACAATCTCTATGCCTTCTGGAAGCGGCTGTCGGTTCTGACCGATGTGCATGCGACGGCCACGGAAGCCGAGCAAACGGCGCGCGCCAGGCTGATTCTAGCCGCTCTGCATTCGGCGGAAGTGGACATCAATCGGGAGCTGTCTCCTGGACGATTCGCACTCCTCCGACCATGGCTTCTGGCGCTCGGGGGACTACTTCTGGCAGTAGCCGCGCTCTCGCTCTGGCACCGCCAGGTGGAACGGAAGCGCATCGAAGAACTCAGACAGACGCGCGATCTTCTGGCCACGCTGCAACGGCGTCTGACGGCGACGCAGGACGATACCGTATCCCCACGGGATTCGTCCCAGAGCGCGACTTGGGCCGTGAAAGGCTATCCCGCCCTCTACCTGGATGCTACCAAGCGGAAGGTCTATCTCCGTCGGTCACCCACGCACCCTCTGGAGGAAGTCATTCACGGGGCGGAATACGATCTGTTTCGGCACATCATCGAGTGTCTTCAGGCCGGATGGCACGAAACACATTGGATCTGGGGCTATGTGATCTGGCCGACGGCCCAACCGAAATTCCCCAAGGAAGCCTTCGCCACCCACTGTACGAAGCTGCGCAAGAAGATCGAAACCGCCTGGCAGCTCGGCCCCATGCTGGGCCGAGGCGCTCGCCACAGCGGCGTGATCCCCATCGAGGTGAAGGACACGCACTTTTACACCGATGCCGCTCCGGAAGGAACGGCCTCCCCAATCTGGAGGCTGTTCCGCGCTTCCGAACAGGCCATGAGAGCGTATCAGGAGGGTTCCTGGGATGAGGCTCGCCGACAGATCGAAGAGGTGCTTCGGGTGGACCCGGAGAACTGGCTCGGAAATGCCCTTCTTTGCCATATGGTACTCCGCGACCCTGCGGTCGCTCATAACCCCATGGCGCAAAAGGCGATCGCCTTCGCCCATCAACAAAAGGCCCACTATGAACAAGCCGTCAAGAAGCTCGAAGCCCTCCCACAAGAGAGAATAGACGCCAAACAGCGAGAGCGAATCCAATCTCGATATGAAGCCCTTCAACTCATCGTCTCCCGGTTACTCCTGCCCGAATCGGCCACTCCAGCGACAAGAAGGCAGCATCCCTGGAGAGATCGAGCGCGCCTTACGGCCTGGGTCAATTACCTGGATGGAGCAAATCAGGCGCTCCCTGACGAGGAGATCAAAACGCTTCGGGAGATTCAACGCTTTCTTCGCCACCGCCTGCATTGGGCCCCCCCATCGGATGTGGATGAACAGTTTCGCTCCTTCCTCCAGGACATCGCCTGGGATCGCGCGAACTGGCCTGATGAGCGGTTGCCCCGAAGCAAAAGAGCATTTAAGGGCTGGGCGCTGGATTACGCGGTGGCAGGCCTTTACGGTCTCCATGACGATGCGGAATCGAAGGCGATCACGAAAGCTCAGAATCTGAGGAAGCTGTGGAGCATAAGAGCGCAATTGCGAAAGGAGCTTCAACAGGAACCCACTTTCGAGCAACTGCTTTACGCCTGTCAGCGACGGTACAGCTGGAGTCAAACGCTGCTCGAGCGTCTCCTGGAACTGGAACGCTCGCGCTCTTTGCCCCTGTGGGATGAACATTGACCGAAGCGCGCGTTGTAGCTCGCGCGCTAGAAATATTTCCCACAATTAACAAAGACGCCGATGCTTCCCGTGGGCATGAGAGCGGCTTCGCTTCGGCGCGCGGGAAGTGCTTTGTGGTCTTTGACTTCCCTTGCAGGAGGCAGACTTATGGAGAAGCTGAAAAAATTTGGGTTCATGGCTGTAGCGATCTGGCTCGTGGGATGGCCGGCTGTTCCAACTGCGAGTTCTCGACAGCAGGATCAACAGAAAGTTAAAGACGTGGTCGTCCTGCCTCGGGTGGTGCACGGAGGCGATCCCCAATCGAAATTCTGCTTTGTCAAGGTGCTTCCGGTGGTCGCCTTTTCGGATTCCCAGGTGAGCCACCCCGGTCAGTTTGCCAACCGTCACGACTGGGCGCTGTCGGAGGACGGCGAAGAACCCTTGGCCTTCGCTATTGAGGATTTCTTCGAGTTCAGCGTTGACTTGGTGCTTATCGGAACTCCGCCGGGTACGAAATTTGCTGAACGGAAGGAGGGGGGAATCATCGTCACGACCTCCGTTGCCGGAGAGGGGCAATACATCGTCAACACGGATGCGCACGAGGTGGTCGCCTTCGGCGGGCCGTTCCCGTTTTACAAATTCGATCTGAGCTACACCTCGGGGGACGTCATCACGCTGGGAATCAAGTACTTCAAAGACACCGATGGCAAGCGCAAGATCATCTATCGGGCGAACGATAAGACGAGTCCGGCTCTGGAATTCACCAATCTTGAACAAGGGATTCCCGGCCCATTCTTCGTCAAGGGCTACATCCAGACGGTGATCAACACGGAGATTCCGACCAACAGCGCAGCGGCCGGATTCACGAACATCCGGTGGAACGGCAAGCTTCTGACAGGCGGGACGACGGCGGGTGACTGCCGGTGATGGGCGTTGTCGGTTCTTGGAGCGATTGAGCGATTGAGCGAGCCACCTCCTTGCGTCGAAGCTTGAGCCGTCTCAAAAGTTCCCCCGGTCGGTTTTGGATCGGCCGGGGGATCAAAGCGCCTTTGCGCCTCCGAAGGGAGGAGCTTTCTTACTGGAGGTCGAACCATGCGACGTATCGCTCTAACATGCGCCCGGTTCTTCACCTTGGGGATCCTCACGCTCGGCCTAACGGTCACCGGTCTCGCTCAATTCAAAGCAGGAGTTCAAGGGGTCGTGACCGATCCGACGGGTGCGATCATCCCCGGGGCGACGGTCACGCTCACCAGCCATGAGACGGGGAAGACGCAGCAAGTCGTTACCAGCGCCGAGGGGTTCTATCGCTTCTCCGGACTGCCGCCGGGGACGTATCGGATCACGGCGGAATATCCCGGATTCAAAAAGAAGGTCATCGAGAGCGTGATCGTCCGCGCCGAAGAGGTTCATGGCCTCGATCTCACCCTCGAACCGGGCGAGATCACTGAGACGCTCACGGTTCACGCCGGTGGAGAAGTCGTCGCCCTTCAGACCGAGAATCCCGATGTAACCCGCGCCGTGACCAATCGCGAAGTGTTGCGGCTGCCGCAGTTCGGGCGCGATCCTTACGAGCTGATTCGCCTGACGCCGGGCGTTCTGGGCCTGGGCGCGCGCGGCAGCCGAGGCGAATCCGTCGGTCTGCCCAATACGACTGGCCCCGGCGGATCGAACGTCTCGATCTTCCAGGTCGAGAACCAGGTCCCCATCAGCGCCAACGGCCAGCGCCTGTCGGCCAACAACTACATGATTGACGGCGTCAGCGTCAACAGTCTCGGCTGGGCCGGAGCCGCCGTCGTCACGCCCAATCAAGAATCGGTCAAAGAGATTCGCGTCTTCTCCAGCACCTATTCGGCCGAGTATGGCCGAAATACGGGCGCGCAGATTCAGGTCGTCTCGCAAAACGGAACGAACGAACTTCACGGCAGCGCCGTCATCAAATACAACGATCCCGATCTGAACGCCTTCAATCGCTGGGGCGGGATCACGGGCGATCCGAACCGCGATGCGCCTCCGGTGCGGGTGGAACAGCTCTATCGTCAGTTCGCCGGAAGTCTCGGCGGGCCCATCGTCAAGAATCGGCTCTTTTTCTTCTTCTCCTACGAGGGTCTGCGCAGCAACAACACGGACTTCGTGAGCACGTGGATCGAGACGCCCGAATTTCGGCAACTGGTCAGGCAGCAGCGAGCGGGCGGAGTGACGGCGCGAATCTTCGCGGCGGAAGGGATCGCGCCGCGCGCTCTCACGGTTCTGCCCGCGGATTGTTCCCTCTTTCTCAACGATCCGCGTCGCTGCCAGGCGGTCGCGGGAGGCTTAGACATCGGATCGCTCACGGGAAGCCTCGGTCGCTATGTTCCCGTCAGCAACACGGTGGGCGGAGGGCTCGACGGCATCCCCGATATTCAGTTCGTCCGCGTCGCTCTGCCCAACATCACTCGCGGAGATCAATTCAACGCCCGCGTGGATTTCACCCGCGGCACCGATCAGTTTGCCGTGAGCACGTACATCACGCGCCGCAACGACTTCAAGAACCTCGCCCAGAGTCGTCCCATCGGAGACCTTCGATCGCGACCATTGAATTCGGCGGGCACGGTGACCTGGATTCGCGCGCTCGCGCCCACGCTGCTTAACGAGTGGCGGGCGAATTTCACCCGCTTCGCCTTCAATGAGGTGAAGGACAATCCTGAGGCCAATTGGGGCATTCCTCGTGTTGAGGTCGAAGGGCCTTCGGCGCTGCGGCTGGAAATCGGAGTGATCCGCGCGGAGACGACCCCGGGCATCTTCGCTCAAAACACTTACGAAGTTCGGGATACGCTCACCTGGGTGCGCGGCAACAGGACGCTCAAATTCGGCGCTGAGATTCGCCGCGAGCAGGACAACAACAATCTCGCCGGCGGCGCCCGCCCGCTTTATGTCTTCCGCGGGTTGTACAACCTGGCCAACGATGCGCCCTATCTCGAAGCGATCAACGCCGATCCGGGCACCGGCTTGCCCGCCGATGCTCAGCGCTACTTCCGCTACACGTACTATGGCTTCTTCGTTCAGAACGATTGGAAGGTTCGTCCCACCCTCACGCTGAATCTCGGACTCCGCTATGAATACTTCACCCCGCTTCGAGAGAAGCGTCGTCGCTTGAGTAACCTCGTCTTCCCGCCCGGACAACTCGACCGGTCGCGGATCGTCGTGACCGATCAACTCTTTGAGCCGGATCGAAACAATTTCGCTCCTCGACTCGGCTTGGCGTGGAGCCCGAAGGCGTGGAAAGATAAGCTCGTGCTGCGGGGGGGATTCGGCATCGGCTACAACCGCATTCCCGGCGTGCTCTTTGGCAACACGCGGGGGAACCCGCCGTTTTTCGCCCGCCATTTCCTCTGCTGCGGAGGATCGGCTTCTGAAGGGCTCTTTCCCTTCGCCGGCGGTCGCATCCTCTACGTGCTGGGCACGAGCCGTGCGCTGACGAGCTATCCGTTGAATCCGGCGCTGGCGCAGGGCATTGATCCCGAGACCGGAGGCGTGCGCGGCAGCCGGGTCGAGATTTACGGCACGGAGCGAAAGGTACCCAACGCCTACGTCTACTTCTGGTCGCTGGAGACCGAGTATCAACTGCCGGGGAACGTCACGGCGTCGCTCGGCTATCAAGCCAGCAGCAGCCACAAGCTCATTCGCATCATCAATCAGAACCTGCTCTATCCCCGCAATCCGTTTTTCGGTCCCGTCTTCTTCCTCTTGCCGGACGTCAACGCCAACTATCACGCCATGCTCGCCCGGCTGACGCATCCGTTCTCACGCGGATTCCGACTCGATGTGAGCTACCGCTTCGGCAAGAGTATTGACACGCTCTCTTACGAAGGGCCGGGGGCGCCGACGAATCAAACCTATCCGAGCGACCTTCGGTCCGAGCGCGGCCCATCGGATTACGATGTGCGGCATCATGTCGTCATCTCGGCGCTGTGGGATCTGCCGATCCTGCGCACGCGCACCGATTTTTGGGGCAGGGCCTTCGGCGGCTGGCAGCTCAACGGCATCTGGACGATCTCCACGGGCTTCCCCTATACGGTGAAGATCGGCCAGAGCTTACGCTTCGCCAACGGCGAGCCCTGGGGGCCAATACGCCCGACTCGCTATTTCGGTGGTGCGCTCACGGACTCGAACGATCGGGCGTTCATTCGACCGGGCGGCAATTTCCCCGGCGGCGGCGCACGCTATTTCGACATCTCGACGATCGGCCCTCCGGGCATCGGACGCAATTCGTTTCGCGGGCCGGGCTATCGGAGCGTGGACCTCAGCCTGGTGAAAGAGACGGCGCTGCCGCGCATTCCGGGACTCGGCGAGGCCGCTCGGCTCGAAATCCGGTTCAACTTCCTCAACGCTCTCAACGAGCTGAACCTGCAACCGCTCGGCTTCTTCGACGAGGGCGTCTTCGCCGATCGCCCGAACTTCGGCCGGGCGACGCGGGGACTCGCCGGTCGCATCATCGAGTTCCAAGCGCGGTTCAGTTTCTGATCCCAGAGCGACGCTCATGCGCCAGCACGCAAGCGGCTACCATAGCAGAAGCGCCAGAAGGGGCAAGCGCACGATCTGGATGATTAGTCTGATGAGCGTCCTGTCTCTGATCGGGATACCTGTTCCCCCCGCGTCGCCCGCCGATGAGATCGAGCGCAAGATTGACGCCCTGCTCCGGCAGATGACGCTCGAAGAGAAGCTCGGGCAGCTTCAGATGCTCGATGGCGATGTGGATGGCTCTTATCGCCCCGATCATCTCGACCTCGTGCGGCGTGGGCTCGTGGGCGCGTTCCTCAACGTGCGGGGAGCGCGCCGCGTGAACGAATTGCAGCGGATCGCCGTCGAGGAGTCGAGACTGAAGATCCCGCTTCTTTTCGGCTTCGATGTCCTGCACGGCTATCGGACGATCTTCCCCGTGCCTCTTGCGGAAGCGAGCAGTTGGGATCCCGTGGCCGTCGAACGGGCCGCCAGCATCGCGGCCGCTGAAGCGCGGGCGGCCGGCGTCGCTTGGACCTTCGCGCCGATGGTGGACATCGCCCGCGATCCCCGCTGGGGCCGCATCGTCGAAGGCTCGGGCGAAGACCCCTATCTGGGCTCGGTTATGGCGCGTGCCCGCGTGCGGGGATTTCAAGGGCACGACTACAGCGCTTCAGATCGAGTCCTCGCCTGCGCCAAACACTTCGTCGGCTACGGCGCGGCCGAAGGCGGACGCGATTACAACACGACCGATATGTCCGAACGCACGCTGCGGGAGATTTACCTGCCGCCGTTTCGAGCGGCCGTCGAAGCGGGCGTGGGAACGATCATGAGCGCCTTCAATGATCTCAACGGCATCCCGGCCTCGGCCAATCCCTTCACGCTGACGACCATTCTGCGCGGCGAGTGGAAATTCGACGGCTTCGTCGTGAGCGATTACACGGCCATCGAGGAACTCGTCGCGCACGGGCTCGCCGCCGACGGCGCCGAAGCCGCGCGGCGTGCGCTCGAAGCCGGCGTGGACATGGAGATGGTGAGCCGCCTCTATAGCCAACATGTGCCGCAGCTCGTCAAAGACGGCAAGCTCGCGATGGCCGCTCTGGATGAAGCGGTGCGGCGCGTGCTGCGGATCAAATTCCGATTGGGATTGTTCGAGCGTCCTTACGCCGACGAGGCGCGCGAGCGCGCCGTGCTTCTCCGCCCGGAGCATCGAGCGGCGGCGCGCGAGATGGCCGCGCGTTCGATCGTGCTCTTGAAGAACGATGGTCGCCTGCTGCCGCTCAGCAAGACGGTGCGAACGCTCGCCGTCATCGGACCGCTGGCCGACGATCAACGAAATCTGCTCGGCCCTTGGTCGGGAGATGGACGCGCCGAGGATGTCGTCACTATCCTCGCGGGCATCAAGGCGAAGCTGGGGTCAACGGCGCGAGTCCTTCACGCGCGAGGGTGCGAGATCGCCGACTGCTCCTCCAGCGAAATCGCCGAAGCCGTGCGCATCGCCCGCCAGGCTGAGGTCGCCATCGTCGTCGTCGGGGAATCGGCGGAGATGAGCGGCGAAGCGGCCTCGCGCGCCTCGCTCGATCTGCCGGGACGACAACTCGATTTGGTGAAAGCGATCCAGGCCACCGGCACGCCGACGGTCGTCGTGCTCGTCAACGGACGTCCGCTCACCATCCCCTGGATCGCCGAGCACGTCCCGGCCATTCTCGAAACCTGGTTCGCCGGCACCGAAGCGGGTCACGCGATCGCCGACGTGCTCTTTGGCGATGTGAACCCCGGCGCCAAACTGCCCGTGACGTTCCCCCGCTCGGTCGGCCAGATTCCGATCTACTACAACCACAAGATGACGGGCAGACCGCCGAGCCCGACGAACAAGTACACGTCCAAGTATCTCGACGAAGAGGTGACGCCGCTTTTCCCCTTCGGCCACGGGTTGAGCTACACGGAATTTCGCTTCACGAACCTACAGCTCAGCGCGCGGCGGATTCGACCCGATGAACAACTGACGGTCAGCGTGGAGGTGGAAAACGTCGGCCCACGCGCGGGCGACGAAGTCGTCCAGCTCTACATTCGCGATGTGGCGGCCAGCGTGACGCGACCGGTCCGGGAACTGAAAGGCTTCCAGAGGATCGCCCTGCGACCGGGAGAAAAGCGCCGCGTCACGTTCGCGCTCGGGCCGGAGCACCTGGGCTTTTACGATCGTCAGATGCGGTTTGTCGTCGAGCCGGGAGAATTTCGCGTCTTCGTTGGCGCCAGCTCCGTCGGTGGATTGGAGGCGAGCTTCGAGGTGGTACAATAGGGTCGTGGATCGCCGGATCGTTATCGGGCTCATCGGCCTCTTGCTCACCGTCCCCGCGCAATGCGGGTTGGCGCCGACGTCCCGGCAGCTCTCGCCGGAAGATGACGCCTTTTTGGAAGACCTCTCCCGTCGCGCCTTTCTCTACTTCTGGGAGCAAACCGATCCGAACACGGGTTTGGTGCGCGATCGCGCCGGAGTCAATGGCGAACGTCGGTCGGATCTGGCGAGCATTGCGGCGACGGGTTTCGGCCTGACGGCGCTGTGCATCGCCGCCGAGCGGGAGTGGATCGGCCCGGAGGAGGCCCGCGAGCGCGCCCGCACGACGCTTCGGTTTTTCGCCGAACGAGCCTCCCACAAACAGGGCTGGTTCTACCACTATATGAACGCCAGGACCGGCGCTCGCGAGTGGGCGAGCGAGGTTTCGACGATTGATACGGCCTTGCTTCTGGCCGGCGTGCTCACGGTACGACAATGCTTCGCTTCCGACGCCGAGATCGTCGCCCTGGCCACGACGATCTACGAGCGGGTGGATTTCCCCTGGATGCTCAACGGACATCCGACCTTGCTCTCGCACGGATGGACGCCGGAGAATGGATTTCTCTCCGCCCGCTGGGACACGTATAGCGAGCACATGATCCTCTATCTTCTGGCCATCGCCTCACCGACGCATCCGATCTCGCCCGAGGCGTGGTATGCCTGGCGGCGGAATCCGATCACCTATGCCGGCTACACGTACATCTACGGCGCGCCGCCGCTTTTCATCCATCAGTATTCGCACGCCTGGATAGATTTTCGCCAACGCCGAGAAGAAGGCGGAATGCGCACCGATTGGTTCGAGAATTCGATCCTGGCCACGCGCGCCCATCGAGAATTCTGCCTCCGGCTCGCCCGTGAATTTCCCGCGAGTTATTCGGAGAACGTCTGGGGCATCACGGCCTCCGATTGCCTGCGGCAGGGACGAGTCCAGTACTGCGATTGGGGCGGGCCGCCGCCACCGGGCTTCCCTCGCGATGGGCGGATTGACGGCACGGTCGTTCCGAGCGCCGCCGCCGGTGCGCTCATGTTCACACCGGATCTTTCGCTGCCGGCGCTCCGCACCATGCGCGAGCGATTCTTCGCTCAATACGGCGAGCGGTTCTATGGTCGCTACGGCTTCACCGACGCCTTCAATCCGACGACCGGCTGGGTGAACGCGGATGTGATCGGCATCAGCGTGGGCATCACGCTGCTGAGCGCCGAGAATCTACGCGCGGAGACCGTCTGGCGCTTCTTCATGCGCAATCCGGAGATCGAGCGCGCCCTCAATCTCATCGGTCTCCGAGTTGAAGAATAATCGCACATGCCGCGATGAGCCGACTGCCCTGGGGCTTGCCTCTCGGCTCGTCCTCGGCGAGGTTCGAACGCCGGCTTCCGCATGCTCACTTTGCGGGATGAGGGGCTCAAGATTCGCCCCCCAGCTCACTCGAAGCCAGATTCGCTCTCCTGCTCCACAGGCTTTGGAGCCTAATGGTTCCTGACGCGCACGTCCCCTATAATGTTTCTCGTGAGATTTTGCGGCGCGGAAAGTCGGAAGCTCATCGCTCTCTTTCTCATCGCTCTCGGGCTCAAATGGCTTCCGCTGCGAGCGCAAGAAGCCACGCTCCGCATCTTCTTCCCCGATGTCGGCCATGGGCATGCTGCGCTCGTCATCTCGCCGACGGGGCGCACGCTGCTTCTGGATGGTGGCCCGGACGGAGCGGGAAGCGCGGTCCTTGTGCCACTGATGCGCGATCTCGCGCTCTCCCGCCTCGATGTAATGATCGCCACCCATTATGATGCCGATCACATTGGCGGACTGGATGAGGTCGCTACCGCTTTCCCTCCGGCGGTCGCTTACGATAGCGGTGATCTGACGGCTCCCCGCGAAAGCCGACTCTTCACCGAGTATGTGAGCGCCATCAGCCCCGTTCGCCGAACACTTCGCGCGGGAGATGAAATTGATCTTGGCGGAGGCGTTCGCGCCACTTGCCTCGTCGCCAACGGTGATCTCCTGAGCGGCGGGCGCGTTGGCATCTTCGGCCGTTCCGATCCGTTTGATCAGCTGGAGAACAGCGCTTCGATCGGCCTCCTCATCCAATACGGCGACTTCGATCTCTTCATCTCCGGCGACCTCACGGGCGGGGGCGGCGCGACAACAGACGTCGAATCCACGGTCGCACAGCTTGTCGGCGACGTGGACGTGCTGCAATTGAGTCATCACGGGAGCGCGACCAGCAGCAACGCGACGTTCCTCTCGCGGCTCAAAGCCGAAGTCGGGATCGTGCAGGCAGCCACGGCGAACACATTCGGCCACCCGAGCGTCGAAGTCGTGGATCGCTTCATCACGACAACACCGACCAGTGGAACGAGGCCCACCCCTCCTGATGGAGATTTCCCACCTGCTCGCCCCCCCATCCTCTTTCAGACCCAGGCGAGTCCACCTTCGGACACGCGCGTGAGCCACCAAGGATTTGTCGCCGAAGGGACGATCGTCATCGAGACTGACGGGCGCCAATATACGGTGCGCGGCGGACGGCTACAGCCGCGTACATTTCCGACCGACGGAGCCGAACGCGGCGTGCGCACCGACTTCCCACCGACGATCCTGACGCGGACTTCCCCAGTCATTCCGCAAGCCGGGGAAGCCGTTCTCCTCACGGCGCAAATCGCGGATGATTCCGGGCAGATTCGCTCGACTCGCTTGACCGTCTCCGTCAACGAGGAAGAACCGATGTCTCTCCCGCTTGCGCGCTTCTCGAAGACGCTCTTTGTCGGGGAGATCCCCGGGCAGCCGGATGGGACGCTCGTGCGCTATTGCCTCACGGCCGAAGACGATGCGGGGCATGCGACGACCTCCTGCGGCCTCTATTTCGCCGGCATCACACCGATTCATGCCGTGCGCGCCGTAGATGCGTGGGGCGCCCCGCGCTACGAAGGCGCGCCCGTTCGCATCATAGGCCAAGTGACCGTCGGAAGCGGAGCGTTCAACCGAATGCAAACGGAGGTCTTCGTCGAAGACGAGACGGGAGGAATTCGCGTCTTCGAGTTGCGATCGCAGGATCGACCGGTGAACATCGGAGATCGCGTTCTGATCACCGGGCGCGTGAAGAGCTTTCATGGACTCCTGGAGCTCGACATCACCAATCCGCTGCCTGTGCCGCCGTTTCCCTCCCCGTTCGGCATTCGCGTGCTCGACCGCTCGGACACGGAACCCGTTCCTCGATCCGCGCGCATTGCCGACGTAGGCGAAGCCCTCGAAGGACGGCTTGTGCGCATCGAGGGAGTGAGGATCGTTCAGGGTTCGATTCCGCCGTCCGGCAACGCCAATCTCACCATCACCGACGGCACGGGGACGACGACACTACGCATCCTCGGCTCGACGGACATCCCCGGATCGCCGACGCCGACCGGTCCTTTTACCCTCATCGGCATCGTCGGACAATTCGATCGCTTTCGCCCCTTCACGCGCGGCTACCAGATCCTCCCTCGCCGCCGCGCGGATCTCATCCCCACCGCGGGTCAGTAATCCCCAGACGGAGGCCCCGTCCCCGACACGCGACGAACGCCGATAATCCCATTAACTTGCGCGGGGCCGGAAGAATCTACGAAGAAAACCTCTCCGGTTACAGGGCTGACAGCGAATCCGGCATTTTGATGGAAGAACCGGGTGACCGGATCTCCAGCTCTGTTACGGATCGAAGGATCCGCCAAGATTTCTGCCTCCGAGGCAAAGAGCGTGGCCTCTCCCTTCCCCTCTCCGGCATTTCGGATCGCGATGATGCCACGGGTGGCCGGATGCCCCGTCGTCCCGAACGTGTTCAGGAGATAGATGACGTCGTCCGGCCCAACATCCACGCCACTGTAACCGACATCCAGAATCTCCAAATCCGCCTCGATGTCCGTAGCGGCGACCAGAAGAGAGACCCTTCCCGTCTCGGGATCTACCTCCAGGAGATCATCCGTCGCTTGAGGGCGACCGCTATTGATGACGACCAGCGTTCGCCGCGATGACCATACGGCGACGTCGTTGAGATCAATATCTTTCCCGATCCCGATGACCTCTTCCAGCTGCGCTTGAGAGACAAGCTCCGTGGCTGCCGTTCGTCCCCCATCGGGAGCGTGCACATCAATCGTCACGATGCTATCGCCGTAGAAGGCGCCGAACCGGTCGTTCAGCAGGATGTATGCCGTTGTCCCCAAAACGGCCATCGAGCGGTTCCCTTCGATCGAGGAGACTGGGGAGACTGGCTCAAATGGACGATCGAGACCAGAGATCAGCGCGACCTCTCCAGTTTGTGGATCAACGCGAAAGAGATAGGCGACTTCAGGGTCCCCACTATCTGTGAGGATGAGGATATGGCCATCACGATCTACATCCACAACTTGAGGGGTCATCTGCTGCGGGGCCGGATCCGGACCGTTTTCAGCATCCACCTTGGCCTTAAGCGCCGCTGTATCCGTGACCTTCGTGAGGACCGGAGGATCCACCGAGACATCGGCGATGAAGATCTCGTTATTCGCCGGATCGGAAAAATCGGTGAAGATCAACCGGCCATCGGGCATCGCGCCCAATCGTCCAGGGCGCGCTCCCCCCGAGAGCGTTTTCTCCGCGATCTGATTTCCTGATACCGCAAGGCGCACTTTAAGCACGTCAGCTTGTTGCCCCCATAAGGGCGGGCATGTGAGTGCGAAGAGGACGATTGAAATCATCCACGTTCTCATAAGTCCCCTCCCGTCTGAGAAGTCATCTCTCTGAAAATTTCAAAACGTGACGCGCACGCCAAGCTGTAGATCACGGGCGCGCAGTCCGAAGATCGGTTGGAGGAAATCGGCACGCGGGCGCAAGGTGAAGACGCGCGCAGTGACGCCACCACTACGCGTGGCATCGTAAGCATCCACCTGCACGCCGGTGAATTGCGGCCGATTGAAGAGGTTGAAGGCCTGAAGGATGAACTCCAGCCGCCGCCGTTCAGCCAGATCAATGCGCTTGCGTAGGCTGAGATCAATCTGATTCCGCCCCGGACCACGGAAGGCTCCGCGCCCCCACTGGGGCGCGCGATCATCGGGCACATTGTCCTCGTTCAAGTCCGTATCCGTGCTCGATCCAGCGAGATCGGCCGTCACGGCGCGCCCGCTCGCGAACGTCGCGATCCCGCTCACGCTCCAATTCCCGAGGACATGACGCAGAACCCGATGGCTCGCGTTCTTGAAGAAGGGCATCTGCCAAACGCCGCTGATGACGAGCCGCTGCCGCTCGTCCAAGCTGGAGAGCCCACGATCGCGGCGCACGTTGAAGGGATCGAGGATGTCGGTGAAGCGTCCGTCGAGCGCGTTGCGGATGTCATCGGTGGTCTTCGAGAGCGTGTAAGAGACAAGCAGCGACAACCCGCGATGGAAGCGGCGATTGATGCGCACGGCCATGCCGTGATAGATCGAATTCGCCGCGCTCTCGACCATATTGATCTGTCGGAAATTGGGGTTTGGCCGAAGCGACGTCGGCGAGACGACGCCGATGCGGGGGAATAGGAACGTGTGAACGACTCGCCCCTCGGCATCCAGCACGCGGATGGTCGCCACTCCCGCCGGTCCCTCAAGCGGCGGCCGCACGTTGATGTTGCGTGAGCGCGAGATCTTCGCCCCTCGCGTGAAGAGATAGGCCACCGAGACCGTCATCTGTGGGAACACCTCGCGCTCGATCTCCAGATTTGCCTGCTGCGTGTACGGGTTCACCCGATCCGGCGCGAAGATCATGATGTCCGAGAAGGGATCGGCAAATCGCACCCCCCCCGGCGGCGTCTCCAGACGTGGGAATCGGGTCTTCGAGAGATTGAGCGGATCGAGCGAGGTGATCGGCGGAAAGACGATCCCATTAGCCGCCAGAGCCGTGCCCGAGAGGAAGATGTTGATCGAATACGCGTTGTTGTTGGTCAGGACATCGTTGATCATCAAATTGGGGGTCAAGCCGTAGAAGATCCCGTATCCGGCGCGAATGACCATCTTCCCATTCTTGAATGGGGAGATGGCGATCCCCAAGCGCGGCGCCACATTGTTCGTATCCTCGTTGATCCGTCCGGTCTCCGGCACAAGCGGGTTCACCACAAGCGGCCCCGGAAGGGTCTGCAACTCATACCGCGCGCCGTAGTAGAGCGTCCATCGCGGACGGAGGCGAAACGTGTCCTGGCCATAGAAGCCATAGACCATCGTGCGCTGTCGCACCAGCGGATCGCCGATGAAAAACCGCTGCGTGTAGTTGCTGATCACGCCATTCAAGAAGTCGGCGACGCTGCCGAAGCTGTAGGTCCCGTTGACGTTCTGGGCGAAGAAGTTCCGGTCCACGATGCGATTGATGTCGAACCCGGCTTTGATCGTATGCCGCCCTCGGATGATCGAGACGTTCTCGATCCACTGCACCCGACGCTCCTTCGTGAACCGCCCAGGGAAATCGCCCGGCCGTGCGTGCAAGAACGTCCGACCGCCGAGATTGAATCCGGAGACGGTGATTTGCGGGAGCATGGGATCGTTCGCGAAATCGCCCGTGTCGTCGAAGACGAAGTTGAAACGGAATTCGTTGAGCAGCGTCGGCGTGATGACGGAGTTGAGCGCGATGACGCTCGTGTAGCTGTTGGTGAAATTCTTCGCGTTGCCGGTGATGTTGGTCGTCGTCGTGGGCGTCGTGAAGACGCCATTTCGAGAATCGAATTGCTGGAAGTTATGCGTGAGCGTGAGCGTGTGATTGGGCGTGATCTGCCAATCGAGTCGGGGGAAGAAATTGATCTGATCGAAATCGCGAGGGATGGCGCGCACGAGCGGGCGGAAGAAGCGCTCGGCCAGCTCGCGATCGGGGCCGCGCAAGGCGCGAATCTCGCTCTCCAGGCGTGCGCCGAGGGTGACCGTCACCGGCTCATTGCGAACCTGGTGATCGTAGTTGAGGAACCAGAAGAGCTTGTTGCGGATGAGCGGCCCGCCGATATTGCCGCCGAACTGTTGGCGGCGTTCGGGCGGCTTCGGCACGTTGTTGGCGTTATTGAAGAAGCCGTTGGCGTTCCACGCGTCATCGCGGATATAGTAGAAGGCCGTGCCGCGCCACTCATTGGTCCCCGAGCGGGTGATGGCGTTGACGATGCCGCCGGCCGCGCGCCCGAATTCGGCTGAGAAGTTGCTGTTGGCCACGCGGAACTCCTGCACCGTCTCCTGACTGAACTGGAACGGCGCGCGCGTGCGACCGCGAATCTCACCGAAGTACGCGTTGTTGTTATCGGCGCCATCTACCTGAATGTTGTTGAAGACGCGATCCACGCCCGTGAAGCTCACGTTGCCGAAATCGTCGGCGGCCGTCACGCCCGGCGTCAAAAGCACCAACTCCGTCCAATTCCGCCCGTTCAGCGGGAGCACATCAATGAAGGCGCGATCGATGACCGTGCCCGGCTGCGTGCGGGTCGTCTCGATGAGCGGGAGCGTCTCGGCTGTGACGAGGACTTCCTCTCGAATGCCTGCCGGCTGTAAGGTGCCGTTCACCGTGAGCGCATCGCCGACGCGCAGCTCGATCCCCTCGAGCTTCAATTCGGCGAATCCCGGTTTGGTGAAAGTGACCATATAGGTGCCAGGAGGCAGAAGCGGGATGATATAGTGGCCGACGGCATTGGTCTTCACCGTGCGCGTCAAGCCCGTTCCCACGTTCACGGCCGTGACGGTGACCTCGGGCACAACGGCACCGGTGGGATCGTAGACATACCCCTCGAGGGTGGCGGCCGTCGCCTGAGACTGAGCGAAGCCGAGCGAAGGCGTCAGGGTGACGAGAAGGGTGAGGATGCCGAAGAAGCGAGCAAAGCCAACGCGCCTCATACTCCCCTCCACGAATGGGCAGATTTCACCCCTCAGTCTATCACGGCCGCACGACAGCAGGCAAACGGAAGCCCGAGAGGATGCGGGGGAAGGGACATCCGGCATCACTTCCCCCAATAGAGTTTGTCGCGCAGGACCTGAAAGTAGTTCTTGTTCATCGGGGAGATGAGATCGAAGGTCTTCGCGCTCTTGCGGACGACCACCTCATCCTCAACCTGCAGGGCGAAGCCGACTTGCCCGTCGAGCGTCAGCGTGACTTCCTCGCGCGGCGTGCGCAAAAGGAGCTTCACTTCCGACGCATCGGAGATGACCAAGGGCCGATTCGTCAGCATGTGGGGGCAGATGGGCGTGATCACGATCGCGGCGACGGAAGGATGAACGATCGGCCCGCCGGCCGAAAGCGAATAAGCCGTGGAACCGGTCGGAGTGGAGACGATGAGGCCATCGGCGCGAAAGGTCGTCACCGAGGCGCCGTCAATCCAACACTCGATCTGGATGATGCGCGCCAGCGCGCTCTTGTTCACGACGGCGTCATTGAGGACCGAATATTCGGCCACGCACCGACCCGCGCGATAGACGAAAGCGTCGAGCATCCGGCGGGAGTCGATGAATGCCTCCCCCGTCAGCAAGCGCTCCAAAGCGGGGAACACTTCCTCCAACGTGAACTCGGTCAGATAGCCGAGCCCGCCGAAATTGACACCGAGGACAGGGATGCGCCTCCCGCCCATGAGCCGCGCGGCGGCGAGCATTGTCCCATCGCCCCCCATCACGATCAGAAGATCAATCGTCGAAGGCAAATCCTCACGCGGCACAAGCGCGGCCCCACACCCGGGGGCCATCTCTTCGACGATGGGTTCGGCGACGAGTTCGATGCCCCGCTCCGTGAGGAATCGCCAGAGGTGTTCGATGATCGGCCCCGCCCCTTTGAGCTTCGGCTTGACCATGAGGCCGACGCGATGAAGGCGCAGCTGCCGTCGTTCGAGCATACTCATGGAGTATTATCCGCCAGGTCCAACGGAGCCTGCAATGCCCTCGGCGGTTCGAATCTCGCGCGGCAGTGGCCTCGGACGTCGCCGATGTCGTACAATCGCTGAGGATGGCCCGACCGAGGAGGGCTCATGCGAGCGATGGCTCTGCGCGCGTTGCAGGGCCGCAAGAGATCGCCGCGCTCCTGCGCGAGCTGCGCGGCAGCGCTTCGCTCGGCGAGCGAATGCGTCGCGCCGCTCGACTCTTGCGCGGTCGTCCGTACGTCGAGAATCCGCTCGGTGGCGGGCCGAATCAACGCGAGAACCTCACCCTCTCGCTCGCGGGCTTCGATTGCGTCACGTATGTGGAGACGGTGCTCGCGCTCGCTCTGGCCCGATCGGCGCGTGACGTCCGACGATGGCTGCGGCGCATTCGCTACAAGGACGGACGGCTCGCCTGGTGCGCGCGGCACCACTACATGATCGAATGGGTTCGCGAGAATATCCGCCAGGGGCTTCTCACGGATCTCACACGCGGTCGCGGGACGCGCCGCCTCATCCGTCGAGTGAATCGCGTCCCCGGCCTCCCCCCTCGAACGCTGCGCTTTCGGTGCTTCCCGAAGAAGCAGCTCGCGAAGTTGCGGGAGCGTCTCCGTGACGGCGACCTCATCTTCTTCGCCTCCACCAAACCGAACCTCGATGTCTTTCACGTTGGCCTGCTGCTGGTCGAGCGGAAATCCTCTCGCGCGGAGGAGGCTGCGCCGCCGCGACTCATCCTCTCTCATGCCTCTCGTCGTCGCGGCCGCGTCGTGGAGCAGGAGCTGGAGGAGTTCCTGAGGGAGAATCGAATGTCGGGCGTGCTCCTGACGCGTCCGCGAGAGCCGAGCGTGCGCCACTCCTGGAGGACGCGCGCACCAGCGCGACGGCTGCGCCCACGAAGAAGACGGCGTGGCTGATGAGGACGTAAGCGAGGAAGAGCGGGCGGCGCAGGATCGCCAAGGGCGAAGGCCGCAGCGTGGCGAGGAGTTGCCGCAGGAACTCCGGATGGCGCCTGAGGAAGAGGCCATATCCCTGACCGTGCCAGAACTTGCGGCGGAGCAAATCTCGCAATCGCGCCGGATAGTCGTGAACGACGCGGACATCCGCCAGGAAAACAATCGGGATGCCAGCACGAGAGAGACGATATCCCAGCTCGATGTCTTCCGCGGCCACGAGCTCCGGATCGAATCCCCCAAGAGCGCGCAATACCTCGACGCGCGCCAGAAAGCCCATGCCGTTCAATCCGCGCACGCCCTCCGGACGCACATATCGGCCGATAGCCCACCGATCGATTTCGGCTTCGTAGCGCGCCCACACGGAGCGCGTGGGAGCGGGCTCGAAATCGAACTGGAAACACGCGATCGAACAACCATGCGCATCTACCGCGCGCCGGAGGCGCCGGAAGTGATCGGGCGCGAGGAACACGTCCGAATCCAAGAAATGGACCCATTCGGTAGTGACGGCGCGGAGTCCGGCATTGCGCAACTCAGCGAGCGTTCGCGCGCCGGGGCAGTAAAGCGAGCGGATCGGAAAGGGAAAAGGACGCGGGAGAGCGCTCAAGCGCCCCTCCACGTCAGGGACGTCGCGGCTCACGATGAGGACTTCTACCGGAGAAAAGGCGCTCGGCTCGGCTTCGGCGAGCGTCACGAGCAACCGCTCGAGCGCCGGCTCTCGCCCACGATGCACGGGGATCACCAATGTCGTGGATCGAGAGGAGGAATCACGATCCACCGATCCTCGCCCTTCGCCACACATCCGACGCTAGCGCACTACCGGAACGCCTCTTTGTTCACCACGAAGGGCATCTTCGCCGGATCCCCACCGTAATTTCCTTCGAGCACGTCAATGAGGGCTTGGACGGTTCGTCCCGCCATGCCGCGATCGGGATCGGGCGAGAGGCGTGTGATCCGACCACCGCTGGCGAAATGATGGAAGAGTCGGAGCCGGTCCTCCAGCTCCGGATCCCGTAAGGGAGAATCTGGGGGCAGAGGCTCGATCTCGAACACATCGAGCGCCGCTCCCGCGATCACCCCATTTTTCAACGCCCAGTAGAGCGCGCGCTCATCCACGACCGGCCCGCGCGAAGTGTTGATGAGATAGGCCGTCGGCTTCATCTTCCGCAACGCATCCTCATTGATGAGATGATAGGTCGGCGTCTCGCTCTCGCCGGGACGAAGCAACGGGACATGGAGGCTCACGTAATCCCCCTGGCTCAAAGCCTCCTCGAAACTCACGTAGCGGATTGTGCGCCGCTCGGGCGTAAACCCCAACTCGTAGCGCAGGTCCATCTCGCGTTGGACCTTGGCGACGAATTCGTGATCCTGAACGATCGGATCGTAACAGAGGATGTTCATGTCCAGGCCGATGCACTTCTTGATGAATGCCTTCCCGATCCGTCCCGTCCCGATGACGGAGACCGTCTTGCCCGTCACCTCATCGCCCAAGAAAGGGAGATACGGATGCCACGCTCCCCATCGGTTCTCGCGCACGAGCTTCTCGCTCGGCCAGAGCTTCCGCGAGACGCAGCCCAGGATGAAGAGGGCGAATTCGGCCGTCGCTTCGTTCAGGACGTCGGGCGTATGGGTGAAGGGGATCTTCAACTCATTGGCCGCCGCGCGATCAATGTTGTCAAAGCCCACGGCGCATTGGGCGACGACCTTGAGCGTGCCACGCCCGGCCTCGAGCACTTCGCGATCAATGGGATCACGCAAAGTAGTGATGAGCCCGTCCACCCCCGACTTCACCTTCTCGATGATGAGGCTTTTGGGAGGAGGATCGGGATGCGGATAGACCTCGACCTCATATCCCCGCCGTCGCAATACCTCCAAGGCTTCCTGGCCGATGTCGCAGGTCGCGAACACGCGAAAGCGTTTGGACGTCGCCATATATCCCCCCTCACTTTCGGAGCGAAGAGATCAGCGACCAGAGGATCGTCGCGATCACGCTCAAGATCAGGCTCGTGACCAATGGGAAGTAGAAGCGCACATTCTCGCGCTCGATACGAATATCCCCAGGGAGTCGCCCCAAGGGGATCTGCGGGAAGCGCTCCAAGAGCACAAGCACCAGACCGAAGGCCACAAACAGGAGCCCGATCACAATGAAGAGTCGTCCCATGCCGCCCAGACCATCCCACAACATCGCCGTTCACCCGACGATCTCCAAGGCGTTGAAGAAATAAGCGATCTCGAAGGCGGCGGTCTCCGGGGCATCCGAGCCGTGGACGACGTTGCGTTCGATCGTCGTGCCGAATTGGCGGCGGATCGTCCCATCGGCCGCGCGAGCCGGATCGGTCGCTCCCATCACCTCCCGCCAGCGAGAGATGACCGATTCGCCCTCCAGCAGAAGGACGACGCAGGGGCCACTGGACATGAACGTCGTGAGACTCTCGAAGAACGGTTTGCCACGATGCACGGCGTAAAACCCCTCGGCCTGCGCCTTCGTCAAATGCACCATCTTCAGGCCACGGATGCGAAATCGCTCGGCCTCGATCCGACGGATGATCTCGCCCACGAGCCCCCGCTCGACGGCATCCGGCTTGATGATGGCGAGCGTGCGTTCGAGCATCCCCTTCCTCCCCTCGAAATCGGTAGTTCGATAGCTGAGTCGTCCGCTTCAGTCTCTCCCCAACACGCGAGCGACGGTCGCGCCGATCTCGGCCGGACTGCGGACGACGTGAATGCCGGCCTCCTCCATCGCCCGCATCTTCTCGGCCGCCGTCCCTCGCCCCCCGGAGATGATGGCTCCCGCATGGCCCATGCGCCGACCCGGCGGTGCCGTCTGCCCGGCGACGAACCCGATGACGGGCTTCGTCATATACGCGCGCACGAAGGCCGCAGCTTCCTCTTCAGCCGTGCCCCCGATCTCCCCAATGAGAACGACCGCTTCCGTTTGCTCGTCCTGCTCGAAGAGGCGCAATACATCCACGAAGTTCGTCCCCACGATCGGATCCCCACCGATGCCGACGCAGGTGGATTGTCCAAGCCCCCGCTGTGTCAACTGCCACACGGCCTCATACGTGAGCGTGCCGCTGCGGGAGACCACGCCTATGCTCCCTGCTCGATGGATGTGGCCGGGCATGATGCCCACCTTGCACTTCCCCGGAGAGATCACCCCCGGACAGTTCGGCCCGATCAATCGCGTCGGCCGATCCTTCAGAAAGGCCATGACCCGAACCATGTCAAGAGCGGGGATCCCCTCCGTGATGCAGACAATAAGCGCAATGCCGGCATCGGCGGCCTCCATGATGGCGTCGGCGGCAAAGGCCGCGGGCACGTAGATCACACTCGTATTGGCCTCGGTCTCCCGCACAGCTTGCTCGACCGTATTGAAGACCGGCACGCCTTCGTGGACGGTCCCCCCTTTCCCCGGAGTGACGCCAGCGACGATCTTCGTCCCATACGCCTTCATCTGCTGCGTATGGAACGTTCCCTCTCGACCCGTGATCCCCTGAACGACGACGCGCGTGTGTTCATCTACGAGTATGCTCAACGCCCCACACTCCTTGCACCAACGTTTCCCTTTGAAAGGCACTGGAATATACCATAACCCCCTGGCCGAAGACAAAGCCGATCTGGTGCCTTCGACGAACGGCGCGCGCGTTCCGAGCATCCCAACCGACGAAGGGGGTTGCCCCCTCCGCGAATCTCGACTATTTTAGGTGGGCTATGCGAGACGGAAGAAGAGAGCGAAGGCGACGTCAGCTTTCGATGCTTTTGCTTGGCGGGCTCGCTGTGGGGCTCCTCTCCGGTCTCTCTCCCGCGAATGGGGATCCGAGGGCGCGCGCGGCGGACTCCGCGGGGCTCACAAGCGGGAGTCGGAACCCTTATGACAAGTTCCGAGGAGCGAGCTATAGCAACGAAGGTCTGTACCCGGAACGGGACGAGATCCGTCTGGGACAGGAGCTGCACAAGCAATTGCAGAAGGAGCAGAAGATCGTGCGCGATCACGTGCTCGCCGACTACGTGCAACGGCTCGGGGAGCGGCTGGCGCGCCTCTCCAAACGCCGGGATCTCGACTATCACTTCTTCATCCTGGAGGACCCGACGGTGAACGCGTTCGCGCTCCCGGGCGGATACATCTACGTGCACACGGGGTTGCTCGCCACGGTGGAGAGCGAGAGCGAACTCGCCTCGGTGCTCGGACACGAGATCGGGCACGTCGTCGCGCGACACGGACTCAAGAATTTCAAGCGCGCGCAGCGGTACCAATTTCTCATCGGCTTGATCAACCTGGGCATTGGCGCGATCGGTGGCGAGAGCACGGCCGCGCGCATTGGACAGACGGCCTCGCAACTTCTGGCCGCGGGCATCTTCACGAAGCATTCGCGAGATGCCGAACGAGAGGCGGATTTCCTCGGCGTGCACAACATGTACGCCGCCGGCTACGACCCCCGCGGCATGATTTCGATGTTCGAGAAGCTGGAGCAGATCTCGCGCCGGAATCCCGACCTGCTCGGCGCCGTCTTCCGCACGCATCCGCCAGCGTCCGAACGTATTCGGAACACGCAGGCGGAGATTACGGATCACCTTGCTCTCGCTCCGCACCTGGTGCGCGATACGCCGACGTTTCGCATGATGAAGCAACGGCTTCAAGAGTTGGGATGGGCGCGGGACTCGATCTCCGCACCGCGGCACCGGCAGCGATCGCGCAGCTTCTGAGGATCGGCGCGCGCGGATATGCGCCCCCTCTCCCTGAATTCGCCCGGACGACGAATGGTGCGGCGGACACTGGATCCGTGGATCGAAGGCGTATTCGTCCTACTGCTTTTCGGACTGCCCTTCGCGCTCGGGGCCGTCGAGGCATGGGGATATGGGGCGATGGAGGTCAGCGTCGCCGTGCTCATGGCTCTCTTCCTCGTGCGCGGATGGCGGCGCGGTCACTTCATCTGGTTCGCCTCACCGATGAACGTATGGCTGTGCGCCTTCCTCTTACTTGTGCTGCTGCACGGCCTGCCGCTCCCTCCCGCGATGCTCGCCCGACTTTCGCCCCGCACGGCCGAGATCGCCGCTTCGGATGGGGCATCGGCGTGGAGCTCGCTCGCCCTCAATCGCACGCTCTGGCGTGAAGAGCTGTTGAAGGGGATCGCCTATGTCGCGACGTTCCTCATCGCCGCGAACTGGTTTCATGACCCGCGACGCGTGAAGCGGTTTTTCTTCTATTTCGGAGCTGCGGGGGCGAGCCTCACGCTCTTCGCCCTCGTTCAGCTCGCGTTCTGGAACGGGAAGCTCTTCTGGCGAATCGAGACGGCTTCGGCCTTCCCCTTCGGCCCTTATGTGAACCACAATCATTTCGCCGGCTTCATCGAATTGGCGCTCGGTGCAACGCTTGGGCTGCTGCTGGCGGAAATCCAGCCGGCTCTGAGCCGACGGGCGCAGCTGCGCGATGAGGCCATAGCGCGCGCTCTTTTGCTCGCCGGCTTGGGCGCGCTGCTTCTCATCGGCCTTCTCCTCTCCCGGTCGCGAGGAGGAATCGTGAGCGTGCTCGGTGCGAGCGCGATCTTGCCCCTGGTGCTGCGACGCTCGGATTCTCGACGCGCACTCTTTGCGGCTCTTCTGGTCCTTGCGCTGCTTGTGGGGGGAGTCCTGATGCTTGGGTCCGGGATCGCCTTCGAACGCTATCAGTTCGCTGGTGATCCCTCGGTCCGGTATCGGCTGGCGATCTGGCGCGAGACGCTCACGCTCGTGCGCGACTATTGGCAGCTTGGCTGCGGCCTCGGGAACTTCGCCGAGATCTTCCCGGCCTATAAGACGGGTTTCGCCGGGTTCTTCACCGTGCACCCGGAGAACGACTACCTGCAAGCGCTCGCCGAGCTGGGCGTCATCGGGTTCGGGCTCCTGCTGGCGGTGATCGTCCTCTACGCGCGCGGTGTCCTTCGGCTTCTGCGGCAACGGCGCGATGACCAGGCGCGCGGCCTGACCACAGGAGGAATGTTCGGGCTCCTGGCGCTCTCGCTTCATGGGCTCTATGACTTCAACTTCCACATTCCGGCAAATGCCTTCGCCTTCGTCCTGATGGCCGCCATGACGCAGGCGATCGCGGCGCTCCACGTTCGGTCAAACGGTGAGATCGCCTTCCTCGTGCGAGCGCGACGATGGACGCGCGAGCGCTCGGCCAAGCTCTTCACCGGCATCGTGCTCGCGGGCCTTTTGGGAGCGATCGGATATGCGGCGCTCTCTCTCCGCGCCGCGATTCATCATCAGCGGTTTCTCGCGTGGTTTCGAACCTATCGGGTGGAGCCGCCCGAGCAAGCATTGCGCGCGACGGATCGCCTCATTCCCGGCTACGAGGCCGAGATGCGCCATTGGCGCGCTCGTCAGCTCTTCGATTACGGACGTCTGCCGGAGCGCCCGCGACTGCAGCAATATGCCTTCTTCGAACGAGCGGCGGAGCTGGCGCAGGAAGCCGCGTTCGCGCGTCCGGCACGCGGCCGCTACTGGGCGCTCTGGGCGCGCGCGCTAGCCGAATTGGGCGAGCGAGAACGCGCCCTGTGGGCTTTCGAACGGGCAGTGCGACTCGATCCGACGAACGCCGAGATCCGCTATGACCTTGGCCGCTACGCCGTCTTCCTCGGTGATCGCGAGCGCGCCCTCCAGGAACTCTCTCGCGCCCGGCAATTGGATCCCACTCTGGGTCTCGAGCAGACGCTCGACCTGCTCAGCCAATTGACCGATGACGAGCACCTGCTGCGTCGCGTGCTCGTCGGCGAGGAGGAAGCGGCCGCTTTCACGACGTGGTACCGGAAGCGCTTCGAGCGCGCGAAGACGGCGAGCGACCGCCCATGAGAGACGCCCTTGGGGGCTTGCACATCGGACGTAGCGGAACGAGCCTGGAGAAGGGGAAACGCTTGAGCGAGGCCCGTTACGGCTTCCGCCGCTTCTTCTCCAGCATCTTCAGATGGTTTCGCGCGATGGCGGCATACGGTCCCGCCGTACATCGCTCGAAGGCCTCGCGCGCCGTATCGTACTCGCCCCGACGTTCGTAGACGAGACCGAGCAGGTAATAGATGTCGGGATTCGTGGGATCGAGCTGCCGCGCAGTTTGATACTCCTGCAGCGCCTCCTCATAGCGTCCGGCATTGAAATGCGCTTTCCCACGACGCACGTGTTCAGCGACGGTGAGCGTCGCGCTCGCCGTTTCCTCCGTGCGAGAAGAGGGTTCTCTCACGGGCGCCGCGTCCGGCGGCGACTCCGAGGGCGACCCTTGGACCGATGGGGAAACCGAAGGAGGCGACCGACGAGTGGGCGAGGGCGGCGAGACATTGCGCTCGCGCGGTGGCTCCGACACCGGAGGCGTCACCGAAGGCGACTCAGGGACACTTTCCCTCGGCGGCGTCTGGATGATGGGTGGTGGGATTTCCGGCGATTTTCGCCATGACCAGAGCGCGAGAGCGATCCCAAGGAGTCCAACGCCCACCAGCCCCAGAGCGAGCACCCGCTGAGAGCGTCGCCACCACCGGAGCGAGCGCGTCGCCGGTCGCGTCGCAGCGGCGGGGGTGATTCGCTGCGTGGCGACATCGGCCAATGTGTCCGGGAGGGTCTCCGACGAAGAGGGGAGAGCGCGCGTCTCCTCCGACGCGGCGCTCATCGTCTCCCTTTTTCCGAACACGAACCGTTCGCCGAAGGCGCGCCACCAACGCGGACGAAGCGAGAACGCGAGAGGGACGACTTCCCCTTCGATGACGTTGCACACGCCACGAGCTGGAGCATACTCCGGATGGCGCACGGTGATCCGATGCCGACCGACGGGAATGCGCTCCAACGTGCAGGTGCCGCGCTCATCGGTCATGCCCACGCGCTTCCCATCCAAGAAAATCTCCGCCCGGGCAACGCCACATTGAAGAAGGATGCTCCCCAAATGAAGCGGATCCAACTCCACGCAGAGCGCGACCTCTTGTTCCGGCTCCAGGCGAACGGTTCCTCGCCAGCGATGGTGGCGCGCCGACTCCACTTCGACGACGTGAGCGCACGGGCTCAGCCCCTGGATCACGCACTGTCCCTCGGCGTCGGTCTGCCCAGCATATCGGCCATCCACGTAGAGAAGCGCGGCTGCGACCCCCATACGCGTCACGGCATCCTGACAGCGAAGGCGCAGCGTCCCCACACGCAATCCGAGCGCCTGTCGAAACGCGCGCGCCAAGTCCACGGCCGACGCGAAGCGATCCTCGGGATCTTTCGCCAACGCGCGCGCGAGCACGTCCTCGACAGCCGCGGGCACATCCGGGCGAAAGCGTCGTGGCGAGGGCGGCCGCTCATGCAAATGGGCGTAGATCATCCGCTCGAGCGATTCGACTTCAAACGGCACGTGTCCGGTGAGCATCTGATACGCGACCACGCCCAGGCTGTAGATGTCCGACCGATGATCAATGGCCGCTCCCGGACGGAATTGCTCCGGCGAAGCATACTGCAACGTCCCCATCGCTCGGCTGACGCGCGCGCTCGTCGCTTCGGTGAGCGCTTTCGCGATCCCGAAATCGAGGATTTTCACGGTGAGCTCGCCCCTGTAATCCGTGACGAGCATCAGGTTGCCGGGCTTCAAATCCCGATGCACGATGCCGCGCGCATGGGCGTAGGTGAGCGCCTCGGCGATCTGTTCCAGAAACAACGCCACGCGCTCCAGCGGCAGAGGTCCGTGTCGCTGCAGCTCCTCTTCCAACGTGTGCCCGGAGAGCCATTCCATGACGAGGAAAGGGAGTCCATCGCGAGTCAATGCGGCGTCGGTGACCCGAATGATGTACGGATGCTCGAGCGCGACCGTCGCTTTCGCCTCTTTGAAGAACGCTTCGACCAGTTCGGGACAGGAGATCGCGAGATCCGGTTTCAGGACCTTCACCGCGACCGTCGCCGTCGTCACCAAATGACGAGCGCGATAGACGACGCCCATTCCGCCGATCCCCACCAACTCTTCCAGGTGATACCGATCGGCCAGGATCGCGCCCACGAAGCCGTAGGGATCGCGCTTCATTTTCGACTCCGGCATCTCACCCCTTCAAAATCCGATCGGGCTTCGAGAGTCCAAGCGGCGCACATGCGCCGGTGAGACCAATGCGGTTGGTGTGGATGTGGACAACTCCCTTCCTCGATCAGCTCGCATCGCCGGCCGCCCTCCAATGAGTCCTCCACGTCGGCGGTGGTCAGTCCGATGACCGAATCCATAAGCTACAACGCCGCATGCGAGAGTGTATCACCCGCCTATCGAGCAGGCAAGGTGGACGCACGCGGGATTTGCCCGCACAAGTCATGGTGACGAAGCCGTTTCCTTCACTCCCGTGATGCGGATGCCCGCGGATTGCGAGCCGTAGCGCCGATTCAATGAGATGAGCAAGGGGGTGATCTCCTCGACGGCGCGCGCCATCCGAAGCGGCCCAGCATCCCACGCGCGCAAGCCCAACCGGTGGATGAGGGCGATCACGATCTCCTTCGCGGCCGCGTCGTCTCCGCAGACCAAAATATCACACTCGATGGTGCGCTGCAGATTCTGCAACACGGCAGCCGAGACATTTTGAAACGCCGCGACGACTCTCACGCTCTCGCCCAAGAGCGCTTGCGCCTCCTCGGCCGCAGACTGCTCCGACCGTCGTCGCAGACGCGACGGATCGCGCGGATCCAGAGGCACGGTCGTGTCCACCAAAATCTTCCCACAGAGATCGGGGGCGATCGCCCGCAATGTCTCCTGGTGTGCGGCGTAAGGCACACAGAGGATCACGAGATCGGCTGCACGCGCCGCCGCGCGATTCTCCAACCCCACGATCGCTGTTCGCCCCAACTGGCGATTCAGCTCCTCGGCCTTCGCCCGCGCCTTCTCCGCCTGGCGCGAACCAATCAGCACCGCATCCTCGCCCGAAGCGGCCAAGCGCAAGACGAGTCCTCGACCCTCTTTCCCTGTCCCTCCGATCACCGCAATCCGCATCTGTCCTCCTTTCCCCAACGGTCTCAGCGAAAGAGGTCGCGCTCGGGCGGACGCACGAGCGCCGATGCCGCCCCTTCCTGCGGCTCATAAGCATAGCCGCGAATGATCGCGGCCGGAATCCCCGCGAGCTTCTCCATCACGAGGCCGGCCGCGCACGCCAATTCATCGGCGATGGCCACGACGGTCGCCTGTAGCGGCACGCCGAAGCGATCGCACTGCCCTCGATAGTCTCGGAGCGGAGCGAGTCCGGCCACGCCGATGGCGACTTCCGTCAACCCCTCGCGCCAAGGCCGACCGAACGTGTCCGTGATGAGGACGGCGACTTCAACCCCCGCGCGCCGCTTGATCTCCCGCCGAATGGCGCGCGCCGAAGCATCCGGATCCTGAGGCAGAAGTGCCACGCGTCCCTCGCCCACATTCGAGCGGTCCACGCCCGCGTTCGCGCAGACGAATCCGTGCGGCGTCTCCACGATGAGCACCTGCCGATCCATGCGCACGATGCGCCGCGCCTCGCGCAAGATCACTTCGATCACGCGCGGGTCTTTCCCCATCCGATGGGCGACCGTGTGAGCGAAGGCCGAGGGCTCGATCTCGCTGAGCGAGATGAGCCGTCCCTCCGCCTTGGAGACGATCTTCTGCGTGAGGACCAGGATATCGCCGTCTTGAAGCGCGAGTCCCTCAGCGGCCAGCGCGCCAAGCAACAATGCGACCAGATCATCGCCCGGTCGCACTTCGGGCAACCCCTCGAGGCCGATCACTTGAATCGCGCGAGCCATCGCCGTTCCTCGAAAAGCGCGGCCGTCGGCGAACGACGGGCCAATTCTGGGACAGCAGCATATTGGCGCGCAAGCTCGCTGAGGTCCTCCGGCGCATCCACATCCAAAGCGACGCGCGGGAGATCGAGGATGACCGTGCGGAGCGCGCGCTCCCGTGCCGCACACCAGTGAAAGCGGAGGCTGTCCTCGCCGAAGCGAAGCGGGAGCGGAGCGAACGGCCGCAGCCATACGGCATTCGTCCCGCGACCGTCGCGCGAGGGCACGAGCACGACGTCTGCCTGCTCCCCAGCCCGAAGGATCGCCTCCACATCGGCCGGCACAATTAGCGGCACATCCCCCGGCAGCGCGAGAACAGCGCTCGCTCCCTGCCGACGCGCCTCCGTGAGCGCGCGTTCGACGGCTGCCGTCTGACCGCGGTTCGAGGACTCCGAAAGGATGACGGCGCCGAACCGTCGGGCGAGCACTACGACTTGGGGTTCGCGAGTGACGAGGACGAGACGATCCAGTTCGCGGACCCGAGCGAGCGCTGCGAGCACATCTTCGAGCATGGCCCGGGCGAGCGCATGTCGTTCGTCCGGAGCGAGCACCGCGCGCAACCGTTGCTTCGCCGTCTGGAAGTCTTTGACCGGAACGACTGCCCAGATCAAGCCTCAGAGTGTAGGCAGGCTATGGCGGCCCGCGCAAGTCGAATCGCCGCCGCGCGATCAGTCATTCGCAGCGGGGCTGTGAACACGCGAAGACCAACCTGCTCGATCGCCTCGCGCCAGCCCGCATCCTGATCGTCAATCAGGATCCGGCCGACGATCCCCGCGTAAAACCGCGCTACGCCCAGCGGCGAGACCTCATACCCGCATGCGCGCATGAGCTTCCCCGCAGGACCACTTACGGCCTCCGTCCCAAGGATCGGACTGATCGCGAGCACCCGATCGCGTCTCTCGGCGAGCGCCTCTCGAATACCAGAGATCGAGAGGATCGGCCCAATGCTCGTGATCGGATTGCTCGGCGCGATGAGGATCCCCTGAGCCTCGCTGATCGCTTCGAGCACGCCCGGCGCCGGACGCGCTCGCTCGCTCCCTCGATACTCCACCGCCATGACCTCCGGCATCCACCGCTCGCGCACGAAGAATTCCTGAAAGGCGAGCACGCCCGAAGGCGTGTGAATGTACGTTCGGACGGGATCATCCGTCATCGGCAGAAGACGCGCGCGCACGCCAAGCCGCGCGCACAACGCAGCCGTCGCCTCCGTGAGCGAGTACCCCCGCCGCAGCAGGTTCGTCCGCACCAGATGCGTGGCCAAGTCCCGATCCCCAAGCTGAAACCACGTGGGTTCGCCATAGCGGCCGATGGTGGCCAAGCACGCGAACGTATCCCCTCGAACCCCCCAACCCCGTTCCTCGTCCAGCCAGCCCGCCAGCTGATACATGAGCGTGTCCAAATCCGGCGAGATATGCACCCCCCACAGCTCGACGTCATCCCCCGTGTTGCCGATGAGCGTGAGCGTCTCCGGCGGGACCACTTCGAGCAATCCCCGCACGAACTTCGCCGCTCCGGTTCCTCCTGCGAGCACTGCGATCACGATCTCCTCCCCAGATGGGTCTCGCAAAATGGGCGCGCGTCCATTCTACCCCGCTTCGCGCCCTTGCGGAAGCCCTCCGAGTGTGGTAAGTACTTACTTACTTTCGAGGAGAGATCGGCCATGGTCGCAAACGCGAAATCGGCAAAGGCGGTGACGGTCGAATCCCGACGGCTTTCGGCCGAAGATCGCCGCCAGCAGATTGTCCAAGCGGCCATTGCGCTCTTCGCCCGCAAGGGCTTTGAGGGGACGACGACCAAGGAGATCGCGCTGGCGACCGGCGTGAGCGAAGCGCTCATCTTCCGGCACTTCCCCACCAAGCAGGATCTCTACTCGGCCATCATAGATCACAAGATGAGGGAATGCCACCATTTGCTCCTGGAGGAGGTGCGCGAGGCGATGGCGCATCGCGATGACCGCGCCTTCTTTGTTCGGTTGGCCGAGGAAATCCTGCGAATGTATCGGGAGGATCCGGAATTCATCCGCTTGATGCTCTTCAGTGCGCTCGAAGGGCATGAGCTGAGTCGCATGGTCTACGAACGACATGTCGCGGGGATGTTCGAGGAGCTAGTCGCGTATATCGCCCGTCGGGTTCGCGAGCGCGCCTTTCGCGCTGTGGATCCGCGCGTGGCCGCACGCGCCTTCGTGGGGATGGTCGCCCATCATGCGCTGGTGCGAGAATTGTTCGATCCGAGCGAACGGTTGCTGAAGCTGGACGATCGCGCGGCCGCGCGCAGCTTCGCCGCCATTTTTCTCGATGGCGTCGCTCGGCGACCAAAGTCGGATCGTGCAACCACTCGGAGGAATCGTGCTCAATGACTCGACGATGGGGGATCGTAGGACTGTGTCTCCTGGCGCTCATGAGCTCGGCCTGTCGCGGCCGCGATGATCAAGCGCAATCGCGTTCGATGCTCGCCGATCAAACCGTCGAGGTGGACGTCCTGCCGGTGGCGGAACGAACGTTCGATCGCCAGATCGAGATCGTCGGGACGCTCGCGGCCGATGAGGAAGTCATCGTCTCCACAGAGGTAGAGGGCCAGGTCATCGAGATGCGCGTGGACATGGGGAGCGTCGTTCGCCGGGGCGATATCCTGGCTCGGCTGGAGAGCCGCGATTTCGAGCTGCGCTTGGCTGAGGCCGAGGCGGCCTTGCAGCAAGTGCGCGCCCGCTTGGGATTGACGCCCGATCGCGACCGAATCGACCCGGAGGAGACAGCGATCGTCCGACAGGCGCGGGCGGCGTACGATGATGCCCGCGTGCGCTTCCAACGGATCCGCCAATTGCATGGCCGAGGCGTCGTCTCGCAACAGGAATTGGATCAAGCCGATGCCGCCCTGCGCATCGCGGAGGCGCGGTACGAATCGGCTCTGGAGGAGGTGCGCAGCCTACTTGCTCAGTTGGAGCAGTTGCGCGCTCGCGTGGCCGCGGCTCGTCGCGACCTGGAGAAGACGGTGATTCGCGCGCCCATCTCCGGAGCCGTCGCCGCGCGCCACGCGTCGCTTGGCGAGCTTCTGCGTCGTAACGATCGCGTGGTGACGCTCGTGAAGCTGGACCCGTTGCGCCTGCGCGCCGATGTCCCCGAGCGATACGCCAAGGCGATCGTTCCTGGCCGTCGCCTCACGTTCGTCGTGGATGCCGTCCCCGGCAAGGAGTTTCAAGGCACGATCGTGCGCATCAGCCCATCGGCGCGTAGCGAGACGCGCTCGCTCACTCTCGAAGCCGAAGTCCGAAATCCCGGTGGCGAGCTGCGGCCCGGATATTTCGCTCGCGCCCAGGTCGTCGTCGAACCCGGAGCGAAAGCGATCCTGATCCCCTCTCGCGCGATCATCCCCTCGGTAGGGCTGACGAAGGTCTTCGTCCTGGATGGGGATCGTGCCCGCGAGCGCCCGATCAAAACGGGCGCTCGGGTGAACGCCGATGTCGAGGTCCTCGAAGGCCTTCGACCGGGCGAGCGCGTGATCATCTCCAATCTGAATCGGCTGGGCGAGGGGACGCGCGTGCGCTTGGGACGCTCTCGAGGATAAGGGGGTATTCGCCATGAAACTCTCGGACACAGCCATCCAACGTCCCGTCCTCACGACGATGTTCATCGCCGCCTTCCTCATCTTTGGGGTCGTGGGGTACCAACGCATCGGCATTGACCTGTATCCCGAGGTGGAGTTCCCCGTCGTCACCGTCACGACGATCCTGCGCGGGGCGAGCCCGGAGGTCATCGAGAGCGAAGTCACCGACGTCCTCGAAGAGGAGATCAGTACGATCGAAGGCGTGGACGAGATCCGCTCTCAGAGCTTCGAGGGCTTCTCCAACGTCATCGTGACCTTCGCCCTCGAAAAGGACATCGACGTCGCTGCTCAAGAGGTCCGGGAGAAAGTCGCCGTCGCGACCGCCCGGTTGCCCAGGGACATCGAGCCACCGGTCGTGCAGAAACTCGACATCTCGGCCAGCCCCATCCTCTGGATCTCCGTGAGCGGCGATCGGCCGTATCGCGAGCTGTCGTACTACGCCGACAAGGTGATCAAAGAGCGGTTGCAGATGGTGCGGGGCGTCGGCTCGATCCTGCTCGGCGGATTTCGCGATCGAGAGATTCACGTCTGGCTCGATCAAGATCGGCTGGAGGCCTATGGCCTCTCCCCTCTGGACGTCGTGCGAGCGATCCAAACCAAGCACGTCGAACTGCCCGCCGGACGCATCGAGAATCGCGAACAGGAGTTGACCATCAAGGTCATGGGCGAATACGCCTCTGTCGAAGAGCTGAGCGACCTGGTCGTCACCTACCGGCAGGGCGTTCCCGTGCGCTTGCGCGATCTCGGACGCGTGGAGGATGGCGAGGAGGACACCCGCACCCTCGGACGCTTCAACCGGAAGCCGGCGATCGGCCTGGGCGTGCGCAAGCAATCGGGGACGAACACGGTCGAAGTCGCCGATCGGGTGAAGGCCGCCCTGACCGAGATCCGAAAAGAGCTGCCACCGGGGATTGATGTGCGGATCGCCTTCGACGCCTCGGAGTTCATCAAGAAGTCCATGGGCGATGTGCAGTTCGACATCCTCTTCGGCGCGCTGCTCACGTCGGTCGTCATCCTTCTGTTCCTGCGCAATGCCCGCACGACGCTCATCAGCATCATCGCTATCCCGACGTCGCTCATCGGGACGTTCGCCTTCATGAACGCGCTCGGTTTCACGATCAATAACATGACGATGCTGGCGCTGTCGCTCGCCGTCGGCATCGTCATTGATGACGCCATCGTCGTCTTGGAGAACATCTTCCGCCACATGGAGAAACTGCGGCAACCACGCCTGGTGGCCGCCCGCGAGGGAACGCGCGAGATCGCCTTCGCCGTGATCGCGGCAACCTTCAGCATCGCCGCCGTCTTCCTGCCGGTCGCCTTCATGAAAGGGATCATTGGACGCTTCTTCATCCAGATGGGCCTGACGGTCGTGATCGCCATCCTCATCTCGCTTGTGGTATCGCTGACGCTCACGCCGATGCTCTGCTCGCGCTTCCTGCGACTGGAGGAACGGCACGGTCGGATCTACACGGCCCTGGAGCAGGGCTTCCGCGCCGTCGAGCGGGCGTATCGCTCCGCGCTCGCGTTTGCGTTGCGTCGTCGCGCTCTCGTCGTCGGGAGCGCGGTGTTGCTCTTCGCCCTGTCGCTTGGGCTCTCCCGCTTCATCGGACGCGAGTTCTTCACGCCGGCGGATGAGAGTCGCTTCATCGTGCGCTTTGAGACGCCGCTCGGCTGGTCCATCGAGCGCATCGACGCCGTCACTCGTCAAGCCGAGGAGATCCTCTTCTCCCACCCTGAGGTGCGAGGCGCTTTCGTAGGGACCGGGTTCTTCGGGAGTGTCAATCAAGGCATCATGTTCGTGAGCCTCGTCCCGAAGAGCGAGCGCAAGGTCTCGCAACAGCAGCTCATGGACCTGTTGCGAAAGGAATTGAGCGCCATCCCCGATCTCACCGTCGCCGTCGAGGGTGTCTCTCCCATCGGAGGCGGCCAACGCAATACGGACATCCAATACATCCTCGAGGGGCCGTCGCTGGAGGACCTGGCAGAGCGCTCCCAGCTTCTCGTGCAGCGCCTCAAGGGAAGCCCGGGATTCGTGGATGTGGACACGGACCTGGAATTGACGAAACCGGAGGCGAAGGTGTACATCAACCGAGAGAAGGCCGAGGATCTGGGCGTGGACGTCGTCACGATCACGCAAGCGATCAACATCATCATGGGAGGCGTGGACGTCGCGAAATTCCAGGAAGGGGGTGAGCGATATGACATCCACCTTCGCGCGCTACCCGGCGACCGCGATTTGCCGAGCGATCTGGATCGCATCACCGTCGTCTCGCGTGATGGGCGTAGGGTGAAACTCTCGAATCTCATCGAAGTCGTCGAGAGCGCGGGCCCGAATGTGATCAACCGCTATAATCGGCAACGCGCCGTGACGCTCTATGCGAACCTGCAGGGGAAGCCGCAAGGAGAGGCGCTCGCCGAGGTTGGGCAGCTCATTGCCGAAATGCTTCCGAACGCGCCGGGGTATCGCGCCGAGCTGGCCGGTCGAAGCCGCGAATTCCAACGCTCCTTTCAATATCTCGGCACAGCGCTCGCGCTCTCGATCCTCATCATCTACATGGTCCTGGCCGCGCAATTTGAGAGCTTCGTCCATCCGTTCACGATCATGCTCTCGCTCCCGCTGGCCACGGTCGGCGTCTTCGGCCTGCTGCTTCTGACGGGGAAGACGCTCAATATCTTCAGCTACTTGGGCATCATCATGCTCGTCGGCATCGTGACGAAGAATGCCATCCTACTTGTGGACTTCACAAACCAGTTGCGCGCGCAGGGGCTGGAGCGTACGGCGGCCATTCTGCAAGCCGGACCGATCCGCTTGCGCCCCATCTTGATGACAGCGATCACGACGATCGCCGGCATGGTGCCCGTCTCTCTGGCGTTCAGCGAAGGCGGCGAGACGCGTGCGCCACTAGCTGTGGCCGTCATCGGCGGTATGCTGACCTCGACGTTCCTGACGCTACTGGTCATCCCCGTCGTCTATACCCTGCTCGATGATCTCAGCCAATGGCTGCGTCGCCATCTGCTCCGACGCGAAGAGCGCGTGCCCGAGGTCGTCCTCGAACAGGTTCCTCTCCTTCACCAACAAACCATAAGCGAGAGCGGGGATTGACCAGTGCATCGGCTGAGGCGAACAGACGAACCCTGGTGCTTCGTACATTGGGAATTTCCCCATGACCTGGGGGAATTCCCCAGGGGGAGCGGCGACCCCATCCGCGAGATGCCCCTGAACGCTTTAACCCTCATCCCCTCAAAGCGTTAAGAGTCCACCGGTCCTCCCCACCGGCATACCGTTTGCTTCCTCTCACAATGGCCAGGGAGAGATCCTATGTGGGCGTCGTGGAGACGATCTCGTCCGTCTCCCACACCCTGGGAGAGCCTTGGAGCGCTCCCCGCTGCGCGCTCGGAGAGGGGGCCGTCCTCGCGCTCCTTCGTCTTGAAGGAGCTTCTCGGACTCGTCCTGCTCGTGCTCTTTCCCGTCCAACCTGCGCGCGCTGAGGAGCACTGGCCCATGCAGCCGGGCATCTTCAACAGCTCGGAGAAGCCGTATCGCCTCAACCGCGAGAAGCTCAATCGTATCAGCGCGAGTTTTGAGCGCATAACCGGATGGCGAGGGATTCATTTCGAGCACGACGCCTGGCTATGCTTGAAGGAAGCTCACCTCACCACGACCGGGTCTCCGACAGCGCGAGCCATCATCCTCAAGGTGCTTCAGGAGAGGATCATCATCCTCGAAGACCACAGCCGATCATTGGACATCGCCTTCGCCGCAATCCGACGCGAAGCCACGTACCACAAAGCTTCCGACCTCCCCATCTTCTCCGTGCGCGTGGATTTCGAAGATTTTCGGCATCTCCGAGGCCATCCCGAAGCTCTCGCCGCCTTCGATCTCGGCCTCGTGCTTCTGCACGAACTGGTGCATGCGGCGTTTGACCGGCGCGACCCTCTGAGCTTGCGCGGAGCTTCCGATCCGGGCGAATGCGAGGCGCTCGTCAACGAAGTGAGAGCGGAACTCAATCTCCCCCTCCGCGCGCACTATCACTCGGAGCACGTGATCCCTTCTTTACTCTCCGATCTCTCATTCGGACGCCTTCGATTCGAGCGCGTGGTCTGGCACGGGGGAAAGCCCCGACGCACGATCTATTTTGTCGAATGGCCAAAGCCTTTCGTCTCGCACTGAGCGAATGAAGGCCGGATCGCCCTCGGCGCGGACGCACCGCTCATCGCGAATGGTCCGACGAACTTCGCCCAGAGGTGACGTACACCACGGCCCCCGGGAGGCTGGCGAGGACGGTCACCAGAAACCACAACAACGCCAAGAGCAGGCTCGCTTCGCGCGTCATCCCCAATTGGGAGAAGAAGAGGACGAATGCATACTCGCGCACGCCGAGACCGTAGAGCGTGATCGGGAGCATGCTGAGCAACGAGATGATTGGGATGAAGACGCAAAAGGGGAGGAGGTCGAACGTCAGGCCGAGGGCCCGCGCGTTCGCATAATTGAGGCCGACGAGCATCAGGTGGAAAAGGAGCGAGAGCGCGACGGCCTTCCCGAGCGAGAGTGGCGCAGACCGATACGCGCCAAGGGCCTCATGCGCGCGGTCCGCCAATTCCACAAGCGACATCATACGCGCAGCGGAGAAGAGCCTCTTCAAACCACGATATGGAGCATCGGCCAGCAGGGCGAAGTTCAGGAGGAGATAGAGGATGGTCCCGCCAAGAAGTGGGACGACCAAAGGGCGACCGGCGAACTCCACACGACCGACGGCCGCTGCCACAAGCGCCACAAGCAGCAGCGCCCCGAGCCCCGCGTTTCGATCCATGAACACAGAAGCCAGCGCCCGCACCGCATCCCGCGTCTCGCGCGCCAAATAATAGGCCTTCACGGCATCTCCCCCGATGACCGTCGGCAAGAAGAAGTTGAAGAACATGCCGAGGAAATAGAGGGCAACGAGCCGTCCATAAGAGACGGAGAGGCCCAAAGGCGCCGTGAGGACCCTCCATCGGAGGGCGCTGAGGAGTTGGCCGCCGATGTACAGCACAAGGGCGATGGCGAAGAGCTCCGGGCGAATCCCGGCGAGCGCGCCGAGCATCTGCTCGAGATCCACGCGCCGGAAGAGGAGCCCGAGCAAGAACGCGCTGATCGCCCCCTTCACTCCCAGGCGCCGCCATCCCCGCCCGCGCGCCGGGCGCTCCTCCGAAATGGCGCGTGACGCGAGCTCGCGGTCCATGATGACTCGTTCCCCTCGGTGACCGCATCATTGTGCACGATCCGCTGTCGCTTGGAAAGACGCCGCGTTCGCCTTCCGCTTGTGAGCAACATCGCTCGCCGGCGGAATATTCCCTCCGATACACTTTTCGGGGGACGTCCCTCGTCTCGAATGGCTGAGCGAGGGATTCCCGCGGAGGTCTCACGGCGAAGGATGAACGTGAATGCGTTCTTTCATCTCTGGTTTTGGATCAGCTTGGCGGCGTGCGGCGTGATCGAACTCGCCGTCGGGCGCTTGCCTTTAGGGCCGAAAAGTCGGCGAGATCGCCATTCCCTCTTCTGGCTCGGGATCGTTCAGGCCGCGGGCATTCCATTTGTGGCGATCACGACAGCGAGCGCCCCGGAGGCGTTCTGCCGCCTCCTCCTCGATGGCGCGGGGAACGCCTTCGGTGGAGTGTTGGCCGCCGCGGGAATCCTCATCCGTTGGCGGGCGAAGCGAACGCTCGGACGCTTCTTCACCGCGCGCGTGGCGATTCTCCCCAATCACCGGCTCATTCAACACGGCCTCTATCGCTACGTGCGGCATCCCGGCTATTTGGGCATTCTCCTTTTCTTCCTCGGCTGGCCACTTCTGGTGGGCCATCTGTTGGCCCTTCCATTCTTTTGGCTTCCGACGCTTGTGGCCTATCTCTACCGGATCAAAGTGGAAGAAGAGGCACTGCGCGAAGCCTTCGGCGCACTCTATCGCGACTATGAGCGGCGGACGGCGCGACTGCTGCCCTTCCTCTGGTGACCTCAGAATGTGCGCCCGATGCTGAAGCGGAAGACGGACTTCTCCTCGAAGAAGATCTGATTCGGTCCGGGCGTCGTCTTCGCATTCGGGTTATATGCCCAGATGAAGCGGAAGGGGATATTGATGACGGGCATCTGAAACCGAAACTCGATGCCGAGCGAAGCGCGATAGTCCCGCAGTCCGCGCAACCCCCGAGCGCCCTCCGACAACAGGATCTCGCTCTTGGTGTTCCCCAGTCCACGGATCTTCACCTGCGCGAAGCCATCGGGCACCTCCGTCGGCAACTTCCCTTGAGCGCGCTGGGCGATCCGCACCTCTTCGGGCGTCGCCAGGAATCCGTTCGGGTTGAGCAGGATCTGCTCGAACGAAGCCAGCTCCGTGAGCAACTGATGGCCCAAGGGGATCACCCGGCGGCTGGCGACAAACAATGGACTGATGAACTGCGGGAGCGGCGTGCTGATGATCTGCTGGTCTTTGTACCCCTTCAGGTTGAAGGCCGATCCGATGTCGAAGAAAGCAGCGACCGAGAGCGGCCCGGCCAGCGGAATGCGATACTCGAAGTTGTAGAGCAGCTGCGTATCTCCGCCCACGGGGACGAGCGTGCGCGTCAGCAACTCGTCGGTGAAGATGAATTTCTCCAGGACGCTCTGCCGAATGAAGGGGCGCTGCGCGGGAGCCGGCGCCGTGTCCGGGACGACCGGCAACGTTCGCGTCGTCTTGAACGGATCGGGATCGTCGGCGAAGATCGCCTCGACGTTCCGCGAGGTGAAGCGCTGCAAGACGGGGACGACCGGAGAGACCGAGCGGATGCCAAATCCACGAATCGAGTCCTCGCCCCCGAGGAAGAATCGGCTGAAGATGGGGATTCCACCGACGAACGCCAGGGAATTGGAATCGAACGGCGCGCCGTAGTTGGTGATATGGGAGGCGAGCACGCGCATGCCGATGACCGTCTCTTTGCCGAGGAACTTGATCCCCGTCGGACGGAAGTACTTGAACTCCATGGTCGGTTGAATGAGGCGGACGTTCCCGCCCAGGAATCCGCCACTGATGCCGAGCGAGATGAAGAGGCTCTTGCCAGAGGTCGGATCAATCGGATGGTTGAGGGTATTGTAGGTGAACGACGGCACGAGCATGCTCGTGCGGATGTTTGGCTGCCGGAACGTGACCGGAATGTCGTTGTTCGGATCGGCATCGCGATTGACCGGCGGATCTTCGATCGAGTTCGCGCTATAAGAGTAAGAGAGACCAATGCGCGAGAATTGGCCGAAGCGCCACCACCGCTTGGTGATGGTCGCCAGCGGCGTGCTCATGAAGATGCTGAAGCCCGCCGTCTTATCCTTGAAGAGCGATTCCCCTCGTAATCCGAAGAGCCCGGGACTCAAGAACCCGCCGCTCAAGATCCCCAAGCCACCGCCGAAGAAATCGTAGCTGCGGGCGAAGAGGCTGAATCCGAGCGAGACGTTGCGATCCAGGACGTACGGCTCGGTGAAGGAGAAGAGGAAATAACGCACGAGGTTCCCCTGCGCGAGGCTGAACGTGAGCGATTCGCCGTATCCGAAGAGATTGTTCGTCGAATAATCGATGCCGATGTAGCTCCCGCCGATGCCGCTCGCCCCTCCGGTGAATTGGATCTGATTCCGCCCCTTCTCCTTCACGTTCAGCTCGATGTCGAGCAAGCCCTCGCGATCGTTGGTGCGGAACGTGGCGTGTTCCTCCTTGATCTCCTCGAAATAGCCGAGCTGATTGAGCCGCAAGAGACTTTGTTTCCAGAGGTACTGATTGAAGACCTCGCCTTCGGCGACGAGCATCTCGCGGCGCAAGACCTTATCGCGCGTGTTCGTGTTGCCGGTGAACTCCAACCGGTTGAGGACGAATTGGCGTCCCTCCTCGATCTCGATGGTGAAATCGGCGATCCCCTTGTTCGGATCATCGGGATCGTCGCGCAATTCGTGGCGGGGATTCGCCGCCATCTGAATATAGCCGTTGGCGCCGTAGAGGTCTTTGAGCGTCTCGAAGACGCCCTTCTGGATGACTGTCGAGCGCACGACGTCGCCGGTTCGCAATCCGATGATGCGCAGGATTTGCTCATCGGTGTAGAGCGTGTTCCCCTCGACCTCGATCTTTCCGAATCGGTACTGTTTGCCCTCGCTGATGGGGATGATGATCTTCAATCCGCGTTTCGGCTTGCGGAAGAGGGGCAAGGGGAGGCCACCGCCCTGCGAGATCATCTCGACCTTCGGCTCGCCGATCTGCGCATCAATATAGCCGTTGTCGGCGAGCACGAAGAAGCGGACGCGCTCGAGGCTGCGCTTGAGGGCCTCGGGATGATAGATGTCGCGCGAGGTGAAGCGGGTGAGGAAGCCCGCCTGACGAACCTCCTTCATCGCTTTGCGCAGCTTCTTGTCGGAGAAGACCGTGTTCCCCTCGAACTCGATCTTGACGACGCGCACGCGCGGCCCCTCGTTGATCTTGAAAGTCACGGCGACGGCCGCCGTCGAAAGCTCCTCGACCTCGATGTCCACGGTCGCTTCGGGCTTTCCCTTCTCGGCGAGCAGATCTTTAAGGACGCGCTTGGCGACCTGCCCCTTGGCCGGATCCCACATCGCCTCCTTGCTCACGCCCACGCGCCGTTCCCGAAAGCGCTGGAGCACATCGCTCTCCTGCACCGACTTCAGGCCGACGAATTTCAGGTCGCGGATGATCGGATTCTCCTCGACCTCGAAGGTGACGATCTTCCCTCCTTCGGGGCCATCTTGCACGTAGACGCGAATGTTGCGGAAGAGGTTCTGCGCCCAGAGTGCCTGAATGTCGCGCTCGATTTGCGCAGGATTATAGGGGTCGCCCCGACGGGTCTGGATGTAATAGCGGATCGAATCGGCCGTCAGGCGGCGATTCCCACGAATCAACACGTCCTCGACCGTCACTTGCGAATGGGCCAGGACGGGGCCGCTCGACGTCAGCACGAGCGACCACGCGCCGAGAGCGACGACGAGGATTCGCCTCATAGTCCTCCTCCCAATCTCTTCCCTCATGTCCGGAAATCAAAAGAGCCGGACATGAGTTCGCCTGCTCGCCCCCTCACGTCCGGCTCTCCGAGCGTGTGCGGCGAAACCGCTCATCGCACGAGCACGGCATCGTCCGGCTTCTCGACGGAGACCGAGCGATAGGCCAGCGAATCGCCTTCGAGATAGACCTCGACGACCGAGCCTGAACCGAAGCGCTTCCGAATGATGGCCTCCGAGAGCGGATCCTCCACGTATTTCTGCAAGGCGCGCCGCAGTGGTCGCGCGCCGAAGGTTCGATCCGAACACGTCTTCTGGACGATCCACTGCTTCGCCTCATGGGTCAAGCGGACCTCGATCCCGACGTGCGCCATCGTGCGATTCAATTGCGAGACGAGCAGATCCACGATCTTCAGCAAGTCCTCATCCGTCAGCGGGTCGAAGATGATGATCTCATCGAGCCGATTGAGGAATTCGGGATTGAACGTCTGCCGAACGGCGTGCATGACCTCCTCTTCGATCTTCGCTTGCGCTTGCTCGGGTGTGGCCTGGAAGCCCACATGGCCGCGCTTCTGAATGAAGCGCGCGCCGATGTTGGAGGTCATGATGATGATGGCGTTCTTGAAATCCACCGTGTTCCCGAGGCTATCGGTGAGATGCCCGTCCTCCAGCACCTGCAGCAGGATATTGAAGATGTCCGGGTGCGCTTTCTCGATCTCGTCCAGCAAGATCACGCAGTAGGGATTCCGCTTGACGCGCTCGGTGAGCTGTCCGCCCTCTTCATGGCCGACATATCCGGGCGGCGATCCGATGAGCTTGGAGACCGAATGCTTCTCCATGAACTCGGACATGTCAAAACGAATCAAGGCGCGCTCGCTGCCGAAGAGGAATTCGGCCAGGCTGCGCGCCACTTCGGTCTTGCCGACGCCCGTTGGCCCGAGGAAGAGGAAACTCCCGACCGGACGATTCGGATTCTTCAATCCCGCGCGCGAGCGGCGGATGGCGCGGGCCAGCGCCGAGATGGCCTTATCTTGACTGACGACGCGCTTGTGCAGCTCCTCCTCGATCCGCAAGAGCTTCTGCTGTTCTTCCTCCTTGATCGAAGTCACCGGGATACCCGTCCAACGCGAGATGACTTCCTCGATGTCCTCGCGCACGACGTCCACGACCGGCTCGTCCTCGAAGAAGTCCGGCTCCCATTCGTCCGTGTAAAGCCGCGAGCGAGAACGGAAGAGGAAATGGCTGATGTCCGAGGAAGCGCCCCGTGGCCGCCGATTCATGAGCGCCGCCGCCTGCCGCAATTTCACGCGCGCCCCGGCTTCATCCAGAACGTCGATCGCTTTATCGGGAAGGAAACGATCGGTGATGTACCGATTCGAGTAGTAGACGGCCGCTCGGATGGCCTCCTCCGTGTAGCGGACGTGGTGATATGCCTCGTAGCGATCCTTGATGCCCATGAGGATACGGATCGTCTCCTCCTCAGTCGGCGGTGCGACTTTCACCGCCTGGAAGCGGCGCTCCAACGAGCGGTCCTTCTCGATCGTCCGTCGGAACTCGGCGGGCGTGGTCGCGCCGATGCACTGAATCTCCCCACGCGAGAGTGCGGGCTTGAGGATATTGGCAGCATCGAGTGAGCCTTCGGCGCTGCCGGCCCCGACAAGCGTATGGAGTTCATCAATGAAGACGATGTACTGCGGGTTCTCGATCAATTCCCGCATGATGGCTTTCAACCGCTCCTCGAACTGTCCCCGATATTTCGTCCCGGCGACGATGAGACTCAGATCGAGGGCGACGATCCGCTTGTTCCGAAGGAACGGGGGCACATCTCCGGCCACGATCCGCTGCGCGAGCCCTTCGACGATGGCGGTCTTGCCGACCCCCGGCTCGCCGATCAAGCACGGGTTGTTTTTCGTCCGACGGCAGAGGATTTGAATGACGCGCTCCAGCTCCGCTTCGCGCCCGATCAAGGGATCGAGCTTATCGGCCAGGGCCATCTCCGTCAGATCACGGCTGAATTCGGCCAGATGCGGGGTCTCCTTCTTGGCCTGTTGCAGCCGCTCGACGCTGCTCCGCATCAACTCCTCGCGCACGTGTTGTAGCCGCAGCCCGCGCTCGTAGAGTAACTCGGCAGCCAAGCTGTTCTCCTCTCGCAGAATCCCCAACAACAGATGCTCCGTCCCCACGTACCGATGGCCCAGGCGCTCGGATTCCTCATCGGCATATTTCAAGATGCGTCGGGCCTCTTGACTGAGCGGCAGATCCACGGACGAGGTCGAGACCTTCTCCCGCACGACAGCCCGGCTCTCGATCTCCTTGCGAATCGTCTCGACCGCCGACGGCGACCGCAGGAATCGCGCGGCGAGCGTCTTATCCTCCCGCAGCAACCCCAGTAGAATGTGCTCGGCCTCAATGGCAGAAGCTCCCATCTGGCTGGCTTCGTAACGGGCGAAGAAGATGACGCGTCGCGCTTTTTCCGTATATCGCTCAAACATCGCCCCCTCGCTTCTCTTCAAAAATCCTCTCGCAGCGTCCCGTCGTGTAAGTGTAGCACGCGGTCGCAGCGACGGGCTATGGCCTCATTGTGGGTCGCGATGATGGACGTCAGATGCCGGGTCCGATGCAAATCCTCCAGCACCGCGAACACGAGGGCCCCAGTACGAGCATCCAGATTCCCCGTGGGTTCGTCCGCCAGCAACAGGCGCGGTTCGTGCACGAGAGCCCGCGCCAGGGCGACCCGCTGCTGCTCCCCTCCGGAGAGTTGTGCGGGTTTATGTGCGAGCCGATGCCCCAATCCCACCTGCTCCAGCATCGCCGCCGCCCTCCGCGCGGCCTCCATCCGCGCCATGCCGCCGATTAACAGCGGCAGCATCACGTTCTCCAACGCCGTGAATTCCGGCAGCAGCCCGTGAAACTGAAAGACGAAACCGATCATCTGCTGCCGGAACCGAGCTAACTCTACCTCACTCCCGGAAAAGATGTCAAACCCCTGGACGATCACTCGACCCGAGGTTGGGCGATCGAGCCCGCCCAGTAGATGCAGCAACGTGGATTTCCCCGAGCCCGATGCCCCGACAATAGCCACCATCTCCCCTTCGGCGACGCTCAAGTCCAAATCTCGCAGCACCGGCACAGGCTCCGGCCCATCCGTATAAATCTTGCAGAGCCCTTCGGCACGCAGCAGGATTCGCATCAGCGTCGCGTGCCGATCGCGTTCGACCGCCTGCGGGCGTACATCACTCATAGCGCAACCCCTCCACGGGATTGAGGCGCGCGGCTTGCCGCGCCGGATAGATCGTCGCCAGGAAACTGATCCCCAACGCGATCCCCGCCACAATCGCCGCATCCACTATGCGTAGGCGAAACGGCGCGTAGGCGATCGAGAAGACCGTCTCCGGCAAACGAATCCATTGATACCGATCCGCGAGCCAAGAGAGCAGAACACCCACGCCGAGCCCCAGCGCCGTGCCGATCACTCCGACCAAGACGCCCTGCCAGATGAAGATGCGCATGATCGAGGCCGAACGCGCGCCCATCGCCCGCAGGATCGAGATATCCCGCGTCTTCTCGATGACCATCATCACGAGCGAGGTGATGATGTTCAACGCTGCGATGAAGATCATCAGCGTGAGGACGATGACGACGATCACCCGTTGAATCTGCAAGGCCGCGAACACCGGTTGATTCAACTCCTGCCAATCCGTCGTCGTGTACTCCGGCCCGGCGACTTCGCGGACGCGCCGTGCGATCTCCTTCACGGCGTAGATGTCCGTGACCTTCATCTGCAGTACAGTGGCCGGCTGCTCGGTACCCAACAGCCGTCGCAACGCGTCCAAGGAGACATAGCCCCAGGCGGAATCGTATTCGTAAAGCCCAGACGAGAAGAGGCCCACGACGCGCAGCCGCCCCAGACGCGGGATCAGGCCCAAAGGGGTCAATCGCCCGTCCGGCGGAATGATCGTGAGCACATCCCCCATCTTCACGCCCAACTCCTCGGCGAGGACCCGTCCAAGTAGGATGCCAGGCACGCCATCGGCGTCCTCGGCCAGCTGCTCGACCGATCCCTGAATGACGATGTTCCACACTTCGTTCGCCTCCTGCGGAGCTCGCACGTCCACCCCTTTCAAAATGAGTCCCACGCCATGCCCCGCATGCGAGGCGAAGACCTGCTCATAATGGGTCGGCGCCACAGCACGAACTCCCGGCACGCGAGCGATTTTTTCCTGAAGCCCAGCCGGAATCGCTCGACCATCTTTCCGCAGGAGATTCAAGTGCGCCGTGCCCGCCAGCAGTTTTCCCTGAATGTCCTCATTGAATCCGTTCACGAGCGAGAGCGCGATCACGAGCACGGCCACGCCCGCGGCAATCCCCAGAATCGCGATCAGGCTGATGACGGCGATGACCGCCTGTTTTCGCTTCGCCGTCAGATATCGCAGGGCGATGAGCAATTCGAACGGACGCACGCAAACGGCCTCTCGCACGGCCTCAACCACGAATCTCATGAATGACCCTCCCCCGGATGGAAGGGCGCAAGGCCCCAAGCGCCTTCAGATAACCGTCCCATCCGGAATGATGGCGTTCCGGGGAATGACGACGATCCCGTCCCGGATGTACCAATTCTCCCCATCGGCGTACTGTCGCCCCTCCACGTTCACAATGCGAACGTTCGCCCCGATGCGCGCGTTCTTATCAATGATCGCGCCCACGATCTCCGCGTTCTCGCCAATGCCCACGACGGGGATCCCCCGCGCGCGATCGGCCTCCATCTCTTCGAGCGTTTGGTAGAAATCGGCCCCCATGACGATCGTGCGGGAGAGCCGCGCTCCCCGCGCGATGCGTGATCGAACCCCAATGATGCAATGAACCAGTTCCGCCCCATTGAGGATAGAGCCGTCGGCGATGAGGCAATCGTGAATGCGACACTCCCGAATCTTGGCCGGAGGGAGATAGCGCGGATGCGTGTAGATCGGCGCATCCGGATCATAGAGGTTGAACTTCGGCAACGGGAGCGTCAACCCGATGTTCGCCTCGTAAAAAGCGCGGATCGTGCCGATATCCTCCCAATAGCCGTCGAAGAGATAGGCATGGACGCGATAGCGTCGGATCGCCTCCGGGATGATCTCGCGCCCGAAATCCACATACTGCGGGTGCTCCTCGAGCAACGTCTTGAGCACCGACTTGCGGAAGACGTAAATCCCCATCGAAGCCAGATATGGACGACGCGCGGCCTCCTCGGGAGAAAGGCCGACGCGTGCCGTATCGGTGCGCATCTCCCAAAGGGCCGCCCCTTTCGGCTTCTCGCGGAATTCGATGATCCGCCCCTCGGCGTCAATCTTCAAGAGCCCGAACTCGGATGCGCGCTCTTCCTCGACGGCGACGACCGAGAGCGTGACATCCGCGCGCGCGCGCTCGTGATGGGCGATGAAATCGCGATAGTCCATCCGATACAGGTGATCGCCGGCCAGAATCAAATAGGTCTCCGCGCGCCACTGCTCGAAATGGCGCCAGCCACGGCGCACGGCGTCGGCCGTCCCTTGAAACCAATTCCGGTTCTCCAGCGTCTGCTCGGCTGCCAGGATGTCCACGAAGCCTTCGGTGAACGGGCCGAACTGATACGTGCGCGAGATGTGACGATTGAGCGAGGCGGAGTTGAACTGCGTGAGGACGTAGATGCGGATGATCCCCGAGTTGATGCAATTGCTCACGGAGATATCCACAAGGCGATATTTCCCCGCCAATGGAACGGCCGGTTTGGCTCGATCCTTCGTGAGGGGAAAGAGTCGCGTCCCTTGCCCTCCACCAAGGATGATCGCCAGGATATCGTCTCGACGCGCCATCGGTCTCCTCCCTACGTCTCGCGCTGCGTGCGAGATCACCGCCTTCGTGCCATCGAGCATTTAGTGTAGTACAGCCTCACGAAGGATCCAAGCGCGCGTTCGTTCGCCGTCCCCCCACCGGCTTGACCGAATATTCGCCGATGAGCTACCCTTACGCAGCTTATCCACAATGCCTATGAGAAAGGAGACCGCACAATGGACCGAGAGAAGATCCTGACTGCTCTCAACAAAGCCCTCGCTCAGGAACAGGCGTGCTTCATCCGATATAAGACGCATGCGGCTGTGATCACCGGCCCTTATGCCAAGCCCGTTAGCGAACAGTTAGATGAGATCGCCGAGGACGAAGAGAGCCACGCTCGTGACCTGCGCGATCGCATCACGGGATTGGGAGGAACGCCGACGATGGAGGTCGCGACGGCCGACCTGATCCCGGCCACGACGCTCGAGGAGATCTTGCGCGTCAACATCGAGGAGGAGAAGAAGGCCATCGCCCTCTATCAGGAGATCCTCGACATGATCCCGCGCGAGCAACGGCTGCTCTACGAAACGATCGAGCATATCCTCGAAGACGAGCAGGAGCATTTGGAGGAGCTGCAGCGGCTTCAATCTTGATCGCTTGCCGGCGAGACCTTGAGAGGAGGACACGAGCATGCCGGGAACCGCTCTGCGCCTTGTGGTTATCGGCGGAGTCGCCGGCGGCATGTCGGCGGCCGCGCGCGCTAAGCGCGTCAATCCCGATCTGGAAGTGATCGTCCTCGAACGCGACCCCCATGTCTCTTACGGCGCCTGTGGGATTCCCTATTTCTTGGCCGGTCTGGTGCCGGATGCCGAGCGACTCATCGTCTACACGCCCGAATATTTCCGCCGCGAGCGCGGCATTGACGTGCGCACGAACACGGAGGCCGTGGAGATTCGACCGACCGAACGCACCGTCCTGGCGCGCGATCGTATGAGCGGCGCGACGGAGAAGATCGCCTACGATCGGCTCATCCTCGCCACTGGTGCCACGCCCATTCGCCCTGCTCTCCCCGGCATCCAGCTCGAGAACATCTTCGTGCTGCGCAGCCTGAACGATGGCTTGCGGATCCATCGCGCGCTCGTCGAAGAGCGTCCCCAGCACGCGCTCATCCTAGGGGCTGGATACATCGGGCTCGAAATGGCCGAAGCCCTCCGGATGCGCGGCCTGCAGGTGACTGTCGTCGAAGCCCTCGATCATGTCCTTGGCCAGACGGAGCTCGAAATCAGCCGGATCGTCGAAGAGGAGCTGAGCGCTCACAATGTGCGCTTGCTTTTGACGACGCGCGCCGTCGGGTTCGAGGGCGATGCTCGCGGGCGGGTCCGCGAGGTCATCACCGATTCAGGCGAACGACTCGCGGCGGATCTTGTCCTGATCGGCATCGGCATTCGCCCGAATGTGCGCCTCGCCGAAGAAGCCGGGATCGCGCTCGGCCCGACTGGCGCCATCGCTGTGGATGAACGACAGGAGACCAATATCACGGGCATCTTTGCCGCTGGCGATTGCTGCGAGACGAAGCATCTGGTCACGGGACGCCCGACGTGGATTCCACTTGGGCCGGCCGCCAATAAGCAAGGACGGGTTGCCGGAGATAACGCGGCTGGACGGCGCGCGACGTTCGCCGGCGTCGTCGGAACGGCCGTCGTCAAGGTCTTCGATCTGGAAGTCGCGCGCACGGGACTCTCACTTCAAGAAGCCCTCGCCGCCGGGTTCAAAGCGAAGAAGGTCTCGATCACGGCCTCCTCGCGAGCGGGATACTACCCGGGCGCGCAACCGATCACCCTCGCCCTCATCTTCGACGAAGCGACACATCGGCTGCTTGGCGCTCAAATGGCCGGACGCGAGGGCGTGGCCAAACGTATTGACGTGTTCGCGACCGCTCTCCATGCGCGGATGACTCTGGAGGAGATGAGTCAGCTCGACCTGAGCTATGCGCCGCCCTTCGCGCCGGTGTGGGATCCGATTCTGACCGCCGTCAACGCGGCGCTGAAGGCGTGAGTGTTCAAAGAGGGGGACGGGGCCAGTGGGAAGCGTGAAGGATCGCATCGTCATCATCACGGGGGCTTCCTCGGGGATCGGCGAGGCGACGGCGCGGCGCTTGGCTCGCGAGGGAGCTGCGGTCGTCCTCGCCGCGCGGCGACGAGAGCGTTTGGAACGCCTCGCCGAAGAGATCGCGGCTTCCGGAGGACGAGCGCTCGTCGTCCCCACCGACGTCACCGTGGAGGCCGACCGACGTCGCCTCGTCGAGCGCACGATGCAGACCTATGGGCGCATAGACGCTCTCGTCAACAATGCGGGATACGGACAGCGCGGGCCCATTGAAAGCGTGCCCTTGGAAGCCATCCGACGGAATTTCGAGACCAATCTCTTTGCGCTCATCGCGCTAACGCAATTGGTGATCCCCATTCTGAGAGTGCAAAGGGGCGGGCGCATCGTCAACGTCAGCTCGGTCGCCGGGCGCATCGCCCGGCCTTTCTCGGCCGTATACGATGCGACGAAACATGCCCTGGAAGCGATCTCCGATGGACTCCGCGGGGAACTCGCTCCTTTCGGGATTCACGTCATCGTGATCGAGCCGGGATTCATTCAAACCGAATTCCTGCGCGTCGCCGATGAGGTCTCCCGCTCGGTGCTGGAGCGTTCACAACCCTACGCGCCCTTTTTAGCGGATCTCGACCGTCGGTATGAGCGCTTGCGGCGATGGGCGGGACACCCAGAGGACGTCGCCGCCGTCATTTTGCGGGCGCTCATGGAGAGGCATCCGCGCCCTCGCTACGCCGTTCCCGGGCATGCGCGCGCGTTGCTGGCCCTCAAGCGCTGGATCCCGGACCATCTCTTTGACGCCCTCATGCGTCGACAGATGGGACTCCGTCCCATCGAGAGCTGACCGAGAGCCCGCGTGCCCTCACCGAAACGCAGCCGCTGCGCTACAATACTTCGGCGGGCGAAGAAGCGTTCGCCCGTTAAGGGACGAATTCGGGAGACGGCTGATGGCGAATGACGTGACATTCGTGGGACTCGCGGATACGCGCGGCACGCGGATGGTGAAGATCGCACCACGAGGGATTCTCCGACGGCATCCAGAGGCGGTCCCGACACCGAAGCCGCCCTGGATTCGCGCCACACTGCCGAGCGGGCCGGTCTATAACGAACTGAAGCGCATCGTTACCGAGCTTCGTCTGCACACGGTATGCCAAGAGGCGCTCTGCCCGAACCTCGGCGAGTGCTGGGGACATGGGACGATGACGATCATGTTGCTCGGCCGCGTGTGCACGCGCGCCTGTCGCTTCTGCGCCGTGGCGACGGGGAATCCGCGCGGATGGCTCGATCCCGAGGAGCCGGAACGCGTCGCGACAGCCGTCGAATTCCTGGCCCGACACCACGGCCTGAGGTATGTCGTGCTCACGAGCGTAGATCGCGATGACCTCCCGGATGGCGGCGCTTCCCATTTCGCCGAGACCGTACGCCGCATCAAAGCCCGAGTGCCCGAGGTGAAGGTCGAGACGCTCACGCCAGACTTTCGAGGCGATCTTCATGCTGTCGAGATCGTGCTCGAAGCCGATGTGGACGTCTTCGCCAATAACTTGGAGACGGTGCGCCGCCTGACCCCACGCGTGCGCGATCCTCGCGCCGGGTACGATCAAACGCTCGGCGTCCTTGCCCATGCCAAGCGCTTCCGTCCCGACGTGCTCACCAAAAGCAGCGTGATGCTCGGCCTGGGCGAGACCGAGGCGGAAATCCGTCAGGCCATGCGCGATCTGCGTGCCGTCGGCGTGGATATTCTCACCCTCGGGCAATACCTGCGTCCGACCACCTCTCATCTCCCGGTCGTCCGCTACGTGACGCCGGAAGAATTCGCCCGTTATCGGGAATGGGGATACGAAGAGGGCTTCCTCGAGGTCTTCAGTGGACCGCTCGTCCGCAGCTCCTATCGCGCGGAACGCGTCTTCGCCGAAGCCCAACGTGGCAAACCCGCGTGAAGGCTGAACTCGCCGGCGTGCACCCGACTTTTCCCCGGACTCCTCACGCGGCCAGAAAGATATAGACCCTCCCTGGTCCGCTCGGCAATCCGAACGCCCCCGGATTCACGGAACCAATCAACACATCGCCCCGCCCATCAGCGTTCACGTCCGCAATGGCCAAGGCGAGGCCGAACTGCGTCCCCGGATCTGGAGCAGAAGCTTGAAACATGGTCTCGGCCACCGCATCCAAAGCCGATCCGCCGGCGAAGAAATAGACTTGTCCTATAGCACCACCTCTCCGAACGGCTTGAGCGTCAACGAGAATGTCGGCACCTGCATCCCCCCTCACCTTTCCCACAGCGAGCGCGACGCCGAAGCCATCGTTCTGAGTGGGCGTGGGAGCCTGAAGCGTGAGATCGGCATTGCTATCGAATGGTTGCCCCCCGAGGAAGAGGTGAACAGCACCCGGATCGCTCGTGGCCGTGAACACAGATCGCGTGAGATTCGGATGCGGCGTTCCGACGAGGACATCGGCAAAGCCATCTCCGTTGATGTCCCCGATAGTGAGCGCCTTCCCGAAACCGCTATTGCGCTTGGGAGCAGGCTGTTGCAGCGTCGCATCGGCCGTCAGATCAAAAGGCGATCCACCCAAGAAGAGATGCGCGCGCCCGGCATTTTGAATCGAACCGACGTCCTCATTGGGAGCGCCGACGAGCACATCGTCACGCCCATCCCTGTTGACATCCCCGACGGCGACTGCGTACCCAAACGCCGCCCCGCGCTGTGGCGCAGGAGACTGAAGCACGCGGGGAAGGCTGGGGAACGATGCTCCCCCCTCATAGACGAAGACTTGACCGGCTTGATCCTGGGCACCGATCCGCACATTCTCGGCACCCACAAGAACATCATCCCGCCCATCCCCATTCACATCTCCAGCGGCGAGCGCCCATCCGAAATGCGCCAAGGGATTCACGCTCGGCAACGGAAGCTCTCCATCGGCCTGCGCGTCCAGAGAAGGGCCGCCGAAGAAGAAGTACACTTTCCCCGTCCCCCGCTGCGCTCCCCCATTGGCAAAAAGCGCTGAGACGAGAATGTCTGTCCCGCCGTCTCCGTTCACGTCAGCAAGGGCGATGGCCCAACCGAAACGGGCATCCCGTTCCGGTGTCGGCGCGCGAAGGGTCAAATCCGGAGACGTTTCCAATGGCGCGCCCCCAAAGAACACGAACACCTGCCCGGCATTCGCCTTGCCCTCGACGTCCATGAGTACAGCGCCCACGAGAAGATCGGCGATCCCATCGCCGTTCACGTCTCCGCTGGCCAGTCCAAATCCAAAGCTGCTCTCAGAGGGAGAGAGCTGAAGGATGACGGGTTCCTGAAATTGAGCGAGCCCAAAGCCGGGCCAGATGAGAAATGCCAAGATGAGACAAAACGCTCCCCGCGTGCGCATAGATATGCCCTCCACGAGAGTCCTTCGCGCTCAGAAAACTGCTTCCTGAGCGGAGCCAGAGACCTCCTCTTCAATCGTCACAGAAAGGTCTCGAAAGTGGGCGGCAGAAGTCCCGCAAACGGTCCAATGCACAGAAGGACCAGAGGAGGAAAGATGAAGAATAGCAGCAGGCAGATGTTCGGGAGCACGGCGTATCCGAACGTGAGCGCCATTGGAGCCAGCAACATGAGCACGCTAGCGAGCTTCTTCATGTTACACCTCCATCAAGATTTTCATCGGTTCCATGATAGTGACTGCCCCGAGCGCGGTCAAGGGGGATTCGGCGAACAAGTCATTGACAGGAAGGAGAACTCGTTGGTATTCTTTCCCTCTTCTTATGGCGAGGCGATCGAGATTCGCGCAAGGGGTGACAGGTCGAAGCTCTTGGCTCGTCGTCTTGCTCTATCTCCTCTTGGTGTGCGATCTCACGGCGCATGCCGTCGCCCCGGCGAGCGAACATTCGCCCACGCCGTCTCACGGGATGACCATCTCCCGCTCCGCGCTTCCCTCAGGCGCGGATTCGCCTTCGGGAACGGCACATTACGGCTCCTGCGCGTGTCAACATGGGCACGTCCCCGTCCTTTCGGCGACGGTGGAAACGGTTCTGCCACCGCCGGCCCTCGCGCTTGCAGAGTGGTCGTCCTTCACCCGAAGCATCCGCTTTTTGCCGGCGGATCGCGTTATCCGTTCCCCTCCTTTTGGGACCCTTCGGCTCCGATGCGCCTCACAGGCGTGACAGCCCTCGCATGATCCCCAACGCGGGATCACCTTCTTGCTGTAGCGAGGGGTCGCGCGTCAACGTCCCACCCAAGTTCGACAATAAGCGCGCATGATGCGGAATCGAAGAGCTCTTGCAAGAGAGCGACATCGTCCGCAACGAGGAGGGGCAACGATGAACTACGCATGTCCATCACCCTGGGTGTCTCGCTCGACTCGGCCGTGCTCACGACGTCTGAGCGCGAGCTTCTTCTATGTCTTCGGACTCGCGCTCCTCGCGCATGCCTTCGCTTTCGGGGCTCAGCCCTCGGGTACACTGCGGGGAAGAGTCATCCTTCAACCGGCGGGCACGCCGGCGCACGGCGTGACGGTGAAGCTTGTGCCGGGGAATCGCTCATCCGTGACTGATGAGACCGGTACGTACGAGTTCTCCGGGGTTCTTCCAGGCCGATACACAGTGATCGCCCATCTGGAACGATTGCCCGATGTCACTCGAACCGTTGAAATCGGCCCTGGGGCGATGGTGACCCTAGATCTCGAATTCACGCTCTCTCCCATTCGGGAACAGATCATCGTGACGGCGAGCGGACGCGAGGAAGCGCTCGCGGAAGCTTTTCATGCCGTGACGTCGCTCGATGCCACGGATCTCCTTGGGAAGAACACGACGTCGCTGGGCGAAGCCTTGGAGTACCAACCGGGCATTGCGAAGCGCAGCTTTGGTCCGGGCTCGTCGCGTCCGGTGATCCGCGGCTTCGACGGAGACCGCGTGCTCATCCTTCAGGATGGCATTCGAACGGGTTCGCTCTCCTCGCAGTCGGGCGAGCACGGTGAGCCCATAGACCCTCTTGGTCTGGACACGGTGGAGATCGTCAAAGGCCCAGCCACATTGCTCTACGGAAGCAATGCGCTCGGCGGCGTCATCAACGTCATCACGCGCCACCACCAGATCCATCAACATCCGCACCGAGGCCTTCGGGGTTACATGACGGGCGTCGGCGGTTCGACGAACGACCAAGCAGGAGGCAGCGTCGGGTTCGAATATGGCTTCAACCGATGGCTCGTGTGGGGTAATGGCGGGGGACAACGCACGCGCGATTATCGCACGCCGCTTGGTCGCATCCCGAACTCCGAGACGCGCGGCGGGAACGGGACCGGAGGATTCGGGCGCTATAGCGAACGCACCTTCCTTAGCCTGAGCTATGGCTATGACGTGCGTCGTTACGGCGTCCCCTTCGCCGGACAGCTTCACGCTGAGCACGAAGATCACGGCGAAGAGGAAGAACACCACGAGACAGCGCCATTTGTGGACTTGAAGATGCGGCGCCACAATGTGCGCGCAAGTGGTGGCGTGCGCGATCTCGGCGCCTTCCTTGATCGCCTGCAGGTCTTCTTCGATTACACCGACTATCAACACCGCGAGCTGGAGGATGGCGCGCCGACGACGGTCTTCGAGAACCGACAGATCGTCTCCCGAATCGTCTTCGACGAACGCCCGCGGCGTGGGCTCTCCGGTAGCTTCGGCCTCTGGTTCCTGCACCGGCAATACGAAGCGAGCGGCGAAGAAGTGTTGGCCCCGCCCGTCACCCAACGGGCCTTCGCACTCTTCGCTCTCCAACAGCTAGACCTGCGACGTCTCGCCATCCAGTTCGGCGGGCGGCTGGAATATAACGGCTACGATCCCGTCGGCTTGCCGAGTCGCTCCTTCACTGGTTTCTCCGGCGCGGCGGGCATGCGCCTTCCCCTTTGGGAAGGCGGGACGTTCGTCCTCAACTATACGCATTCGTTCCGAGCACCCGCGCTCGAGGAGTTGTACAATCGGGGACCGCACATTGGAAACCTCGCGTTTGAGATTGGGGATCCAACGCTCCGACGCGAGCGCGCCGATGGCTTAGATCTCTCCGTGCGCCATCGGAGCGATCGCTGGCGCGCTGAAGCAAACGCGTACTACTATCGTCTCACCGATTTCATCTTCCCGGCTCCTACCGGAGAGTTCCGCGATGGCCTCCGCGAAATCGTCTTCCGACAAGCAGACAGCCGATTCGTAGGGACGGAGTTGGGACTCGACCTCGCGCTCCATCGGCAAGTGTGGCTCAACCTCGGCTTGGATGCCGTAGATGCGAAGCTGCGTCCATCGGGAACGCCCTTGCCCCGCATCCCACCAGTGCGCGGGCGCGCGAGCTTGGATGTTCGGGTCAAGGGCTTCACGCTCGCCCCCGAGGTCATCCTGGCGCGAGCCCAAAACGACATCTTCCCGACGGAGACGCGGACGCCCGGATACGCCGTTTTCAACGTGCGCGCGACCTACACGTTCGTGCAATCGCACGTGCTCCATATCTTCTCGCTCACGGGCTTCAATCTCGGCAACCGGCTCTATCGAAACCACCTCTCCTTCATCAAGGACCTTGCTCCCGAGATTGGTCGGGGCGTGCGCCTCACCTACACGCTGCGATTCTTCTGACACTATGTGAGGACAGCGTCGGCGGGCCGGATGAGGGGTGTATGGAATCCGGCTCGCACGACGCTTTCCCCCCAATGCGCAAGAGCTGTTCCTTTTGGCGCTACTCCACGGGCCGGACTTTGAAGCGACATGCCCGGCCCGCATCCGGATTCGGAGCGCGATCTTCAGCATGCGATCCACACTCTCGAAGGCGGTTGATGAAGAAATGCGCGGACGAGGAGACAGAAGGCGCGTCCCCCCTCACAACAGGAGGTACTTCTTCCACGCCTCCTGCTGGCGCCCCAGGTGGGCGAGGATTTGATGACTCACGCGCCAGGAGAGCGCGCGCGGATGTTTACGCAGCGTCATCCCAGCTTCCTCGGGCGTGCGATTCCCCTTCCGCACATTGCAGCGGCGGCAGCACGCGACGACATTGTCCCAGGACGTGCGTCCCCCCTTTGAGCGCGGGATGACGTGATCCACCGTCAATTCGGATGAAGGGAGCTTCCGCCCACAGTATTGGCAGGTATAGCCATCGCGCAACAGGACGTTCTTGCGCGACAGCTCCTTCCGCTCAAACGGAATATGGACGTATTCGAGCAAACGGATCACCGACGGGACAGGGATCACCACATGCGCCGAACGGACGACGCGCGACGTCACTTCTTCCGGCCGCGCCGTGCCCTTCAAAATGAGCACGATCGCTCGCCGCGCCGTCGTGACGTTGATCGGCTCATAGGTCGAGTTGAGCACGAGTACCGGTGCTTTCATTCGATCCACCATCCGCATAGCAGACGCAAAATTATACCAGAGCTTCCGCTCCAGACAAGGGTTTGATCCGCGCGAGGAGACCTCCACGGATAGTGCCGCCGCTCCTTTGGCATCATTTTCCGGACATACCTTTGACCGTCGAGAGCCGTCAAAGGGAGCGAACAGGAAGAGCGGAGGAGGAGAGCGATGAGGATACCGATGGCGCTCAGAGCGGTAGCGCTCGGTTTCGTGGTGACTGAGGGGCTCCTCCCACGCGCGTCCAAAGGCGCTGAGTTTCGAGCCCCGGGTGTCGTGACCGTCGTCAGCCACCGGTGTGTGATCCCCGGATATGACGAACCGAATACGCCACCCAATGTGCCCATCTCGGACGCGCTTCGAGCCGCCCTCACCGACCCCGCCGCCATTCGCGATGATCGGGTGAATCTGAACCAGACCATCTACGTGCGCTTCTTTGACGGGGATCGCGCGCGTCCTCCGCAAGCGATCGTGATCCTCATGCCGGGACCGACCAGTGGGGCGAACGCTCTTCGATTCCTGGCGACGGAGATCGTGCGCCGCTCCGGCGGAGCGGTCGAAGTCTGGGCGCTCGATCGGCGCGCGAACCTGCTCGAAGACCTCTTCCCGCTCTGGCGCGCGGAGCGGGCGGGAACGACCGAGGCAGCTCTCGAAGCGCTCGCGCATATCACCGAACATCCCGATGGGCGTGGGGGGTACATCGCCAACCACTATGAGGAAGTCAGCCGTTTCATGAGCGAATGGGGATTGGACGTACACGTCCGCGATGTGAAAGCCGTCGTGGAAGAGGCGAGAGAGGTCGCGGGCGCACGCATCTTCTTAGGCGGCCATTCGCTCGGCGCGATCCTCGCCCAGGCTTTCGCCGCTTATGATTTCGAGGGCATCCCGGGGTACAGCCTCATTCACGGCTTGATCCTGCTTGATGGCACGGGGATTCCCGGCATGAGCCCGCTCATCACCGACGAGCAATATCTCGCCGGCCTCAATTCCCTACGTGCGCCAACGCGCCCGGAAGACGCGCCGTTTGTGCTTCGGCCCTTTGGCCCCTATCACTTCCAGCTTTTGGAGATCGCTGCGCTCTTAGCCCTCGTGGATCCCGATGGGCCTTCCCCACTGGATCGGTACGCGCCCGAGTTGATCGCCGTGCCGATGACAAACGCCGCTGCTTTGGGCGTGATCCTCGATGACGAATTTCAATCCCAACCGCTGGCCCGCTTCTCGATCGGCTTCCTCCGTATACCCCCCAACCACCCGCTTGCGTCTATCGCTACGCGAAGCCGCGATCCATTCTCTGCAAATCCCAACGGCCTCTACGTCCCGAAAGACTTGGGAGAGACGCGACAGCACTGGGCCGCTGTCCCAAACCTTCACGCCCTGAGCTCCACGTTCGTTCACGGGCCCGAGCCGTCGGACTTCTCCCGAGTCGCACGACTCCTGCTGACGGGAAGCGGGCGCGGTTTCTCAGATGATGCTCTTGCACGAGAGTTGTTCCCGGACGCCCCGGAGGCCAATTTCCTCGAATGGTACTTCCCACAGCGACTGTTGCTTGACCTGCTGCGGTTCTCCGATCTGGACGCGACGCGCCTTGCTCCGAGCATCGTCGCTGCGCTCACCGCGCGCGGCGGGCGCGTCCCAGCGCTTACGGAAAATCGGCGGGTGAACTTGCCGGTGCTCGCCATTCAAGCCCGACAAGGCCTCTTCCCACCTCTGGCTGGTTCCCTCCCCTTCACCCGCTATAAGAACAGCACGCGCACGCCGCAGTTCTCTTACAGTCTCTTGCCTAACTCGGCTCATGGTGACCTCTTGACCGGGACCGATCAGGACGCGCAAGAGCGAACTGTAGCCGACCTCATCGTGAGCTTCGCGATCGGAAACCGGCGATGATCCGAGCTTCACGTACGCGAGGAGAAAAATCCCAAGAGTTTCAGAAGATGCATGGAGGTTCAGGTCGCGCATTCCGAAACTGGTCGGGACATGCACGAGGGTTCGGGCGCAATGCCTCCGACGAGCAAAGTGGCGCAGATGCGATCCAATCAGGAGGATCACGCGCATGTCCCCATAGGGAACAGGTCTCGAAGCTCAACCTTTCGATTGACTTCGCGCGCTTGACCGATATAATGAGGGCTCGGATTGCCCGAAAGGCATAGGGCGAGGGGGAAGAACAGAGGGCCTACCGGAGGCTGCCATCAATTACTTGGAAAGGACATTGCATGAAGCTGATGAATTCGTCACGAACGAGGAAAGATTTCGCCACCGATGGACATGGATGGGCACCGATCCGTTTCCTCATCCGTGTTGATCCGTGTACATCCGCGGCATCACAGGAATCGGCCCTGTGTGATGGCACGCCAGGAGAGAATGCATTGACCAACGGATGAAAGGAGCCAACTGATGGGTGATCCGTTGGAACCCTCCATCTGTTGGGGGGTTATTTTTTCACTATGGAAGGCCAGAACATTCGCTTGAATCGAAGAGGGACTCGGTTGATTTATTGGGGCGTGGGCCTGCTGCTGGCCCTGGGGTTACTGTGGACCCCGAAAACGGTTTCCGTTCAGTCAAGCCCGGTGCCGCAGGTCACGCTCACAGCGCCTGCCGAAGCGCTCATCGGCGAAGATTTCACCTTCACGGTGAAATTCAAAAACGCCAGTCCCAATCCAGGCGACATCGGCTACGGGCCGTTCATTGACCTGGTGCTCGATGCCGGCGGCGCGAATATCACGAAGCCGGCGCAAACGCCTCCCTGCGCCTGCGACGGCATCACGTTCGTGAAAGCCGAAATGGTCGGCGTGGTCGGCGGCCCTGTTTCGCTGAATAGCTTCCCGGTTCCCGCTCCCTGTAGCCCGATGCCTCCAACTGTGTCGCTACCGCATCCGTTCGCCGCAAGCGGCATCGGACCTGTCGCAGTTCCCGCGGGCGCACAACTCATCACGCTGGAGCTTCCTTTCGGGAGTTTCGATCCCACGCAGCCAGAGATTGAAGTTCAGGTCACCGCTCATGTGAGCAACCTCGCCGACGCCGGCACACCGCTCAAGATTTTCGCTCGCGGCGGCTTTCGCTATGGCACAGACCCGCTGGATAATCCGAGCACTGACCCTCCGATTCTGAGCGATACGACGCCGAGCACCCAATGGACAGCCAATGCTCAGACGACCCCGACCGTCCTCACGATCAAGAAAGAGTACCTCGGTCCTGAAGACGAGACCGCCACCGGCCCAAACTTCACCGGGTTCTATCCCCTCCAGTACCGAATCACCGTGGACATCGCCAACGGCCAAGCGGTGAGCAACGTCACGGTGACCGATTGCTTCCCCAACAACCTGGCCTTCCAGAGCGTCGTCTCCGTTAGTCCGTCCGCTCCGGCGCCTACGGTGACAACGCCTCCCCCCGGTGTGCCCAATAATCCACCCAACAACTGCTTGACCGTGACATGGCCTTCACTCACCGGCGCGTCAGGCCCCGATGCCGCGGTCGTCTTCGAATTCTTCATCCCGGAAAAAGACGCCAACGGCAATCCCGTCCTTCCGCCCAATTGCCAGCCCGTTCAATCCGTCAACGATGTCAAAGCCGAAGGCGATTGGACGCCGACGGACCCCTGCGATGCATCGCCGGCGCACGTCGTGAGCGACATCACGTCCAGCGACCACATCCTCAACGACAAATGCATCGCCATTCAAAAGAAGGTCGCCGTATTTCAAGACACCGGCGCTCCCGGCCCCACACCGGGAGACGTTCTTCAGTACACGCTCAGCTTCCAGATCTCCGACTTCAAGACGTTCGGGAAACTGGAAGTTCGAGACCTGCTCCCCGACGGTCAACAGTTTCTGCCGATGCCCGCGCCGACCCTCACGGTGACGGATCAGTTCGGCGCCGTCAGCGGACCTTTCATTCCCCTTTTGGATTTATCTGTCACTCTGGATCCGCACTCCACCTGCCAGGGAATTAAGGGCACGACCAATCTCGTCTTCAACGTTTCCCAGAAGATGACCGGCCTGTTTCCCTCGAACCCCAGACACCTGGCGGGAATTCTGACCGGCGGCTGGGCGACGACGCCGACTTCTTCTGTTCCGGCCACGGGTCAAATCGTCTTTTACGCACGGATACAGGATCAATTCTCCTTCCCCCAAAACCATCCCGGCGACCGGTTCGTGGACAAGGACGATCCGCTCGCCAATTGCGTGATGATTCGCGGCGAGGTCTTCACCAATGTCAATCCTCCTCAGCTTCCAACGCCGACGGGCGTGACGGCTCAAGACGACAGCAGGACTCTCACGGCCATCGTGACGGACTTCATCAAGAAGACTGTCTATGCCGTGAAGCGCGCCGGTCAGGAAATTTGCGGGCCGAATACATCGCCCTGTCCCGCCAAGCCGCAGGTGACGCCCGGCGACGAAGTCACCTTCCGCATTGAGAAAGTCATCCCTTCGAGTGACGCCGAAAACCTCACGATCCAGGATTGGCTGCCGTTGCCGATCTTCGATGTGGCTGATCCCGACGCCAATGGGATGGCCGGCCCGGCGTGGAGCTTCACCAGCGCGGCCTGCGGCATCCCCACGCCCGGTCAAGCGTGCCTTGGGCCGACGAATTCGCTCACGGTGAGCCCGTCGTTCGCGGCCAATTCGACGACAAATAGCCTCACCTTCAACTACGGAACCTTCAAC